>OLPF01000952.1_pt1 | contig 26852 bp, 34 predicted proteins | sample 1673121 | NCBI WGS metagenome assembly OLPF01 (sample SAMEA3136756, study PRJEB25190) | human gut metagenome
TTGAATATAAAAAAGTGTCCTTATAAAAATTGTCTAAAAAAGGGTTGACAATCCACTACTGATAAAAAAGGAAATCCTATTGATAAACTGGCCTGTAGCGAATTTTGGAAAGCAAAAGATAGTTATAGACAATTACAAGATACTTTTTATAAATATATGGTGAAAAATGGATTTGACTTACAAAGAGGGGTCCCAAAAGAAGAAACTAATAGACAACATTATTCTGTTGAAGAATATAAAAAAATAACTAATTTTAAACAAACAAAAGAAGTTTTAAAAAATATGAAATTAGAATTACCAGATGTTCCAGACATTACTGATATTAACATTAACAGATTATCAAAGAAAAGAGATGATAAGATTTTAGAAGAAATTATAAAACCAAAAGACGATGTAATTCAAAGTTTGTATAAAGATAATATAGACTTGCATAGAGAATTATCAAGACAAGCAAAAATTATAGAAGAAGCGGAAAAATATCAAAAAGAAAGAGATTTGATAATAGCTGATAATGAAGAAATGCATAAGCAAGTAGAGAGTATTAAAACAGAATATAAGGAAAAAGAATTTAATATAGAATGGAAATATAAAAGCAAGATTAAAGGTTTAGAAAAAGAAAATAATTATTTGCATAGGGTGGTAGATAAGTTTTATGAGACAGTAGAAAAATTTATAGATTGGATTTGTCAAAAATTTGGTATTGGAGAATCTAAAGAATTAGTTAGAAAATTTGAAAAAGAAACTAATATGTATATTGATCCAGAGAAACAACTAAAAAAAGAAGAAAGAGAAAAAGAATGGGATTTGGAAATATAAGAGCAAACAAATTTATGGGGGATTGGTGAATTTATAAGACATAAATTCAATAAAAAGAAATAGTACAATTAAAATTATATAATTAAATAAATTCAAAGTTTACAAAATTTGCAAAATGCAAGAAAATGTGGTATTATTAACATAATGGCAATAGCCATGTTGAAACCGTTATAAAATTATCACTTAAGGAGGTATAAACTATGAAACGGTATGAAAAATTTGTGCTTGAGGCAGAAAAGGGTATAACCTTTGAAGTCTCAGAGGGAACAAGCGGAGAGTTAATTATCAGAGCTCTGAACATTGCTACAGCCAATGTCTACTCTACAAACTATGTAAATCCTCCAATTCCAGAAGGATATAAGCATGTCTGTGGAGAATGGAACAATGGATTTGTAATTGAAAGATGTTCTGATGGAAGCCAGTTTGTATGGATTCCTGTTGGAAGTCTCGACTCTAATGGAACACTTGATGGAGAACATTTTTCGGAGAAATTCGGCAGACGAAATTACATGAACGATGAATTTTCGGATGATGAATTCAATGAAGCTTTAAATGATGAACTGCTTGAACAACTTGAAAGTGTTAAGAAATATGAGGGATTTTATATTTCTCGTTATAACATTTCCAAAAATTCAGAAGGAAAACCACAGTCGGTAAAAGGCGTTATGCCGTGGGTAAACATCAATTTTGATGATGCCAAGAAGGTTGCATCCACTATCGAAGACAATGAAGCAGTTAAAAGTCATCTGACTTTTGGTGCAGAATATGATTCGGTATTGGAATGGTTTATCAAAACGGAAGTTAAAACTCTTGCTGAAATTGAAAAGAACTCTACTAAATGGGGCAATTATTGGAATATAGAGAATTCTCCAATGAAAGTAGTTGAAACAGGAAGCAGAGAAAAATGGTGTGCTAATAACATCTACGACTTTGCAGGAAATGTGGATGAATGGACACAAGAACAGAACGAAAGTTCGTATCGTGTTATTCGCGGTGGCTATTACTACAGTAATGGAAACAATTGTCCTGTCGCCTATCGCCGTTACGGCAGACCTCTTAACTGCTATAACGACACTGGTTTTCGTGCCACGCTTTATATTAAGTAGCACTGACCACTGTAAAATTCTTTAATTGTATCCAAGCACAGACAGAGGGAGAGAACTTTGAAATTTCAGAGTTCCTCCTTCTTTTTTTATATATTTTTTAATAGGAGTTGATATAAAGATGGAGAAAAGCAAAGATAACAGATTTGTAATAATAGTGAAAATAGAAAAATATATTGAATATATGCTTACAATATTACTTAAACTTCCAAGAACAGAAAAATTTAGTATAGGAACAGAAGTAAAGACAAGTATGTATGAAATGCTAAAAAATATTCTTTTAGCAAGTAAAATAGATAAGAATAAAAGATTATCAATATATAGAAAATGGCACGTGCAAATAATTATTTTCTATTATAGTACATTGAAAATTGAATAGCAAACTATAAGCACAGATAATGAAACTTTCGCCTGGCTAACGTGATGTAAAGGGGCGATTCTCTAAAAAGAGGAATGAGGGCAAATCTCATATGGGTGTTTACCACTTGTGGTTTTTGAATTTATAAGATATAAGAAAGTGTATTGTATAAAGAAAGGAGAATTTGGAAATAATTACAACTAAAGGAGTGAGATTTATGCAAGAAGAAAAGATAGAAAAGAAAAAGTATAAAAAGAAAAATGATTTTAAAATAAATATTATATTTAATGAAAAAGGAGAAGCATTAGAGAGAATAATAGAAAGAGCATTTGGAAATTATTGTCTGAAGAAAAATTAAAGTAAAATAATGGTATTTAATGAGATAATATGGTATAATCAAAATCAAGAGTATCAATATTATCTCATTATCTTTAAATAGCATAAGAAGGAGGTAAATGTGAGCTATACAATAATGAATAATATTGATTATAAAGTAGGCATATATATAAGGCTTTCAAGAGAAGATGAAGAAAAAGAAAAATATCAAGAAAGCGAAAGTATTGGAAACCAAAGAACTTTGCTAATGCAATACATCAAAGAGAACAAATTAAACTTTATATCAGAATATGTTGATGATGGTGTAAGTGGTACAAGTTTTGATAGACCAGCATTTAATAGAATGATTCAAGATATAGAAGCTCGGTAAAATCAATATGGTAGTAACGAAAGATCTATCAAGGCTTGGTAGAAATTATGTGCAATCAGGATTATACATTGAAACATATTTTCCAGAACATGAAGTAAGGTTTGTTGCCATATTAGATAATATAGATACTGCTTACGATACATCAAACAATGATATAGCACCATTTAAATCAATATTAAATGAAATGTATGCAAAAGATACATCAAAGAAAATAAATAGTGTATTACAATCAAAAAGAAATCTTGGAGAATATTTAGGAACAGCACCTTATGGCTATAAAAAAGATCCAGAAAATAAATACCATTTAGCCATCGATGAAGAAGCAGCAAATGTTGTAAAACTAATATATGAAAAGTATTTAGCAGGCTTTGGTACAATGCAAATAGCAGATTACTTAAGTAAAAAGAAAATTCCAATTCCATCAGATTATAACAAGAGAAAAAGAGGAACAAAGTCTCTAACTTATGGACTATGGCAACAATCTACAGTAAGATTCATTCTTTCAAATGAAATTTACACAGGAACAGTTATACAAGGAAAAAGAAAAAAGGTAAGTTTTAAATCTAAAAAGTTTATAGATTTACCAGAAGAAGACTGGATAAAAGTAGAGAATATGCATGAAGCGATTATAAGTAAAGAAGATTTTAAAAGAGCAAAAAAAGTAATTCAATCAACTAAAGGCTCAAGAGTAGTACAAAACGATTATTTATTTAAGGGATTACTTCGTTGTTATGATTGCAAAGGATATATTGGAATAAGAAGTCCAGATAAAAACGGAAATATCTATGGGAGATGTCAAAGATATGGAAGGTTTGGAAAATTTGATGTATGTTCGCCACACAATTTTAATTATCAAGTTTTTGAACAACAAATGCTAGAAGTTTTAAGAGAAGTTTGCAAAGAATATACCAATACAAAAAAACTAGAAGAAATTGCAGAACAAACTAAAACAAAACAATGTAAAGAAGTTAATATAAAAAAGCAAATAGAATCTTTTAAACAAGCAATAAACAATGAAACTAGAAAGTTGGAAGTAATGTATGATGACAGACTGGCAGGAATTATCACACTTGACGAATATATGAAAAATGCTAATAGAATAAAAGAGATTGTAAAAGGATATGAACAAAACATCAAAGAGCTTGAAAAAGAACTATCTGGAGAAAGTGATAAGACAAAAAATGATAATAGATTAGATAATTTGATAGAAGAATTTCTTAATATGGAGAAACCAACAAAAGAAATAATTAGAGAATTTATAGAAAAAATTGAAATTCATAGCGACAAGCAAGTTGATATTTATTTCAATTTTAAACCACTACAAGAAATGAAAGAAAAATTAAATTTTATATGTGCTAGAAAAAGTTATGAGAAAAAAGTAGGATAGAAAAAATGTCCACAACTGCAATACACACATGGAGCTATTTGGGTGATTATAGCACAAGCTTTATTAGGACTTGGGGAAAAAGCAACAGAATATTTTACAATGATAAACCCTATTGAACATTCCAGAACGAAAACAGCAGTTAATAAATATAAAGTAGAGCCATATGTTATTCCGGGAGATGTTTACGGTGTAGGAAATTTAGCAGGAAGAGGAGGTTGGACTTGGTATACAGGCTCAAGTAGTTGGTATTATAAGGCGGGAATAGAATATATATTGGGGTTAAAAATAGAAAAAAAATTTTTAAAAATAGAGCCTAATATTCCAAACACTTGGAAAGAATATAGTATTCGTTACAAATTTGGAAAAACAATTTATTCTGTTAAAGTAAAAAATCCAAATGGGAAAACAAATGGAATAAGGAAATTTGTATTAAATGGAAATGAAGTACAAGAAAAAAGAATAAAACTAGTGGATGACGAAAAAATAAAAGAAATAGAAATAGAGATGTAAAGCCAATAAAAGTCGCATTCTATGCGACTTTTATTGGCTTTGTAATTAAATATTATAAATTTTTAAATCGAATATAAGAAATTAACCCAATAATAGTAACAACGGTAATAATTCCCAATATTCCTATCATATTAGAATTACCTGCATAAGGAATTGAATTACCAGGAGAAGGATTTTTATTATCACTATTACTATTATTACTGCTGTTATTGTTACTGCTGTTATTGTTATTGCTGTTATTATTGTTGTTATTAGTGTTATTGTTATTAGTGTTATTGTTAGTGTTATTGTTATTAGTGTTATTGTTATTAGTGTTATTGTTATTAGTATTATTGTTATTAGTGTTATTGTTATTAGTATTATTGTTGTTAGTGTTATTGTTAGTGTTATTATCTTCATCTTCATTATTATTATTTGTACCAATAATAATTTTTAATTCTGAAGAAGTTCCAGCAACTGTTACTAAATTTCCTGTTGTTCCTGAAATGTTAGTTAATTGAATTGTAGTAGAGGTTGCACCGGTATCTTGTTTTATTGTAAAGTTAGCAATTGCTGTTGTACCAGAAGTATCTCCTAAAGCATCTTTTGTATTAACAATAACTCCGTCCCTCATTTTCCATTACTTCCCAATTGTCACTTGTTATATTATTAAATGTTAAAACATTACTATCATACACTAATTTTCCTTGATAACCACAAATACCACTTTCATCTGGTACATTACTTAAATTAATTTTGACAGATACTGTATCACCTTCTTGGTAACTAGTTTTCTCTATTTTTAAAGCTAAATGAAAAGAGGCATCTGCTGCATATACCGAATTGAATAATAATAATCCTATAGTCGTTAATAATAACATTAGTATAAAACATATTTTTCTTGTTTTCATATTTTTCTTCCTTTCTACGATTTTTCTTAAGTTAAAATATTTATTACTGTAATGTCTCTAAAATTTTTCTTTTTAATATAATAACATCAGTAATATTTACAAGGTTATCATTATTTAAATCTGCTAAAATCAATGTGTTTCCTGTTAAAATCCATTCTGTTTTACTTCCAGCAATTACATGTCTTTTTAATATAATTAAATCTGTTACATTAACTAATTTGTCTCCATTTAAATCACCTAATAAAGTATCTGAATATCTTACTTTTGTACAACCACAATTTTCAAAAGTACATTGACTAATTTCTGTTCCATCATCAGCAGGTGTCCATACTCCAAAATGATGAGACTCATAAGAATCTGATTTAATGTTATCACACCAAGTACATTTTAACCAATGAAACAGTTCGTCCCATTGAGTTACAGCATAATTATGCTCGCCAGAGTAACAAGCTTTAGCACCACACACAGAGCAATTTCCATCTTCTCCATATTCATGCTGTTTAGTAGAACAATAGTCACATCCTTCAAAGGTACATCTTGCAACATGTGTTCCATCAAAATTATCTTCATAATTTCCTAAAGTGTGAGATGCTATTGAATCTTCTTTTATAGCACCACATTTAGAACATTTTGTCCAATGCTTTGTGTCATCAGAGCCTACTTGGCTAAAATCATGGTCACAACTTTCTTGCACAGCATTGGTTGCTGTACAACCAGGAGCAGAACAAGTTCCATCTACGCCAAATGTATGTGCTTCCGTTTTTTTATATTCACAACCTTCAAATGTACAACTATAAGAATGAGTACCAGAGTTTCCTCCATCATCAGACGCATTTTCTAAAGTATGAGTTTCTTCACTATTGGTTTGCTTTTCACCACATTTAGAACACTGTTTCCAATGAATGTAGTCATCATAACCAACTGTAGAAAAATCATGTTCACAAATAACAACAGTATCAGCAGGAGTAGAACCATCACTACTTCCAGTACCAGTTCCGCCACCAAGTGCTACCAGAACTACCACTACCGCCACTGCCACCACTGCTACCGCCTTCAGAAGGATTATCAGGATTGCTAGAGCTAGTATCATTAATTATAAGATCACCAAATGTACAACTCTGAGGGTCATCCCAATTTCCGTTCCCAAGAACATTGTGAGGTCGTATGGCAATATTCACACTCATAAAATGCTAATGTTTCTGAATGCCCTATAGGAATCCACTTATGATAATGATTTGGTGATTGAGAACTAGGACAACGATTTAGCGGATTAACAGCTTCCTCTTTAGTTCGTCCACATACACAAGTGTATTTTTTAACTTCTACAACAGCTATATCATAATAACTATTTTCTTCTATTTTCACAATGCTTGGTTCTCCCCAATCATGAGGAGAAAAAACACCCGAAATTCCTTGTGCACGTCCACAACCTGCGCATACTTTCCAGTGTACGGTACTAGTGGATTGATATTTTGAAAAATCATGCTTATCTGGATTAATTTCACCTTCGAACCATTTTTTTATTCCACAACGAGAACATTTTTTTAAAATATTTCCCTTATGAATACAATCTCCTGATGAATTTATTATTTCTTCTTCTGTTAATTCACCTTCTGGAACGATAACATAATTATGTTCCCAAATGGTTCTACAAATGAATTCGCCATCCTTGGTTGTGTTCTTACAATTAAGACAAAAAGGATAACAAGCATCTTGTGTAAGATCACCAGGTAAAACAGAGGAATCTATACCATAACTTTTTAAAGCAAGAGATAGATTTCCAGAGTGATAATACCTTAAATCACAATCTTGCGTTTGTTTTTCTGTACATCCTGGTTCTGTACAAAATTGATAGCAACAATCTAGGTTTTCATCATAAAAATAAGCATACTTATGTTCATGAGCTTGAGCAGCAGATGATGAATTAGATTTACTAATCATCAAAATAAATAGTCCTAGTATACATAAGCACAATATCAGAAATATAATTAATTTTCTTTTTTGTTCTTTTAAGTTCATATAAAACTCCTTTTCTATATAAATAAAGTATAACATAGTTTTATTGCAAATATATTACATTTTGTTTACATTTAAGTTACTATATAAAATTAATCTGTTATTATATATTATAACACAGTTTTTGACTGAAATAAAGGGAAAAAACAAAAAAATGGTAAAAAGTAAAAAATAAATAAAAAAAGTAAAATAAAAAACTTGTACAAAATTAGAATATATGATATATAATACATATCAATAAATAATGAAAGGGGTAACTCTTTAGTGGAAAATATAGAAACAGACAGAAAAAAAACTATTTTAATAGTAGATGATGAAAAACCAATTGTAGATATATTGGTATATAATTTACAAAAAGAAGGGTACAATACTTTAGAAGCAAATGATGGCATAACTGCTGTAGATATTGCGTTAAACAATAAACCAGATTTAATTTTATTAGATATTATGCTTCCTAAAATGGATGGATTATCTGTATGCAAAAGAATAAGACATTCTTTGAATGTTCCGATTTTAATGCTAACAGCTAAAGATGAAGAAATTGATAAAATTTTAGGACTAGAGCTAGGGGCAGATGACTATGTAACAAAACCATTTAGCGTAAGAGAATTAATGGCAAGAATAAAAGCAAATTTAAGGAAGGTAGAGATAAGCTCAAACGAAAAAGAAGAAATTAATCCAACACCAACCAATAAAATAAAAGTAGGAGAATTATCGCTTGATTTAGATAAATTTGAAGCAAGAGTTAGTGGAGAAATAATGGATTTAACCTTAAGAGAGTTCGAAGTTTTAAAATATTTAGCAACTCAACCGGGACAAGTAGTAACAAGAGAAACTTTACTAGAAAAAGTATGGGGATACGAATATTATGGGGATATTCGTACTGTGGATGTTACTGTAAGAAGAATTAGAGAGAAAATAGAAAAAGATACTGCTAACCCTAAAATTTTAATGACAAAACGAGGAGTAGGTTATTATATTGCATCCATATAATTAATATATTTGTTAGAATAATAGAGGTCGACGACTCTGTTACTAGAGGAGTCTGCCTCTACAGTTTTATATAACAAGAAAGGGGAAAATGTTAGAAGAAATACTAACATAAGCTAGATAATATATGGTAAAAAATATACAATTAAAAATTATTTTTATTTTTATAATACTAGGAGTTATTACAATAACAGTATTTGGTTTTATACAAATACGTCAATTAAAACAAATAGAAGACAATATACAGATACAGAATGCAATCCAAAATACAATTATAACAACAATAATAGCTATCCTTTTTTTTATAATATTTTCAATTTTAGTTGGCACAATTATATTAAAATCAATTATTTCTCCTATTTTACGATTTATTAAAAGTGCAGAAAAAATTGCAACAGGAGAAAGCACTAATATTCAATATTTAACCAATGAAAATGACGAAAAAGAAGTGAAAGATTTAGTAAATGCATTTGGGGTAATGACAACAGAATTGCAAGAAAATCTAAATGAGGCCTCTAGGCAAAAAAAACAAATTGAAACAATTCTTTTACATATGACAGATGGAATTATTGCTTTTGACAAAGAGGGAAAAATTCTCCACATTAATCCTGCAGCAACAAGATTATTAAAGCTAACATCAGAAGAAGATTGCTTTGAAAAAATATTTAAAAAATTAAAGATTAATGTTAATTTAGAAAAAATTATTTATTTAGAAAACTGGACATCTTCTGAACAAAGAGTAAATGTACAAGAAAGTTATGTAAATTTATATTTTGCACCATTTGCAGATGAAAATGATAGACCTAATGGAGCAATTGTTGTAATACAAGATGTTACAGAACATGTAAAACTAGATAATATGCGAAAAGAGTTTGTTGCAAATGTATCTCATGAATTAAAAACACCAATTACATCTATTATGGGATATGCAGATACTTTAACAGAGCAGGAATTTGATAAAGAAACACAAGACAAATTTTTAGGAGTAATTGCTTCTGAAGCACGAAGAATGGCAAGATTAGTAAGTGATTTATTAACATTATCTCGTTATGATAATGATGAAGCAAAATGGGAGAAAAATGAATTTGATTTAGGAGAACTAGTAAAAAGATGTGTTAATAGTGTACAATTAGAAATTAATAAAAAACGACAACATTCAGAATGCTTTGTAACAGCAAATGTTCCTTTAGTATATGCAGATAAATATGGAATAGAAAGAGTAATATTAAATATTTTGACTAATAGTATTAAATATACGCAAGAGGGAGGAAGCATTAAAATATATGTAGGATTTGTTTATAATGATGCCTATATTAAGATTATTGATAATGGGATTGGAATACCGGCTCCTGATTTAACCAAAATATTTGAAAGATTTTATCGTGTAGATAAAGCTCGTACAAGGGAAATGGGAGGAACGGGACTTCGGATTATCAATTGCAAAAGAAATACTGGACAAAAATGGGGGTACCATAGATATAAAAAGTGAAGTAGGAAAAGGTACTGAAGTGGTAATTCGTATTCCAACAAAACAAAAAATATAAAACAAAAATAGAACTGAAAATATTAGATATATATTGAAAAACAAAATAAAATCATATATAATAAAATACGTAAAACAAAGGAAGGAAGTTAAAACTTATATGAATACAAAGCTAAAAGAAATATTAGAATGGTTATATTGCATTATTATTGCAATAGTACTAGCTTTGTTGGTTCGCTATTATATAGGAACACCAACAATTGTTCAGCAACCATCTATGTATCCTACCTTACAAGAAAATCAAAGATTAATTTTAAATCGATTGATAAGAACAACACATTCTATTCCAGAAAGAGGAGACATTATAACGTTTGAAGCTCCAAGTAAAGCAGTGATTTATTCAACAGAAGCAGATTTATCTAATCCAGTTGCTATATATGAAAGTGAACCACAAGGACTATGGGAAAAATTTTCTTACTATGTGTTGGAAATGAATAAAACAAGCTATATTAAAAGAGTAATTGCCCTACCAGGAGAACATGTAAAAATTTATAATAATAAAGTGTTTATTAATAACGAACTTTTAGAAGAGCCATATTTGCAAAAAGATGTTTTAACAACTTCATTAGATGGATCATTTACAGATATTGTAGTGCCTCAAGATTGTGTTTTTGTTATGGGAGACAACCGAGAAAAGAGCACAGACAGTAGAAGATTTGGTTGTATACCTATTTCAAAAATCGAAAGCAAAGTGTGGATACGCTTTTGGCCATTAGATTTATTTGGAACAGTGGAATAATAAATGGAGGACTAAAAATTGTGACATTTCAAAATTTAGTTGGAAATAAAGAAATAAAGAAATTATTAAATGAGATTATACAAAGTAAAAATTTTTTACATAGTTATTTATTTACAGGAAGAGAAGGAATTGGAAAAATGCTATTTGCAAAAGAATTTGCAAAACAGGCATTATGCTTAGGAGAGCCAAACTGTAAATCTTGTATAGAGTTTGACTCACAAAATAATCCGGATTTTACAATAATAGAACCAGATGGAAGCAGCATTAAAATAGAGCAAATTAGGTTATTACAAATGAAAATAATTGAAAAACCAATTATATCTCATCGAAAAATATACATTATTCGAGATAGTGAAAAAATGACCAAAGAAGCACAAAACTGTTTATTAAAAACACTAGAAGAACCACCTGAATATATTATTATTATTTTATTATGTTCGAATGAAAGTTTGTTATTAAATACCATTCAATCAAGATGTACAAAAATTAATTTTCAACCAATTTCGGATGAAGAATTAAAACTATTTTTAGAAAAAGAAGGTTTAACAAACATTACAAATAATATGTTAAAAACAATGGATGGAAGTATAGCAAAAGCATATGAGTTACAAGAATTTAAAGAAATTTATAAAATAATAGAGGATACATTAATAAAAAGAAGACAGCTTAGCAAAATACATTTTTTAAATTCTTTTTTACCGATTTATAAAGAAAAAGACAATATAAATGCTATACTAGAATATATGAATGTAGTATTATTCCATGAAGCCAAAAAGGATGTTAAGTGTCTAGATTGTATAGAAAAGGTAGAAATTGCGAAAAACAGAATAAAACAAAATGCTAATTTAGATATGACATTAGATAATATGATATTTAGTATATGGGAAATAGCAAATAAGTCTACATTAAACTAAAATAAAAATGAAAGAAGGCAAACAATGAAAAATATTATAGGTGTTAGATTTAAAAAACCCGGGAAAATTTATTTTTTTGACCCAGGAAATTTAAAAATAACAAAACAAGATAGTGTAATAGTGGAAACAGCAATGGGACAAGAATTAGGAGAAGTAATGATTCCTAACAGAGAAATCCCAGAAGAAAAAATAGTGTCACCATTAAAAAAAGTAATAAGAATAGCAAACGAAAAAGACAAAAAACATCATGAAGAAAACAAACGTAAGGAAAAAGAAGCTTTTACAGTATGCAATAAAAAAATAAAAGAACATCAATTAGAAATGAATTTAACGGATGTAGCATATAATTTTGACAATAGTAAAATTGTTTTTTATTTTACAGCAGATGGAAGAATTGATTTTAGAGAGCTAGTAAAAGATTTGGCAGCTATTTATAAAACAAGAATTGAGTTAAGGCAAATTGGAGTAAGAGATGAAGTAAGAAGAATTGGTGGAAATGGAATGTGCGGAAGGGAACTTTGTTGTTGCTCCTTTTTAAATAATTTTGATACAGTATCTATTAAAATGGCAAAAGAGCAAAATATGTCACTTAATCCATCTAAAATATCTGGCAACTGTGGAAGATTAATGTGTTGCTTAAAATATGAACAAGAGGTTTATGATGAAAAACTAAAAAGATTACCTAAAATAGGCGCAATTGTAGAAACAGAAGATGGAGAAGGCGAAGTTTGTGGAATAGAAACATTAAAAGAAAGAGTAAAAGTAAAATTTATAGATGGAGAAGATACTTTTTACAAAAGATATCATGTTCAAGATATAAAAATAATTAAAGATATAGAAACAAAAGAGGATATGGACTTATCACCAGAGGAACTAGCAGAATTAAAAAAACTAGAAGAACAAGATAGCCAAGAAAGTAATGAAGATATGTAAGGAGGTGAAAGATATGGCATATAAAATAACAGACAAATGTATTTCTTGTGGAGCTTGTGCAGGAGCTTGCCCAGTAAGTTGCATATCACAAGGAGACGACAAATATGTAATTGATCCAGAAATTTGCATTTCTTGCGGAACATGTAGAGGAGTTTGCCCAGTGGAAGCACCAGAAGAAGAATAAGAAAGGTAAAATTACAAGTAAAATAAAAAATATAACAACAATAAAAGAGGTTAAACACCTCTTTTATTATTGTATAAAGGTTTATTTCCTATACAACAAGGTTAGTTTTCTTTTTCTATAATATAACACCAAAAAGAAAAAAATAGGTAATAAAATCCACAAAATGCTTACATAATTAGGAAAAAGTGACCTAGAAGAGATAGTTGAGGAGGTTTCTATTAAATCCAAATTTAATATAGGAATATATTTTAAAGCAATATAGGTATAGAAAGCTGCCAATAATCCTTGTAAAAATTTTCCTAATAAATAAGGTTTTATGGATATATCCGATTGAGAAATAATGCTAAAAACTTGTAGCAATACAGAAATACCGCCAAAACCGTAGTAAAAAACTACACAAAATAATATTAATAGAAATTGCTTTTGATGGAATAAGAGCAACTTCTTTTATACCATTGGTTAACTCTAAAATTCCAGATAAAACAGGGGCACAAAACTGTTGCGAAACAGAAAAAAAATGAAACAAAGGGTTTAAAAAGCTAGAACAATATTGCAAAATGCCACTTTGTTTTAAAATAGAAATAATAACAGAAAAAAGAACAACAAATCCACCAATTAAAACAATTGTATAAATTGAATTCATAATACTACCGTGCTAGTATTTTACCCAAATTAGAAAACTGAACAAGCTCACAAGAGAAAGGAACTTGTTTTTCATGAGACGAAGAGGGAATATCGTTTTTTTTCCAAAAACGAAAAAGAATTCCTACTGTAATACATGCTAGAATATGGGTAATTAATAGCAAAAAACCAGTAGTAGTATTGGCAAATAAGCTAATTCCAATAGTTCCCACAATAAATAATGGACCAGAATTATTGGTAAAGGCGAGTAATCTTTCTGCTTCTGCTTTTGTACAAATTCCTTGTTTTCTAAAATCAATTACAATTTTTGCACCTGTAGGATAGCCAGAAATAATTCCCATAATAAAGGCAAAAGCACCTTCACCAGGTACACAAAATAGGGGACGCATGAGTTTTCCAAAAACTTTTCCTAAAATAGAAATAACATTAGTATGACTTAATAATTCTGTTGCAATAAAAAAGGGAAGTAAGCTAGGAAGTACAGAATTTGCCCATAATGCAATACCAGACTTTGCAGCTTGTAAATTGGAATTGGAAAATGTTAATAAACAAAGTATAAATAGGACAAATAAAACAGGAAAAAATAAATTCTTTAATGAAATAACAAAAAATTTTTTCACATAATCACCAATAAATTATATGATTATATATTTTATAATATGAGAAGATATATGTCTTAAATAAGAGAACAAAATAAAAGGTGAGCGATTTACGCTCACCAACGAACGGGTTTCCTTAGCTTTGGGAATCTTTTCTTTGGTATCGCTACAACAAAAAGATTCTCTCGACAGTCCTTACAGTCTATTTCTGGTTGTACAGTTTTAGCATTCAAGCAACAATACCAGGTTTTTGAATGACCAAATATTTGCTCATTCAGGTAAGGACATTTCCTAGACATATTTTTTCCCCTTTCAATTTTGGTACTCTACCAATATTTTAATTATAGCATAAATCTACATAATGTCAACATATACTTACTACTGAACAAATGCTAAAAATTTACATAATACAAACAGCAAAACTACTGGACAAATGCAGAAAAAAGTGTTATATTATCATAGAAATAAAATAATATAAAGAGGTAAGATATGAGTGAAAAATTAGAAATTACAAAACAAATATTAAAAAAATATCATCAAGAACATTTATTAAATTTTTATGAAGAGCTTTCAAAAGAAGAACAGGAATCACTGTTAAATCAATTATTAGAGATTGATTTTAAAACCATGCAAGAATTGTATGAAAGCACCAAAAAACCAATGGCAGTTTCTAATGATAAAATAGAACCAATAGAATATATAGATAAAGAAAAAATGTCAAAAGAACAAAAAGAACAATATGAAAAAATAGGAGAAGAAATTATTACAAGTGGAAAATATGCTGTTGCTACTATGGCAGGGGGACAGGGAACAAGATTAGGACATTCAGGACCTAAAGGAACTTATTATTTAGTGAATAATAAATCTCTTTTTGAAATTTTTTATGATGAGTTAAACAAAGCAAATCAAAAATATAATGTAACAATTCCTTGGTATATTATGACAAGTAGAGAAAATAATAAAGAGACAATTGAATTTTTCGAAAAAAATAATTATTTTGGATATAATAAAGAATATATTAAGTTTTTTTCACAAGGAGAACTACCAACAATTAATAAAGAAGGAAAGATTTTGCTAGCTGAAAAAGGACTTGTAAAAGAAGCAGCAGATGGAAATGGCGGAATTTTTAGTTCAATGAATAAAAATGGAATAATTGATGATATGATAGAAAAACAAGTGGAATGGTTGTTTATAGGGGCAATAGATAATGCACTATTAAAAATGGTAGATCCACTTTTAGTGGGAATTGCACATAGTTACGGTGTTTTAGCAGCAGCTAAATCATTAGTAAAATGTAGCCCAACTGAAAAAGTAGGTGTATTTTGTAAAAGAAATAATCAACCAAGTGTAATAGAATATACAGAGTTACCAGAAGAAATGGCTAATTTAAGAGACGAAAATGGAGAACTATTTTATGGAGAGTCACACATTATGTGTAATATGTTCCATGTAAATGCATTAAAAAGTATTGGAGAAAGAAAGTTACCATATCATCAAGCCTTTAAGAAAATAAATTATATTAATGAAAAGGGAGAAAAAGTAGAAGCAAGTGAGCCTAATGCATATAAGTTTGAAAGTTTTATATTTGATGCCTTTGAAACAATTCCAGAGTTAAAGATTTTACGTGTAAAACGAGAGGAAGAATTTGCACCAGTAAAAAATGCAACTGGCGTAGATAGTCCCGAAACTGCAAGAGAATTATATTTGAATTATATGAGAAATAAAAAATAAAGTTTGTTATCTAAAAGTAATAGGCATCCACTTTTATGCATTTCATGATATGAATGTATGCTAAGAAAATAAATTGTGCAAAATTTTGAAAGGAGTACTAGATGGATTTTATCACCAAGACATTACCAAATTTTAAAAAGTTTAATGCTTATATAGAAGATGTAAAAAACAAGGTAAGTCCTATCATGTTATCAGGTCTAACAGATGTAGCAAAAGTACATTTTGCTTACTCTACACAATTTTATGTAGAAAAACCAATTGTTATTATTACTTATAATGAGATACAAGCAAAAAAACTAGTAAAAGATTTTACTTTTTTTGAAGAAAAAATAGCATATTTTCCAAAACGAGAAATTTTTGCATATAATTACATTGCAGAAAACAAAGATAATTATTATGAAAGAATAAAAGTATTAAACCAAATACAATCCAAAAAGGTAAAAATAGTTGTTACAACAATTGAAGCTGTGCAACAGCATATGGTAAGTAAAGAAGTTTTGTATAAAAATAGATTACAGCTAAAAGTAGGACAAACAATCCGGAACGAATGAATTGAAGGAAAAATTAGTGCAATTAGGCTATGAGAGGTACGATACAGTAGAAGCAGAAGGACAATTTAGTTCTAGAGGCGGAATTATTGATATTGCTGTTGATAAACAAACAGGAATTAGAATTGAGTTTTGGGGAGATGAAATTGATTCTATCCGATATTTTAATATGGAGAATCAAAGGTCAAATCAAATGGTGCAAGAAGTTCTAATTAATCCTGCAACAGAATTTGTTCTAGAAAGAAGTTTAGAGGAAATAGGGCAGCATATTATACAGACACATGAGCAAACAGAGGCAATAGTAGAAGATGTAGAACAAATAAAAGCAGGAAATTATTTAGAAAAAATAGACAGATATTTTAATAACTTTTATATAAAACAAAATACATTAATAGATTATTTTGACAAAGACACAGTAATATTTTTAGACGAAATATCCAAAATAAAAGCAAGAATAGAAAATATTTTAAAAGATAATAAAAACTTGGGTAAGTCTTTATTAGAAAAAGAAAAAATAGTACCAGACAGTATTGTAATTTTAAATGATTACATTCAATTTTTAAAACTATTAGAAACAAAACAAGTTATTTATTTAGAAAAACAAGATATTGGGTTTGTAGATAAACAAAGTATGCATGCAAAAAGAAACGGATATAGCTTTAGCTATAGGGAGGTCAACTTTTTTCGTAGTTCAATGGATTTATGTCTTCAGGAAATACAAAAAGCAATACTTGAAAAAAAAGTAGTTCTTGTATTAGGTGGAAATTTAAAAAATACTAAAAAAGTATACAATTGGTTATTAGAAAAAGAAGTAAAATGTGTATATGAAAATTCAAAAACAGTTGAAACAACTCCAGGGGTAGTAGTCGTTGCCTCTGGAGAATTATCAGCTGGATTTGAAAGTTTTGATTTTTCTATTCTTGTTATATCTTTAGCAGAAATATTTACACCAAGTAAACCCAAAAAAGTAGTTACAACCACTTTTAAACAAGGAGAAGCATTTACTTTTTCAGATTTAAAACCACGGTGATTATGTAGTACATAGAACAAATGGGATAGGACAATTTGTAGGGGTAAATACGATTAGAGCAGATAATATTGTAAAAGATTATATGAAAATATTATACAGAGATGGAGACTACTTATATATTCCAACCAATCAGTTAGATAATATTAGAAAATTTATTGGTGCAGGGGAAAATGGTGCACCAAGGCTAAACCGATTAGGAAGTAAAGAATGGGAAAACACAAAAGCGAAAGTCAAGAATAATCTAAGGGAAGTAGCAAAAGAATTAATTCAATTATATGCTATTAGAAAAAAAACTGTACGGATTTGCTTTTTCAAAAGATTCTACTTGGCAAACACAATTTGAAGATTCTTTTGCTTATACAGAGACACAAGATCAATTGAGATGTATAGAAGAAGTAAAAAAAGATATGGAAACACCGCGACCAATGGATAGGCTTTTATGTGGAGATGTAGGCTATGGAAAAACAGAAGTTGCTATTCGAGCCGCATTTAAAGCTTGCCTAGACCAAAAACAAGTAGCCTATTTAGTACCAACTACTGTATTAGCAAACCAGCAATATGAGGCATTTAAAGAAAGAGTGAAGGACTTTCCTATTCGTGTGGAATTATTAAATCGATTTAGAACAAAAAAAGAACAAGAAGCAATTGTAAAAAAATTAAAGTTAGGGGAAATTGATATTATTATTGGTACACATAGAATTTTAAGCAAAGACATACTATTTAAAGATTTAGGCTTATTAATTATTGATGAGGAACATCGATTTGGTGTAAAAGATAAAGAAAAAATAAAAGAAATGAAAAATTCAATTGATGTACTTTCTATGACAGCAACCCCTATTCCAAGAACGCTACATATGTCTATTGTAGGAATTAGAGATATGTCTGTTATTTACGAACCACCACAAAATAGAAAACCAGTACAAACTTATGTATTAGAATATGATGAAGAGGTTGTAAAAGAAGCAATTACAAAAGAAATAGAAAGAAATGGACAGGTATTTTACTTATTTAACAATGTAGAACATATTATGAAAAAAGCAGAAGACATAGCAAATTTAGTTCCAGAAGCAAAAGTGGCTTTTGCACATGGAAAAATGTCTGGACGAGAGTTAGAAGACATTATGCTAGACTTTGTTAATAAAAAAATTGATGTATTAGTATGTACTACTATTTTAGAATCTGGAATTGATATTCCTAATGCTAATACTATTATTGTAGAAAATGCTGATAGGTTAGGTTTATCACAATTATATCAAATTAGAGGAAGGGTAGGAAGAGCAGATAAGCAAGCATATGCATATATTACCTATAAACCAGACAAACTATTATCAGAAGTTGCAGATAAAAGATTGAGAGCAATTAAAGAATTTACTGAATTTGGATCTGGATTTAAAATTGCTATGAGAGACTTAGAAATAAGAGGAGCAGGAAGTATTTTAGGGGAGTTTCAGCATGGGCATATGGATGAAGTGGGATATGACATGTATTGTAAACTATTAGACCAAGTTGTAAAAGAAACAAAAGGAATAGAAATAAAAGAAGAACAAGATGTACAAATTGATTTAAATGTTTCTTGCTATATTCCAGACAATTACATTTCATCTAGTGACCAAAAAATCGAAATTTACCAAGAAATTGCTTTATGTGATACAGCGGGAAAAATACGGAGACATTACAGACGAGCTAATTGACAGATTTGGAAATATTCCAGAAGAAACAAAAAATCTAATTGAAATTGCCAAAATAAAAATTTTATGCAAAAAGCTTGGAATTACAAAAATCTTACAAAAATTTTCTGGAATTGTATTTAATTTCTCTGCTGAAAGTTTTAAAATGGAATGGATAGATTTATTGTTAAAAACATTTAGAAATAAAATAAAATTTTCGCCATCAGCTGAACCTTATATAACATATAAAATAGAAAATTCGGGTAAAATATTAGAAGAAGTAAAAGAATTGATTAAAATACTAAAATAAGAAAAGTGGCTTCGCCACATGTACAGGTTTGCTTCGCAAACCGCACGAATCAAAGAAACTTAACCACACAGCATTAGACTTTACCAGAAAGTCTATTGCCTGTTGATGAAGTCGATTCCGACGGATTACCTTTTTAATTGTCATAACAACCAACCTTTCTTTCTCTAATTTAATATACCCTACTTGGTATAATACTTATATTATATCATATATTTACATAAAAATAAAATTAATATGAAAAAGGCATTGTCCACATCAATCCAAAATAAAATAATGAAAGGAAATGAATATGCAAGTAATTACAAGTAAAGATAATGAACAAATTAAACAAATTAGAAAATTAAAGGAAAAGAAGTATAGAGATGAACAAGGATTGTATATTATAGAAGGAGTTAAGACAGTTCGGAGAAGCAATAGCAGAAAAAGCAGAAATAAAAACAATTGTTATATGTGATGATTGTGAGAAACAAGGTTTTTTAGGGCAAGAACTTTTATATGAAGTAGCAAAGTACAATTTAATTTATGTAAACGAAAAAGTTTTTAATTGTATGACAGAAGTTATGAACCCACAAGGAATACTTGCAGTTGTTTCTAAAAAAGAAAAGAAAAAAATAAACTATACAGAAGATATAATTGTTATTTTAGACAATATACAAGACCCAGGAAATTTAGGAACAATTATTAGAACATTAGATAGTGCAGGAATAAAACAAATTATATTATCAAATGGAACAGTAGATGTATATTCTTCGAAAGTAGTACGATCTACAATGGGAGCTATTTTTAGAGTGAACATAATAGAAGCGGAAAACTTAAAAAATGCTATTTCTTCAATTAAAGAACATGGATATCAAGTAATGGCAACATCACTACTACAAGGTGCAAAAAGTATTTATGATGTAAACTATAAAAAAGTAGGTATTATAATTGGAAACGAAGCAAATGGAGTTTCAAAAGAAATACTAGACTTAGCAGACCAAAAAATAAAAATACCAATGTTACGGAAAAACAGAAAGCTTAAATGCAGCAGTAGCAACCAGTATTATCGTATATGAATATATAAGACAAAAATTAAACCAATAGAAGAATTTATTTTCTATTGGTTCTTTTAAATGACATATTTATATTAAATACTTTTTTATTGTTCCGGAAAAATCGCAGATTTTTCCGGAACAACAAGGTTAAGTTTCCTTAGATGTGCGGTTTGCGAAGCAAACCTGTACATATGGCGAAGCCACTTTTCTTATGTACATTATAATAAAAATAGTGTTTTAACTTATTTTAGGCTAATGGATTATTTTGTTAGAATATTTAAAATTTGTGGATAAATATCAGTTGCATTCTCTATCCAATTATTTACAATTTTTTTTGCTTGTTCACGAGAGCCAGCAAAAGTTTCTATTTGGAATAAGGTAGTATTGTTTTCTGTAATTTTACATTGAACACTATATTCATTTTCGGAATGAGGAATAAAATCTGCTGTAACCGAAAGAGATTCTTCTACTTTATTTAAGTTTTCTTTTAAATTAGTATCAATACGAAGTTTGGTAATACCGGGAATAATATCACCAATGAGTTTTAACATTTCTTTTCCATTTGGTGTTATTTCATAAAGTTCTCCAGATTCGTTTGGATAACAAACAATATATTTTTCACTAATTAAGTCTAACAAAAATTGTTGAAAATAAAAATAATTCATATCTGTTAATGTAGCAACAACATTAAGCAAAGCATCATTGGTAACTGGCTTTGCTATTTTTTCTAAAATATATAAAATAATTACTTTACCTTCTGCTAAAGTATTCCCATCAGATGAAAGCATCATAATAAAAACCTTCCTTTATTGTTAATATTATAACATAAATTTTAAAAATTACAACTGAAAAAATACTAGACAAAAAAATTTTATTAGTATATATTGATGAAAAGAAAGGAGGAAGAATATGGATAAAACTGTTTTTCATGATTTATCTTATGGAATGTATGTTGTATCAACAAAGTATCAAGGAAGGAATATAGGATGTTTTGTCAATACTGTTACACAAATAACTTCTGAAAACCCAATTATTGCAGTTAGTATTAATAAAAATAATTATACAAAACAAGCTTTATCAACTGGGCAAAAATTTGCAGTATCAATTTTATCACAAGAAACAGATGCTAAAGTAATTGGAAAATTTGGTTTCTTTTCATCAAAGGATACAGATAAATTTGAAAATATATCTTATAGGGAAGTAAGCGACATACCAGTAGTAGAAGAAAATATTTGTAGTTATTTAATTGCAGAAGTATGTAATACTATAGAAGTAGAAACACATTATATTGTGTTAGCAAAAGTGTTAGATGCAAAAAAAGTATCTAATAAAGTTCCTATGACATATGCATATTATCATCAGGTAATTAAAGGAACAGCACCTAAAACTGCACCGACTTATATAGAGATAGAAGAAAAGCCAAAAATAGAAAAGAAAAAATATAAATGCCAAATGTGTGGCTATGTTTATGATGAAGTAAAAGAAAAAATGAAATTTGAAGATTTACCTAAAGATTGGAAATGTCCAATTTGTGGAGTAGGTAAAGAAATGTTTACAGAAATAAAAGAATAAAAAAATAAAAAATAGAGCATAATTTATGTAATAAAATAAAAAGGAGGAAAATAAATGATGGACAGAAAAATAAGAGTAGTACAATATGGTACTGGAAAAATGTCAGTATATACAATGCGTTATGTTTATGAAAAAGGGGCTGAAATTGTTGGAGCAATTGATGTAAATCCAACAGTAATTAGAAAAGATATTGGTGATGTAATGGGGACAGAAGCAAAAGGAGTTGTTGTAACAGGAGTAGAAAAGGCAGAAGAAATGTTAAAACAAGTAAAGCCAGATATTGCTATTGTTACAACAATGAGCTTAATTTCGGATGTAGAAGAAGCTTTATTGCTTTGTGCAAAATTAGGAATTAATGCTATTACAACTTGTGAGGAAGCTTTTTATCCACAAAATTCTAATCCAAAAGTAACAAAAAAAATTGATGAACTTGCAAAGAAAAATAATTGTACAATTACAGGTAGTGGATATCAAGATATTTATTGGGGACAATTAATTAGCTCAATAGCAGGTTCTACTCACAAAATTACTAAAATAAAAGGAAGTTCAAGCTATAATGTAGAAGATTATGGAATAGCTCTTGCACAAGCACATGGGGCAGGACTAGATTTAGACACATTTGAAAAAGAGGTTGCTTCTGCAGACAAAATTTCAGATGAACAAAGACAAGCTATTATTGAAAAGGGAGAATATGCACCATCTTATATGTGGAATGTAAATGGATGGTTATGTTCAAAATTAGGCTTAACAGTAGTTTCACAAACACAAAAATGCGTACCACAAACGTATTCAAAAGATATTGTATCTTCTACTTTAGGCATGACTGTAAAAGCAGGAATGGCAACAGGAATGAGCGCAGTTGTTACTACAAAAACAAAAGAAGGAATTACCATTGAATCAGAATGTATTGGAAAAGTATATTCACCAGAAGATTATGATAAAAATGAATGGACAATAGAAGGAGAACCAAATACTACACTAGTTATTGCAAGACCAGCAACTGTGGAATTAACTTGTGCAACTATTGTTAACAGATTACCAGATGTTATAAATGCACCGAGTGGATATATTACAACAGATAAAATGGGGGAACTAAATTATAGAATAAAACCATTAAATGAATATATAAAATAAAATGAATTTTCTTATATGGTATAAATACCGTATAAAAGCATAAATATAAAATATGAAGAAAAAAGTTATTTTTATTAGTAAAAAAATAATAGCTATCGTAATAATTATTATGATAGCTATTATTGGTATTATAGTTTCAGGTTCACAAACAGTACAGACTTTGTCACAAAATATAGGAACAAAGTATAAAATTTTAGTAGATGTAGAAGAATCAAAAATGTATGTTATGGAAAATGGTACTTGTATAAAAATATATACTTGTGCAGGTGGAAAGCCAACAACACCTTCTCCTATTGGAACATGGACAATTATTTCAAAAGGAAAATGGGGAGAAGGATTTGGGGGAAGTTGGTTAGGATTTAATGTACCTTGGGGAAAATTTGGTATACATGGGACTACAGAGATTTATTCAGTTGGTTGGTGTAGTTCCCATGGCTGTATTAGAATGAATAATAAAGAAGTGGCCGAATTATATAATTATATTCCAATAGGAACAAAGGTAACAATTATAGATGGTGTATACAGAGATTTTGGAAGGGGATATCGATATTTAAAGTCTGGAATGTATGGTTCTGATGTAAAAGCAATTCAATTTAAATTAAAAGAGGAAGGCTTTTTTATAGGAGAGCCAAATGGAAAGTTTGGTAAGGACACAGAAAAAGCAATTGAAAAATATTGTAAAAAAAATGGTTTATATGTTAGAAAAACAGTTGATATTGAAATGCAGAAAAAAATGTTTGGAGAATTAATAGATTAATAATATTCTTTTTCTTTTCACAATATAGACATAATAACAAATTATAATGTATAATACATTTAAGAAAAGGAGAAATGAATATGAATGAAACAACAGTATTAATAGTAGATGATGAAGCAAGAATGCGAAAATTAATTAAGGACTTTTTAAAAGTGAAAGGATACCATATTTTAGAAGCAGAAAATGGTGAAAAGGCACTAGAGGTTTTTGAAACAGAAGGAAATAAGATTAATTTAATTTTATTAGATGTTATGATGCCAAAACTAGATGGTTGGTCTGTTTTAAGACAAATTAGACAAACTTCCAAAGTTCCTATTATTATGTTAACAGCAAGAGGAGAAGAACAAGATGAACTTTTTGGATTTGAACTAGGAGTAGATGAGTATATTGCAAAACCATTTAGCCCTAAAATACTTGTAGCTAGAGTAGAGGCAATTTTAAAAAGAGTGAATGGAGATAAAACAGAGAAAAAAGACTATAATGGAATTGTAATTGATGAACAAGGCAGAACTGTAACAGTAGATGAAAAAGTAATAGAATTAAGTTTAAGAGAATATGAGTTATTAAAATATTTGTTAGATAACGAAAATATTGCATTATCTCGAGACAAAATATTAAATAATGTCTGGAATTATGATTACTATGGAGATTCAAGAACAATTGATAGTCATATAAAAAAAATAAGACATAAATTAGGAAAAAAAGGAAAGTATATTAAAACAATTAGAGGTGTAGGGTATAAATTTGAACTAAAATGATTTTAAAATGGGAGCAGAAGATGGAAAAAATTAAAAAAAGCTTACAGTCTGTAAGAACTAAATTATTTATTACTTTATGTGTCGTCGTTATTATTATTATTGTTTTTTTAATACTATTAAATAACTTTGTATTAGAAACATTTTATTTATATTCTAAACAAAAAGACTTAATGGAGGTATATACAAGTATTAATCAATATTATACAAATCCAGATTCTGGAATTGATATTGAACTAGAATTAGAAAAAGCATCACTTAATAATAATTTTGACATTATTATTAAAACAGATACAGGAATAACTCTGTATACATCTAACAAAGATTTTTCCTCTACAATAGGAAAAATAAGTGAAATTGAAAATAGTGCAACAAGCTGGTTTGGAGAACGTAATATTTTATTTTCTAATGACAAAATTAGTATTCGCAAAACACAAGACACAAAAAATGGAGTAGGATTTATTTTACTATCTGGAAATTTAGATAATGGTTATGTTTTATATATTAGAATTCCAATTACATCTATTAGAGAAAATGTTAAAATTTCTAATAATTTTCTATATTTAATTGGAGGAGTTGCTATTATTGGTGGTGGAATTACTGTATTATTTATTGCTAAAAAATTCACCAAACCAATTGAAAAACTAAATGATATTGCTAAAAGAATGTCACAGTTGGACTTTAGTAAGAAATATAGAGTACTGGATACAGGTGATGAAGTAGACGAATTAGGAAAAAGTATGAATACCGTTTCTGAAAAATTAGAAACTACTATTAAACAATTGAAAGAAAGCAATATTGAATTAGAAAAAGATATTGAAAAAAAATCTAGAATTGATGAAATGAGGAAACAATTTATTTCGGATGTATCTCATGAACTAAAAACGCCGATTGCTATTATACAAGGATATGCAGAAGGATTAAAAGAAAATGTTAATACAGACCCAGAAAGTAGAGAATTTTATGCAGATGTTATTTTAGATGAAGCAAATAAAATGGATCGATTAGTAAAACAATTGTTAGAATTAATGAAATTGGAATATGGGAAGAGAGAGTTTAATAACCAAAAATTTGATGTAACAGAATTAATCCAAGAAGTAATTAGAAAAAGTAAAGTAATGTATGAAGAAAAAAATATTACTATAGAATATGAGCCACAGAAAAAATACTATGTCAATGCAGATGATTTTTATATAGAGCAAATAATTACAAATTACTTTACCAATGCAATAAAACATGCTCTGGAAATTAATGGTAAAAAACAAATTAGAATTACGGTAAAAGAGTTAGATGGAAAAAATAAAATAAGAGTTAGTGTATACAATACAGGAGAAAAAATTGATGAAGAAAACTTAAATAGAATTTGGAATAGATTTTATAAAATTGATTCTTCAAGAAATAGAGAAAATGGAGGAACTGGAATAGGCTTATCTTTAGTAAAAGCGATTATGAATAATTATCAAAATGATTATGGAGCATTTAATACAGAAGATGGAGTGGAATTCTATTTTGATTTAGACTTAAGTGATGAAACAATAAATGAATAAGAAAAAATAAAAAGGTGTAGAGAAGATATATACCTTTTTATTTTTTTCATTGATAGAAATAATAGATCCTAAAGATTCAAAACATAATCACAAAAAAGCCATATAATACAGATAAAATAAAAACAAAATAAAGAAAGGAGAGAAAAAAAGAAAAAATAAAAATAATAAAACTATCAACAGTTGTTCATACAAAAAACATAAACAACGGATAAAATAAGAACAAATTAAAGGAAGGAGGAAAAAATAATTATGCAATATAAGTATGGCAAATAATAAAAAAAGGAGGTATGCCTATCGAAGAATAAAAAAATGATAATAACAAAAATATAAAAATGAATTGAGAAAGGAAGTGGATGCCTATAGGAAAAATTATAAAATATAAAACCTAGAAATAATTACCCTTAAAAAGAAGCGGGGCTTTTAGATTAACATTTTAT
>OLPF01000960.1_pt1 | contig 26707 bp, 25 predicted proteins | sample 1673121 | NCBI WGS metagenome assembly OLPF01 (sample SAMEA3136756, study PRJEB25190) | human gut metagenome
ATGCCCATTAATGTGATCAAAGCAGATTCCGATAAGAGTAAATCCTAAAATTTATTTTTATATCTAAAAATTTTTTTATTTATAAATTTATTATTTTTTAAATTAAAGATTGCACAAAATTTATATATTAAAAAATGTGTTATCTCCCCTACTCTACCGTTCTAATCAAATAAAAAAGATTAGTTCTATTTCAAACTAATCTTTAATTTGTAGTATTCTTTATCTTTTTACTATTTAACATTTATTCTTCATAATTCTCTACTACTTCTTCTTGTGTCTGTATTACTGTTGTTTTTGAATCACTATTTGTTTCAACTTTATTAAATGCTACAAATCCTATTATCATAAGAAATACATATAATATTGCTACTATAAGAATGAATATTCCTATTCCCTTTAGAATCTTAATTGTCATTCCTGCTAATTTTTGTGAATTTGTATTATTAGGATCATTTACAACTTTTCCTTCATTTTCTTCTTTCATTAATTCATCTAATGTAATATTATATAATTCGCTCATTATAATTAGTTTATCCATTTCTGGAGTTGTTTCTCCTAACTCCCATTTAGAAATAGTTTGTCTTGCTACTCCTAATTTTTCCGCAACATGTTCTTGTGATAAGTTGTGTTGTTTTCTTAACATTACTAATTTTTCATTAAACTTCATTTTACTTCCTCCCTTATTAAAATTTTAATCAAAAGTTTTTTCTTTTCTGTTAATTAAATTTTAATAATTTTTCGCACTTTTTTCTACCATTTATAATTGGAAATTACGCACTTAAACATTACATTCATTAATTTTATTACATTTTAACTAATATTTATAAAACTATTGTATCATTTTCGGTAATTCTTTTAAATTATAAATAATTAATTTTATTCTATATTTTCTATTATTTCTTTCAAATTAATCTCTCCACAAATTACTATTTTGCTTTATTATATTCTAAACATTCTTTCTTACAGCTAAAATATTAATTTTCAGATAAAAGTTTTATTAGTCTAGTATTCTTGTACAATCTTTCTCTTCCAATTTTTTCAGATTCTAAAAGGCCAATGTCTTCTAGCTGATTTAGATATGAAGCAGCAGTAAGTCTAGTAACATTACATGATTTTTCTATATATGATATTTTTGTATAAACTTCATAAAATAAACTTTCTAATAATTCTTTTGAATATATTTTAGGTAGTTTATTTCTAAATTCTTCTTTATAATTTTTCATTTCATTTTGAATCTTTTCAATTAATGTTATTGTTTCTTTAGATGTAATTTCAATACCTTTTAAAATATATAAAATCCAATCTTCAAGATTATTATTATTTCTGACTTCATTAAATAATTTATAATATTCTTGTTTTGTTTTATTAATATATTTACTTAAATATAAAATTGGGCTATCAATTAAATTATTTAATACAAGATATAGAATATTCAATATTCTTCCTGTTCTTCCATTTCCATCATAAAAAGGATGAATACTTTCAAATTGATAATGTATTAAACAGACTTTTATTAGTGGATCTATATTATCTTCATTATTATTTATAAAATCTTCTAAATTTTTTAAATAACCTCTTATTTCCTGTTCACTTTGAGGTGGAGTATATATTGTTTCTCCAGTAATTGAATTTTTTAATTCTGTGCCTGGTAATTTTCTAATTCCTGCATTATTATGTTCAATAGTTCCTTGAATTTTAACAATAGTATTCGTATTTATATAACCATCTTTTTTAATTTGTTCATAACCAAGCCAAATAGCATTTCTATAATCTACAACTTCTTTTGCATTTTCTTCCTTATATCCACTTTCTGTTAGTACTTTATAAATATCATCATGAGTTGTAACAATATTTTCAATAGCACTACTATCTTTGGCTTCATTAATAGTTACAGCATTTATTAAAATATGCATGTTTGGAATTGTATTCGCATAACCTTTCAATTCTGCTAACGCTCTTGATGATAAAGTTAATTGTTCTAAAATTTTATTTGTTTTTAAATTAACATTTTTATATGGTAACATTTCTAATTTCATAATTTTACCTCCATATATATAAAATATCACATTTTTTATACATTTTCAATAAATGTGTATAAAAAATCAAAAAAATTATACATATCTTAAAAATATGTATAATTTTTGATATTTTTTTCAATATATTTTTAAATCGTTATAAAAATATAACAGTTTTATTTCCCAAAATCAAGTTTTTTTTATTTTTGGGAAATAATTATATATTATATTGAAAACTAAGAATTTTATACATAAAAAACGAACCGTTATCAAAGTTTTGTGCAAAAAGAGATAGGGGCTTGAGTAAGAACAGCCATAAACCTCTACTTCATTATTATAATCTTTTGTATTGCTTATTATATCAATGTTTATATGACTTATTAAAATCAATTTTAAGTCATTTTTTTATTTTACTTATATAATTTGTTATTTAATTTATTTTTATTCTGTTATTTTAACAAGTAATTTGTCGAGTTCAAAATAAAAACGGCTTAAAATCGATTTTGAGAATTCATTCTTTCTTATTTCTTCTTCATATTTTTCTTCATATTCTTTCATTTCTTCTTCAAAGTCATTATAATCCATAAACCAATTACCTATTTTTATGTCATCGTATCCTGCTAATGTATGAAAATCAATTACTTTATATCCTAATCCGAAATACTCTATTGTTCCACCATCTGCAATAATTCCTGCTGGATTTTGTATACAAAAAATAGGCTTTTCTTGATTTTTTACTCGATTATAATCTATTGCAAAAAATATTATTCCTAAAAGAACTAAAATTCCTAAAATAACTCCAATTACTTTTAACCATTTTTTCATAAACATCACCATTTTACCTTTCATAATTTAAACTAAACAAAAAATTACTATTTGTTTGTATTATTTTTTATTTTCTATCCAATATTCCTTTTATCAATCCTTTATCTATAAACGTTCCAAAAACATTTTTTAAAATAATTAAAATAATTGGTCCCAATAATAGTCCTATAATTCCAATAGCCTTAAATCCTGTATACATTGAAATCAAAGTAAATATAGGATGAATTCCAATTTGTTTGCTAACAATTTTAGGCTCTATTAATTGTCTTACAATAGAAATAATAACTAATAAAACTAATAAAGCAATTGCTAAATTTAAATCTCCGTCAGTTGCTGCAATTACAGCCCATGGAATAATCACTGTTCCCGAACCCAAAATTGGCAAAGCATCAACAAAACCTATTACAATAGCCGCAAGCAATGGATATTTGACATTTAGCTTCATAAAATTCATAGCATATAATCCTATTAGTGTAACTATAAACGAAATCAAAACTAATATTGCCTCTGCTTTTAAATAACAACCTAAAGAAAATATTACTTCTCGTAAATGCATCATCAACCTTTTTACCCAAGTTCTTGGTAAATGGTGTTCTATTTGATCTAAAATATATAATTTATCTGTACAAATAAAATAGGTTGCAACCAAAGTTATTCCTATATAAATAAACATATCTGGTAATGATGTAATTGTTTGCAATAATGAATTTAAAGTATTTCTAATCCAGCTAGAAGCTGTTTCTAAAAAGTCTTGTGACGAACTATTTAAAATATTACTAAACTCTCGTGGTAACTTTATTTTACTAAAATCTATGCTAGCAATAATTTCTTGAGATTTGGTATATAATTTTTCAATATATCCATTTAGACTTTGTAACAAATTAGAACTCTCTGAAATAATACTCATAATTCCCCAAGCCAATAAGCCTATAATTAAAATAGAAACAATTGTTAACACTAAAATGGCACTTGTTTTTCTAGTCATTTTGCTATGTTTAGCTACAACTTTTATCATTGGTTCTACTAAAAGAGAAATAATAAATGCAATTAAAAAAGGCATATAAAATACTGCTAATTTAAAAGCAAAATACATGCCTATTATTAATAAGAAAAATAAAGCTAGTCTTTTAAATACCTTTGTCCAATAATTCATATCAATTACCACATTGTTCACCTAAAACTATTATATGCTTTTAATTTCAAATTTATGTAAGAAAAATAGACAAGGGGACGGGGCTTTTGTCTTAAGGTTTATAAGCTATTATTCAAAAAAACCTTAAGACAAAAGCCCCGTCCCCTTGTCTAAAAAAGTTATTCTGCGTTTTTATTTGAGCAATTGCATATGTTACATACACAATCTGCTACTTTTAAATTTGGGAATTCATTACTTCTGGCTAAGTCTCCTAATGAAATAATTCCTACTAATTTTTCGTTTTCTACTACTGGAATTCTCCTGATTTGATTCTTAGACATGAGATCTGCTGCCCAAGAAACTTCTGTATCTTTTGATGTATAAATTACATCTGTTGTCATAATGTCAGCTACTTTTGTTTGTTTTATGTCTTTATCGCAAGCAATACTTCTTAAAATAATATCTCTATCTGTCACAATTCCTATCACATTCTGTTTGTCGTCACACACTGGTATACTTCCTATGTGATTTTCATTCATTAATTTTGCTACCTCACAAACACTGTTTTCTTTTGTTGCCCATATAACATTTTCACTCATACAATCTTTTACTCTCATTTTATTTCCTACCTTTCATAATTTTACTTTTGTGTTAGTAGTATAAACACTTTTTTAGAAAATTATGCAAAAACAAAGACTATCTCCATATTTGAGCTGTCTTTGTTTTTTACCATATGTAACTATTTTTCTATATATTTCTTTAAAAATTTTCCTGTATATGATTTTTCATTTTTGCAAATTTGTTCTGGTGTCCCTATAGCAATTACTTCTCCACCTTTGTCTCCACCTTCTGGTCCTAAATCAATAATATGATCTGCAGTCTTAATTAAGTCTAAGTTATGTTCTATTACAATAATGCTATTTCCAGTATCTACTAATCTTTGTAAAATATCCACTAACTTATGAACATCAGCAATATGTAGCCCAGTTGTTGGTTCATCTAAAATATATAAAGTTTTACCTGTTGCCCTTTTAGAAAGTTCAGTTGCTAATTTTATCCTTTGTGCTTCTCCACCAGATAGTGTTGTAGAAGGTTGACCTAACTTTATATACCCCAAACCTACATCATATAAGGTTTGTATTTTTTGTTTAATTCTTGGAATATTACTAAAAAAATCAAGTGCTTCTTCTACTGTCATTTCTAATACATCTGAAATGCTTTTTCCTTTATATTTTACTTCTAGTGTTTCTCTATTATATCGATGACCTTTACATACTTCACAAGGTACATAAATATCTGGCAAGAAATGCATTTCAATTCGAATAATCCCATCTCCTTGGCATGCTTCACATCTTCCACCTGATACATTAAAACTAAATCTTCCTTTTTCATAACCACGTAATTTTGCTTCATTTGTTGTAGCAAATATGTCACGAATAATATCGAACACACCTGTATATGTAGCTGGATTAGAACGTGGTGTTCTACCAATTGGAGATTGGTCTATATTAATAATTTTATCAATGTTTTGTATTCCTCTAATTTCTTTGCATTTCCCTGGTTTTTCATTGGATTTATTAATTTCTCTAGCAATATATTTATATAATACTTCATTTACTAAAGTACTCTTTCCAGAACCAGAGACACCAGTTATACATGTAAATACCCCTAATGGAAATTTTACATTAACATTTTTTAAGTTATGCTCTGTTGCACCTATTATTTCAATTGATTTTCCATTTGACTTTCTTCTTTTATCTGGCACAGCAATTTTCTTTTTGCCACTTAAATATTGACCTGTTATGGATTCTGGTACTTGTTTAATTTCTTCTGCTGTTCCTTGTGCAATTACTTTTCCACCATGTACGCCTGCTCCTGGTCCAATATCAATTACTTCATCTGCAGCATACATTGTATCTTCATCATGCTCTACTACTAATAAAGTATTTCCTAAATCACGTAACTTTTTTAACGTAGTTAATAATTTATCATTATCTCTTTGATGTAATCCTATACTTGGTTCATCTAGTATATATAGCACTCCTGTTAATCCAGAACCAATTTGTGTTGCTAATCTTATTCTTTGTGCTTCTCCTCCTGACAAGGTACCTGCTGACCTAGATAATGTTAAGTATTCTAGTCCAACGTCTATTAAAAATTGTAATCTTTTATTTAATTCTTTTAAAATAGCATCTGCAATAATAGCATCTTTTTTGCTTAGTTGTAATGAATTTAAAAACTCTTTTATCTGATTAATTGGCATATCTGTTAATTCATTAATGTTTTTATCTTCTATACGTACAGAAAGACTTTCTTTCTTTAATCTTGCTCCATTACATACATGACATGGACTATCACTCATATACATTTCATAGAAATCTCGCATTCCTTGAGATTTTGTTTCATTATATCTTCTTTGTAATGTTGGAATAACCCCTTCAAATGGTACTGTAAAATTTCTTGTACCAGTAGCAGAAGTATAAGAAAAATTAATTTTTTCCTTTCCTGTTCCATATAAAATTTTGTCTAAAAAGTCATTTGGTAGTTTTTTAATTGGTTTGCTAATATCTACTCCATAATGTTTAGCAATACTTTCAAAATACATTTTTGCCATTGTTTCAGATTTTTTCATTGTACTTGCACCAAATGCTTTTACCCCATCATATAACGTTTTATTTTTATCTGGAATAATTAAATCTGCATCCATTTTCATTAAATAACCAATTCCTGTACATTCTGGACATGCACCAAAGGGATTATTAAAAGAAAACATTCTTGGTGTTAATTCTTCAAAACTAATTCCACAATCTGGGCAAGCATAATTTTGACTAAATAATTTATCTCCTTGTCCTATTATGTCAATTGCAACTAAATTATTGGCATGTTTTAATGCAGTTTCTACTGATTCTGCTAATCTATTTCTAATGTCTGGTTTTATAACAAGTCTATCTACAATAATATCAATGTTATGTTTTTTCTTTCTGTCAATTTCTATGTCATCTGTTATTTCATAAACTTCTCCATCAATTCTAACACGAACAAAACCTTCTTTTTCAAAATCTTGTAATAACTTTACATACTCTCCTTTTCTTCCTCTAATCACAGGTGCTAAAACTTGTATTCTAGTCCCAATTTCTAATTCCATAATTGTATCAATAATTTGGTCTATTGTTTGTTTTTCTATTTTTTTGCCACAATTTGGACAATAAGGAACACCAATTCTTGCATATAATAAACGAATATAGTCATATATTTCTGTTACTGTACCTACTGTAGAACGTGGATTTTTAGAGGTTGTTTTTTGGTCTATAGAAATTGCTGGCGATAAACCTTCAATTGACTCAACCTCTGGTTTTTCCATTAGTCCTAAAAATTGTCTTGCATAAGAAGAAAGGCTTTCTACATATCGTCTTTGCCCTTCTGCATATAAAGTGTCAAACGCTAAAGAAGATTTTCCGTGAACCAGAAAGACCTGTTATTACAACTAATTTATCTCTTGGTATTTCTAAATTAATATTCTTTAAATTGTGCTCTTTTGCTCCTTTAATTATTATTTTATCATTCATATTTATTGCCCCCAAATAGGAAAATTTTTTCCATAAAAAAATACAGTACTGTATATTGTACCATATTTTTTATAATTTGTCATCCTTTTTGCAAAAATTTGTTTTGTAATCTACAGATTGTTGCTATTTAGATCTCATATTTAGATTATAGCACAATAGTAACTACGGTATAATACCTATTTATTTGTAATATGTATATTTTCAATTTTTGCATTCATTTCTCTTGCAAGAATATTTTGAATTTGTGCAATTTCATTTATCTCTAGCTTTTCTGCTTTAATAACCACATTAATGTTTGCATCATTTACTAGAATTAGTACATCTTCAAATCCTTTTGTTTTTATTAAATTTTCTGCTATCATAATAGCATTTTTGGTGTTATTTATTTTGGTTATTTCATTTTGAGCTATTGCTTTTTGTTCTGTTCCAATAGTAGTAGAATCTAACATTTTCTGATAACTTTCTATCATTCCAGAATACATACTTTCTCTTTGTAATTTGGAATCAGCAAAATAATTCTCTTCTGTTATTTTTGTTTGCTCTTGTTTTACTTGTTCTTCTTGGTTTGTTTGAATTGTATTTTCATTCTCATTTTCTGTTGATATACTACTTTCTAGGCTTGTAGTATTTTCTTCTATTGCTTGACTACTAACTAATGTTGCATCTCCTATTCCTGCTATTTGCAGGTTACTACTTGTTAGAATACTATTTTGATTATTTAAATTACTAGTATAGTTTAAATAACCTGCTGTAATTAGCATTAATGCTATTACCAAAACAACTAATTGATTTCTTTTAATAACTTTCATATTTTTTCATCCTTTCTCATTACTAGCTTAACCTTCATTTTTCATTTGAAACACCTGTATTTTATGTGTTGGTAGACCTGTTGCCGCTTCTACTGCTTGTATAATATTGGTTTTTACAATAGCATCTCCTCCTCCTCCGAGCTGTAATAATGGCTCCTTCTATTTTTGGCATAATTGTTTTTTGAGTAATTGGTATTTTTTCCCCATTTTCTTCTTTATAAATTACTTCTTTTGACACATCACTTTCTGTAATTTTTCTTGTTCCTCCAGAAGTATCTGTTTCTTCGGTTTTGCTTTCTTTTGTATCTTCATTATACATGGCTACTACTTGACTAGTTTCAGAATAAGTAATTAGTACATCTACACTTCCTACTCCTTCTATTTTTTTTAAAATTTGTTCTAGTCTTTCTTCTAAATCAGTTTTACTAGTTACACCATTATCAACTGTATTTTCTAAATTACTTGCCAATTTTTTATATTTATCATCACTTTGTTCATTGACTACATTTTTTTTATCACTATTCCATATAGTATTAATCGCAATCATCGTAATTACTAATATAATTAAAAATACAACTAAATTTTCTATTTTCTTTTTGTTATCTTTTTGTCCCTGTGTTTTTATCATTGATTTTATTTTGTTAATTTGCTTTTGAAACATATTTACCTCCTTTAAAATTAGTTTCTTAGAATATTGTATCTTAAGTATCTTCATTAATTTTTATTTTCTCTTTTTCTATATCATATACTCCACTCAAATACTCTTTTAGTTCCATTAGAATATAATTTGGCATTTTATTCTCTTCTACTACTATTTCGTTATTTGTATTGGCTATTTCTATTTTAATTTTATTAATTGGTGTTAGTGTATTTTCTTTCTGTTTTTTTTGAGATATATGTAAAGTAATTTCATGAATTTTTCCATAATTTTTTTCATCTTTTGTCTCTACTAATACATTAACTTTATTTACCTGATATCCCTTTTCTTCTATTTTTGCCTTTATATCTTGTTTTAAGTTTGTTGTATACATTTTTTCGATACTATTAGTTGTATTTACACTACTTACTTCTATTGTATTTTGTTCCAAAATATCTTCTATTTCAAAAATTCTTTGAGTATCAATTGTCTTTCCTGTAACCTTAGAAATGATAGGTGAAATAATAGCAAATAGAATATATACTCCTATTACTGTTTTTATATATTTTTTATTTTTTCCTTCTGGCAATATCATTTCTAGTATTGTGGCAATAATAACACTAAGAACAATTCCTCCAGCCCAAGAACTAATAAATTTAATCATACTAACACCTTTCTATACTCTTTCGTTCTTTTATCGATACATCAGTCCACTATTAGAAATTTTAATAACTAATGTTACTCCTATTAACAACATTGTTGAAGTTGCAAACAAAATTGCTAAAAGTATTTTAAAACTTCCTGCCATTTGTTCTAGTAGTTTTACAATTTTTTCATCAGCAATTACTTCGCAAATAGCAGTAGCCAAATAATAACTAATTGTTAAAATTGACAGTCTAATAATTGGTAATATACAAATTCCAATTATAATAATAATTCCTACTAAGCCTACTGCATTTTTTAATACAGCACTACAACCAATTACAGTATCTACGGCATCTCCTAATATTTTTCCTACTACTGGTATAAAGTTGCTCACTGCTGCTTTGGCGGTTTTTGCTGTTAAACCGTCTACTGAACTAGTTAGTGTTCCTTCTATTGACAATGCTCCTACAAATATTGTTAATGCAATTCCTAATATCCAAACAATACTAGATTTAAAATATTTTGATAACTTATTGATTTGTATTTTATCTGATATATTGGATACAATTCCTAATACTGTTGATACTAATAGTAATGGTAAAATAACCGTTAAAATACCATTTCCTATAAAGCTAATCAAAAATAAAATGACAGGTTGTATTACATTGGCTGTTGTAATGTTGCCAGTTGTTATCATTAAGGTTATTAAAATTGGTGTTAAGCTGTTCATAAAGCCTACTAAATTCTGTATTGTCTGTCTTACTACTTCTATAATTGATGTGAAATTTGTCATAATTAATGTAACAATTAATATATATTCTACATAATAAGTAATTTGTGATACACCTTTGTTTTCTAGACCCTCACTAATTGTTTTTAAGATACTATGTATGACAATAATAACTAATATACTTACTAATGCCATAATTCCACTAATAATTTCTTTTCCTATTATTGCTACAATTGCTTTATATAAAATTCCATTATCTACATCTCCTGTAATTGCCGAGTTAAATAACTCTCCCATATTTAAGTTAGGAAAAGTATCTTTTGTGTATTGATTTGCTTCTTTAATAAAACTAGAAATATTTAACTCTTCTTTTTGTTCTGCCAATATCTCTTCTGTTGAACAATGGAGATGTTGTGGTAGAAACAATATTCCTAAAATTAATAATATACAACATACTTTTTTCATCTTTAGCAATTTTCCTTTTATGGTAATATTTTTATCATTAATTCTAACAATGCCGAAATAATAGGAATTGACATTCCAACAATTATTACTTTTCCTCCTAAATCTATTTTACTTGCTATAGCTATTTCTCCAGAATCTTTGCAAATGCTAACTGCAAATTCTGTTAAAAATGCAATTCCTGTTATTTTTAATAGAATTGTTAAAAACTGATTATTAACATTTGCTTTTGTTGATAAATTATTTAATAGACTAATAATTCCACTAATTTTATCTAAAGACAATAACAATATAATTGCTCCTGCTAATAAAGAAACATAAATAACAAATTCTGGCTTGTACTGTTTTAGGATAATAATAATTATTAATGCAATTAAACCAACTCCAATAATTTTTACAATTTCCATATATTTTTCCATCCTATTTATAAATTAAATACAGTTCTAACAGTAGCAAATAGTGTACTTATCTCTTTAATTACTATTGTAAGCACAATAACAACACCTGCCAATGTTGTCATCATAGCTTGGTCTTCACGCCCTGCCTTTGTTAATATTTGGTGCAATACAGCAACAATAATTCCAATACCTGCTATTTTAAATAAAAGATTAATATCCATTTTAACCTCCCCATTTATTCCTTTTAAACCTGTCTTTAAAAAAATCCTCTTATTACATTAATACAATAACAATTCCTAAACCTGTTATAATACCTAACGTTTTGTATAACTTTTCATTTTTTTCCTTCTCTCTTTCTGCTTTTTCTATTTGTACATTTAAAAAAGATATGCATAAATCAATTTGTGAAAGTTGTCCTTCTATATCTGTTTTACCAAGTAGTTTGCTTAAATTTTTAATTGTTTCCTTATCTTCTACTGTTAAATTTAAATTAGTTGTATCAATTGCACTATTAAAACTTTCTGTTGCATCTTGAATTTTCATACTATTACAAATATCTAAAAATGTTTCTCCTACAATACCTTTTATGGATTTTGATATATCCATAAAAATTTCATTAAGAGGTGCATAGGTATATCTTAATTTTGTTTTAAATATGTTAAAAGCATTTTTAAAATCTTTTAGCTCATTTACTCGATTGCTGTATTTTCTTGAAAATAAAATTCCAACATAAGATGAACTAGCAAATATCGCTATATATATTACAATTTTAAGTATTAGCATAATGCACCCCCCTTATATTTATTTATATGCTGCTTGTACAATTTTTAGAACAACAAAAAATAGAACTTATAAAAAGTTCTATTTTTGCTATATAATTTAATATAAAACATAATCTGAATTGATTTTATTTAAACAATATACTTTTTCGATTTCTCCTTTTTGCCCTTTATTACTAATAAAAATAATTCTTTCAAATATATGTGTATTAATTAAATTTTTAATAGCAGGATTTAATGCTAAATCTTCTAAACTCCCTCCATGTGCTGTAAATATTCCTTTAATTCCACAACATACAGCATAATGAATTGCTTCTATATCTGCATCACTTCCGATTTCGTCTGCTGCAATTACATTGGGAGCCATAGAACGAATCAGCATCTTCATTCCAATAGCTTTTGGAATATTATCTAATACATCTGTTTTTATCCCCACATCATTTTGAGGTATTCCTTTATACATAGCTGCAACCTCTCCTCTTTCGTCTACCAACCCTACTGTTAATCCTTTTAATTTTACTTGCTCTATGCCTGTACTAATTTTTCGTATTAAATCTCTTAATATTGTTGTTTTTCCAGCTCCTGGCGGTGACACTATTAGTGTATTAAAAATCGAATTATTTTCGGTATCAATGACATATTTAATAATTTTATTACTACACCCGTATAATTTGTTTTGCTACTCTAAAATTTAGGCTAGAAATATAATTAATGTTAATAACTTTATTACTTTCTATTACAACACTTCCTGAAATACCTACTCTGTGCCCACCTTTAATGGTAATATAGCCATTGCAAATTTGATTTTGATATGAGTAAATAGAATTTTCACAAATAATTCTTAAACTTTCTAAAATATCTTCTGTTGTCACATGATAATCAAAAACCTTATCTGTTTGATTGAATTTTAAAATAATTGGTTTATTTACTCTTAATCGAATTTCTTCTAATGCAATATACATATTAGTGTCATTTTTTTTGAAATAGTCTTCTAGCAGTGTACCAATATTTTGAGGAAAATATTTAAATATATTAGAAATAAACATTTTTTTCTCCTTACATGTAAATTTTAATATTTTTATAAATGTTTTAAAGGACAAACTAGATTTAGTCTGTCCTTTAAATTATATTCAAATATTTATTTTTTAGAACTACTCATTCCAATTATGGTATACTTCACTTACGTCATCTAAATCTTCAAGGTGTTCTATTAGTAACCCCATTTTTCTTGCCGACTCTGCGTCCAACGCAATATAAGTTTGTGGAACCATTTGTACTTCTGCTTCTGCAAAAGTTAAACCTGCTTTTTCTAGTTCTTCTCTTACTTTTGAAAAGTCTTCTGGTGATGTTGTAATTTCATAATAATCCTCTCCAACTTCAAAATTTTCTGCACCTGCATCAATTGCTAACAACATTAAGTCATCCTCTGAAAGGTTAGTTTCTTCTTTTTCTAATACAATAACACCTTTTTTATCAAACAAATAAGATACACAGCCATTTGTTCCTAAATTTCCACCAAATTTATCAAATACATGTCTTACATCTGCTGCTGTCCTATTTCTATTATCTGTTGTTGCATTTACAATAATAGCAACTCCACTTGGTCCATATCCTTCGTACACAATTTCTTCATAGTTTTCATTGTTATCTGCTCCAGCAGCTCTTTTAATAGCTTTATCAATAGTATCATTCGGCATGTTATTTGCCTTACATTTTGCAACAACATCTTTTAATTTTGAATTTGCATTAATATCTGGTCCTCCTGCTTTAACAGCCATTAATAACTCTCTACCAAGTTTTGTAAATACTTTTCCACGTGCTGCATCTGCTTTTCCTTTTTTGGCTGCAATATTATGCCATTTACTGTGTCCACTCATTTTCTCTCCTCCTTTTAATTTTTTCCTCTATCTATTATTAAATTTACCCATTTTTTGACTTTGTTGGTATTTATGGGTTTTTTTGTTCTGTGTTAAAACAATTGAACCAAAATCGCTTCAGAATTTATTATGTAAATTTTTAAAATTTGCATTAACTAATAACTAATCTTTTATTTTATTTAAAATATTTAACAAAATACTTAGTTTATTTTATCATATTTTTTTTAATTTGTGTAGTATTTTTACAAATATTTTTGTATTCACTGTTAGTTGTATAGTTACATGTCATTTTCTCTAATCTTCTATAGTTTTTCTATATTTCGAATTGATATGGAATATAAATTTCTTTTTAATAATTATTTACTAATTTTATTATCTCTATCCTAAGAAAAAAATACAGTTGGTAAACTATTCAGTATGTTTAATTTTAGAAGTAGCAGTGCAAAAGCTTTTTAGTCTAAGAAAAAGTCACCCAGTAAAGCGGGTGGTTATGACTAAAATGCTTTTTCAAACAAATATATAAAATCTTGTTGATTAACTTCCCTAGGATTTCCAGGTTTGCATGGATCCTGCATTGCTTTTTCTGCTAGCATTTCAAAGTCTTCTTTTTTTCCTCCTACATCTGATACTGTTTGTGTAATTCCAACTTCTTTTGATAATTCTTGAATCATTTTTACAAATGTTTCAATTACTTCATCTTTTGTAAGGTTTTTAGCTGGTATATTTAATTCATTCAAAATTTCTCTAAATCTCTCATAACATACTTCCCCATTAAATCGCATAACAGTTGGAAGTAATATTGCATTTGCAACTCCATGTGGTGTATCATATACAGCACCTAACTGATGTGCCATTGAATGAACAATACCTAATCCAACATTAGAAAATCCCATTCCAGCAATATATTGTGCCATTCCCATCATTTCAATTGCCTCTTCATCTTTTTCATTTACTGCTAATGGCAAATATTTAAAAATCATTTTAATTGCCTTCATATGGAACATATCTGACATTTCATTATGTGCTTTTGTAATATATCCTTCTATTGCATGTGTTAAAGCATCCATTCCTGTTGCAGCTGCTAACCCTTTTGGCATAGATGCCATTAATTCCGAATCAATGATAGCTAAAATAGGAATATCATTTGGGTCTACACATACCATTTTTATTTTTCTTTCTTCATCTGTAATAACATAATTGATTGTAACTTCAGCAGCTGTTCCTGCTGTTGTTGGTAATGCAATAATTGGCATACCTTTATTTATAGTATTAGATACGCCATTTAAAGATTTTATATCTGCCCTATCTGAATTTGTCATTACAATTGAAATTCCTTTTGCAGTATCAATACTAGAGCCTCCTCCAACTGCAACAATAACATCTGCTTCAGCTTTCTTGCATTCTCTTACACCATCTGTTACATTTTGGATATTTGGATTTGGTTTTATTTCCGAATATAAAGTATAGCAAATTTCAGCTTCTTTTAAGATTTTCTCAATTTTTGCTGTCACACCAGCTTCTATTAAAGATTTATCTGAAACTAAAAATACTTTTTTGAATCCTCTTTTTTTAATTTCTTCTGGTAACTCTTTTCTTGCCCCCTTTCCAAAATAAGATGTTTCATTTAATACAAATTTTATTGACATAGTTTATCCTTCCTTTCTTAAAATTTAAATAATATTTTATAATTAAAAGTTGGGCGAATTTGTTCGCCCATATAAAACCTGTAATTACATATACTATATTTTAAATTTATAAAATATTCTTTAAAATAATGGTTTTTAATCTTGACATCTCTTGCAAAGTAGTCAATACTCCCTCATTACCTATTCCACTATGCTTCCATCCTCCAAATGGCATCTCAAAAGAACGATAAAAGCTTGCTCCATTTACAATTGCTCCTCCACATTCTAATTTATTAGCTATTTTCATTCCTAAAGAATAGTCTTTTGTTATAACACAACCACATAAACCATATGAAGAATTATTTGCAATTTTAATTGCATCTTCTACATCATCAAATTCAATTATTGGGATTACTGGTCCAAATATTTCCATATCTTTAGCTACATCCATATCTTTTGTTACATTATCTATTATTGTTGGATAATAATATGCACCATCTCTTTTGCCACCACATATAATATTTGCACCCTGTTCTAGTGTTTTATTTACTTGTTCTTCTACTCTTTTAGCTGCATTTTCGTTAATCAATGGTCCCATATCTGTTTCTGGATTAGAAGGATCTCCAATTTTTAACATATTAATTACTTGTTTCATTCTGTCTATAAATTCTTGTTTCCTATTACGATGAATTAAAAACCTTTTACTTGCACAGCATACTTGTCCTCCATTATATAATCTTCCCCATGTTGCTTCTTCAACAGCTAAATCCATGTCTCCATCTTCTAAAAAAATGAAAGCATCATTTCCTCCTAATTCTAACATGACATGTGTTAAGTTTTGAGAAGCTGTCCCCATTGTTTGAATTCCTGCAGCTGTACTTCCTGTTAGAGACACTAAATGTACTCCCGGATGTCTTGCTAATGCTTGCCCAACAATTGGTCCATCTCCTGTTAGTACTTGAATACATCCTGCCGGCACACCTGCCTCTAACATTAATTTTACATATTCAATTAAAGTAAGTGGATTATAGTTAGATGGTTTTACAATAATACTATTTCCCATCATTAATGCTGGTGGAACCTTTTGGCAGAATAAATCACTTGGAAAATTAAATGGAATAATGGCAGCAATAACACCAATTGGCTCTCTTACTGTAATTTGCATTGTTTTTTCTTGTCCTGCTTCTGTTCCAGCTGGAATACTTTCATTATATAGATGTTTTGCCCTTTCTATAAAACCTCTTACCCCAATTTTTACATTTGCAATTTCCCCATAAGCTTCTTTTATTGGTTTTCCTGTTTCATTAGATAACAATTTGGCAAGTCTATCTTTATCCCTCTCCACTAAATTTACAAATTGATATAATTTTTCTGCTCTATCATAAATAGAAACTTCTCTCCATTTTTTTTGTTCTATTTTTGCTACTTTTACAGCTTCATCAACATCTTCTAAACTTACATTTGGTACAGTATCAATTAATTCAGCTGTTGCAGGGTTTGTTACTTCAATAATTGCTCCATTAGAAGATTCTTTCCAGTTATATCCAATTAAGTTTTTCATACCTTTCCTCCTTTTTTCTTCATAGACACAATATGGTGCCTCATCTGCTCTTCATTTACCAAATGCTGTAAATGATAGCATTAAACCTCCACATGTATTTCTACTATGTTCTTTCACTCCATATTCTCCAAATGTAAAAATTGTAATAAATGGAACATTACCCGCTTCTTTCTTTAGTTGTTTTACAACTTCGTCAATTCTATCTCCAATTCCTAATTTTCTTCCACCACAATGCACTAATAGAAGTGCTCCCATTTCTTCTGATAATTCTTTTTTTACTTCTTTTAGTGTTTCTCCTGTTGATTCAATTAGTTCATCCACAGTTGCTTCCATTTGAATTACTGCTGTATTTTCTGCTAAATTTGCACCTATATTCATAGAACCATCTTTATTTCCAAACATTGGATGACGAATTGCAATTAAGTCTCCTAATGGATCTTTTACTCCTAGTGGTTCTGTAATTGTAGATACTAGCAAATTATTAGCATATAATTCTTTTTCTTTTTTGCCTGTCCATTCTGCATATTTTTTAATTGCTGGTATTCCATCAATTTCTACCAATGTTCTCTTTCCTTCTATTTTTGTGATAATTCCCGCATTAGTTGTTTCATGGTAAGCACCTGTATATACATTTGCCATTGGTTTTGAAGTATAAAAAAATGCAACAGCAACACCATCAGAAAAAATGGTATCATTTGTATAAATACTCCATTTTCCTTCTACAGTATTATCTGCTGCACTACCTCCAAAGAAAGGAATTCTTCCTATAATGTCTTCAATTCCTTTCACATACTCTTCTTCTTCTCCTGGTGATGCCACCATATAAAAATACGCTGGTACGCAATTCTTTCCTGCTTTTTCCATTGCTTGTTTTGCTACTTTTCTTCCTGTTTCTCTAGCTGTTTTTTGTTTTTTAGAACCTGCTACACCAACAGTTAGTTCTTCATCTCCTAAAGCTAAAATTCCTGTAAATCCTTTTTCTCCTGTAATAAATCCATCTGGTACAATAATGCCTCCACTAGACGTGCAACCTATAATTGGTGCTGTTCCTAATTCTGATTTTGCTCCTTCTAAAACTTTTTCCACATTGCTATCTACAGACGTATACAAAAAAGCTACCTTAGTTTGTATTAAGTCTACAACAGATTTAGCTGCTGAATCTTTTCCTTGAACATAGCTGTCTTTGTCTGTGCTCCAACCTATGTTTGATTTTAACATAATAATTCCTCCTTCGTAATTTTCTAATTGTATTATATACCATTTTTTAAAAAATAAATAGTTTTTTTGTATTTTTTTAATTATTTATTAAAATTAATAGTAATCTCTTTAATGTCTCTCATTATTTCTAATCTTCTCAATTTATTAGTTAATTAATTTTTTCTTTAATTTTTAACCTGTTTTCAATTATCATCATTTATGAGTTAGTAATTGAATTTTTTACATTTATTATGTATTCTCATCTTTCTCAAATATTTTATTCATTATCAGTATTATTTTGTTCATGATTTATAGTATTAACAGGGCTAGAACTAATATTTTCAATTGTAAAATTAAAGTTTTCCCTATTTGTAACACTTTTTTCAATAACTTTGTATGCAATAATAAGTATACTAATAGCTATAATCAAAACAGCTAAAATACTAATAATTATTTTTTTTCTCATTTTTACAATTCAACCTTTCATTTTATAATTTAATCTTAAAAATAAATGTTTTTTATTATAATACCATAAATGGTATATTATTATTTTTTAGCAAATTTTCTAACCATACAGATGTATTTATTTTATAATTATCAACTTCATATATTTTTATCCAATCATCTTCCATATCTTTCGTTTCTCCCTACAATTTACTATTTTTAATTTACTTATGTGTTGTACTTTTTAATTATGATGGTGATGGTGATGCCCTTCTTCAATGTGTAAATTTGGATTACATTCAATATCTTCACAAGCTTCATCTTCTGTTTCAAGTATTGCATGACATATTCCATGTTCTGCTAACTTTTTTCTTATTTCTTCTTTTATTTTTTTTATATTATTAGATTTTGTAACTATATGCATTGTTGCATAATTATTATAGCCATCTATACTCCATATATGTATATGATGTATATCATTTACTCCATCAATTTCTTGCAAGTGATTTTTTAAATGCCCAATATTAATATTTTGTGGTGTTTTTTCCAAAAACAAATCTAAAATTTGTTTTAAACTTTTTAAAGTATTTATTAAAATAAACAGTGCTACACCTATACTCATTATCGGGTCAATAATTCTTATATCTGTAAAATTCATTATTATAGCCCCCATTAAAACAACTACCCAGCCTAGTACATCTTCTAACATGTGAAGATTCACAGATTTTTGATTTATTGAGTCTCCTTCTCTTGTTAAATATGTTGCAATAAAATTCATTACTACACCAATAATAGCAAATATTATCATTCCTTTATAATTAACTTCTACTGGATTTATAATTCTTCCCATTGCATTATAAATAACTAAAATTGAACCAGCTAATAAAATTACAGTTGTCACTAATCCTCCCAGTACTGAGTATCTAATATAACCATAAGTATAATTGTTATCAGGTTTCTTTTTACTTTTTTTCTCTAGAAAAAATGCTACTCCTATACTCACAGCATCTCCCATATCATGTATAGAATCTGATAATATGGCTACTGAATTTGTAAATATTCCTCCAAAAAATTCAAAAATTGAAAATACTAAATTCAATATAAATGCAAATAAAATATTTTTTTCTGTTTTCACTTTTAAGACCTCCTAATATGATTTATTATTTTTAAATAAATTCTTCTATATGTTCTAGTTTATCAGAAATAATTTGTTTTACATGATTATCTTTTAAACTATACAAAACTTGTTGTATATTTTACAAGTTTTGTATCTTTTGATATTTTTAATTAATGTGATACTATACTGTGATTTAATCTTAATTTTAAATTTTTTATTAAGAAGCGGGTACACACTATAGTGCACTCAGCTTTATTTTAAACTTTTATTATATTATAAAAATTACTTTAATGTAATATTATACTCATATGCCTCAACTTCTAATACATTAATATGCATATCATTATTTTTTAAAATTGAAAACTCCATTTTATTTTTTAAAACAAATTCAAATTTCTCGCAATCTAGTAATACTTTGTCTGACACATCCATTCCTACAGGTAAAGTTTTATTATAATTATCAAAATAAATACAATTAGTATAATAAATTGCTGGCACATCTTGTGGTAAATTTACTTTAAATAATGTTATTTTTTGTTTATCTTGTACAACTGTGTTTAATAGTTTTTCAGGATTTATGTTATAAAAATTGTATCCATATAAATCTATTTTTTCTTTTTCAGTGCCAATTTTATAAATTGGCATATCAATAACTGTTTTTGTTTTATTCATTGATTTATTCAAAAGCATCATCATTTTTTTAATGCTCTCTTTAAATTCTTGTATCTGTGTTTTCTCTCTAATATTTAAAATTTGATACAAATTTTTTGCTTTTTCTCTATGTTGTGTATTTCCCAATACTTTTATTTTTGTTTTGTCTTGTGATATATTTCCAAAAATATCATAATCTCGTGTTAATAATAATTGCTCTTGGTTTTGTGCTTCTTCTTGTAATTCTTTTAACACTTCTCCTATTATTTCATCAGGCACTTGCTTTTTGTTCTTTAACATATTAATAATTTTGGCAATATTAGAATCAAAAGCAAATATTATATCTTGTCCTTCTTTTGTAAGAATTTGTCTTTGTAGGCTATCTATACTCTTTCCAATCTCTTCATAATCTTCAGTATAGTCAAAAACTTTTTTTAATTTTTGTGTTGCTACCTGCTCCTCTTTTTCCCTTCCTTCATTAAGAGCTTTCACTTCATCTTTGCTACTAAATTTCCAAAATTCAAATATACTTTTTTTGTGACTATCAATTTCTTCAATATATAACTTAGCATTTTCTATTTTTTTATCTAAATTTCTAATTTTTAGTAGTAAGGCCTCTGTATCTAGTTCTATATTTTTCATTTCACTTGTTTTATTCTCATAAGCAATAGCGATTGTAATTAAATCTTCAATTGTATATGCATCTGACACTATTCTTTCTAATTCAGGATATTTCGTTTCTTCTATAATAAAGTTTTCTGTTGGTTGCACTTGTTCTTCTAATTCTTTTTCTTTCTTTTTTTTCCCTTTAAAAAAATACCTTACTCTTCCAATAAACGTTCTTTTATATTCTAAATAAATACTAATTTCTTTTTGATGATTTAAATATTCTTTTTCTTTTTGTCTTTCATTACTTTTTAGTTCTTCTAATTTAACTTTCTTTCTATTTAATTCTTTATTTCTTTTTTTTATTCCTTCTTGAAATTTTTTACATTCATTCTTTATTAATTCTGCCAAATCTTCATAAAATATTTTCTCATCTTTATAGTAAAAGTCGATTCCACCTTGTTTATTAACCTTTGTTAAAAATTGATAATACATTGGTAATTCTGTTTGTAAAATAAATAATACTTTTAGTAATTTGTAAAATTTATCTGCAAGTTCTTTGCTTTCTAATGTTATTTTGTAAATAGATTGTATTTTTTCATAAACGTAGGTTTGTCCAACAATTTCAATGATAGTATCATTCTTTTGGTTAGTTATTTCATAAATATTAGGCCAATTTTTGGTAAATATCCATAAATATTTTTCAATATCAATGACATCATCTTTTTTTAAAATATGATATTGTTTTACAGAATTTACAATTGGTACGTAAATGGACGGTACTTTTTGCTTTTGACTATATTTTATTTGTTCTTTTAACAAATAAAAAAATGTACTATATTCTACTTCTTCTGTTGGAACTAGCATAAAATATTGATGCGAATATTCTGAATAGTAGATTTGCCACAAATAATTTTTTTCGTATTTAACTAAAGCTGGTATTCCTTTTTGAAAAGCTTTTTGCATCCTTTCTACTTGTTCTATATCCTCTATAGAAGTATTATTTAACATGTTTAAAAATGTTGCAAAATTTTCCACATCTTCTTCTTTAACTGGATTAAGATAGGCATATAAAGGTTTTGCCTTTGCATACTTTTCTTTTATATCTACTAAACGATTCGTAGGAGTTAATAATATTTGTATCTGGTTAATGGAAACATATTGATATACAGTATATTCCCTATCATTACATTGTCTGGACGGTCTAAATTCCAATTCTTTATATTCTTTGACAAATTCAGGGATAGCATCTAAATCCAATCCAATATATTGCAATTTTTCTGCAAATTTATCTTTTTCTTCTTCTGTAATTTTTGTCATTTTTTCCCTCCACTTGATTTGTTTTGTTCTATTTTATCATAAGCTATAACAAAAATCCACTAGTTTTTAAAATTCGCTAATATATAACGAAATTTTGTTTAACATCTTGTTATAAGTTAGAAAAATTTAAAATAATACGATATTTTATTTTTACATATTTCATTATTTTTTGAAAATACTAAGAAGGGTGAAGTTATGAACCAAATTTTAATTGTTCCAATTAATCATAAAAAATATATTGTTTTTTTTAGAATAGAATTAACTGTTTCTATTTTAATAATAGTTGGCTGTTTGGTTTATATGTTAATTTCTTATTATTTTGCAGACTCTTCTAACCAAAATCTTTTAGATAGTTATCAAATTTCAAAACTTTATGCAAATAATTCTATTGCTCTTTCACTTACAAATACTCCACAAATAATAGGTACTCTATCTATTCCCAAAATTAATATTCATTATTCTATTATTTCTCAATTAGATGATGATTTATTAAAAAAATCTATCTGTAAGTTCTATGGTCCTAATCCAAATGAAATAGGTAACCTTTGCATTGCAGGACACAATTATAATAATGATACATTTTTTAGTAATTTACATCAATTAGAAATTGGAGATACTGTTTTTGTTGAAGATAATTTATCTAAAGTTATAGAATATAGGATTTATAAAAAATATGAAACACCATTTACAGATACCTCTTGCACTTTGCAAGATACTTTTGGAAAAAAGGAATTAACACTTGTTACTTGTAATAACTTAAATGGAAATAGGATTATTGTAAAAGCAGTGGAAAAATTTATTATAAAATAATATCCTATAGTAATTAAACTATTAATTTATAACAAGGAAAATAAGAAAAGTGGCTTCGCCATATGTACAGGTTTGCTTCGCAAACCGCACGAATCAAGGTAACTTAACCTTGTTGTTCCGGAAAAATCACAGATTTTTCCGGAACAATAAAAAAAAGAAAAAAAGCGGTTTCCCACTTTTATTTTATATTATAATCTTTTATTTTTTTATACGCATATACTGCTGAAATTCCAAATATGATTGCTATTACAATAGCTGATATATTTTGTGTTGTTCCTGCTTTTGGTAATGTATTGACATTAGTAATCCCATTGTTTGTCTTATTTGTTGTGTTATTATTAGTTGTATTGTTTTTTACTGTATTATTTGTATTTGTGTTATTTAGAGTTGTATTATTAGTACTATTGTTACTAGTTCCTTCATCAATAATATTAGTATAAGTATCGTCATCTGTTGCATTTACAACAGTTACCATCATAATTACTAACATACTTATTATTACAATTATTAATACATTTTTAAATCCTGTCATTATTTTTCTCCCTTTCTTTAGAATTCTTTTAACTTTAGTATATATCATTCTTATATATTTATACTACATCTTTCTCTCTTTTGCAATAGTTTCCATATTACATTTTTGTTACAAAATCACTGTATAATTGTAAAATCTTTCTTTTGTAATTATATTATCTTTTAACATTGCAAATTATACATTAAATCTAAATAAAACAATATCTCCTTCTTGCATAATATATTCTTTTCCTTCAGAACGTAATAAACCTTTTTCTTTTACATTTGTCATAGAACCCTCTCTTACTAGATCGTCGTAAGATACAATCTCTGCTCTAATAAATCCTTTTTGAATATCGGTATGAATTTTTCCAGCAGCTTGTGGTGCTTTTGTTCCTATTTTGATTGTCCATGCTCTAACTTCTGGCTCTCCTGCTGTTAAAAATGACATTAATCCCAATAGCTTATAACTTGCCTTAATTACTTTATCTAACCCTGACTCATTTAATCCCAATTCATTTAACATCTCTTTTTTATCTTCATCATCTAAAACAGTGAGTTCTTCTTCAATTTTAACGCAAAGAGGAATTACTTCTGCTTTTTCTTGACTAACATATGTTTTTAGTTTTTTGACATTTTCATCATTTTCTATATTATCTAATTGCATTTCCGAAACATTGGCAATGTATAAAATTGGTTTTGAAGTAAGTAATAATACCTCTTTTATTAATTCTCTTTCCTCATCTGTAAGAAAAACACTTCTTGCTGGTTTTCCTTCTGTTAAAGCTAATTGTATTTTTTCTAATACATTTAGTTCTAACTGACATTTTTTATCTGCTTTTAGCATTTTCTTTACTCTGTCAATACGTTTTTCTAATGTTTCCATGTCTGCTAAAATTAATTCTAAATTAATAATTTCAACATCTCTAATAGGATCAATGGAACCTTCTACATGTGTTATATTAGAATCCTCGAAACATCTTACCACTTCACAAATAGCATCTACTTCTCGAATATGAGATAAAAATTTATTTCCTAAACCTTCTCCTTTACTTGCTCCTTTTACTAGTCCTGCAATGTCAACAAATTCAACAACAGCTGATGTTGTCTTTTTGGAATTATACATTTTAGTTAATACTGCTAGCCTTTCATCTGGAACAGGAACAACTCCTACATTTGGTTCTATTGTGCAAAATGGATAATTAGCACATTCTGCACCTGCGTTTGTAATTGCATTAAATAATGTTGATTTTCCTGCTCCGTTTACACCAATTATACCTACTTTATCATTGTTATTAATTTGAAATGATATATTATCAAATATAGTTTGAGTTCCAAAAGACATACATAAATTTTCTATTTTCAAAAGTATCACTTCCTTACAAAGGAATTATAGATGATTAACACAATCAAGTCAACAAAAAAACTATTTACTTTTTTTGAACAACATAAAAATATCCGATATATGATTTTACATCTAATGATTCTATCGTTACGATTGTTTTTTAATGTTTCATAAAATTTATCAATTATTTTTTCCAACATTTTTAATTATTAAATACAATTTTGTTTTTTCACTCTATATCATATTACTTCGTTTTTTTAATTTTCTTTACACGAAAATTATTTGAATTATTTATGAATGCACCTTTTAGATTTTAAATTTTAATTTATGTATGACTATTCTTTATCTGTTTTATTTAAAAAAAAATACATACCATTTAAAGTGATATGTACTTTTATTTTATTTATCTTTTAGTGAGCTTTCTAAAATTTTATTTAATGCAGTATTACCTTTTTCTGTTAGATGTATTCCATCTGCCATTAAATAGTCTTTGTTCTTTTGAATTTGAGTGTAAAAATTAATTACTGTTACATTGCTATAACTTTCTAGACTATTTAATGGTTTTCCACTTGACACTATATATAATTTGCTATTTTTACAAAGTTCAATTAATTCTTGATACTCTTTTATGGATATCACTATGGAATTATCAAAGGCTAGTACTATTTTATTTGCTAAGGTATTTTCCTTAATAGATTTTTCAACACTTTCTTTTAAATCTTTATAACTAAAATCTTTATTTATTACGAATTTTGAGTCTTTAAAGTTTGATTGTAATGTTTCAAAGTCATAGAATAAAATATCATTACCATAAAAAACCATTTTCTTTTTTAGTTCCTCTTGGTGTTCTTTAATAAGCTGTTCTTTTTTATCTTTAAATGTATCTTTGTAAACATCTACGATGGCATTATAAATAATATTTGTATATTCTTTTCTTCCTGTTGGTGGTAAATGAATTCCATCGCCATAGAACCAATCACTATGACCTTTTGAAAGACTATACCAATCTATAATATGTAAATTATCATATTTTTTAGCTAATTCATTTAAATTATCATTTACATAAGTATAATTTGTTGTATTGATCCAAAAAACTGTTTTATCGTTTAAAAGATCCATTATTTTTTCTTTGCAATTATTCTTGCAATCTCCATTTGTTCCTAGATGAATTACTACTGGGTTACCAAGTTTTTTGTTATTTTTTAGTTCCTCAAGAATTGTATATCCTACATATGTAGAACGAGACTCTTTAGAGTCAAAATAGCTATTTGGAAACGCTTTTTTTAAATTGTTCATGGCTCCGAGCATAACTGAATCTCCTACAAAAGTTACAGGAAGTTCTTTAACTAATTCATCAAGACTCTTGTTTTCTAGTTCTTCAAGTTGTTTCGCCCAATCTTCTTCTTCTTTTTTCTCAAGAATTTGATGCTCTTTTTGTAACATTATTTTTTCATTTTCTGCTAATTCAGCTTCTAGTTGCTTCATTTCTTTTTCGTGTGATTTTGTAGTTATATATTTATAACCTCCGAATACTGATAATCCTATGATTACAACTAATACTATTCTTCTTACTATTTTCATATTATCCCTCTTATTTAGTACCATATGTAATACATATGATATTATTAATATAATTATTATAATTA
>OLPF01000968.1_pt1 | contig 26612 bp, 28 predicted proteins | sample 1673121 | NCBI WGS metagenome assembly OLPF01 (sample SAMEA3136756, study PRJEB25190) | human gut metagenome
GCCGTCACACCCCGTTCTTCGATGGCTATCGTCCGCAGTTCTACTTCCGTACCACTGACGTGACCGGTACCGTCAAGCTCCCCGAGGGCACCGAGATGGCCATGCCTGGTGACCACATCACCATCGAGGGCGACCTCATTCACCCGATCGCCATGGAGGAGGGCCTCCGCTTCGCTATCCGCGAGGGTGGCCACACCGTTGGCTCCGGCGTCGTGAGCACCATCATCGAGTAACTTAGGCTTTTCCTGAGTAATCTCGGTTTCGCCGACTTCAAGGGACCCGGCTCCATCTCGGGGCTGGGTCCTTTTCTGTGGGGCCGTGTCACGGGCCGTCTGCAGGTATGTTGAGCTGAGCACGTGCGGGCTCAGGCGCATATACCGTCGAAAGATGTGGAACGTATCTGCAGATAAACCGCGACATGGAACATCACATTGACAACGTCGCAGGTAAGATGCTAGTCTTTTCCATCGTGCCCGTTGGGGGCGGTATTTGGAGGTAATTGATTCATGCGTACTCTCGTCACCCTTGCATGCACTGAGTGCAAGCGTCGCAACTACACGACGACCAAGAACAAGGCAACCATGCCTGATCGTATGGAGATCAAGAAGTATTGCCCCTGGTGCCGTCGTCACACGGTGCACAAAGAGACTCGCTAGTCTCTTTTGACATACGCCAGTAGTTCAATTGGTAGAGCATCGGTCTCCAAAACCGAGTGTTGAGGGTTCGAGTCCTTCCTGGCGTGCCAGTCTTCAATCCGTAAGCCTCGTCGTTTCGGGGCTTACGGTTTCCTGTGTTAAGCGCTCATTGCGCCGGAGGTAGCTACTATGGCCAACAAGAAGAACAAGAAGAAGGCTACGCAGAAGACCGACGCTGCCGCTGCGCCGTCTTCGAAGGCCGAGGTGAAGGCTACCAAGAAGAGCGCCGAGGCGAAGCCTAGCAAAGGCGCTCGCGGCGCTAAGGCAACAAAGACCACTGCGGTGACCAAGGCTAATGCAAGGGCGGCCAAGGCGAAGGACAAGAAGGGCAGCAAGCCCGGGTTCTTTGCCGGCATCGCGCGCTACTTCGCCTCCGTGAAGAGCGAGATGCACCGCGTGACCTGGCCGAGCAAGAAGGAGCTCATCAACTACTCCGTGGTGGTGTGCGCTTCGCTCGTGGTGGTCGGTGTCGTCATCGCGCTGCTTGACTTCGTGATCGGCGAGGGTCTCTTCCTCGTCTCTGGATTGAGGGGCTAAGCCATGTCGAAGCGTTGGTATGTAGTTCACACCTACTCTGGTTACGAGAAGAAGGTCAAGGACACCCTTCAGCATCGCATCGAGACGATGGGCATGCAGGACCGCATCTTCGATATCCAGATCCCCATGGAGAGCGTGACCGAAATCAAGGAAGGCGGAAAGCGCGAGACCAAGGATGTTAAGGTCTTCCCGGGCTATGTACTCGTCCGTATGGAGATGGACGACGATGCCTGGACGTGCGTCCGTAATACCGAGGGCGTCACCGGTTTTCTTGGTGGTAACGGCAAGCCCGCTCCGCTCTCCCGCGATGAATATAACAAGATGATGCGCAAGTCCAAGACGGGCGACGCTCCCAAGCGTACCACCGTTGGGCTCGAGGTCGATATGGCCGTTAAGGTTACCTCTGGTCCGCTTGCAGATTTCGACGGCAAGATTTCCGAGATCAACGCCGAGGCCGGCAAGGTCAAGGTCACGCTCGAGATCTTTGGCCGCGAGACCCCGGTCGAGCTTGGGTTCGACCAGATCGAGGTCATTTCCTAAGGTTGGATTGTACGCGGGCCGGTGTTTCCCGTTCAGACCGCTCATCCGAACGGGTGCTTCTAGCACGGGCGCGCTTACGATAGTTCGATTTCACGTCATTCGGTTCAGGAAGGTTTTGAGATGGCTGAGAAGAAGATTGCCACCGTCATCAAGCTTCAGATTCCTGCCGGTCAGGCCAACCCGGCGCCCCCTGTCGGTCCTGCCCTTGGTGCTGCCCAGGTTAACATCATGCAGTTCTGCCAGGCGTTCAATGCCGCCACGCAGGACAAGGCGGGCGATATCATCCCCGTCGAGATCTTCGTCTACGAGGATCGCTCCTTCGACTTCGTGACCCACACGCCTCCGGCGGCCCACCTCATCAAGAAGGCCCTCGGCCTCAAGAGCGGTTCCGCCGTGCCGCAGCGCGACAAGGTTGGCCAGCTCTCCCAGGAGCAGCTCACCCAGATCGCCGAGACCAAGATGCCGGACCTCAATGCCAACGACATCGAGGCCGCTAAGAAGATCATCGCCGGCACCGCTCGCTCCATGGGCGTCACCGTCGCTGAGTAACGTTGTTTTCCTGCGGGTGCGCTAAGGTGGCGCACCCGTTTGCGCGCAATGGGGCGCGCGTTTGATGTGGGAGGGCATATGCCCGTTGACCACAGGAGGTAGAACATGCCGAAGCATGGAAAGAATTTCCGCGCCGCTGCGGAGAAGGTCGAGAAGTTCAAGCTCTACAGCCCGCTTGAGGCCGTGAAGCTCGTCAAGGAGGTCGCTCCGGCCAAGTTTGACGAGACCGTTGAGGCCCACTTCCGTCTGGGTATCGACACCCGCAAGGCTGACCAGAACATCCGTGGTTCCATCTCCCTGCCCCACGGCACCGGCAAGACCGTTCGCGTCGCCGTGTTCGCCGAGGGCGAGAAGGCCCGCGAGGCCGAGGAGGCCGGCGCCGACGTCATCGGCTCCGATGAGCTTGTGGCCGCCATCCAGGGTGGCGAGATCAACTTCGACGCCGCCATCGCTACGCCGAACATGATGGCCAAGGTTGGCCGCATCGGTAAGATCCTTGGCCCCCGTGGCCTCATGCCGAACCCCAAGCTCGGCACCGTGACCATGGACGTTGCCAAGATGGTTGGCGAGCTCAAGGCCGGCCGCGTGGAGTATCGCGCCGACCGCTATGGCATCTGCCATGTGCCGCTGGGTCGCGTGTCCTTCGACGACCAGAAGCTCGTTGAGAACTACGCCGCTCTCTACACCGAGATCCTGCGCGTGAAGCCCTCTTCCGCCAAGGGTCGCTATGTGAAGAGCATTGCGCTCAGCTCCACCATGGGCCCCGGCGTCAAGGTCGACCCGTCTGTCCAGCGTGACTTCATGGCTGAGTAGCTCCTGCGACATAGCTTGTAGCCTGTTTGCTGAAGCCCGAGTGCCCCTGCGACACCCGGGCTTTTTTCATGACCTCTTTTGGGACGGGGTCGTTTTGGTTCATTCCTCATCTTACGCGTGACACCGGTGCCAGGGGAAACTGTCACGCCTGGTAGCGTGCGAAAGTGGTTCGTGAACACCCGGTGTCTGCGAGCCATTTTCTCTAGGGACCATTTTTCAGCTGGGCTGCGGGCTTGCGCGCGGGGCGCAAGCCTCATTTAAAACTCAGGAACAGAGCCCGTGAACCCGAAGCCAGGTGTAGGGGGTCTGTCCCAAGAAAAGTTACAACGAGAAATATATTTCTAAAAAAGTATATCGACACACATAGTACTCTGTGTTACAGTTACCTCAGAGTAAGAGCAGGGGAATACGCCCCCGCATCGAAAACGCCAGGAGGTGACGGTATGGCAACACGGGATGCGGTGAGCGACCTCATCAGAGGGAACATCGATGCCATCATCTTGTGCACGCTCAAGGACGGCGATAGCTACGGCTACGAGATCCTCAAGGATATCGCCATCGCCAGCCACGGTGAGTACGAGATGAAGGAGCCCTCGCTCTACACAAGCCTCAAGCGCCTTGAAGGCCAGGGCAATGTGGAGAGCTACTGGGGCAACGAGACGCAGGGAGCTCGGCGCAAGTACTATCGCATCACAGATGCGGGCATCGGCGAGTTGGCCGAAGCGACCGAGCGCTGGGTACGCGTTCGCGGAATTATTGACAGGCTGCTCAAACAGGACGGGGGAGACCGATGAACGAGCTGCGTATGTACGTCGAGCACCTCTTTGAAGGACGGGTGCTCACGCAGGAAAGTATCGAGCTAAAGGAAGAGATCTACGGTAACCTCGTCGCGCGGTACGAGGATTACGTCGCAGGCGGCATGTCTGAGGCCGAGGCGCTGGAGAAGACGAAGGCGAGCTTCACGAGCATCGAGGACGTGTTCAAGGAGTCTGGAGAGGCCGAGGACTCGAATGCAGGGGAGGCCGCATCCGCCCAGGCGGGGGAGAGCGGGGCAGCGAGCTGGAATGCAGGCGCTGCGCAGGCTGCGCCCGGTGCAGACGGAATGGGCTCCGCTGCCGAGACCGCGCAGATGCCGCGTCCCGAGGGAGCGCCGGTGCCGCCCGATGGCGTGGGCGCCGAGGACCAGGCCACGGCGGGCACCCAGGCTGCACCCAAGACCCGCTCGCCGCGCAAGATATGGCCGTTTGTCGTGGGCGGTGTGTTGGCAGCGTTCATCTTACTGGCCATTGTGGGCACCGCCGTGTTCGGTCTTATTGACGAGGCCGATGTGGGCGAGCCGTCTTCGACCGCACAGAGCATCACGCAGAACAATTCGGCAGCAACCGATGCGAGTCAAGGGGCCGCGAGCGGTCAAGATGGCTCGAACACAGGCGGAGGCGCCTCGAACCAAACCTATGGTGACCTCGACGATCAGCGAGAATACGAGGCAACAAAGGCTGTGGACGACGCCATCGCGGCGCACTCCATCGACACGCTCAAGAGCTATACCGGAAACAGCCTGCCCGACCAAGGGTTCTTCGAGCACTTGCCGCTGAGCATGTATGTGTCGAGCACGGGCTCGGAACAGGGGAGCAGCGCGAGCTACAACGTTTACTACGCCGGAGTGTCGGACGACATCGATGGCGATGGCGTCGATCGAGCGCTGGTCTACAACGCGGTGGCGGCGTTCAGCGTGTATCCGGAGCTGCAGACGATTAGCTTCACCGTGCAGGACGCGGATGATACGGCCCACGACGCAAATGTCTACTCGTTCAATCGCGATACGTTGGAGCACGCCTTCGATAACGCGAGCGGCGGGGCCATCACGCAGCTCAACAGCTCGCTGTACGAATCGCAGGAGAGCTGGGACCAGGTGCGTGATTACGTGACCCGCAACCACTTCTACGACCGTCAGACCGACTTGGCCGAGATTGACGACTAACCAACGAATCAGCCGTGCCAAATGGGGACAGTCCCCAATTTGGCGCGGCCTCGGCAATTCTCGGCCTTTGCGCTACCAGAGGGGACGCTTGCCGAGAGCAGGCTTGCGCGCCGCGCGCATTCTGCTAGACTTTAGCGCAATGCAGTGCCCGCCGGGCGCTGCGGGCGAAGGGATGGCACATGATGCTCGCATCGAACAACAGCGCTCGGGTGGCCCCGGTGGCCGCTGCCGCGCTGATGCTATCCCTAGACGAGCTACTACTAGGCGCTTGCGCGTAGGGTACTTCGTCTGCTTATTCGCTAGATGGCTCATCTGAAGCACCCCACGCGTATCGGACGTCTTGCAGGACGTGAAACGCGGCGGGGTGCTTCTCGTGTATCGCATGGAAACGCTTTACCTCCTGCAAGCGCAAGCAAGTTGCCCGGGCGAGCGGCTGCGGGCGAGAGCAGGAGGAAGCATGACCCGGAAAATCAACATCTTCGATACCACGCTCCGCGATGGCGAGCAGTCGCCCGGCGCCAGCATGAACACCGAGGAAAAGCTCATCATCGCGCGGCAGCTCATCCGCATGAACGTCGATGTCATCGAGGCGGGCTTCCCCATCTCGAGCCCGGGCGACTTCAAGAGCGTGGCCGAGATCGGCCGCATCGCGGGCGACAAGTGCACCGTATGCGGCCTCACGCGTGCCGTCGACAAAGACATCGAGGTCGCGGCCGAGGCGCTCAAGACCGCCAAGCGCCCGCGCATCCATACCGGCCTGGGCGTCTCGCCGAGCCATCTGCGCGACAAGCTGCATCTCACGGAGGACGAGGCGATTGAGCGCGCCGTGCACGCGGTGAAGCTCGCCCGCTCGTTCGTGGACGACGTCGAGTTCTACGCCGAGGACGCCGGCCGTGCGGACCAGGATTTCCTCTGCCGCATCATCGAGGCAGCCGTGAAGGCGGGTGCCACCGTGGTGAACATCCCCGACACGACCGGTTACAACATGCCGTGGGCCTTCGGTGCGCGCATCGCCGACCTGCGCGAGCGCGTGGACGGCATCGAGGACGTGACCATCTCCGTACACACCCACAACGACCTGGGCATGGCCACGGCGCTCGCGATCGAGGCCGTTCGCAACGGCGCTACGCAGGTGGAATGCACCATCAACGGCTTGGGCGAGCGTGCCGGCAACACGGCGCTCGAAGAGGTCGTCATGGCCATCCGCATGCACGGGCAGGAGCTCGATGCGCATACCGATATCGTGACGCAGGAACTTACGCGCGCAAGCAAGCTGGTGAGCTCCATCACCGGCATGACGGTGCAGGCCAACAAGGCCATCGTGGGCGCCAACGCCTTCGCGCACTCCTCGGGGATTCACCAGGATGGCGTACTCAAGGCGCGTGACACCTACGAGATCATCGACCCCGCCGATGTGGGCGCCGGTGGCTCGCAGATCATCCTCTCGGCGCGCTCCGGCCACGCAGCGCTCCGCCACCGTATGGCAGAGCTCGGCTATACCTTTGAGGACGACGAGTTCGAGAGCATCTACCAGGCATTCCTTGAGGTTGCCGATAAGAAGAAGGAAGTCTACGACGAGGACTTGGAGAGCATCGTACACGAGCGCGAGCGCGTGACCAAGGCCATCTGGACGCTCGGTGCGGTACAGGTGAGCTGCGGCTTCCCGCTTACGCCCACGGCGACGCTCACGCTCGTGGACGAGGGCGGCGAAGAGCATACCGTGGCTGCCTTCGGTACGGGTCCGGTGGATGCCGTCTACAAGGCCGTGAACCAGATCGTGAGCGTGGAGAACGACCTTTCCGAGTTCGCTATCAAGGCCGTGACGCGCGGCATCGACGCGCTCGGCGAGGTTACGGTGCGCGTAACTGCAGGCGACGGCCAGGTCTACACCGGGCGTGGGTCCGATAACGACATCATCGTGAGCTCCACGAAGGCCTACATCAACGCGCTCAACCGCCTCATCTCCGATCGCCAGTGAGTCATTTTGGGACGGGGTTGTTTTGACCCATTTTGAGACAGTTTAACCCGGTACAACTGTCTCATGCGCGTTCCCCGGAGGAAACCGTCACGTACATGTCCGATTTCCCTTCATCAGCAGGAAGGATTGATCCAATGCCACGACCGATGACCGTAGCAGAGAAGATTCTCGCAGCTCATGCTGGGCTGGACGAGGTTCGCCCTGGCCAGCTCGTAGAGTGCGATTTGGACCTCGTGCTCGCGAACGATATCACCGCGCCCATCGCGATCGACGTGTTCCATGAGCTGGGCGCCACCGAGGTGTTCGACCGCGACCGCGTGTGCCTGGTGCCTGACCACTACGCGCCTAACAAGGACATCAAGAGCGCCGAGCAGACCAAGAAGATGCGTGACTTCGCCCATGAGCAGAAGATCACGCATTACTGGGAGCAGGGCTGCGCGGGCATCGAGCATGCCCTTCTGCCCGAGACCGGCACCGTGGTGCCCGGCGACCTCGTGATCGGTGCGGATTCTCACACCTGCACGTACGGCGCGCTCGGCGCGTTCTCCACGGGCGTGGGTTCCACCGACGCCGGCGTGGGCCTCGCCACGGGTCGTGCATGGTTCAAGGTGCCGCCCACCATTAAGTTTGAGATTGAGGGCGAGCTCACGGACGGCGCCGCCGCGAAGGACATCATTCTGCACATCATCGGTCTCATCGGGGTTGATGGCGCGCTCTATCAGGCCATGGAGTTCACCGGATCCACCATCGCGAGCCTCTCCATGGAGGGCCGCATGTGCATCTCGAACATGGCGATCGAGGCCGGCGGCAAGGCGGGCATCATGGAAGTCGACGATGTGGCGCGTGCGTGGCTCGAGGGCCGCTGCCAGCGCCCGCCGGTGGAGTACCACGCCGATTCGGACGCCGAGTACGCGCGGGTCGTGCGCATCGACGCGGCGGACATCAAGCCGTGCGTGAGCTGGCCGCACCTGCCGAGCAACACGCACCCGGTGAGCGAGTCCGGCCACATCACCATCGACCAGGCGGTGATCGGCTCGTGCACGAACGGGCGAATCGAGGATATGCGCGCCGCCGCCGAGGTGCTGCGCGGACGGCGCGTGGCCGAGGGCGTGCGCTGCATCGTGATCCCCGCGACGCAGGCGGTCTTCAAACAGTGCATGGCAGAGGGCCTGGCGGATGCGTTCATTGATGCTGGCTGCGTGTTCTCCACGCCTACGTGCGGCCCGTGCCTGGGCGGCTACATGGGCATCCTTGCCGCGGGCGAGCGCTGCGTGTCCACGACGAACCGCAACTTCGTGGGCCGCATGGGCGACCCGACCTCCGAGGTGTATCTGGCGAGCCCGGCCGTCGCCGCTGCGAGCGCCGTGGCCGGCCGCATCTGCGCTCCATCCGACCTGTGAGTCATTTGAGTCATTTTGGGACGGGGTCATTTTGAGTCATTTTGTCTTACGCCCCGTTCTAGCCTGTCTCTTTTCCCGTTCCCGTCCATCCCTTCCTGCGAAAGGATTTCTCTATGCACTACGAAGGTACCGTTTTCCGCTACGGGCGCGATGTTGACACCGACGTCATCATCCCCGCGCGCTACCTCAACAGCTCAGACCATGCGCATCTGGCGGCGCATGCGATGGAGGACCTCGATCCCACCTTTGCCGAGCGCGTGCAGCCCGGTGACATCGTGGTGGCGGAGGAGAACTTCGGCTGCGGCTCCAGTCGCGAGCACGCGCCGGTGGCGCTCAAAGCGGCGGGCGTGAGCTGCGTTATCGCCAAGAGCTTCGCTCGCATCTTCTATCGCAACGCCATTAACGTTGGCCTTGCCATCTTGGAGTGCCCGGATGCCGTGGACGCCATCGCAGACGGCGCGCGCGTGGCCGTGGACACCGAGACCGGCACCATCACGAACCTCGATACGGGTGCGGCCTTCACCGCTGAGCCCTTCCCGCCGTTCATCGCTGAGATTATCGAGGCCGGTGGTTTGGTGGAGCGCACGCGCCAGAAGCTCGCTCGCGGGGACTGAGGCACCGTGCTTGGCGCGGCCGTCGGTGGCCGTACGCAAGGCGTGTTCCCCTTCATTCACGCCAATGTGCGGTACCTCGGCCTCGCTATGGGAAACCCGCTCAGTTCCCTGCTTCATTTACGAGACAGTTTAACCCGGCACAACTGTCTCATTTCATTGCCGTTACGAGACAGTTTAACCCGGCACAACTGTCTCATCCGATTGCCAAGGAGGGCATATGCCGCTTGATAATCCGTTCGCATCTGGCCCCAGCTCGGAGAGCTGGAGCTGCAATGTGAAGAAGACCTACAAGATCTGCTGCTTGCCGGGCGACGGCATCGGCCCGGAGATCATCGCCGAGGGTAAGAAGGTGCTCGCCGCGGTGGGCAAGCGTTACGGCGTTGATTTCCAATGCGAGGACGCGCTCATTGGCGGCGCGGCTATCGATGCCTGCGGCGACCCGCTGCCCGAGGAGACGTTCGCTGCCGCCCGTGCGTCCGACGCCGTGCTGCTGGCTTCGGTAGGCGGGCCCAAATGGGATTCGACCGATCCTGCGGCGCCTCGCCCCGAGCAGGGGTTGCTGCGCATCCGCAAAGAACTCGGCCTGTACACCAACCTGCGCCCGGTCCAAATCTTCGCGGCGCTCGCCGATGCATCAACGCTGCGCCCCGAGGTTATCGACGGCGTGGATATGATGATCGTGCGCGAGCTCACGGGCGGCCTGTACTTCGGCAAGCGCGAACGCTTCTACGAGGAGCCCGGCGCCGGCGCGGCGGGGGCGCCCGGCCAGCGCGCGTACGACACGCTCGAGTACCGCGAGTACGAGATCGAGCGTATCGCACGGCAGGCGTTCGAGGCGGCGCGCAAGCGCCGTGGCAAGGTGTCGAGCGTGGATAAGGCCAACGTGCTGGAGACAAGCCGCATGTGGCGAGAGATCGTTCACCGCATCGGCGCCGCGGAGTACCCGGACGTGGAGCTCGAGGACGTGCTCGTGGACAACGCGGCCATGCAGCTCATCAGCCGCCCGGCCGATTTCGATGTGGTGGTGACGGAAAACATGTTCGGCGACATCCTCTCCGACGAGGCCGCGCAGATCACGGGGTCGCTCGGCATGCTCGCCTCGGCGAGCCTGGGAGACGGCGTGGCGCTCTACGAGCCGAGCCACGGCAGCGCGCCCGACATCGCGGGGCAGGGGGTCGCCAACCCGCTCGCGCAGATCCTCTCCGTGGAGATGATGCTGCGCTACAGCTTCAACATGGGCGAGGCGGCCGATGCCGTCCGCGCTGCGGTGACGGCCGTGCTCGACGAGGGCTGGCGCACGCGCGACATCGCCGATGCAGCGACGCCTGCGGAGCGCATCCTCGGCACCGCCGCCATGGGTGACGAGGTGGCCAAACGGATCTAAGGGCGAGCGTGCCGTCGTTGTCGGATGCCGCGCCGCGCACCCATATACACCATCTATCGGGGGCTTTCGCAGAGGCGAGGGCCCCATTTTTTTGGCGCCGTTTTGGGGCAACGGGGCCTCGCCGGAGCTCCCGATATTAGATTCGCGACACTAACAGCTGGTTGATGGATACATGCGCCTCCGCCGCCTCGATGGCAACTCGTCGGTGCTGCTCGGGTGTCATGCGCAGGGGAAACTTTCCGCTGAACCGACGACGCCCCAAGGGGATCGGCGGCAACTCCCCTGCTTCAGCCATATCGGAAAGCACGTTGCCGACAAGGCCAACCAAGCCGCTCAAGGCGCCCTGTTGCTGGTCGACGATATGGGAGAGACTGGGGAATTCTGCGACCGTTGCGACGTAGCCCTCATCCTCATCGGACCAGAAGACGCGATAGATGTACTCATCTGCCTTGATATCCATCGTTCACCATCCGTTCTACTGCGGCCATCATCTGACGTACTTGATATGGGGAGACCATGCCGCTGTGGTTTTGGATGTTGACCCGCGGGTCTCCTGCCCAAGGCGTGCGATACACATGATGCGACCCATGGATGCATGGCTCTCCATGAGAAGCCATCTTCTACAGAAAGGGTATCATGGTGATGCTGCGCGGAAGGTGAGAGGGGGAGGCATGACCGAGGAACATCTGACGGCGGACTTGCTCAAGCAGCTTTCCGCTGCTGCAAGGCCAGAAGACTACCTGCTCCAGGGCGAGACCATCGATCGAGAGCTGTCGGATTACCTCAATGAGCTGCGGAATGATCGCGGCATGAAGCGCGCTGCGGTGGTGCGCGAATCTGCGGTGAACGAAACCTTTGTTTATGACATCTTCAAAGGGAAGAGCCTTCCCGGTCGCGACAATGCTCTCAAGCTTGCATTTGCCTTGCGCTGCAGTCTCATTGAAACGCAGCGGATCTTGCGGCTTGCGGGCGTTTCAGAGCTTTGGCCCAAACGCTCACGCGACGCGGTCATTATCTGGTGCATCGAACGCGGCCTCACGCTGGCGCAGTGCGATGACGAGCTCTATCGCCTGGGTGAGCAAACGCTGGTAAACCCAGAGGATGATTCCGCATGAGCCAAGACGGCAAGCGCGTTCTGCACGGGATGAATATCGACGATGCCTACGTGGTCGAGTGCCAGCTGGCGCATGGAGTCGACGGTGTGACGGAGCTCGTGTCGCTCGACGGCACCGGGCCGTTTGTGCGTAAGCGCATACCGCTCGATCGGGCGCACCGCATGGTGTGGGCTGCGCTTTCCGAATGCGATAGCCCGCATCTTCCGCATGTTCACGCTGTGTATGAGATGCCTGATGAATTCGTTGCGGTATATGACTACGTACCGGGTAAAACGCTTGAGGACGCCATGGGGGAGCGCGGGCATCTTCCGCTCACTGAGGTGGCGCCGATCATTGCGGCGCTATGCGAGGCCACGGCCGAGCTCCATGCGCACGGGATAATCCACGCGGATATTGCCCCTCGTAACGTGGTGCTCGCTGCGGACGGTGCGCATCTTATTGATTTCGGAATCGCTCAGATGGCGTTCGACGAGCCGAAGCGCGATGATGCGGCGTGGGGGACCAGAGGGTTCGCCGCGCCAGAGCAACATGGCTTCGCGGCGATGGACGCGAGGTCCGATATCTATGCCATCGGCCGGCTCGCAGGGTATCTGCTAACGGGCGCGGTGCTGCCAGACAAGACCTTCGAGGGCGAGCTCCATTGCTCGGGAATGGTACCTGAGGGCGTGTGCCGGGTGCTGGGACGCGCTTGCGCTTTCGAGCCGAGCGCTCGCTATCAAACGGCCAAGGACCTTGCAGCTGCGTTTGCCGCAGCATGTGCGGGCGATGCGGCTCCAGCGAGGCAGGGCGTTCCGCTGGAAAGCCGGCCGTCGGGCGCGCAGAACGCTTCCAATGCAAGGCGGCCCGCGCCGTATGATTCGAAGCCGATCGCGCGGAGCGGTGAACGGCCGCCCCTGTATCGCAAGGTCATCATGCTCGCGCTCACGGCACTTGCCATCGCATGCGCGATAACTGCCATGTATCTGCTGGTCTCCGACAGGTCAATTCCACATGGGGCACAGCAAGATGCGCCGATATCGATGCTGGCGAATAGCTCTGCCGGGTATGAAGACACAGGCGATGTCTATACAGGCGACTCATCGACCGATTTGGTCGAAAAGGCTGTTGAAGGTCTTAGAATTGCCGAATCGACGTGGTACGTATCGAACGGATTCGTGCATTATGCGGTGGCGATAGAAAACGCGAGCGACGACGTGGTCGCACTGTTCCCTACGGTGACCATAACGGGTAGAGCGGAGGACGGCAGCGTCCTTTTCTCGAGCGAACAGGTACTCAATGAGCTGTATCCAGGTGAGACCAGGTATTGGGGGAGCATAGCGGGCGACGGATCGTCGGCGCCGGCCAGCGTTGAGTTTTCTATGAGCCGACCGGCGGACGGAGAGGTGCAAGCTGCCTCGGGCGAGCCAAGTAGGCTGAGCGTATCTAACGTTTCGACAAGAAGGAACCAGTTTTCTGACGTGGTCGTTACAGGTGAGGTGACCCTGGAATCGCTTTCTGCTGGGAACATTGCTTCCCAAGTGCAGGTTATTGCTATCGGGCGCGACGCTCAGGGTGCCATGGTCTTCGGCTTCGAGGGGTATGTCTCGTTGCCCGCGGAGGGCGACACGGTGCCGTTTGGAGTAACCAGCTTCGATGACGTTCCCGAGTTCGAAACGGTTGAGGTCTACGCCTACACCTGGTAGGCGGATCGGTCTACCAACTTGGCGGCTGAGCTCTCCACTCCTATTCTCACTGCAAGGCGAATGTTTGCGATTGGCGTCTGCCGTCGCGGGCGCTTCGTGCCCATAACGGGCAGAGCGGGTGCGCGCCCGCGCGGGCGGCGTGCCGGCGCCGTACCGCCCGTATAACCGTCCGTTCGCCGGAGCGTTTTCAAAACTCAGTTGGCAACTGAGGAAGTCCCAAGCCCATTTCGCGAAAATTGCAATCGCTCTTCCGGAAGGGCCCGCCAACAGGGCGGTGCTGCGGTTCTCCAGAAGGGAGTTGCGATGAAAGAAAGGCAAGGGCTTGGAGCTACGGGCGCGGGGCGTGAGCTGCGTGCCTGGCTGCTCGGCCGCTCGCCGGGCCTCGCCGCCCACGTGCTTGCCGCCCGCTTACCGGGCGGTACAGCATGGAGGGCGAGGGAGGTGCCTATGTGGAAGCGGTCGGACGTTGAGCGCCTGACGGGCCTTACGCGCCACATGATCCAGGACCTATGCAACCCCAATACCAGCAGGGATGGCCTGGGGTTCTGGGAGCCGGCGATATCCAAGCCGGGGTATTCGCGCTTTGACGAAGGCGATCTGCTGGCGTTCTACCTGGTGCGCCAGCTCATGAAGGCCGGGTTCACGCTCAGAGAGATCGAGTCGGCGGTGTTTGATCTGATGGAAGATGACGATTCGTTTGAGCGCGCGTTGCGTCGGAAGGCGACGGTGCTGCATCGGCGCCGGGCCGAGCTCGATAGCAAACTGAGTGCGCTCGAGTATTTGGAAATGGCAGCAAGCGTGTCGGCCGATGAACGCCTGTATGCCGTGATGGAGGTCGCGCTGGGGCAGAGCGCTGAGCGTGCTGTGCGCGCGGCGGCGAGCGAGGTGCAGGTGACGGAGGCAGATGAGGAATCCGTGCGCCGCGGTATGCGCGAGCTGGTTGCTGCCGTGCTTGGCGTACTGCGTGGCGAGGGCGCGCCTGCCGAGATGGGCGGGCGCGGGATTGCCCCGCTAGTTGCTGGCTGGGCGAGAGCAGTTGCCGACCTTCTTGCCGATGACGCGGCGCCTGCCACCGCCGGTGCCCAGAGGCTGATCCGGAAGATGGCGCATGCAGTTGCGGGCAAGGGTGCGAGTGCGGGCAGGCACGCTGGCAACGCGTGCGACGCCCTTGCAAGCGAAGACGCCGGCAACGCACGTGACGTCCTTGCAAGCGAATGCACCAGTAGCGCACGCGATGCTCTGGCGGTCCGTGCCCTCGCCGCATTCCTCAACGAATCGGAAAACGGCGTTCCCATCGAGCTCGTTTTTGGCGAGGGCTCGCTCGCGTTTCTCGCGCAGGCAGCTGTAGCCCGCGTGAACGATATGGATAAGCAGCTCAGATAGAAGGGATGGCTGGATATGGGAGAGGCAAAGATGCCACGCGCGGGGTTGGGGGCAGCGCGCCTCGTGGCTCGTATCGCGATGGCCGTAGGCGCCCTCATGTTGGTGGCGGCGTTCTTCTTGCCATGGGCTTCGGCGGGGGACGAGTTCCGCGATGCTGCAGCGCTCGCACCCGACGTTGTGTTCTATGAGCCAACGGGGATGACGGTTTCCGGTGCGACCGATATCTCGCTCATGGAGTACGCCCAGGTGTATGGCTCCATGGGAGGAACGTGGCAGGTATATATGGTCATCATGTACGCGACGGTGGGCGTAGCCGCTGTTGCCTTGGTTTTCGCTGCATTTGGGAAGCCCGTTCCAACGGTGGTCTTCGGCATCGCGGCCTTTGCCGCCTCGCGCCTTTTGGTATGGGACTTTGGTGATCGGGGAGTGCTTCCTAACGGTACGCACGATTGGAGCCTCGCACCAGTGGTGTACATCGTTGGCTTTGTTGTGGTGTTAGTTGCGTCGGTTTGGATGTTCATGCTCAAGCGGCAGGAGGGCAAACGTCAGGGGAAAGACGCTTCCACTCGGTCGGCGGGGGCGCCTCGCTAGATGTGCCGGAGCAAAACGTAATGGTATTCGAGGTAAGGAGAGTACGATGAAACGATTCTGGATGATTGCTGCGATGGGCGCCTTGGCCATCGTCCTTACGGGTTGCAACAATGGGGGAGGTGCTGAGCCCTCTACGGCGGGATCGCAGTCGGCGGGGCAGGACGCGTCTGCTGGAGCGGACTCCGCTCAGCAGGGCACGGTCGAAGCAGGAAGCCCGGAGGAGGTTCTCGCCAATATACAGGCCGATTTTAACGATACTGCTCAGAAGTTGTATGACGAGCAGGCGGCGATGTTTGATGAGGTTGGTGAGAACTTTGACGACTATACTGCCAACCAGCAGCTCGTTAATGACTGGTACGCGCTTGCGCTGAGCGAGACGGAGGCGCTTGGAGAGCGCACCTATGAGAACAGCAAGGTGTACTTCCAATCGGTGATCAACACGGTTGACCCCAGTGACGATGACGCAATTCACGATGCCATCGAAGCGTACTATGATGCGATTTATGAAGATGCCTATGGCGACTACTACGATGCCGTCTACGAGGACGCGTTCAAGGACGCCTATGATCAGTTCTACGACGGCATTCTTGCTGATGCGCTTGACACCGAGGACTATGGCGTCGTTTCGGATGCAAGGTCTGAGGAGTATGACAATTGGTCCGATGCGCGCTCGGACGTCTATAACGCGATTTCCGATGCTCGTTCGGATGTTTACGATGTGAGCTCCGATGCATACAGCGCGTACTATGACGATGAATTCGTTCTCGATGAAATCTTCCGGGATCCGGTCGTCAACGTGAAAAAGAATGACGAGGAGTAGGGACCTGAAGGCGCGATGCCGTTCGGTCCAAGTGGCTTAGAACTCCACGAGCTCGCGCACCGGCGTATCAAGCGCTCGCGCGATGCAAATGAGGATATCGATGCCGATGTCGGCCGTTCCTGTCTCAATCTTCCAGAGATAGGAACGGCTGATTCCCGTCATGAGGGCAAGCTGCCGCTGCGAGATTCCTTGCTCGGTGCGAACGGCCCTGATCCGGGAGCCCAAACTCCTCTTTTCGCGCACGTTATCCATGTTCTGAGCATACGTGCGGTATAGTGTGATATGGCTCACTATAGAGAGCATATATCGGGGAAGCATGATTGGGGTGCATCATGGCATTTAAGCTATCGAAGGGAAAGATGAAGCTGGCAAAAGCTGGTGCTATCGGCGCGTTAATCGGCCTGTTGCTGGGCATCGTGGGCACGCTGTTTCTTTCAAATTACAATCCGCCTGATGACAACTCGCATAACGAGGCGTCGGTCGTATTCGGTAGAATCGTTTCTCAGAATGAGCTCGTATCGGTTTCGCAGGATTACAACATCGTCGATAAAGTCTCAGACGCTAATTCTTTTTTCGGATTATTCGATATTCCGTTTACCGAGAACAGCTTTTGGTATCGCTATACCGGAACAATTAAGGCTGGCGTGAACTTGGAGACGGCAGATATCGACGCGCAGGGAACCAAGATTACCATCACGCTCGATCCCGCGTACATTATTTCGAACGAGCCGGATATGGATCAGTCCGGGGTGCTCGAAGAGAACAACAACCGCCTTAATCCAATTCACGTAGATGATGTTGACGAGTTTCAGCGTTGGTGTATTGAGCAGAGCGAGGCGGACGCAATTGAAGGCGGTTTGCTCGAGGACGCCCAGGTTGAAGCGGAAAGCAGGCTGTCTAATCTATTTTACGTTGCGCTCGGAGACGAATATGCCGTTGAATTTGTCTGGCGCGAGGCACCGTTAGAGACGGAAGAGGCTGCGGATTAAGTCGAGCCGCCTTGAGCGGGGAACTTTGATGATGAAGAACAGGTGCACTAGCGCATGGATGCGGCCGTCGATGCAGCGCACCTTCGGTCTCACGCGCAGAGTTGGGGGCTACTATGGCGTTTTGCGCTTCTTGCGGAAATCAGTTGGCACGCGGAGCTCGGTTTTGTCCCAAATGCGGTGCTCCGGTCGATTCGACTCGGGAAGATGCAGTGCCAGATGGCGCGGAGCTTGCGGTTTCTGTGCCCAAAGCTGAATCATCGCAAGCGTCGGAGGATGAGCTGTTCGAAAAAGCCCTCGATATGATCGGGGTGGTATCGAAGATTCAGTTTATCAAGGTCGATCGCAGCGATTTTCTCACCAAGCAGTTCGCGAACTCCCCGTATCTTGAGCAGATACTTGCTGACGGACCACAGGTAGTGTATTCCGCCGATGCGTTACGCAAAGAGGCGGACAAAGTGATTATGGAAAACACGACCAAGTCCGCTGTCACCTCTTTTGTCTCTGGCCTGCCATCAAATCCAGTTGTTATGGTTGCTGCCGGTGGAGCCGACGTGGTGCAATACTTCGGCTTCGCTATGAATCTCGCCCAGAAACTTGCCTATCTCTTTGGCGAAGACGCGCTCTTTATCGACGGAACCTCCGAGATGCCGCTTGAGGCCAAGTATCGCGTGGTTGCATATCTTGGCGCCATGTTCGGAGCAGGTGGTGCGGCAAAGCTCATTTCAACCACATCGGTTAAGGTGGGCGAACAGGTTGGTAAGCGCGTTGCGGCAAAAGCGCTTACCAAGACGGCATGGTATCCGCTGCTCAAAAAGGTCGGCTCGCTGGTTGGTCAGAAGATCACGAAGAAAACGGTCGAAAAGACCATTACCAAGGCCGTTCCCGTCATCGGCGGTGTTGTTTCCGGTGCGCTGACGTTCGTCACCTTTAAGCCAATGGGCGAGCGGCTCGCGGATGTGTTTACCCAGAACTTGAAGGGCGAGTTTGCCACCGATGGCGCCTTGGAGCTCAATCCAGAGTTTGTCGCAACGTTGGACGCGGAGTCTGGTAGCGCATTGACGGAGTAGGATGGATGCTGCTTCGGCTGATGTTACGAGCATTAACGTGGGAATACGCGACAACGATGCCCCCGTTCTGTACATAATCATGTACGTTATTAGCTACAATATAGTGTGAGACCAAGGAGGTGGCCATGGATGCAATCTATTCGGCAACGGCGCTGCGCGATCATCCCCGTGAGGTGAAGCGTGCTGCTCAAGAGCGTCTCGTACGCATTACCGAGAACGGCAAAGGCGCCTATGTGTTTTGCTCTGAGGAGGTCTTTCAGCAGCAGATAGACGATGCGGTCGAACGCGCTCTATACGTGCAGCGCGCTGAGGCGGCGATTGATGCGGGGCGGCGTGCGTTCGAAGCGGGGGACTATATAGAGGGCATCGATGCCGCTCGACAGGCAGTGGCAAAGCGGCGGGCTTCTCGTGGCTAAGCTGCTGTTCGCCGCCCCGTTTCTCGACGATCTGGCACAGCTTGATGAGCGAGTTGAGACAGAAGTGTGGCGCAAGCTCGAATTAGTGCAGAGCGTGCCGGGCGTGGGCGCCTCTCTTGTTGAGCCCCAGCTCATCCGTTCGTATGGCACATCCTGCCTGAAGATAGCTGTTTTTGGCTTTGATGTCCTGTATGAGCGACACCCCGCTGCTGACGATGCGGGTGATGAGTTCGTTGTTGTTTTGGGAATCATCTCCCAGCGGCGCGTTCGCTGAGCGTATCAGCGTTTCACGCATTGAGACGCCCGCCTATGGGCTTAACCAATACATCCTGATAATCGCAGAAATCTGCAAAAGTTCGTTCTTGTTTTCGCAAATACACGGGATTGAGTAGAGCAGGGAATTTCCACCTGAGAGAAACCCAGCAATCGTCTGCGCTCAAGAAATCCAAAGCCGTGGCGTCATGATAGCCTGTATGGTAGACAGGCAACGTCTCCAAAGCAGGCACATGAGAAAAAGGTGGCCCCATGAACATCCAGATCTTCGGCACCAAGAAGAGCTTCGACACCAAGAAGGCGCAGCGCTACTTCAAGGAGCGGCGCATCAGGTTCCAGTTCATCGACCTGCGCGAGAAGGAGATGAGCAAGGGGGAGCTGCAGAGCGTGATGCGCGCGGTGGGCGGTCTCGACGCGCTCATCGACCCTAAGGCCAAGGACCAGGACACGGTCGCGCTCATCACCTACCTCGCCGAGAGCCAGAAGTTCGACAAGCTGCTGGAAAACCAGCAGATTCTGCGCGAGCCTATCGTCCGTAACGGCAAGCAGGCCACGGTGGGCTACGAGCCCGATACCTGGAAGACCTGGGAGTAGCGGTGCCCTTCGCTGCTGCGTTCTAGGGAGGCTGCGGCACAAACGGCCCGCCGTGCCCGCAGCCCCAGAGCGAAGCCGCGCCCTCCACCCGCCGGCCCGTGCCCTCCGCGGTGCCCATGTCCAGCAAGGTTGCCGCTTCTGCCGCCGTCATCCATCTCGCGCCTCCGAAAGGAACCCCCATGAGCACCCTCATCGTCTACTGCCACCCCTACGAGCAGAGTTTCTGTCACGCGATACTCGATGCCCTCTGCGAACGCTACGACCGCGAGGGCACTCCGTACCAGGTCATCGACCTGCATGCAGACGGCTTCGACCCCGTCCTCTCGCGCGACGAGCTCGCGGTCTACGGCAAGGGCACGGCGCTCGATCCGCTCGTGACACGCTACCAGGAGCTCGTCGCCGGCTCCGACCGCCTCGTGTTCATCTTCCCCATCTGGTGGAACGACATGCCCGCCATGCTTAAGGGCTGGCTCGACAAGGTGCTGCTGCAGGGCTTCTCGTGGGAGCCCACGGGCGCGGGCCTCAAGGGCACGCTCACCTACATCACATCGGCCGAGGTCTACACCGCGTCTTCGAACCCCACCGAGTTCCTGCGCGAGCAAACCGGCGATGCCATCCAGCGTATGTTCATCGGGGGCACGCTGTGGCAGCTCGGTATCTCGAACGGTACCTGGGAGAACTTCGGTAGCATGGATGTCTCCACGGAAGAGGAACGCGCGGCGTTTTTGCGGCGGGTGGCAGGGAAGGACGAGTGACCCGGCGTGTGGCGGCTGCCCGGGAAAGACGCATAACCGGCGTCCAGCGGGCGTTCTCGGCGGTTTTCCCGGGGGCGCGTACTTGGTTTTGTATGTTTTGAGGCGGTCTACTTTACCGACTGCCCAAAACTGAAAAACTCGTCATTAACAGACAGACAATCTACCTGCTAAAACGCAACGTTTCCGCAGCTCGATGAGTTTGGGGATTTTTTCAACGTTTGGGCAGTTTATCCCGGTGCCTTAAAGTAGGCCATGCGAGCAATGAATAAAACCAATGCAATTCTGCATATTATCCCAGCATTGCCGCAATGGCGCGCACAACGGCATCCTTGGCGGCGGAGGTTTTGCTCGCATCGGCCACGGTCAACACGACGCTGCCCTTGATGCCCAGCTCGCCAACCTCGGAGAAAAACACGCTGGGCCCGTCGGTCACGGCCGACGCGCTTTCTGCTGCGCGGCGCGCCTCGGCAATGATCTGGGCGGAGAGCTCGTCGAGGTCGACGGGTTTGCCCGCAAGCGCGCGGTCGCGTGCGGTGGTAGCCTCGTCGTTCCCGGCGGTGCTGGCATCCCCGCGCCGTGCCTCGAGTTCGCGCAGCGTGGGATAGGTGCGTGGCACGCTGAAGGGCACCGTTACCCGGCTTGCAGGCAGAAGGTGCACGAGCGCCGTCGTGGAGATGATCGAGTTGGGGATGATCACCGTCTGGCCCAAGCTGTCCTTGATGGTGGTGTGGCGCCATGTAACGTCCTGCACCACGCCGCGCTCGCTGCCCACCTCGATGTTGTCGCCGGGTTTCACGATGCCCATGAACGTAACCTGGAGTCCGCCAATGAGGTTGGAGAGCGTGTCTTGGAAGCCCAGCGAGACGGCGATGCCGCCGACGCCGAGGGCGGCGATTACCGAGCTCGTGTTGACGCCGAAGCAGCTGTCGAGCACGATGCTCGCGCCGACGATCCAAATGATGGCGCGCACGATGTTAATGATGATGCTCGAGCTGGGCAGCGGGTTGCTGCCGTGGTGCAGCATGCGTATTGCCGCCTTGACGGTAAGCTTTTCGACCACCCGTGTCGCTATCACGATGATGACCGCCCATGCGACCTGTTGGAAAAGCGGGTGGGTGACGATTGCCTGAATGCTGGAAAGAACGCCGTCCATGATGCTCCGGTTCTCGCTGCGATGGTCCTTCTCCCATGGTACCCGAAGCGCCGTGTTCCAGTCTTGGCCGATGGGGCGGTATCGGGGGCAGCGGGCCGCGGGCACGTTGGACTTTGCGCAGCAGGTCGGGCACGAGACGGGCAGCGGGCGGCGCTATCCGTTCGGGTTGCGGGCGGGCTGGATCTTGACGGCAATGTTAGAATCCAGCTTGACAGGAGCAACCAGGGCGATTGATGCGACGGGCAGTGACGAGCATGAACATTAAACTCTATGAGCTGCGGGAAGACGAGAAGCCAGCGTTGGCCGAGGTCATGGCTCGAATCGGGGCCGTTGATGCTCGGATGGCGGACGACGCCCAGGTGGCGGGCGACGAGCCGGTTGGCACGGGCGCGGCCTCGCGGGTAGACGACGCTGCGAAACCGGGCGTGGCCCCGCAAGCAAGCGAGGCTCCGAAGTGGGGCGCTGCTCCGCAGGCGTGCGCGGCCCCGTCCGACATCACGATTGATGCCGTTCCCGACGAGCTTGGGCTCGAGAACGTGGCGAGCGCTCAGGGCTTCGATGCGGTGGTTATCTCGGGCAGAAGCGCCATGACGGCCGACCTTCTCGACCGGCTCGCGGAGCTCGGGGTGAAGTACCTCGCCACGCGCACTGTGGGCGTTGACCATATCGACGTGGCGCATGCGCACGAGCTCGGGCTGCGCGTATGCAACACCGGCTACCCGCCCGAGGGCGTGGCGGAGTTCGCCGTGATGCTCATGCTTATCGTGCTGCGCCGCTACAAGCCGACGCTCTGGCGCCAGCAGGTGAACGACTACTCGCTCGGCGGGCTCGAAGGGCGCGAGCTCGGCCGCCTTACCGTGGGAATCGTGGGCACGGGCCGTATCGGCCAGCAGGTCGCGCGCATCTTGGGCGGTTTCGGCTCCAAGGTACTCGGTTACGATCCCTATCCGAGCGACGTGGCGCGCGCGGCAGGAATCGAGTACGTGCCGCTCGAGGAGCTCTACCGGCGCTCGGATGTCGTGACACTGCATGTTCCGCTTACGGAGGAGAACCGCGGCATGGTCGACGCCGAGGCCATCAACCAGATGCGCGATGGCGTGGTGCTGGTCAACGTGAGTCGCGGTGAGCTCATCGATGTGGCGGCTGTTACGAGCGCCATCGAGTTCGAGAAGATCGGTGCGCTCGCCATGGATGTGTTCGCAGACGAGGTGGGTATCTACCACGAAAGCCGCGTGAACGATATCATTCGCAACCGCGATATGGCGTACCTGCGGCAATTCCCCAACGTGGTGCTCACGCCGCACATGGCGTTCTATACCGACACCAATGTGAACAGCATGGTCGAGCAGGGCGTGCGGGGCGTGATCGCCATGGCCGAGGGCCCGGGCAGCTGGGCGAGCGAGGTGTAGCGGGGCGCGGTTTGCGCCGCATATCGCTGGCGCATGGCTACGTTCGGTCCAAAATCCGTTGTTATCCATGTTCGAGGTTCGATAGGGGAAATATGGCGCAGCGCGAACGGCGCCCACAGCCGACGCATATCCACGTGCGCGGCGCACGGGTGCACAACCTGAAGAACATCGATGTCGACATTCCGCTTGGCGAGCTCGTGGGCATCGCGGGCGTTTCGGGCTCGGGCAAGAGCTCGCTCGCGCTGGGCACGCTCTATGCCGAGGGAAGTCGCCGTTATTTGGACGCGCTCTCCACCTACACGCGCCGGCGCATCAGCCAGTCCGCGCGCGCCACGGTAGACGAGGTGCGCCATGTGCCGGCAGCGCTCGCACTGCGCCAGCGCCCGGGCATTCCCGGCGTGCACTCAACCTTCGGAACCTCAACCGAGCTTCTCAACTACCTGCGTCTTGTGTTCTCGCGCTTGGGTAGCCACCGCTGCCCGCATTGCGGCGCGCATGCCGCACCGTCCATGGCCGTGGCGCTCATGCAGCCCATCACGTGCCCGTCATGCGGCCGGGAGTTCTTCGGCCCCGGTGCGGAGGACCTTGCCTTCAACAGCGCGGGCGCATGCCCCACCTGCGGCGGAACGGGCATCGTGCGCACGGTGGACGAGGCCTCTCTCGTGCCGGACGAGTCCCTCTCCATCGACGAAGGGGCTGTGGCTCCGTGGAACACCCTCATGTGGGACCTCATGAAGCAGGTCGCGCGGGAGATGGGCGTGCGTACGGATGTGCCGTTCTGCGAGCTCACGCCTCAAGAGCGCGACATCGTCTTTCATGGCCCGGCGGAGAAGAAGCACATCCTCTACCACGCCAAGAAGGGCGATAACTTCGCGGAGCTGGACTTCACCTACTTCAATGCTGTCTACACGGTGGAGAACGCGCTCGCCAAGGCAAAGGACGAAAAGGGGCTCGCGCGCGTGGCCAAGTTCCTGCGCGAGGACGTGTGTCCCGATTGCGGCGGCACGCGCCTTTCTACGGCTGCGCGCGGGCCGGTGATCGATGGCATGACGCTCGGCGACGCCACGCGCATGACGCTCGATGAGCTCGCGGTATGGGCGCCTGGCGTGCCCGCGCTCATACCGGAGGAGCTCCAGCCCATGGCCCAGGCCATCGTGGCCGAGATGGCGGAGCCCATCTGCCGCCTGCAGCAGCTGGGGCTCGGCTATCTGAGCCTCGACCGCGCGAGCTCCACGCTTTCCACGGGCGAGCGCCAGCGCGTGCAGCTTGCCCGTGCCGTGCGCAACCGTACGAACGGCGTGCTCTACGTGCTTGACGAGCCGTCCATCGGCCTGCACCCTTCCAACGTCGAGGGCCTGCTCGGCGTGGTAGACGACCTCTTGGACGACGGCAACTCCGTGGTGCTCGTGGACCACGACGTGCGGGTGCTCCGCCATGCCGACCATCTGATTGAGATTGGCCCCGGTTCAGGTGCGGATGGGGGTAGCATCATTGCCCAGGGCACGGTGAAGGAGGTCGAGTCCTCGCCGGCCACGCGCATCGGGCCGTTCCTCTCGGGTGCAAGGAGCGTGCGCGTGCGTGAGCGCGCGGCGGCAAACGATATGTTCGTCCATGGCGCGGTGTGGCTCGAGACGGGGGCGATTCACACGGTGAGGCCGCTTGCGGTCGAGATCCCGCGAGGACGGCTCACCGCGGTCACAGGGGTCTCGGGCAGCGGCAAGACGACGCTTGTGCTGGAGAGCCTTATTCCGGGGTTGCGCGCAGCTATCGCGGGCGAGCAGCTGCCCGCGCATGTGCGGGCCGTGGAGGCCGAGGGGCTGCGCCGCGCCAACCTCATCGATGCCACGCCCATTGGGGCTAACGTGCGCTCTACGGTGGCGACCTACTCCGGCGTACTCGACGACCTGCGCCGCGCCTATGCCAAGCTGCCCGAGGCCAAGGAGCGTGGTCTCAAAGCGGGCGCGTTCTCGTATAACACGGGGAGCCTGCGGTGCCCGACCTGCGACGGCACAGGGCAGATTTCGCTCGACGTGCAGTTTCTCCCGGACGTTGACATCCCGTGCCCGGATTGCGGGGGTTCGCGCTATAGCGGTGCGGCGGCCGAGGTTCGCTTGGCGGGCGACATCAGCTTGCCGGAGCTTCTCTCCTATACCGTTGACCAGGCGCGTGATGCGCTTGCCGAGACCGGCCTGCGTTCGGTCAAGGCCAAGCTTGCGGTGCTTTCCGACTTGGGGCTTGGGTACCTTACGCTCGGCGAGGCCACCCCGGCGCTTTCCGGCGGCGAGGCGCAGCGCCTCAAGCTGGCAAGCGAGCTCACGCGCAGCCAGGAAGACGCGCTCTTCGTATTTGACGAGCCTACGATTGGCTTGCATCCGCTTGACGTGGAGGTGCTCCTCGGTGTGCTGCAGCGGCTTATCGACAACGGTGCCACGGTGGTGGTGATCGAGCACGACCTAGATATGATTGCCAACGCGGACTGGGTCATCGATATGGGGCCTGGTGGCGGCGCTGCCGGTGGGCGCGTGGTGGCAGCAGGCACGCCCGAGCAGTTGGCGGCGTGTCCCGAGAGCATCACGGGCCGTTATGTGGCCGAAGAGCTACACTGTTGATAGCAGGTTCGTGAGCCGAGTGCCCGTCCCCGGCTTCACAGGATAGGGAGGCGCGGAGGGCAAGCGCGCTGACTCGGGTGCCCGGCCGCGCCCGCTTTGTCCCACCTCTTAGCGTTGTCGGGCGACATCCGGACACGCCGCGCATCGCCGGGCGACATCCGGACGCCCGCAGGGTTTTCGGGCGAGAATCCTTTGAGTGCCCAGCTGTGTCCAGTTTCGCCCGGCAAGGCGGCAAGTGTCCAAATCTCGCCCGAGAGCTTTTCGAGTGTCCAGCTCTCGCCTGCCACCGCGGCGAACATCCGATGGCCGTCCGGCAAGGCGGCGAGCGTGCAGTTTTCTCCCGAGAGCTACAGGGGTGCCCGAATCGCGCCCGGCAACGCCCCTCCACCTTGATTTCGCCTGGAGACGGGACGGCTGCGGCATCGGGGCTCGATGTGCTGTGTTATGGTTGGTGCGCATGTTTGCGCTGCATGGGCGGCGCATGATTATGAAAGGACCGAGATGATTAAAGAGATCGTGAAGGACCGCGACTTCCTGAGCAAGCCCGCAGAGCCTGCGACCGCCGATGACGCTGAGGTCGTGCAGGATCTTCGAGACACGATCGAGGCGCTTGACGACTGCGTGTGCCTTGCGGCGAACCAGATCGGTTCGACCAAGGCCATCATTGCCTACGAAGACAACGGCCGCACGTTCGTGATGCTCAACCCCAAGATCAAGATTGCTGCCCAGCCGTATCAGGCTCAGGAGAGCTGTCTTTCGCTTGAAGAGGTCAGCGAGGTGAAGCGCTTCCAGATGATCACCGTGGGCTACCAGGTGGTGGCGAACGGCAATCTGGTGAGCCGCACCAAGCGCCTCTCGGGCTGGACGGCCGAGATTGTTCAGCACGCAATCGATCACTGCGCGGGCAAGCTGGTGTAGCAACTTCGAGCGCACAACGTGCCGCAGCGCGCTAGCCGGCTTCGGAGCGGGCGCCTGCGGCATCGCCAGGCGCGTTGCTCGTTGAGCGCGTGGCTTACGGTAGGCGTGCCACGCCTGCTACGTGTAAGCAGTGGAGGAATAGACATGGTTGCAGAAGAGGACGTTAAAGCGGCCGAGGGTCTCATCTCGTTTATCGAGCAGTGCCCGAGCATGTTCCATACGGCGGCGACGATCTCCGCGCGCCTCGAGGCGCAGGGCTTCGCGCGCTTGTCCGAAGGCGATGCGTGGCGGGGGAGGCTCGAGCCGGGAGGGCGCTACTACGCGGAGCGCAACGGCTCGAGCATCAT
>OLPF01000970.1_pt1 | contig 26592 bp, 20 predicted proteins | sample 1673121 | NCBI WGS metagenome assembly OLPF01 (sample SAMEA3136756, study PRJEB25190) | human gut metagenome
GGGCGCGCCCGGGATGCGCGGCGCGGCGGCTGCTCCTTCAATCTCCTCCCCCTGGGTGGGAATGCGCAGGGTGAACACGGTGACGCCGCGCTCGCTTGCCGCCTCGATGTCGCCGTGGTGCGCCACGACGATTTCCCTGGCAATGGCGAGCCCCAGCCCCGCACCGCCCTTCTTCGACGAGCGCGCCCCGTCTTCGCGGTAGAACTTCTCGAAGATGGTCTCCAGATGGGCGTCGGATATCTCGCGTCCGCGGTTGGCTACGGTGATGGTGGTCGTGCGGGCGTCCTGGCGCGCGGCGATGGCGATGACGGAGTTCGCGTCGGCGTAGGCCACGGCGTTGCGCAGCACGTTGCCCAGCGCCCGGGCGAGCTTGTCCGGGTCGATGAAGAACTGGCCGGCGCCGGCGGCGTCCACGGTGATGCGGATGTTGCGGGCGGCGGCCTCGGGGAAGAACGCCTCGGCCACCTGCTGGCAGAACAGGCGCACTCCCACAGTCTCCCGCTCGATGGGAATGGCTGACAGGTTGTAGCGGGTGATCTCGAAGAACTCGTTGATGAGGCTTTCGAGGCGCTCGGCCTTCGAATAGGCGATGTCGGCGTACTTGCGCAGGGTTTCACGGGGCAGATCGGTTGTCTCGTGCAGCAGGTCTAGGTAACCGAGCACCGAGGTGAGCGGCGTGCGGATGTCGTGGGCCAAGTAAGCCACCAGCTCGTTCTTGCGCTGCTCGGCGGCGTGGGCGGCGCGCTCGTCGGCCAGCGACTGCGAGCGGATAACCGCCAGCTCGTTGCGGGCGATGGACAGATCGGCCGGCAGCTCGATGGGGGCGTCCTTGTCGGCGAGCAAGCGGCCCACGGCCCCGGACAGCTCGTCGAAGTAGCGCAGCGACCGGTTCAGGGCCCGCAGGATGATGACGAGCCAGCCGGCCACGAAGACGAGTAGAGCCAGCGGGAGCTTGAACGACTTGACGAACGTGTAGGTGGCGACGTCGCGCATGCGGTAGACGCCGTCCTCGCCGTACTGGACTTGCCAGACGGGGTGGTCGTCGGAGACGCCCAGCGCCCGCGCCTCTTCGGCGGAGGTCAGGTCAAGCCAGGCGCTGTAGGCCTGCTCCTGGGATTGGCGAAAGGCGCTTTGCAGAAGGTCGTTTAACGTTGGCTGATCGTAGCCCAGGACGGCGGCGCTGACGAGAATCCGCGTGGCCACGTCCACCGTGGTCTCCGGCGGCATGAACGTTTGGGCCTCGGGCAGGGAAAGCCCCAGCTCCTGCAGGGATGCTGATACGCGCAGCGCCGCCATGGCATGGGCGGCGCTCGCCTCGTCGGTGAAAATGCCCTCGGCCGTCAGAATGGTCTGATAGGGAAGGAGGGGAACGGCCCAGAGGGTCTTGTCGTCCGGGGCGCCGTCGGTCTCGGCATCGAGGGGCGCCACGTCATCGATGAAGGCGCTCGTGTCGCCGATGGCCGCGGCGTTGGTGCCCGAGGCGACGGCCACATCCGCCCCGAGCTTCTCAGCCCGTTCCTTGGCGTAGGCCGCGGCCGCCTCGGCGTTCTCGGGCGAGTCGGCCATCATGCTTGCATACTCCGCCAGGGCGTCTTCCATCTCGTTCACTTCGCCTTGAACCTCGGCGATAGTGCCCGCATCGTTGGAGTAGCCGCTCTCGACGGCCTCGTTGACCCAGAGGTCGAAGAGGTTGGCATCGTCGAGCAGTCCCTGGTCGGTGAGGATCTGCTGGAACTGCTCGGAGGAATTCAGGGTGCGCCAGGACGAGGTTGAGTCGGCTACCCAGTTCGCGATCGAAGGCACCATGAAGGTCTCGATGGCCAGGCAGGCCAGGGCGAAGGCCCCGCTGAACAGCAGCAGGTTGCGAATGAGGCCGCCGAGCACGCGCCGGCGCAGGACGCGGGCCTGCTCGCTTTTAAGCGCCATGGCCGGTGTCGCCGGGCGCACCGCGCAGCTTGTAGCCGACGCCCCAGGCGGTTTCGATGAACGTCGTGGAAGCGTCGATATCGGCGAGCTTCTTGCGCAGGCGGCGGATGTGCACCATGACCGTGTTGGCCGCCGCGTCGTCGAAGCGCTCGTGCCAGGCCCCTTCGAACAGATCGGCCGCCGAGACCGGTGAGCCGACCGACTGGGCCAGAATCGCCAGAATGGCGAACTCCTTGGGGGTGAGGTGCAAAGGCTCGCCGTGGAGCGTGGCTAGATGTGTGCGCAAGTCCACCTCGATGGCGCCGGCGGAAAGCAGGGTCGAGGAAGCCTGGGGCGCTGCTTGGCGTCGGCGTAGGCGCGCTTTCACGCGGGCCACCAATTCGCGGGGCCGGAAGGGCTTGGTGACGTAGTCCTCGGCGCCCAGGGTGAAGCCGACGACTTGGTCGGCCTCCTCGTCTTTCGCCGAGAGGAAGATGACGGGAATGTCCCGCATCTGGCGCATGCGAACGCAGAGTTCGAAGCCGTCGATGCCCGGCATCATGATATCCACGATGGCCAGGTCGAACGGCGTGCGGGCGAGCATGTCCAAGGCCGCCTGTCCGCTGTAGCAGGCCAGCGCGTCCATGCCCTCGGCCACGAGCAGGTTGACAACCAGATCGGCGATGGCCTGCTCGTCGTCCACCACCAGTATGTGCGCGCGTTTTTCCATAAGGGCTATTGTACGCGATTCGCCCCGGGTTTTGCCAACAGGCGTGCCATCCCGTGACAGCTTCAGGAAAAGTTAAGGTGCCCTGCCGGAAATGTCAGATTTCGCTATGGGACGCGTAAGCCGGCTCGTCGGTAAGGTGGAGGTGCAACGTAAGGAGAGATTTATGGACACTGCTGCCTACCGTTTCGACGAGGGAAACTTGTACGAAGGGGACGCGCCCTTAAGCTGCGCCGGAAGGGCGGGCGCTTCGGGCTCTTCGGGTGCTTCGAGGGTTGCCCCCAATCCCTACGGGCGGGACGCTTGGGCGCGGCCGCAGGGCGCGGGGAGTCGGTCGGCTCGTAGCGCGGGTTCGAAAACCGCCCAGGGTGCATCGCCGCAGCGGCGGCCGTCTCGCGGGTCGGCGCGGGCGTTCGCGGCTTCGGCTGCCGTGCCGGGCGTGGTGAGGGCCATGCTGGGCGGTCTGGCCCGCACGGGCCGCGCCGCGCGTGGCCGCCGCATTGGGCGACGGCGCTGGCATCTGTGGTCGGTGCTGAGCGTGGCGGCGCTCTCCATTTTCGTGCTGGTCGCTATCTTTCAAATGGCGAACCTGTACGTCGAAGGGCTGGGGCTTACGGGACCGGGCATCGCCTCGCCCACGGCGGATACCGCTCCGGCCGCCGCGGGCGCGGACGAGGCGGACGATCCTGCCAGCACCCCGCGTGACGAGTGGCGCGGCGGCCATCTGCCCTTCCTCTACCAGACCGATCCCCAGTACCGCGATGCGCCCTATGCCGGTACCACGGTGCGGGAGGCCGGCTGCGGGCCGACGAGCCTGGCCATGGTCTACATCGCGCTGACGGGGAAGACCGACAAGGATCCCGCCGCCATGGCCGCCTTCAGCGAGGCCGGCGGCTATGTGGAGGGGGGACTCACCGCCTGGCGCCTCATGACCGACGGCGCGGCCGAGCTGGGTCTTTCCTCCCATGAGGTGCCGGCGGACGCGGGGCGTCTTGCGGCGGAGCTCGCTGAGGGGCATCCCGTCATCTGCAGCGTGCGCCCCGGCGACTTCACGGACACGGGACACTTTCTCGTGGTGGCCGGCGTGGCCGACAACGGCGAGCTGGTCATCCACGACCCCAACAGCCCCGCCAACAGCGCCCGCACCTGGGACGTTCAGCGCGTGCTCGCCCAATGTGCCAACCTCTGGGCCTTCGAGCGGGTTTAACGGGGGCGGGACGGCGCGCTTCCAGGGTTTTCGCTTTTGGAGCAAAGCGCCTCCCTCTTTTTGGCAAGAATTTCGAGTTGTTAGACTTAGTCGAGCGAATGAGAGGGCGATCTCGCCATTTTGATGGCGGTTTTGTCTGAATTGCTGATTTGGAGCGGCTGGTTTTCTGCGCGCGAACTCTAACAACTCGAAATTCTTTCTCAAAACAAGAGGGTGCATTGTCGATGCCTTCGGAAACGCGCTGCATGACTGATTCGTCCATGCGTCCATGCGGTGGGAAGGTCCATGCGCCCATGCGGCGGGAGCGATTCGCTCATTCGATGGGGTTCCCGCTTGGCCGTTGGCGTCCGTGCTAGGATGGAGCCAGTGATTCCGAACGATGAGGAGGCTTCCCGTGGATGCCTTTGTCCCCGAAGTCGCGCCGCCGCCCTTGCTCGAGTGCCGCGACCTCACTAAGCGCTATGGCGCCACGGTGGCGCTCGACCGCTTTACTGTCAGCTTGGCCGCCGGCCGCATCGTAGGGCTGCTCGGCCCGAACGGCTCGGGCAAGACCACGCTGCTGAAGATGATCGCCGGCGTGGCCCATCCGACGGCGGGCGACATTCGCGTGGCGGGCTATGAGGTAGGCCCGGAATCGAAGGCGCTCGTCTCCTACCTGCCCGAGCGGCCCTACTTCTCCCGTTCCATGCGCGTGCGCGAGATGATCGCCTTCTTCGCCGACTTCTACGAGGACTTCGACGCCGCCTTGGCCCGGGACATGCTTGCTCGGCTCGGCGTTTCCGAGGGCGCCCCGTGCGCGGCGCTTTCCAAGGGCACCGTTGAGAAGGTGCAGCTCACGCTCGTCATGGCCCGTCACGCGGCGCTGTATCTTTTGGACGAGCCCATCGGCGGCGTGGATCCGGCGGCCCGCGATTACATCCTGCAAACGGTTATTCGCGCCTATCGGCCGCAGTCGTCCATCATCCTTTCCACCCACCTCGTGCGCGACGTGGAGGCGTTTCTGGACGACTTCATCCTGCTGCGCTATGGCCAGATGCTTCTGCACGCGCCCGTGGCCTACGTGACCCAGGGGAAGGGCACGACGCTGGACGCGTTCTTCCGAGAGGAGTTCCGATGCTAGGAAAGCTCTTCGCCCAGGAAATGCGGGCGCTTGTGAAGCCTGCGGCCATCATGCTGGCCATTATGGTCGTCGCTGGCGTGGTGGGCATCGGCTGCATCGAGGCCACCGACGCCGTGAGCCGCGCGGCGGGATTCGCCTCCCGTTATGTCAACGAGGCGTCGGCCGCTTCCAACCTGACCGTGGTGCTCGTGATGGCGGCGCTGTTCTGTGCCTTTCTCGTGTGGGCCAGCCTCGTGGCGGTCTACGTGTTCATCGCCATGCGCTTCTATCGCACGATGTTCACCGACGAGGGCTATCTCACGCTCACGCTGCCGGTGCGCACGGGCGCGCTGGTGACGGCGAAATTCTGCGCCGCCTTCCTGCTGGCGGCGGTGTTTACGCTTGCGGCCTGCGCGCTCGCCTCATTGGCCGTGCTCGCGATCTCCGACGGCGATGGGGACATGGTGTCGGTGGTGCTGTCGCTTTTGGGCGGTTGGTCGGCGCTGACGGGCAGCGGTGGTGTGGCCTCGTCGGTCATAGGCGTGGCGAACGCGCTCGTGTCCGCCGCCTACACCGTGGGGCTGGCGTTCCTCTCGCTGACGCTGGGCGCATGGTGGGCGCGGCGGCATAAGGTGGCCGCGGCCGTGGCGCTGTATGTGGGAATTGGCTGGGTGATCTCTCTTCTGTTCTCTATCGTTGGCGTGCTGGCCATGATGGGCGACACGGGCACGGCATCGTTCATGCTCGGCACGGTGTCCGTCATGCAGACGGTGGTGAACCTTGCCGTGGCCGCGGGCGGCGTCGCCTTGTCCGCCTACCTCGTGCGCGCCAAGGTCGATCTGAGCTAGGGAAAAATTGCCGTCGCCTTAGCTGGCAGCTAATGAAACGGTTAACGAGAACGGATACCCTTCTTCCTTGTCCGTTAGGAATAGCGCGTTTAGAAGAAGGGAATCATCTATGGAAACGCAACCTCGCTCGGCCATGGCCGTGGCTTCTCTCGTATTGGGAATCGTGGCACTGGTCACTTCGATTCTGCCGATCATCAACAACCTCTCCTTCCTTTTGGCCATCCTCGGCATCGTCTTCGCCATCGTCGGGTTGGTGGGCATTTCGAAAGGGAAAAAGAGCGGTAAGGGCTTAGGCGTCGCCGGCCTCGTGCTGTCTGTGATCGCCTTCATCCTTGTGCTCGTGATGCAGAGCGCCTTCAGCGCCGCCCTCGACCAGGCCATGGAGGAGAGCGGGCTTGATACGGCGACGGCGCAAGGCGTAGCGGCCGGAGATTCCGGATCTGCGGCCGAGCCCCAGGCGGCCGAGCAGAGCGAGGCGACGCAGGCCGCTTACGGCGTCACCATCGACGACTGCCGCGTGACCGAGGACTATCAGGGAAATCCGGCTGTCGTGGTGACCTACACCTTCACGAACAATTCCGACGAGGCGACCAGCTTCATGGTGGCGCTTTATCCCAAAGTGTTCCAAAACGGCGTTGAGCTGGGCACAGCCATCGGCAGCGATTGGGATTCCGAGAAGTACTCGAGCGATGTGAAGCCTGGTTCCTCTACGACGGTGGAGATGGGCTACGCCCTGGAGGACATGAGCGACATCACGGTTGAGGTCGAGGAGCTTTTGAGCTTCAGCGACGCCGTCTTGGCCGAGCAGACGTTCTCGCTGAGCTAGCGTGCCTGATGGCGCACGTCTCGGGCGCCCGTCTCCGAAGGCGGGCGCTCGAGGCGCTACAATAGGGGCTTCGTGATATGGGTCGAAGGAGAAAGAAGCGCGTGGAGGAACCGCTGACAGAGGACATGCTGGCCGAGCTCTTGGATGCGCCGGATCCGCGGGCGTTCATCAAGCGGCGCGAGGTGGGCGAGCGTAGTCTGGCGGAGTACCTGAACGCGCTTCTGGCGGAGAAGGGTCTGAAGCGTGCGGCCGTGGTGCGCGAGGCGGGCATCAACGAGACCTTCGGCTACCAGATATTCACCGGCGCCCGCCGCGCCTCCCGGGACAACTTGCTGAAGATCGCCTTCGCCATGGGATGCACGCTGCGCGAGGCGAACCGCCTTCTGCAGGCGGGAGGCGCCAACGAGCTGTACTGCAAGAATCGGCGGGATGCCATCGTCATCTTCGCCATCAGCCATGGCTACACGCTGCAGAAAACCGAGGAGGAGCTTTACCGGTTCGACGAGGCGACCATCAGCTAACTTTGGTACCATGGCATTTATGGAAAACGACCCTCTTGCCGCATACCTTGACGCCCTTGCCCGCGACGTGTGCTATCGCGTCGATGAGGTATTGAAGACGGCGCCCCACGAGACGACCGAGGTGGTGTACTTTGTGGGGGCCAACGCGGCGGAGCTCGGACCGTTCGTTCGCAAGCGCATCGCGGTTGATGCGGCCATGGGGGATGCCTACGGCCACTTGTTCCAAGCGCAGCGCGCCGGGCGTCGCTTCCGACATTTGCCGCGCATCTACGATGTTCATACCACTGGCAACGAGCTGGTGGTGGTCATGGAATACATCCAGGGACGCGCGCTGCGGGACGAGGTGTACGAGCGCGACGGATCGCTCGCCCTGGCGGCGCAGTGGTTCCCGCTCCTGTGCGACGGGGTGATGGAGCTGCACGAGCAGTTCTCGCCGCCTTTGATCCATCGCGATTTGAAGCCATCGAACATCGTGGTGAGCGATGCGGGTCTCACGATCATCGACTTCGGCATTGCCAGGGCTTTTCGCGAGGGGGCTGCGGGGGACACGGCTCATTTCGGCACGCGCTGCTACGCGCCGCCCGAGCAGTTCGGCTACGGGCAGACCGACGAGCGCAGCGACGTGTACGCGCTGGGAATGCTGCTCTACTACCTGCTGGCCGAGCGCGATCCGTCGCCGTCGGTGGCTGCGGCGGGATTCGCGGGGCCGGAAGTGCCTTTCGCGCTGCGCCCCGTGCTCCAGCGCGCCTGCGCCTTTGATCCGGCGGCCCGCTTCCAGACGGTGCGCGACCTGAAGGCGGCGTTCCTCGCGGCGCTCGCCCCAGCCGGGGCTTCTCCTGCAGACCGGGGTGTCGTTGTGACCCAGGTCGCCGGCGCGGGTCGGGTTTCCCCTGCGGATTGGGCCGCGACGGCGGTGAGTGCCGCAGCTCCGATCGATGACAGACCGCATGGCGTAGTCGTTTCTCGGGTAAGGCGTGCTTTCTCGACGCTCTCCTCCGGTGAGACGGCAGGGCTCGTGGTCGATGTCGCCCTCTTGGTGGTGTGGCTGCTGTTCATGGCAGTTCTCATCGCAATGCCGTTCACGCCCGACGAACGTTACGCCACCTGGCCGTTCTGGCTGCTCGCCTTTCAGTATTGGACGTTCGGTATTCCGTTCTTCACGGGCTTTCTTTTCATTTTGACCGACGTCCGCGTTTTACGTCGGGCGGCTCCGAGGCTTCGCCTTCTGCAGGGAGCTCGTTTGCGAATCTTGGGCATCGCGCTGGTTGTCGTGGGCGTGATAGCCGTGGGCGTGACGATGGCGATCGCGAACGCCATGGGACTTCCGACCGGCTCGTAGGGGGCCGAGCTTCCGCTCCATCCGTAGGGGGCTACCTCAGTCGCCCCTCACAAGAGGGATAACCTTGCCTGATGAGGGCTGACCAAGGTCAGCCCCTACGGGATGAGGCTGCGCGACGCTAGTCTTCCCAGCTACGGGATGTGGCTGCGCGACGCTAGCCTTCCCGGCGGGTTTCCCAGAAGGCGACGGCGCTGGCGGCGGCGACGTTCAGGGAATCGACCCCGTGGTGCATGGGGATGCGCACGGTCCAGTCGCAGGCGGCGATGGTGGAGGCGGCCAGGCCGTCGCCTTCCGTGCCCAGTACGAGGGCCAGCTTGTCGGTCGCCTTCAGGCGCGTATCGGCGATGGAAAGCGCGTCGTCGGCCAGGGCCAGGGCGGCTGTGACAAAGCCGGCGTCGCGCAGGCGCGCCACGCCCTCGCACGCCCAATCGCGCGCGCTGCCGATGCGGGCCCAGGGCACTTGGAACACCGTACCCATGGAAACGCGCGACGCGCGGCGAAACAGCGGGTCATGGCAGGCCGGCGTGAGCAGCACCGCATCGATGCCGAGGGCGGCGGCGCTGCGGAAGATGGCCCCGATGTTGGTGTAGTTCGTGACGTCCTCCAGCACGGCGACGCGGTGGGCGCCAGTAAGCAGGGCGGCCAGGTCGGGCTCGGGCGGCCGGTGAAAGGCGGCCAAGGGCCCGCGGGTCACCTCGTAGCCGGTGATGGAGCGCATCTCCTCCGAGGAGACCACGGCCACGGGGGCGGCCGGATTGGCCGTGTGCACCTTTTCCAAGAGCACTTCGGAGGCGGCGAGCCAGCGCGCATCGGTGAGCACGGCGAAGGGGACGCACCCGGCGTTAAGGGCGCGGTCGATGACGTTCACGGACTCAGCGACGAACAGGCCCGACGCCAAGCGCTCCGGCGCGCCCTCCGGGTCGATGGCGCGGGCCAGGCCCACGAGCTGCTTGGGGTCGCGCAGCTGCCCGTCGGTCATAGACGAGAACGGCGCCAGATACGGGTCGCCCCCCGCCAGGAAAGATGTTTGCGACTTGTTCATGGGCCCTAGTATACGTTAGTGCGGCGTCTTCCGGAGCATGGTGGCCGGCGCGGGCGGCAGATAGCGGGCCGGATACACGATGATGCCGGCCTTCCCAAGGCGCGAAAGGACGGCCATGATCAGCACCGGCATGCCGTAGCAGACGAGCGCCGCCCCCACGGCCGCCATCCACGGTGCTGCTGTGACGGAGATGCCGGCCGCCTTCCAAAGATGGAAGTACAGGGCGAGGCAGATGCCGTGGAAGAGCCAGATGGCCATGGTGTAGCGGGTCACGAAGTCGTAGAAGCGGTTCTGCCGCCCGCTGCGGAACACGGTGGAGAACAGGGAGGTCGCCCACAGCACGCCGAGCGCGTCCAGAACGGCGTGGGACGTCTCGCCGGTCCAGCCGGCGTAGAAGGCGATCACGCTGGTGGCCACCCACAGGGCGCCGAGGGCCCAGGCCTTCTCGGATCCGCGCACGAGGGGCAGGCCCCGGTAGAGCGCCATGGCCATGCCGCCGGCGACCCAGATCCAGTTCTCGGCCACGGAGGTGACGGCGTAGGGGAGGCGCGTGGCCATCTCGGCGGTGGCGGGCAGCGAAGCGAGCGCCACGATGGCCGCTTTCGCTGCGACGGCGGCGAACAGGAGGCCGCTGGCGTTGCGGCGGCTCTTCACGGTGGGGGTGATGGCGTAAATGATGAGGCAGGTATAGAAGTAGCCGACGGGAATGACGGGCTCGATGAAGAGCGCGCGGAGGAGATCGGCGACCGACAGAGGCGGCTTCGCGCCGACGATCGAGTTTGTGAGCAGTACGAGTACGGTGAACGCCACGAAGGGGATGCCCATGAGCGCCAGCTCGCGGCGGAGGTTCTGGCCCCAGGCGCGAGGGGTGCGCGTCGTACGGTATCGCTGGTAGAGAAAGCCCAGGCAGAAGTAGAAAATCGGCAGCTGGAAGGGAACGAGGTACTCGAGAATCCACCGACTAGCGGGCGAGGGGATGAAAAGGCCCTGGGCGCTGCAGGTGGTGATGAGGGTGCCGAAGGCGATGAGGAGGGACGCGGTGGCTTCCACGTTGTGCGCCCAGACGTCCTTGGGGCCGCCGGAGCCGTGGCCGTGCATCTCGCCTTCGGGGACGTCGGGCGTCTTTCGAGAGCGGCTTCCCGCAAATGTTGCCGAGTCTTTCGGGCGGCCGTCAGGGGAGGCGGTCGTTGCGCTTTCGAGTTGCGGCGATGCAGGGCACGCTATGTCGGCGAAGTTGCTCATGGGTTCACGGTAGCACGCGGGCACCACGACGAAGGCGGCGCGCGGGCGCCTGTTTCCCCAATGATGACCTCTCGCGGACGCGCCTGCGAGTGCCGGCGCCGCCTACCAGATGTGCGGGCGCGCTAGCGAACGGCGCTGGCTATGGCCGTCCTCCCTCCTGCCTGCCGTGGCGCAGGGCCGCCCTGCTGCGGAGGGTCGTGGGGCTGCCAGCGGGACGGTCGGGATCTCCGCGCTCTTGCTCGCTGCCAGGGTTTTGCGCGGGGAGGCCCGTCGCCGGGTTGTCGGAGCCGCCCCCGGGCAAGCAGGTATTTTGGCCGCAGAGGGCGCATCCGGGGCGCGCGGCGCCTCGGCCGTCGGGCGGTGTCGTTTGGTTGCTGCGGCAGCAGGGAGTGTCGCGACGGCCGCCGTCGCTCCGGTCGTCGTTGCGCTCGTCGGCCAGGATGACACGCTCGAAATCGCGCCGATTGCTGACATAGGCCTTCCGGAAGATATTCGTGGCATGGAATTGCACCGTGCGCACGGCCAGGTGCCGCTCGGCGGCGATGGTCGCATAGCTTTGATGCTGCAGGATGAGCTTGGCAATGGGCATCTCCTTGGGCGTGAGGCCCAGACTGTCCAGCTCTCCCTGGATCTGCTCGGCACGGGTGACGCGGCGCATTTGCTGCGTGCGCAGGCTTCTCTCCCGCAAGGCCAGCATCATGCCGAGTGCCGCCAGGGCGCAGGCCGCTGCCAAGGATCCGAACACGAGGGTCGACTGGTCGAGGTTCGCCGGCGCTGGCGCTCCGGCGGCGAACGAAACGGCAGCGCCGATGAGCACGAGAGCTAGCCCGAAGGAAGCCACGGCGCCTGCGAACAGGAGCGCGCCCGTCCGGTCGGTGCGCTCGCCGGTGTTTTCGCGGTTGAGCGGGGAGGGATGGAGGATGGGCGGGATCAGACCGCCGGGGTGGGCAGCTTTCAGCATGATAGTATCCTTTTGTCGGAAGGGGGAGACCCTTCGGTTGGTGGGCGCATCCGTGATGAGGCAAGGACGTCCGTGCGCCGCGGGTTGTGCCGCAGTGCGCCTGAGCGCCAGGAAGAGGGCGAGGCCTGTTGAGTTGAAAGCTGCGTTTGCCGGGCCGGAAAAACATTTCGCTTCCGGTCTCTCGCGGGTGTCCCATGATACCCCAATGGAACTGACATCGTTGGTAAAAGTGCGATCTTCGATAGTTTTATTACCACGATGCTTGGTGTTCGTTGGCGCATCGTTGCTTTCGAAAAGAGGATTTGAGCAGGGAAAACGAACCTGCTTGCTATGTTGTATCTGACATGAAATCGGCTACGTGCACAAGCCATGGTGGAATGGGCGGCACGCGCGACACGACGGGTTGTGTCGCGCGCTGCGAACGCTGGGCTGGCCGGCGCCTCGGTAGACCAAAGTGACAAACGTGGACTTTCTCCGTAGGAATCCTGACGATTCGCAGTGCCGTGATAGCATTTCCGAGGCTCGAAAGAGGGAGTGCCCCTTGTGCGCTTTTCCTCGTGTTGGCGGCGCGCTCTGGCCTGGGTTGCCGCTCGCCGCTTGGGCCGACAGACAAGCAAATCGTACGGAGGCAGTTTCTGTGGACATGTTCATCGAAGTTCTGAAGGCGTTCTTCATCGGCGTCGTGGAGGGCATCACCGAATGGCTGCCCATCTCTTCCACGGGCCACATGATTCTCGTGGACGAGTTCGTGAAGCTGAACGTGTCGGCGGAGTTCCTGGAGCTGTTCTTAGTGGTCATCCAACTGGGCGCCATCATGGCCGTGCTCATCCTGTACTTCCATAAGCTGAACCCGTTCTCGCCGAAGAAGACGTCGGCCGAGAAGCGCGGCACGTGGCGGCTGTGGGGCATGGTGGCCATCGGCTGCATCCCGGCGGCGGCCATCGGACTTACGCTGGACGACTTCTTCAACGAGTACTTCTACAACGCGTGGACGGTGGCCATCGCCCTTATCGTCTACGGCGTCGTGTTCATCCTGCTGGAGCGTCGCAACCGTCGGCGCGAGGCAGCCTATCTGGCCAGTCGCGCCCCCCGGCGTCCCCGCGGCGCCCATGCGCGTCCCGTGCCCGAGGTGGGTCCGGGCGACGATGGCGACGACGCCGAGATGGCCCTGTTCCGCGTGCGCACCGTGGACGAGATCGACTGGAAGACGTCGCTGAAGATCGGCTGCTTCCAAATGCTCGCCATCATCCCCGGCACGTCGCGCTCGGGCTCCACCATCATCGGCGGCATGCTCTGCGGCTGCTCGCGCACGGCGGCGGCGGAGTTCACGTTCTTTCTCGCGATTCCCGTCATGTTCGGCTGGGGCGTGCTGAAGCTCATCAAGTATCTGATGGCCGTGGGTCTGGCCATGACGGCCACCGAGATCGCCGTGCTCGTGGTGGGCATCGTGACGGCATTCGTGGTGTCGGTGATCTCCATCAAGTTCCTCATGGGCTACATCAAGAAGAACGACTTCACGGCGTTCGGCGTCTACCGCATCATCGTGGGTTTGGTGGTGCTCGCCTACTTCGGCGTGAAGGTGTTGCTGTAGCCGACGCAAAAGCGGCGCGATTTCAACGTGAATTAACCGTGCGAATCGGGAACGAAGGCCTTCTCGGAAAAGCTTGCCGTCGGATTCGGGCTGTTTTTTCGAGTTGTTAGACTTTAGGTACGCGCGATGGTTCGCTCAAAAACTGTGGCAGAACAAAATGTGTAAGAAAAGTAATAAAATACGATATATGAGAAGACAAGATGGAAGCAGGCAATCACCTGCGAGCGCGTTGGATGTCTAACAACTCGAAATTCTTGGTGCTGCTCTCCCTGAATCTTTCCTGACGGACGCATCGCTTCTTCGATTGTCTTATGATAATCTTAACGCCGGAATGCGGGGTCGGTGGGTTCCGTAGGCATTGTCTAGGGCAAGAGGAGGAGTCGTGTTCAGCGAACTGGTGGTTGCTTACCTCTTTCTGGGAGGGACAGGGGCGGGCGCGCTCTTGATTGCCGCAGTGCTGATGCTCCTCGCTGACGAGAGAGCCGTGAGCCGCGGAGTGGTTGTGCGCTTCAGAGACAACGGAAGCGCTGCCTATCGCCGACTGTTCGTGCCGATACTCGTGGCCTCGCTGGTAGTCTTAGTGCTGGGGGCCCTGTGCCTTGCGGCTGATGTGGGGCGCCTCGATCGCATCCTTTTGCTGGCGGTTTCATCCCCTTCGAATTATCTGGTCGTAGGATTCTGGGCACTTTTGCTTTGTGGCACGTTGGCGGCAGCCATGCTTCTTGTGTGGCTCGGGGTGCCGTCGGTGTCTCTGCCTCTATTCAGAGCGCTCGCTGTCTTGCTTGCGGCGGTGTCTTTCGTCGCGGGGATCTATACGGGACTGTTGCTGTCGGGTATGCCGTCGGTGCCGTTGTGGTTCGGCCCGTGGCTGCCGGGGCTGTTCGCGATCTCGGCTCTCTCGTGCGGAGTGGCGCTTGTGGGCATGGTGGCAGTATTTTCGGGAATGGCGACGGTTTTCGGCCGAACGATGCGGCAAGTCGTTCGCGCCGATATGGTTCTCCTTGCCCTGGAGGCGGTCGTCGTGGCGCTGTGGCTCGGTGCAGCGTGGCTGGAACACGGCGGCTCGGCTTCCTCGGGGGCAACGCCTACCGATGCGGCCGCGTTGGCATCGGTGGCCTCCGTATTGAACGGTGCGTGCTCTCTGCCGTTCTGGGGCGGCCTTGTGCTCGTTGGCCTTGTTGCTCCTTTTGCGATAGAGGCTGTCCTCGCGCGTTGCAATGCGAGTAAGGACGTCGCCGAGGCGTCTCTCGCCTCGCGCGCGTTGCTCGCCAGCGCCGGTTGCGTTCTTGTTGGCGGCGCCTGTTTGCGCGCGGTCGTAGTGGCGGCCGGGATGCTGCCCGTTGTTTCCGTTCCCTTCTAGTCCTTGAGAGAAAGGTCGTCCATGTTTCTCTTCGAAGTTGATCCGACAAGCGACTTGCCCCTGTGGGTGCAGCTGCGCAACCGCATCGCCTACCTCATCAACGACGGCACCCTGGCGCCCGGCGACAAGCTGCCCACGGTGCGCGGCCTGGCTTCGGAGATCTCCATCAACTACAACACGGTGAACAAGGCCTACCTGAGCCTCGTGTCCGACGGGTACCTGGAATCGACGCGGGGTCGTGGCGTGTTCGTGACCGATTTGGGTGCGAAGATGGGTGCGGAAGGGGAGGGTGAGGCCGATGCGGTGCTAGACGAGTGCATCGCGTCGTGCCGCGAGCTGGGCATGGGGCTAGATGACATCGAGCGCGCCATGAGCCGAAAGATCAAGCGCCTGAAGTACGATGAGGCCCGCGAGCGCGGCGAGGTGTCTGCCCGCATCATCGATTTCGAGAAGCCCGCCGTGCGGGCCGAGAAGGGGGCGTGACAGCTCGCGTCTCCCGCTCCTGTTTGCGTCTCTGACTGCGCCGAATGACGCCGTCCCGCAAGTCCCGATCTGAAGGAGTTCCCATGTTCGGCAAAGAGAAGTCTTCCGACGAGCGCCGCTTCCGCGTGGCGCCGGATGTGTCTACGGAAATGGTGGGGGAGCGCGCCTCTTCGGCGGGCGTGCTGCTGTTCTCCGCCGTGCTGTTCGTCGCGGTGCTCGCTGCGGTGCTGGGCATCGGCTGGCTTACGGTCGGCCGTGTGACGTTGGAGGTCATCGTGGTGGCGGCCCTCGCGGCGCTGCTCGCCATCGGCTGCTGCCATGTCGCCCAGCAGTGGGAGCGCGTGGTGGTGCTGCGCCTCGGGCGCTTCAACCGCGTGTCGGGGCCGGGGCTGTTCTGGACCATCCCCGTCATCGAGTCGAACACCATGCGGGTGGACACGCGCACGCGGGTGACGACCTTTTACGCCGAGGAGACGCTGACGGCCGACCTGGTTCCCATGAACGTGGACGCCGTGCTGTTCTGGCACGTGTGGGACGCCGCCGCGGCCTGCACCGAGGTGGGCGACTTCACCCGTGCTGTGGAGATGGCCGCCCAGACGGCCCTGCGCGACGCCATCGGGCGGGCGAGCGCCGCCGAGGTGGCCATCCGTCGCGAGCAGCTGGATCGGGAGCTCAAACGGGTGCTGGAGGAGAAGGTGGCGCCCTGGGGTGTGACCATCCTTTCGGTGGAGGTGCGCGACATCCTTTTGCCCAAGGAGCTGCAAGAGGCCATGAGCCTGGAGGCCCAGGCCGAGCAGCGCAAGAAGGCCCGCATCATCCTCATGGAGGCCGAGCACGACATCTACGAGATCTTGGGCGAGATGGAAGAGCTCATCGGCGACCATGAGGCCGTGGCGCGCCTGCGCACCATGCACCTGCTGAACGAGTCGCTGCGCGAGGGCAAGGGCACGGTGGTCATCCCCAGCGCCTTCGCCGAGGGCTTCAACGAAGGCGTAGGCGACCTGTTCAAGGGGTAGGCGTCAAAAATATTTGATATTCGTCCCATTTCTCATTAATCAAGAGTATTTGACATTTTATGCGACGGCGCTCCGAAATGCCGTTGCGATTACGGGAGCAGCGAAATCTAATGAGTGCCCTTAGACTCTAGTTCGAAAATAGATTTACTAGACTTCGTAGTTAAAACTAGACTTACTAGATAACTAGATTTATAGATTTGCTCTGTTGGAATAGATTTCTTAGAATCTCTTGAAGGTAGCTGTATCTGGGAAGCAACGCATCGCCTCATCTGGAGGTGTCCTATGTTCGACAACCCGTTCACCCCGCTCTTTGGGGGAAGGCCTGGGTTCTTTTTTGGGCGCGAAGGTATTTTGCGGCGTTTCGATAGGGCTATGAGTGATTACGGAAGCGACGACCGTGCTCTTTTCATAACGGGTAGCCGCGGCTATGGGAAGGCGGCCCTGCTTGAGCAGTTGTCTATGCGCGCGAGAGCGCAGGGACGCAAAGTTATCGATGTGGGGTCCGACAATCCCATAGGCGGTATCATGCGTCACCTCGTTCCCTTCGACGAGGCCACTAAAACGATTGATCCCGAGGTGGAGATTAGCGTGATGGGCACGGGCGGGAGCCTCCGCGCGGGCTCCAGCTCGAAGACGGTGCGCTACGAGCGTGACGATTTCGAATACGTGTTCCTGAATGCCTGTCTGGAGGACGGATTCAAGCTTCTTGTCACCATTGACGAGATTCAGAAGGTCTCCCTTGATGGCGTGTCGCTGATCTCCGAAGCTTTCCAGATGGCGTCGCGCAAGGGCTGCGATGCAATGATTGCCATCGCTGGGTTGCCCTATGCCTACGAACCGATTATCCAAAAGAACGGCTGCGCGTTTCTGCGCCGCGCCTCTTACGAGCAGCTGGGGCCGCTCAGCGCCGATGAGGTGCGCGAGGCGCTCGAGGAGTCCTTTGGGAGCATTAAGGGTACCTCGCTCGAAAAGGATGCCCTTGAACTGCTGCTTCGGGAATCGAAAGGACACCCCTATATCATGCAGCTGCAGGGTTATTACTTGATTGACAACATAAACGAAAAGGTGCAGAAGCGCTCCTATCGTATTGAGGTGAAGGATGTCGAGTGCGCAATGCCGGCGGTGCGGAAAGCCTATGACAGTCGGGCCCTTGAGCCATTAGTCGCCGCCATGAGCCGTAGCGAGGTGGAGTATTTGCATGCCATGGCTGGGCTCCTTGGAGAGGAGCGAACGGCTGAGACGGGGGCGATTGCCCAGAAGATGGGGAAGTCCCAAAAGCAACTGAGTACCGTACGGGCGAATCTTGTTGACAACGGCATTGTCGGAGCGCCTGGACGAGGGAAGCTGGCGTTCATCATTCCTTACTTAGCCGACTATATACTGAGGACGGAGGGTGACGCCAATTCTGTTGTCGCATCAGCTCTCGAGTGGGGGATGTAAGCTAACTATCCTCAAAATAGATAACCTGTGCTGAAAAATTGTCCTATGATAATCCTTGCATTGCCATAGGACAATTTGCTATAGTGCCGCCAGAGGAATTTGGCCAATTCTCGGGAATACCAGTTTGAGGGGACTGGCGGCAACGAACATCGACAGGTGTGGTTGCGATGAAAAGTTCTCCGATGGTTTATTTGAAATACTTGGAACAAATCTGGTTAAACAACATCTCGCTTTTTGGACCCAAAAGAGTGGAGGAGAAGATAATGAGGAAAACGAAACGAGTTTCCCCTGAACTCACTCGGCGCAGCTTTCTCGCTGCAACGGCGGGGGCGGTTGCAGCTGGATCGCTTGCTGGATGCGCTTCGGGCAACACTGTAGGTGAGGAGGGTGAAAGTGTTTCGCTCGCCGGCACGGCGCCCCAAGTCGCTGAAGAAGTATACTTCAGCAGTTGTATGGGCAACTGTTCGGGCTGGGGATGCCCCATCAACGTTACCGTCCGCGAAGGGAAAGCGGCCAATCTGACTCGTCCCGATATGAAACTACCCGACGGATCTCCGAGTCCTTATCAACGTATCTGTTTGAAGGGCTATACCAACATCGAGCGCATGTATGCTGATACGCGCCTTCAGTATCCTTTGAAGCGCAAAGGCGAGCGAGGTGCTGGGGAGTGGGAGCGTATTTCCTGGGATGAGGCCATTGCGGAAATCACGGATACGTGGAAGAATCTGCAAGGAGATTTTGGGCCGGGCGCTGTAGGATTCTTGGCCGGATCGGGCAACGTGGACTCAACGGTTAAAACGTACGCTGATCGCCTGATTGCTTGCATGGGCGCTACGGTACTTCATAATTGTTACGACAATACAGGTGTCTATTGCCAGTACAACCATGGCGCTCTCGGTGCGACCACTACAGGAGGCCATAACGAGTATCGCGACATCGTCAATGCGGAAAATATCTTTGTATGGGGCTCCAATCCGTCTGAGTCATTCATTGTTGACTATCATTTCATCTCCGAAGCCTGCGAAGCGGGAGCCAAACTTGTTGTCATCGATCCCATTTTTACCACTACGGCAGCTAAGGCGGACCTCTACGTTTCCATCCGTCCCGGAACTGATGGTCTTCTAGCGGCAGGTATTGCCCAGATTGCCATTCGCGATGGCAAAATCGATGTCGAACACATGCGCACTAAGACGGTAGCTCCGTTTTTGGTCAAAGAGGATGGCTTCTACCTTCGCTTGAGCGATTTAGGTCGGGCAGAGGCGGGAAGCGACCAAGATAGGATTATGGTTTATGATGGCGTCCAACTCGCGCCCTTCGACGAGGTAGAGGAGCCTGTGCTCGAGGGCTCGTTCGAACTCGAGGGGTTTAAAGTCAGGCCAGCGTACCAGATTCTCGTCGATAGGTTCTCGGCGTGGACTTTGGACCAGATTTCCCAATACACTGACATTCCGCTCGACGTTATCGAGGAGGTTGCGAGTATCTATCTCTCGGGCCGATCGATGGTGCTGCTTGGCTTTGGGCAAGATCATTACGCAAACGGTCAGACGTTCTACGACGGTGTGTTTGCGCTTGCGGATATCACCGGGCAAGAGTGCAAACACGGAGCCGGAAGCACCTGCGTCGATTTGACTGGGGCTGTGGCGCAGGGCGTTCAGAGTACTGCCGGTATGAACCTGGATGGTGCTGTGGCTGGGCCTACAGTGTATGTGAACCATCTTCCTCAGTTAGTGGAGGAAGGATCGATTGGGGAATTCGACACGGCGCCGCGATCGATGTACATCTACTATTGCAACCCGCTGGCTAACATGCCCGATCGCCAAAGATGGCTTTCGATGCTCGACAAGATGGATCTTGTCGTGGTTTCGGACATGGTCATGTCCGAAACGGCGGAATACGCCGATATTGTTTTGCCTGTAGCCTTCCCCTTCGAGAAGAGCGATCTTACTTTTCGTCAGACTGGCTTCGTTAAGCTCATAGATCAGGCAGTGGAGACTCCCTTTGAGGTGAAGAGCGACTTTGATGTGATTACTCTGCTAGGCCGCGCAATGGGTTTCGAGCAGTACTTCACCCAGACTCTTGAGGATTTCCTTTCCTCATGTGTAGATAATGAAGTGGCTCAAGAAGCCGGTGTTACGTGGGATAAGCTGCAATCGGAGCATGCGGTATGGTCTCATCCCGAGGAGCCCAGCGTCATTGGATTGAACGCTCCCATCCTTACAGCGACAGGGCGTCTGGAGTTCTACCATGAGGGCATTAAACCCATGATGGATGTTGGCCAGGAGTGGGATATGCTCAAAGAGTCCTGCTGGTTCTGGGAACCTCCGTTAGAGGCCTGGCACGAGAATCCGCTTTTCGAGCGGTATCCGCTTACTTTCATAAGCGAACGATGCAAGTATAAAACTCACACCATCTTCAACAACGTTCCTGCCTTGCTCGAGATCGACCCAGAGCCGTTCGTAAAGATGAGTCCCTCCGATGCGGCGTCGCGTGACATCAACACTGGCGATATAGTGCGTCTCTATAACGATCGCGGGCATGTGGTCCTTAAAGCGGTTGTCAGCAACGGATGCCGCAAAGGCGTGTTGGTGATCGATCACGGTTGGGAAGAGCGGAATTTCATCGAGGGGCATTACGGCGATCTCTCCAGCATCGCTTCGTGGCCACGCTTTGAGCAGGACAATTGGTTCGATTGTCTGTGCGAAATGGAAAAAGTTCAATAGGAGGACGTCATGCGATACGGAATGGCTATTGATTTGAAGAGATGCATGGGGTGCCAGACGTGTATGACATCCTGTCGGACGGCGAATAATCTTCCGACTGGTAATTGGTGGAATCGGGTCATCACTGACGGTGGAGAGAGTCTCGATTCGCCGGACGGTGAGTATCCGAATTGTACGCTCCAGCACTATCCGGTGACCTGCCAGCATTGCGAGAATGCCCCTTGCGTGGAGGTGTGTCCCACGGGTGCTACCATGAAGGATGAAGAAACAGGCATTGTGACCGTGGACGCGGAAACTTGCATTGGGTGCAAAACGTGCATGCAGGCTTGTCCTTATGAGGTGCGTGTGTACAACGATGGCGAGCCGAAGTACGCCATGGAGTTCGCCGTGGGTTTCGCGGACGCGCCGCAGCATGTGTCGAACACGGTGGAGAAGTGCACCATGTGCTCGAACTTGATTGCGCGCGGCGAAAAGCCCATGTGCGTGCAGGCGTGCGTGGGCTACGCCCGCTTCTTCGGTGATCTGGATGATCCGAACTCCGAGGTGTCCAGGCTTCTGGCCAGCCGCGAGTACACGCAGCTGCACACCGAGTTCGGCACCAAGCCCTCTGTCTACTATCTCGTCTAGGAAGGGAGTACGCTATGAACGATGCGAAAGGAAGCACGGTGGCCCATCGCGGCCTGACCATAGGCATCATCGCCTGCGCGGTAGTGGCGGTTGTCGGCATTGCCTTGTGGATGGTGCAGCTTTCCGGCGGCATGATTCAGACCGGCATGCGCAACCTTGATTCCTGGGGCTTCTACATCACCCTGTTCATGTTCTTCGTGGGCTTGTCCGCTGGCGGCCTTATCATCAGCTCCATCCCCAACGCCTTCGGCATGAAGGGCTTCGGGGACATCTCGCGGGTGGCCATTTGGACGAGCATCTGCTGCACCTGCGTGGCCATCGGCTTTGTGGTGGTTGACTTGGGCGGTCCCTTGCGCCTGTGGGAGCTGTTCGTTTATTCCAACCTTTCATCGCCGCTCATGTGGGATATCATCGTGCTTTCCACCTACCTCATTCTCTCCATCGTGTACCTGTGGGCCTACCGGCGCGAGGATGAGGGGAAGATGTCGCACACCGCCATCCGCGTCATCTCCATCATTGCTCTGGTGGTGGCGGTGGGCGTGCACACGGTGACGGCTTGGATTTTCTCGCTGTCGGCGGCCCACGAGTTCTGGCACACCGCCCTTATGGGCCCGTGGTTCGTGGCCTCTGCGCTGGATTGCGGTACGGCGCTCGTGCTCGTCGTCGTCATCGCCCTGCAGAAGGCCGGGCGGCTTTCCATCGAGCGCTCCTCCATGGTGAACCTTGCGAAGATGCTCGCGGTGTTCACTTGCGTTGATCTGTACTTCTTCGCCTGCGATCTGCTGACGAGCGGCTTTCCCGGCGGCGAGGGCGCCGATGTGGTGGCCATGCTCGTGACCGGGCCTCTGGCGCCGTTCTTCTGGACGCAGATCGCCTGCATGGTGCTGGCCTGCGTCATCCTGTTCGTGCCTCGTCTGCGTACCAAGGGCGGCGTGGTTGTAGCCTCGGCGCTCGTGATCGCCGGCGTGTTCTGCAAGCGCTGCCAGATTCTCATGGGCGGCTTCCAGATTCCCAACATCGAGTTCGCCGACGTGGCCAACCAGATGACCATCACCCACTGGGACTCTGGCATGTCGCTTCTCGGCTACCAGGGCCTCGTGTACTGGCCGACGCCCCTGGAGTTCGGCGTGGCGGCCGGTGTCGTGGCCCTCGGCGGCTTCCTGCTGCTACTGGGTCTGAAGTACCTCCCCCTGCACCTTAAGGAGAAGACCGCCTAATCGGCTGCTCCGGTACAAGATAGCTCTCTCTTCGAAGAGCCGCAGGCCCCGCAGCTTGCGGCTCTTTTGTTGGGAAGGAAAGGAAGAGGAAAGGGTACGCGGTGAATTTGAGTTCGAAAGAAGCTAAGCGGTCGCGGGGGCAAAGGTCGGCGAGAAAGAGGCTGCTGGCCGCTGCGGTCGTAGGTGCCGTCGTGGTCGGTGCGGTGGGGGTGGGGTTTGCGGTTGCGCCGGATTCGGGGCTGCATCCCCTGACGGCTGACGTTGCTTGTCCGGTAGCGGGTTGCACGAACGGTGCGTGCCACGGATACGACGCCGTTCCCGAGCCCGACGGGCACAGCGAGATGCGCTGCCCCGAGGCTGGCTGCACATCGGTCGAGTGTCATGGGTGGGAGACGCTCGCGAGGCGCTACCACCAGGCCTCCGACATGTCTTTGAATCTGTGGATACTCATGCCCATAGTGCTGGTGCTGGGCCTTTGGGTGGTATCGCGTCGTTTGTCGAAAGGGGAGCGGCATGCGGGCGCCTAAGGTCATTTTCGATATTGTGTTGCTGGCTCTCTATTTGGTGGCGGCGAACCCGGCGTTGACGGGAGTGCCCTTTCACGAATATCTTGGGGCGGGCATCTTCGTGCTCATGGTTGCCCATGTTGTGGCGAGCGGTGAAGGCCTGGGCGGCCGCGGTCGTTGGGCGCAGCGCGTGCTCAACGGGGCGTTGCTGGTCGCGCTCGCGTTCTGCGTCGTATCGGGAGCTATGGTGTCGGGGACGCTGCTGCCTTCTTTGGGCTTCTATGCGACGGGCTACTATTTCTGGGGCCCATTGCATGCCCTATCCGCCAAGGTGCTGCTCGCTGCCCTGCTCGTCCATATTGTCTTGCGCACGCCGGCTGCCGCATCGGTACTCCGTAGAGAGCTGGCGAGAGAAAACGAGAGGTAGGTATGCTGGCGAGCGCTCGCTCCTTCGCTCTCTCGCTCTTCAGCTCCTTAGCCTTCCAACTCCCTCGCAAGGTAGCGACCGGTGAGGCTCATCTGGTTGGCGGCCACTTGGGCCGGAGTGCCCTCGGCGACGATGCGGCCGCCGGTCTCGCCACCGCCGGGCCCCATGTCGATGACGTAGTCGGCGTTGGCGATCATGTCCAGGTCGTGCTCGATGACCACGACGGTGGCGCCGTGCTCGATGAGCTTCTGCAGCACGCCGATGAGCGTTTCCACGTCCAGCGGATGCAGCCCGATGGTGGGCTCGTCGAAGATGAAGAGGGTGTCGTCCTGGCTGCGGCGCATCTCGCTGGCGAGCTTCAGGCGTTGGGCTTCGCCGCCGGAAAGCGCTGGCGTGGCCTCGCCCAAAGTGAGGTAGCCCAAGCCCAAATCGTGCAGGATCTGCAACTTGTCCCACACCTTCTTCAGGTGGGCGAGCGCGGAAAGCGCCTGGTCAACGGTGAGAGTGAGCACCTCGGGAAGCGATAAAGTGTGCACGCTTTCGAAATCGCCGGCGTGAGATCCTTCGACTCGCTTCGCCTGCTCAGGATGACATGATGAGCCTCCGTAGGGGGCGACCTCGGTCGCCCCTTGCCCGGAAGCACGGTGACTCGCAGTTGGGAGGGCGGACCAAGATCCGTCCCTACGAAGAGTCATGTCCGAAGCTGTCTCTGTTTCATGGGCCGCGTTGCGCTCCATTTCGGCGTTGGCGGACAGTTCGACGTCGCCTTCGATGGCCATTTGGATGGCGTAGGCCTCCCGCCCGTAGCGGCTGCCGCGGCAGTCGGGGCAGGGGATGTCCACGTCGGGGAGGAACTGCACGTCCAGGGAGATCTGCCCCGTGCCGTCGCAGGTGGGGCAGCGCAAAGATCCGGTGTTGTAGGAGAACGCCCCGGCTTTCAGCCCCTGCTCCTTGGCGTCCGGCAGGGCGGCGAAGGCGCGGCGCAAATCGTCCAGCACGCCGGAGTAGGTGCCCACGGTGGAGCGCACGTTCACGCCGATGGGCGTGGCATCCACCAGGTCGACCCGCGCGATGCCCGGCGCGTCCACGGACAGCACATGCCCTGGCAGTGTCGTGCCGGCCAGTGACGCCTTCAGCCCGGCGACGAGGCTTTCCAGCACGAGAGTCGTCTTGCCCGAGCCGGATACGCCGGTCACGCAGGTCAGACGCCCTTTCGGAATGCGCGCTTCCAACGGATGCACGGTGTGGATGGCGTCGGTCTCCAATGCGATGGCCCCTTCGTCGAAAAGATGCTCGGGCGCGACGGGCGTGCGCACCCGCACCTTCGCCGTTCCCGCCAAAAACGGCCCGATGCGGCTGGCTGGGTTCGCTTCCACGTTGGCCACCGACCCCTGGGCGATGACGCGGCCGCCGTCGGCGCCCGAACCGGGGCCGATCTCGATGAGGTGATTCGCGTGGCGCAACACGGCCACGTCGTGATCCACCATCACCACGGAGTTGCCGTCGGCCAGAAGGTCGTCCATGACCCCGAGCAGCCCCTCGATGTTCGCCGGGTGCAGCCCGATAGAGGGCTCGTCCAGCACGTAAAGGACGCCGGTGGTGCGGCTGCGCACGGCGCGCGTGAGAGCCACGCGCTGGCGTTCGCCGTTCGAAAGCGTCTCGCTGGCGCGATCGAGGGTGAGGTATCCCAGCCCCAGCTGCTCCAGCCTTTGTATGGGCTCGGTCGTCTCGCTCGTGATGGAGTCGCACATCGGGCGCATTTCCGCCGGCAGCCACGGGGCCACGGTGGGAATCCAGTCGCGCAGCTCGTCCAGCGACAAGGCCGTCACCTGGGCGAGGTTGCGCCCGTCGATGGTGGACGTGCGCGCCTTCTCGGACAGCCGCGTGCCGTGGCAGTCGGGGCACACCGACTCGCACAGGAACTTCGCCACGCGCGCCATGCCCTTCTCGTCCTTCGCCTTTGCCAGCGCGTTTCTCACGGTATTCACGGCGCTGTAGTAGGTGAAGTCCAGCTCGGTGGCATGGTCTTTGTTCTTGGGAACATACAGAATGTGGCGCTTTTCCATGGGGCCGTGCAGTACGATGTCCTTCTCGGCATCGGTCAGATCCTTGTAGGGCACGTCGGTGCGCACGCCCATCTCGCGGGCCACCTGGGGCATGAGCGACCACATGAGGTTGCGCCAGGGGGCCACGGCGCCCTCTTCCAGGGTAAGGTTGGGATCGGCGATGAGCGTGGACTCGTCGATGTCGCGCACAACGCCGGTGCCGCCGCAGGTGGGGCAGGCGCCGCCGCTGTTGAAGGCGAGATCCTCGGCGGAGGGGCCGTAGAATTCCACGCCGCAGGTGGAGCAGGTGATGGGCAGATCGGCCGCCACGTTCAGGGTCGGCGCGTTCACATGCCCGTTGGGACACACGTGGCAGCCGAGGCGCGAGAACATGAGACGCAGGTAGTTCAAAAGCTCCGTGGAGGTGCCGAAGGTGGAATGGACGCCGGGAATGCCGGGCCGCTGGCGCAGGGCGAGGGCGGCAGGCACGTGCAGCACCTCGTCCACGGTAGCGCGTCCGGCCTGGGAAATGCGCCGGCGCGTGTAGGTGGAAAGCGCCTCCAGGTAGCGGCGGCTGCCCTCGGCGTATAGAACGCCCAGCGCAAGCGAGCTTTTGCCCGAGCCGGAGACGCCCGCAATGCCCACGAGCTGCCGCAGCGGCACGTCCAGCGAGAGGTTCTTCAAGTTGTGCACCCGCGCCCCCCGCACCTCGATGGCAGTGGGCTCGGTGAAGGCGAGAGGTGTGGGGGTTGCGGCGACGGTGGCGGTGACGGGTTCGGTCATAGGGGGCTCCTGGGAAGAGGCAAGTCGGTTTCCCTCCAGTGTAACCCTTCCTGCGAAGCGCGATCGGATAGGTTTTCGAATCGCAACGGACGCGGAGTTTCTGGAAAGTCGGCATGGTCGGGTTTCCGGCTGTCCAGCGTTTTTTTGGAAATAGATGGGAGTTTCGGGCGCCACATCGGAAATAGATGGGAGTTTCGAGCACGAAAGGGCCCCTCTTGTGCCTAATTCATTTCCCAGGGTGCTCGAAACTCCCATCTAGTTCTCTTCTCTCGATGGCTACTGCTCGAAACTCCCATCTATTTCCAAAACGAGGCCATGGAGCAGCAAATTTGAGCACCTGACTATTGGGCATTCGCAGATGATTTGCCGATTACGGGCACGATTCGGGCGATTGGAGCCGTTGAAAAGAGAACAGGCCAGCAAGCTTTTCACCTGCTTACCTGCGCAAATTCTAGAGTCCACGAGCGAATTCGAACCGCTGACCTACGCATTACGAGCAGGTCATTTAATTCGCAAGTGAACTGGTAAAACGTCTTGTTTTTCTGCGACTGAATGTGCTAATGCGTCGTAGTCGCATCGACATTCCTCGGCGATGCGCGGCTTCGGCTTCACGTCTTAGCCGCGATTGCAACTGCTCCTCGTCCTTTCGGCCAGACCTTC
>OLPF01000980.1_pt1 | contig 26260 bp, 18 predicted proteins | sample 1673121 | NCBI WGS metagenome assembly OLPF01 (sample SAMEA3136756, study PRJEB25190) | human gut metagenome
GCTTGGCACCCACCAGCTGGGTGTCGTGGCCGGTGGCGGGGATGACCTCGCCCTTGGTGATGACTTCGCCGCAGACCTTGCAGACCTCATCGCCGGTGTAGCCGTCCTGGGTGCAGGTGGCGGGCTTGGCGTTCTTCAGCTCGGGGTTGTGGCCCACCAGCTCCAGAGCGGCCAGCAGGGTACCATAGTTGTACACCAGCTCCTTCTGGGCATCGGTAAGGGCGTTGTACTCAGCCAGCAGCTGACGCAGGTAAGCCTCGTCCTCCTTGGTCAGGTTCTCGATGGGCTTGAGGGCCTCGATCTTCTTGATGAGCTCCAGCACCGCCATTTCATCGGCGTTGTTGGGGTCGGCATCAATATACAGATACCCGATGGCAGCGGGGCCGGTCTGGCCGGACAGGCTGTAGGCCGTGACACGGTAGGCATAGGTCATGCCGAAGTGCAGGGCGGTGGTATCGGTATAGGTGCAGGCGGTGAGATTCTCCGCCAGGGTCTCGAAGCCATCGAACAGCCAGGTATCCTGGGTGTCGTCCTGGATGTGGACCGCAACGCTGCGCTCCACCTTATAGACGATATCCTCGGCATTGGACTGCTTGGCGGCGGTCCAGGTCAGCAGGGCGTTGCGGACGCCGGTCTCCGTCACGGTGAGATCCGTGGGCGTGAAGTAGCTGGCATCCATGACGTTGACGCTGCCGTTCTCGGTGTTGAAGTACTTGTCCCAGACATAGGCGGTGTAGCCCACAGCGCCCTGGGGATAGTACAGGTTCAGGCCCCAGTCGTTGTACACGAAGCCGCTGGTGGTGGTGGTGCCCCACAGGCCCACGAAGTTGGCGTACAGGGCCACGTTGGCATAAGCGCCGGTCAGGGACACGGTGGTCTCCAGCAGAGGAGCGGTCATGCCGTTGAAGTAGTAATCCTTCAGGTTGGTGCAGGCGAAGAATCCCTTGGGACCGATACGCTCCAGGGTGGTGGGGAGGCTGACGCTCTTGAGGTGCTCGTTGCCGGCGAAGGCGCTGCCGCCCACGCGGACGGTGCCCTCGGGGATGCGGTAGCTCTCCGCCGTGCGGCCCTCGGGATAGCAGCGCAGGTTCGTGCCGTTCTTATCGAACAGGACGCCGTCCACGCTCTTGAAGTACAGGGAGCCGTCGGCCACGAAGATGTTCTGCAGGTTCACGCAGTCGGTGAAGGCATTGACGGTGTTGCTGACGCCGCAATCCTGGATGGAGGCGGGCAGAGTCAGCTCCGTCAGAGCCTCGCAGCCCACAAAGCCGCGGCTGGGCACAGCCGTCAGGGACTTGGAGAGGGTGACATTCTTCAGGGCGTCGTTGTAAGCCAGCGCGCTGCCGCCCATCTCGGTGACGGTGTCGGGAATGACAATGGTCTCCAGACCGGTCTTGGAGATGGCGCTGGCGCCGATGCTGGTCAGGCCATAGGGCAGACGCAGGCTGGTCAGATCGGGACAATTGTAGAAGGCGTAGGCGCCGACGGTCAGCCCATTGGCGGAATCCTCGAAGTAGATCTCCTCAATCCTGGAGCTGGAGAAGGCATAGGTGCCCACCTTGGTGACGCTGGCAGGAACGACGACCTTCTTGAGGCTGGTGTTGTTCTGGAACATCTTATCGGGGATCTCCGTCATGGTGGAGGGCAGGGTGAACTCGGTGGTCTCATTGCCCTGGGGCCAGATGTAGATCTCGCCGGTGTCCTTGAGCATCACGATGCCGTTGGAGGACACATAAGCGGCATTGCCGTCGGCCACGTTGATCTTCTTCAGGCCGCTGGCCAGATAGAAGGCATCCTTGGCCAGGCTGGTGACGGAGGCGGGGATGCTGACCTCGGTGATATAGGCGGTCTTGTTGTAGTTCAGGTAAGCAAACGCCTTGCTATCGATGGATTGCAGGGTGTCGGGGAAGGCCAGCGTCCGGGCCTCATAGGGCTGATAGAAGGCGCTGTTGCCGATGGACTCCAGTTGGGTGCCGGAGAAGTCCAGATTCTGGAGCTTCCGGGCATAGTAGAAGGCCTGCTTGCCGATGGTCTTCAGCTGAGAGGGCCAGTTGATGGTCTCCAGCACCATGCAGTTATAGAAGGCGCGCTCACCGATGGAGGTGACGTTGTCGCTGAGCTTCACGGTCTTGACGGCCTTGGCGTTGTAGAACGCGCGCTCGGGGATGACGGTGAGGCTGCCGCAGTCGATGGAAGCGGCGGCGTTGCAGTCATAGAACGCGGAGCCGCCCAGGGAGGTGACGGACTGGGGAATGGTGATGGCCTTCAGAGCCTTCCAGCCGTAGAAGGCGTTGGAGCCGATGGAGGTCAACCCCTCCTTCAGGGACAGGGCGGTGGCCTTGGCGCAGCCGCGGAAGGCGTAATCGCCCACGGTCTCCACGGTGGCGGGCAGGTCCACAGCCGTCAGCGCGGAGCAGTTGCTGAACGCATAGGCAGGTACGGAGGTAAGGCTCTGGCCGAAGGCCACGGTCTTGAGCGCGGAGCAGCCGTCGAAGGCGTGCTCACCCAAGGTGGTGAAGCCATCGGGCAGAGTAATGGACGTCAGCTTGGTGCAGCCCTGGAAGGCGGCGGTGCCGATCTTCTTGAGGCTGGCAGGCAGCGTGACGGACGTGATGGTGGTTTTCTTATAGAACAGGTAGTCGCTGATGGCCTCCACGCCGTCGGGGACGGTGTAGGAGGTGCCCTTGAAGTCCTGGGGCAGGCTCACCAGGACCTTGCCGCCGCCGGCCAGCAGGGTGCCGTCCTCGGTCCGCTGGAGGGAAGCGCCGTCCTCGATGACATAGCCCTCAAAGGCGGGGCAGCTGACAAACGGGGTCAGACCGAAGGACAGGGTCTCGGCCTTGTAGGAGGCAGGGAAGGTCAGGGTCTTGAGGTTGGAGCAGCCCTGGAAGGCCCTCTCGCCGATGAAGGTGACGTTGTCGGGAACAATGAAGTTCACCAGCGCGGTGCAGCCCTGGAACATCTGCTTGCCGATGGTGGTCAGCTTGGGGGCCACAAAGGTGGTCAGGTTCAGGCTGTTGTAGAACGCGGAATCCAGGCCCTGGGGATCGCCCAGCACGGTGATGGTGGTCACATTGCTGCGGGCAAAGGCGTTGGTGCCGACGAAGGTCAGGCTCTCGGGGATGGTCATCTCCTCCAGACCGGCGCAGCCGGCAAAGCAGCTGGTGCCCACGGAGGTGACGTTGCTCAGGTCGGGCAGCGCCTTCAGGCTCTTGCAGGTGAAGAACGCCGTCTTGGGCAGCTCGGTCAGGTTCTTGGACAGCTTCACGGAGGTTACAGCCGTGCAGTTGGCGAACTGGTCGCCGTTTGCGTCCATAGAGGTGACGGTGTCGGGAATGGTGATGCTGGTCAGGGCAAAGCCATTATAGAACAGGCCGGCGCTGAGGCTGGTGACGCCGTCGGGGATCACCAGGTCGCCCTCCAGGGCCTCGCAGAAGTAGAACGCCTTGACGCCGATGGAGGTCAGGCCCTTGGGCAGGACGCCGTCATCGGTGTGGCCCAGCGTCTTCAGGTTCTTGCAGTAGTAGAACGCGCCCTCGTTGATGACCTTCATCGTCTCAGGCAGGCTGACGCTCTGCAGGTTGTCGCAGTCATAGAACGCACGGTAGTCGATCTGCTCCAGGCTGTCGGGGCAAATGACGTTGAGAATGTAGTCGTTGTTCTTGAAGGCGTTCTCCCCGATGACGCGGACGCCGTCGGGAATGGTGACGGTGCTCTCGGAGCCGCTGTAGCTGACCAGGGTGTCGCCCACGATGTTGAAGGTGCCGGCGCCGCTGGCCTCGTTGACGGTGACGGCCAGATCATAGGTGGCGGTTCCGTTCTTGGCCTTGGCGGTGACGGTGGCGGTACCGGCCTTGTGGGCGGTAAGCTTGGCGTACTGGGTCAGCTGGTCGCCCTCGCCGTTGGGCTCAACGGTGACCACGGACTCGTCGGAGGAGGTCCACTCCAGGGTCAGGTCGGTGGCATAGAAGGGCGAATAGCCATACAGCCGGACATTGGTATAGGTGGTGTCAGGCAGCATGGTCACGGAGGAGGTGTTCAGCAGGAATTCGCTCATGGGAACATCCGCGCCCACCTCGTCGGTGACGGTGATCTGGCACTGGGCCTTCACGTCGGTCCAGACGGAGGACTTGACGGTGATGGTGGCGGTGCCGGGAGCCTTGGCGGCCACGATGCCGCCCCGGACCTCGGCCACGCTGGAATCGGAGGAGCTCCACACCAGATTCTGGTCGGTGGCGTCGTCGGGAGTCACAGTGGCGTTCAGCTGGACATAGCCCTTCTGGGGCAGGGTCACAGCGGTCTGGTCCAGGGTGATCTGGGTGACGGGATTGTCAGCCAGCTTTACGCGGTAAGCGCACTGGTTCAGCGCATAGTCATAGGCCACCACATAGAAGGTACCATTCAGGAGCTTCTGATAGAAGTCCGTGACGTCGAAGGTGTAGGTATACTCCTCGTAGGCCCGGGGAGAGGTACCGTCGGCCTTCAGGGCGGGGATGATGCCGTCGTAGTAGTTGGAGCCAAGGCTCATTTCCTTCTTGCCGTTGTTGACGTTGGTCTTCCATTCGGTGGAGTACAGGGTGGCGCCGGCCAGGCAGAAGTTATCGGCCAGGGTCACGTCCAGGTACTTCCGGCCGTCAGCGCCGGTGCGGAAGGCCAGGCCCTCCCGGTCCACGATGTAGGGCATTTCACCGTCGGAGGTGAAATTGAAGGTATAGGTATCCTTCAGGTTATCCTGCACGTCGAAGCCGTCAATATAGGTCTTGGCGGTGTAGGTCATGCGGGTGTTGTTGGGGATCACGCCGCTGGAGTTCAGCGCGGGGAAGATCTCGCCCACATAGGCGGGACGCACCTGCTGGCTGCTGGAGTTATACATGGCCTTGCGGGTGTTGAGGCCGTCGCTGTCCAGATACACCTCGCCGGTGTCGCTGTCCGCGATGGTGACATCCGTGGTCTTGGCCGCGCGCAGCAGGCCGGCCTGCAGGTAGTACAGGTTGCTGATGCCGTTGCCGCCGCCCAGGTCCACGCAGATCTTATCGGCGGAGGTGGAGGGGGTGTCGTAGCCCTCGGGCACCACGAAGGGATACATGCCCAGGCGCATGACGTACATCATGGCGTAGACGCCGGACACGTTGGTGGCGTACATCTTCACGTCCTTGCCGTTATAGATATCGGCGTCCTCGAAGATGGGGGCCTTGGTCCAGTCGCCGTAGAAGCCCAGGAAGGGCACGGACAGCGCGGGATCGTCGTTGTTGGTCAGCTCCACGAAGCCTTCCACATAGATGCCGTTGGGGAACTTGGCCAGGTACTCCCGGTCCGCATCGGACAGGCGGACGGTGACGGTGACCGTGGTCTCGCCCTTGGCGGGCACGGTGACGGTGGTGCCGCTGAGGGAGCCGCCGGAGACCTTGATGGCGCTGGTGTCGGCGGAGAGGGCATAGCCCTTCTGGGCGATGTACAGGCCGTCGGTGGTGGTGCTCTCGGTCTGGACCTGGGTATTGACGTCATAGGACAGGGCGGAGCCGGTGAGGTTCTTCACCACAAAGCTCAGCTTGTACACGCCCAGCTGGTCGGCGTCGTCGCCCAGCTCGATCTTGGTCTTTTCCTGACCCCGGACATACAGGTAGGCAGGAGTGGTGGTGGCCGCGGCCAGGTTCACCATGCCGGAGCCCTGCTTGCGGGGAGAGTATGCCACGCCTTCCTCATCGTACAGAACGTTGGCGGTGCTCATCAGCAGGCGGTTCACCAGAATCTGCTTGTCGGTGTCGGAGGCGCCGGGCATCAGGGTATTCACATACTCCAGAGCGGCGGCGGCCACGCCGGCCAGATACGGAGAGGCCATGGAGGTGCCGCTCATGTAGCCGTACTGGGCGAAGGGCAGAGAGGAATAGATGTTGCCGCCGGGGGCGGTGATCTCAGGCTTGAGAGACAGGGAGGGCAGAGGGCCCCAGGAGGAGAAGTCGCTCATGGCCACATAGCCCTTCTCGGTGGAGGACACGGTGAGCTTCTTCTCGGTCTCATCGGCCATCATCTGGCCGTTGGACAGGCTGATGCACACGGTGGGGATCTTGTAGTTTTCCACCGACATGTTCAGCAGGTAGCCGTCGCGGTTGTTGTAGATGACGCAGCCGGCGGCACCGGCAGCGGCGGCGTTGAGCTGCTTCTGCTCGAAGGACAGGCCGCCGCGCATGACCACGGCGATCTTGCCGGTGACGTCCAGGCCCTGGTAATCGGCCACGTCGCCGTTGTTGGGCACCATGACGTACTCATAGGTCTTAGAGGTCTCGTTGCCCAGCAGCAGCTGGGTGAAGCTGTGACCGGACACATCATTATAAGGTACGCGGCCCTCGCCGATCAGGAACGCCGCAGTCTCGTTGGCGTTGACGGAGGCAACGGACAGCGCCGCGTCATAGGAGGACGAGGAGCTGATGATGCCGGTGTCGGGGTCGGACACGGAGGTGAAGTCGCCGTGGGCACCGCCCTGAGAGGAGGAGTAGGAGTTGCCGGCAGAGCAGTTGAGCAGGATGCCGGAGGCCTTCACCAGGTCGTAATACTTGGTGGTCAGGTCGCCCTCGGCCTCGCGGCCAAAGCCGCCGTTGGAGCCAAGGGACATATTGATCACGTCCACGTCCAGCAGCAGGGCGTCGTTCAGGGCCGCCAGGATGGTATCCGTGGAGGCGCCGTTGGTGGAGTCGGAGAATACCTTGAAGATGGCCAGCTGGGCCTCGGGAGACTGACCGGCGAAGGTGACATTGCCGTCGGCGTCCACGGTCTTGCCGGCGGCGATGCCGGCCACATGGGTGCCGTGGTCATTGCCGTATTTCTCCACAGCGTCGGCAGAGGGGACAACGTCCGCGTCGGCGTCGGCATAGTCGAAGGCAAAGGGAACCTTGGCGCTCTTATACAGGTCGTCCTCGGTCAGCAGCTCCAGGGAGCTGGAGCTGTGCTTCTGGGCATACCACAGAGCGGCATAGCTGTATGCGGTGACCTTGGTCTTGCCGTCCTCGCCCTGGCTGATCTGATAGAGCAGCTTGGACAGGCTGGACTTCTGCAGCTTCTGCACGGCAGGAGCGTTGGCAAAGGCCTCGTGGTTCACATCCAGGCCGGTGTCCAGGATGCCGATGAGCGTTCCCTCGCCCTGGTACTGGGTGTTGTTGGAATAGGCGGCCACTTCCGCGGCGGTCAGCGCCTGGCCCAGAGTGGCGGAGCCCATGGAGTCGGTATAGTAGGTCTGGCACAGCACCACGTCCACTACGCCGTCAAGCTTCTTGATGTCGTTGATCCTGCCATAGGGCACCTGGGCGGCAAAGCCGCTGATGACGGAGGTATAGCTGAAGGTGAAGGAGCTGGATGCTCTGGCTCTCCATGGCGTTCATAACGGAGAGCTGGACATCGGCGATCTCCTCCAGCTGAGCCTTGGCGGCAGCCGTCTGCTGGAAGTCCAGCATGGACATGCCGGCATTGGTGCGGTTGCGGGCATCCAGCAGGCTGTCCGCATCCAGCTGCACAATGACACGGACCATTTCGTCATCTGCGGGGACATCGGACTTGGACACCTTGCTGGGGTCCATGTTCTCCTCGAAGATGGACAGACGGTCGCTGTCTGTGAGTTCATTGGTCACATCGGTGGCCGTCAGCCCGGTCTGGGCGTCGGCCGGCGTCAGTTCTGCCGCCATGGCGCTGACCGGCAGGACGCTGATGAGCATCATCAGCACCAATACCAGAGCAAGCAGCCGCTGCGGCATTCTCGTCTTTTTCATCGATCGACTTCCTTCCTGAATTTTTTCGTTCCACTCCCCTGCTGTGTTGAGGAATTTCCTGATTGCATCAATTATACTTCCTGTTTTTGTCAAAAGCAAGTTTTTTCTGCAAAGAAGTCCTAAATTTTCCAGCTTTTTCCCTGGGCTTGCGGGGCAATTTTCTCTTTTAGCGGTCATGCAGCAAGGTGGTATCGCAGCTTTTGAAATATAATTCTTTTGTGCTTGCGTCACAAACAATCCGAATAGTATTCGTCCGCGATAGAAAAATTGCCCAAAATATATTGCCATCTCTCCGTTTGTTTGTGCGCACGTCCACGGTGCGAGTACATTTGTTTTTGTTCTTTTGCGGCGGACACCGGGTTGCCGGGATTGGGAAATTTTTCCATGAATATGCTGTATATTTTTTGGTATAATCCAGGTATTTACCCTTTATAGGGACATTTTTACCGAACGGTTCTGCGTTTTTCATGCAGAGGACGGGCAGAAAAAGGCCGCTGCTTTCAGCGAAGCAGCGGCCGGAAGGGGCGGCTTTATTTTACCAGCCGTCCATCGGACCAGACGGCAGTGATGTTGTGGCGATGGAGCATGTAGATGGCCCGCTCAAAGCGCTCCCGCACCGTCAGCTGGCGGACAGGCTCCGGGAAGTCGCCGTCATCCACCACGATGGCGTGAAGGAGCTTGCCCACAGCGAAGCCCTCGCCGCCGCCGAAGTACCGGTGGCCGGCGGTGGTGCCCAGGTAGTAGCCCTCCGGCACCGTCAGGAAATCCTCGGACCAGTCGGTTTCCATGCGCTTGACCTTGGAGGCCCGGATGCTCATGGTGATGACCTTGTACATGGGCAGCTGGGCGCCGCCGGCAATGTCGGAGCCCAGGGTCACCCAGATCCCCTGGCGCAGCATCTCCCGCACCGGGGAGACGCCGCTGCAGAGGTTGATGTTGGAGCCGGCGCAGTGGGCCACCACCACCCCGGCCCGGCGGATGGCCTGACACTCCCGGGCGTCGGAGTAGACGCAGTGGGCCATGACGGTGTGGTCCTTCCAGAGGCCGAACTTGTCGTAGCTCTCCCAATACTGGGGGCAGTCCGGGTGCAGCTCACGGACCCAGGCGATCTCCCCCCGGTTTTCCGACAGGTGGGACTGAACGTACAGCCCCCGGTCCCGGGCGATGCGGCCCAGGGCGGCCATCAGCTCATCGGTGCAGCTGGGGGTAAAGCGGGGGGTGATGATGGGCTTTATGTGGTCGAAGCGGCAGCCATCCAGCCAGCGCAGCGTCTCGGATATGGACTGCTCCGTGGTCTCCTGCAAAATGCCGGGCAGGCCGTTGCGGTCCATGTTCACCTTGCCCACGAAGCCTGTGACGCCGGCCCGCTCCAGCTCCTCCATGAGGATCCAGGTGGCCTCGGTATGCAGGGAGGAGAACATGCACACCCGGGTGGTGCCGTTGGTGATCAGGTCCGTGGCCAGACGGCGGTAGGTCCGCCGGGCAAAGTCCGGGTCGGCGAACCGGGCCTCGGTGCGGAAGGTGTAGGTATTCAGCCAATCCAGCAGGGGCAGGTCCATGCCCATGCCCAGCATGGGATACTGGGGGGCATGGAGGTGCATATCCGCAAAGGACTGCATGATGAGCCGGTCGCCGTAATCCGTCAGGGGCGCCGAGGCAAACGCCTCCGGCAGAGCGTCGTACACCCCCTGGACCGCGCCGTCCTCCAACACCAGATAACCGTGCTCCCGGATGTCCAGCTTCCCCAGCTGCGGGGCCTGGACGATGTTGCCGCGTAAAACCTGTGTCATGATGAGTCGCTCCTTTCGGAAAATAAAAACGGGCGCCCCGCCGGCTTTCCGGCGGAGCACCCATAGCAGGGCCGTGGGCGGCCCCGTAGAAACGCCCTGCGCCATGCCCGCAGGGCTATATGAGTTCCCTATGTGATACACAGATTATAGCACAGGGGGATGCGTTTGGCAAGGGAAAAAGCGCGCTATGCATTGCCGTCCCTTCCATATGGGCTGACAAACTGAGGCCCCGCCAGATGGCGGGGCCTTTTCGCTATGTGTCAGCTTCAGTTCATCTGCTTGCGGCGGGAGAGGTTCACGGTACCGTCGTTCATTTCGTGGACGGAGTCCAGGCTCTTGCCGGTGCCGATGGCCACGCAGCTGATGGCGTTCTCCGCCACCACGGTGTGAATCCCGGTGCGGGCGGTGATGAGCTTGTCAAAGCCGTCCACCAGGCTGCCGCCGCCGGTCATGACGATGCCGTTGTTGGCAATGTCGGCCACCAGCTCCGGGGGCGTGCGCTCCAGAACGCCGTGAATCGCCTCCAGAATGCGCTCCACCGGCTCCTCGAAGGCCTCCAGCATCTCGGTGGAGGTGACGGTAATGGTCTTGGGCAGGCCGGTCATCAGGCAGCGGCCCTTGATCTCGATGGTAGTCTCCTCGTCCTTGGGGAACACGCAGCCGATCTGCATCTTCATCTGCTCGGCGGTGCGTTCGCCGATGAGGATGTTGTGTTTGCGGCGCATGTACTTGACGATGGCTTCATTGAACTGGTCGCCGGCTACCTTGATGGAGGCGCTCTCCACCACGCCCTTCAGGGAGATGACGGCGATATCGCTGGTGCCGCCGCCGATGTCCACCACCATGTGGCCCTCGGGCTTGGTGATGTCGATGCCTGCGCCGATGGCGGCGGCCACAGGCTCCTCGATCAGATACACATGACTGGCGCCGGACTGAAGGCCCGCATCCACCACGGCGCGCTCCTCTACCTCGGTGATGCCGGAGGGGACGCAGATGATGACGCGAGGCTTGAAGATGTGGTGGAAGCTGCCGCTGACCTTGCGGATAAACTCCTTGAGCATCCGCTCCGTCATGTCGTAGTCGGAGATGACGCCCTCACGCAGGGGGCGGATGGCCACGATGTTGCCGGGGGTACGGCCCAGCATGGCCTGGGCATCGGCGCCCACGCTGAGCAGGCGGCCGTCGTCCTTGTTGATGGCCACCACAGAGGGCTCATTGAGCACAACGCCCTTGCCCTTGACATATACCAATACCGATGCGGTACCCAGGTCGATACCGATATCCTTTGCTAACGAACACATAATGCTGCACCTCATTTTTCTGATATGGACCACAGCCCTCAGGGGGCCGTATTATTCCCTGATGCTCTATTATAATGGTGATTTTCCCATTTTGCAAGAGGATTTGCGTGATTTTCCAAATCGTAATCTTTTGTTCATATTTTGCAGCTTTTCCGCCGATGTCTCATTATGCACCGGCAGCGGGAAAATTATTCCTCCCGGCTGATGGCCAGGGTCAGGCCCACCACGTCGGCAGCCCCCGCCTGACGCAGCACCCGGGCCGCCTCAGACAGGGTGGCCCCGGTGGTACAGATGTCGTCGATCAGCAGGAAGCGCTTCCCGGCGATGTTCTCCGGACGGACAGCCTCGTATACGCCCAGGACATTGGCCCGGCGGGCGTCGGCATCGTCCAGGCCGGACTGGGCCGGGTTGTCCGTTGTCTTGCGCAGGGTCTCCTGGGGCTCCACATGCCACTCCACGCACAGGCTCCCGGCCAGATACCGGGCCTGGTCAAAGCCCCGCCTGCGCAGACGCTTCCGGCTCACCGGCACCCAGGTGATGGCATCGAACTCGCCGCCGAATTCCTCCGCGGCGCAGCGGGCCATGAGACTGCCGAAGCAGGGCAGCCCGCCCATGCGGCCCTTGAACTTGAAGTCCAGCAGGGCCCGGCGCACGGCATCCTCATAGTAGAGCGGCGCAGCCACCCGGAGCCCGGACACCTGCCGCCGGGCCCGGTCCCCGGTGTAGGGCAGGGTCTTTTCGCAGTCGCCGCAGATCAGGTCCCTGCCGCCGATGTGCCGATTGCAGAAGGGGCACTTCCGGGGAAACAGAAGGTTCAGCGCTCCCTGCTCCAGTTGGTTCAGGCGCTCATTCAGGTCACTCATGCCCATGGCTTTCTCCTCCTTGCTTGAGCCTGCGGCGCAGGCCGCTGTATCGCCGGGTGCGGCGGTCGTTTTCCGCCATCTGCCCGGGGATCACGTCGTCGCCTACCATCACCAGCAGCTCCCGCGCCCGGGTGATGGCGGTGTACAGCACGCCCCGCACCAGCAGGGACGGAGCCGCCGGGGCGGATACCAGCACCACGGCCCGGTATTCGCTGCCCTGGGCCTTGTGGACGGTCATGGCGTAGGCCATGTCCAGCTGGCCCAGCAGGTCCGCCGTGTACACACTGACCCGGTCGTCGAAGCGGATGGTCACCAGCTCGCCGGAGGGGTCGATGTCCTCCACCGTGCCCACGTCGCCGTTGAAGATGCCGCTGCCGGCCTCGCCGCTGTCCTTCTGCCAGATCACATCGTAGTTGTTCTTGGTCTGCATGACCCGGTCCCCTACCCGGAACACCATGTCGCCCCAGGCCTTCTGGCGCTTGCCGGGGGACGGGGGATTCAGCGCCGCCTGCAGGGCGCGGTTCAGGCTGACGGTGCCGGTCTCCCCCTTACGGGTGGGGGAGAGCACCTGGATCTGTCCGGCGGGAATGCCCATATTTTCCGGCAGGCGGGCGCGGCACAGGTCCACCACCGTCTGCACCAGCCGGTCAGGCGACCGGCGGCACAGGAAAAAGAAGTCGTTCTGCTTGTTTTTCAGATCCGGGGACCGGCCCCGGTTCACCGCATGGGCGTTGCGGATGATGGCGGACTGCTCCGCCTGGCGGAATACCTCCGTCAGGGTCACCGACGCCACTGAGCCGCTGCGCAGAATATCCCCCAGCACGTTGCCGGGCCCCACGGAGGGCAGCTGGTCCGGGTCCCCCACCATCACCAGGCGGCACCCGGGCTTCAGGGCCGCCAGAAGGGCGTCCATCAGCGGCAGGTCCACCATGCTCATCTCGTCCACAATAACGGCGTCGGCCTCCAGCAGGTCCTTTTCGTTTTTCTTGAACGTCACCTCGCCGGTGAGCTCGTTGAAGGTCATGCCCAGGCAGCGGTGGATGGTCTGGGCCTCCCGGGAGCACAGCTCGCTCATGCGCTTGGCTGCCCGGCCCGTGGGGGCCAGCAGCAGCACCGTCAGGCCCATGCGCTCCAGCAGGGTCACAATGCCCCGGGTGGAGGTGGTCTTGCCGGTGCCGGGGCCGCCGGTCAGCAGCAGCACCCCGGACCGGGCCGCCAGCGTCACGGCCTGACGCTGGTGAGGGGCATAAGCAATGCCCTGCTGGCGTTCCATCTCGGTGATGATCCTGTCCACATTTTTCCCGGTCTGCCGCGGCGCATCCCGCAGGGACAGAAGCCGCCGGGCCACCCGGGTCTCCGCCTGATACAGGCGCAGCAGATAGCAGGCCTGGACATTGGCCACCTGCTCCTGAACGATGACGCCCCGGGTCAGCAGACCGTCCAGGGCCGTCTCCAGGGCGTCGGTGTCCGCGCTGATGAGCTGGGCGGCGGCGGACAGCAACTTGTCCCGGGGCAGGAACACATGGCCGTTGTTCAGGTTGTGGGATAATTCGTATGTAAGAGCGGCCTCCACCCGGCAGGGGCTGTCGCCGTCGAAGCCCATGCTCAGGGCGATCTCGTCCATGGTGGAAAATTCCACACCATAGGCGTCGCCGGTCAGCAGATAGGGGTCCTCCCTCAGCCGGGGCAGAGCATCCGCCCCGTAGGCCCGGTACAGCTGCATAGCCAGGGGCACCGGCAGCTCATATCGGGCCAGGAACTCCATGACCCGCTTGAGCCCCGTCAGCTCCCGGAAGGCGGCAGACAGCTCCATGGCCCGCCTGGCGGTGATGCCCTTGACGGTCTGAAGCCGCTCCGGCTCCTCCTCGATAACGGCCAGAGTGTCTGCCCCGAAGCGGTCTGCCAGCCGCTGGGCCGTGGCGGGGCCGATGCCCTTGAGAATGCCGGAGGACAGGTAGGATACGATCTCCTCCTCCGTCCGGGGCATCCGCCGCTCCACGGACTCCGCCGCAAACTGGGGCCCATAGCTGGGGTGGTTGGTCCACACCCCGGTGACGGTCATGCCCTCGCCGGGAGCGGCGCAGGGAATGCACCCCACCACCGTTACCAGCTCCCCGTCCTCCGTCAGCAGGGAGAGCACGGTGTAGCCGTTGTCCTCATTCTGAAAGATCAGGCTTTGTACGGCGCCCTCCACCGTGCAGCGTTCGGCCATACCGGCCCTCCTTATGGTAAATTCTGAACGATCTCCTCCGGAGCCAGCAGCAGGACGTTGTCATACCGCTGCGTAAGCTCCCGGGCCCGGGACAGTCCCTCCTCATCCAATCCGCAGTCGCAGATCACGATGGGCGGCAGGCCCCGCAGCTGCCGCCGCAGGTCCAGCAGCTGGGCCACCGGGCCGGAAAAATCACCGCTCCCCCGGGCGGGGACCAGCAGCACGGCCCGGGCGGGCTCCCGCCGCCGCAGCCACCCCGTCAGCAGCCAGAACAGGGCCGCCGCTCCCGTGGCCGCCAGAAACGCCAATACGCCGTCTTGCAGCACCTCCATACACTCACCTCGGTACCAGTGTATGCGGCGGCGGGGACGGGGGTGCGGGCGGCAGAAACGTGCTGCATTCCGCCGCGCCATTTGATACAATAGCCATGGCGCTGCACGAACGGCAGGCGGTTGGCTGATGATCCCCGAAAGGGGGTGACGCCATGCGGATTACATTATATATCGGGCCCTATACGGTTACGATCATTGTAAAGAAACGCGAAAACCGCCACTCGGCCAAGTGACGGTTTTCATTATGAATTCCTGATTGAACCGAGCCAACCGCTTGTCGCAGCGCCCTTTTCTGTGTTCATTATAGGCGGCGCAGGCCGTCTTGTCAAGCCCCGGGACCGTCTCCCGGGGCCTGATTTTCTTTTGTGCGGGTCAGGTACGGGGGGTTGTGCGGTTTAATACTGATAGCCCCGCTTTTCGTCGCGGAATTCCTCCACCCGGGCCCGGTAGGCCTTCATGGCGGTGTCTTCAAAGGCCGGCTTCACGTCCTTTGCGCCCATCTGCTCCAGGAGGTACCGGGTGAAGGGCGGGTTCAGAGGCAGCAACGGCCCGATGAGGTAGGTGGCCATGAGGCCGCCCCGGAGAAAGCCCTCGGCAAAGGCCCCGGGATGGCGGCCCACACCCCGCTCCACCCGGAACAGGGGGTTCGCCAGCTCATCATCGGGATAGGTGTGGCCGAACAGGCTCTTGAAGCCAACGATTTCCATATCCTGGTAGCTGCCCAGCAGGAAGCTGTTGTGCCGCTTCATCATGTGATACTCGGCGTGGGTCTTGAGAATGCCCAGGCCGTCGAAGGTGCGCTTGCCGTCGATGACCACATATTCGCCCAGGGCGTCCAGGGCGTTGCCGGTGGCCAGCATCAGCCCGCCGCCGTCCACATACCGCTCCAGCTCCGCCCGGTAGGGGGCCAGGGCCTTGACCATCAGCTGCAGGCCCCGCTCCGTGGCCGAGCCCACATACACCAGGTCCACGCCGCCGTCCAGGAAGGCGGGGCGGTCCTTCAGGCCGGTCTCCACCACCTCCATCTCCGGGCAGCACTGACGCAGATACGTCACGTTCATCAGATCGCCGCAGAGGTTCGCCACCTCGGGAAACAGGATCTCGGTTTTCATGCCTGCACCTCCTTATCCGCGCTGTCCGCCGCCCGGCTTTGGGCGATGGCCTTCATCTGGTCAAACACCTGATATGCCAGCTCCAGCGTGTCCGTGCCGTAGAGCACGTACAGCTCGTCGCCGGGCTCATAAGCCATCAGGGCCGCCGCGTCGTGCTCGTCCACGGCGCAGGCCAGCCGGTCCTCCGGCACACCGGCCATCAGGCAGCGCAGCTTGTAGTCCTCACACCGCAGGCCGGTGCACACCACCCGGACGATGCTCTCGTCCGCCAGGTACTCGAAATCCGTATCATAGAACCAGCACACGTTTTCCGACCAGTGGGGCACGTCCGTCAGGGAGTTCATCAGCAGCATGACCTCCTTTTTTCCGGGACGGGAGGCGATGTAGTGGAATACCCGGGAGCAGGCCAGGGCGTTCTTGTCCTTGGCCATTTCCCGCACCAGGGTCACGTTCCCCACCTTTTCGGCGTTGTGGCGGCTCTCGGTGATGGCGGACTCTGCCAGGATGCGGGCAATCTCCCCGTGGTCATAGCCCAGCTGCCGCAACACGGCAATGACCGTTACCATATTATAAATATTGAACACACTGTCGGAGATCAGGGTATAGGGATATTCCTTACCCTTCTCCCGGATGGTCATGGCGCCCCCGGCGATGTCCACATGGGTGGCCAGGTAATCGCTGTCCGGAGAGTGGAAGCCGCAGTCCTGGCACACGGCCCGGCCAATGTGGTGATAGCGGCGGTATTCATAGCGCAGCTTCCCGGCGCACTTGGGGCAGATGCGCACGTCGTTGATGTGGTTGACGCACTCCACGGTGTCCGTGGGCAGGCGGTCGATGCCGAAATACACCCGTTCATTTTCCGGAGCCAGGCCGCAGGAGATCAGGTCGTCGGCGTTGAGCACCAGCCTGGACGAGGCGGGAACGCTGCGGCTGATGATGTCCGCAATAAATTCCGCGTGGGCGTTGCGCATGATGCTGTCCCGGAACAGATTGGTAACGGCAATATAGTCCGGGGTGATGTAGGGATACACCCGCACACTGGACCGCTCGTCCACCTCCAGCACCGCCATGTCGTAATTCTTCACCCGGCCCGCCAGATCACAGCCCTTCAGAAGGGCCGTGGCAATGCCGCTGGCCACGTTGGAGCCCGCCCGGTTGATGAGCACACGGTGGCCCTCCTTCTCCAGGGTGTCCGCCAGAAGGTTGCTGACGGTGGTTTTGCCGTTGGTGCCGGTGACGGCGATGATGGTCTTGGGACGGCCCACATATTTCAGGAAGTCCGGGCACAGCTTCAGCGCCAGGGTCCCGGGGAAGTCCGTTCCGTTGTGCCGGGTGATCTTCAGCGCCGGGACGGACAGCTTCGCCATCCACAGCGCAAACAGGAATCGCAGTTTACCCATTGTTTTCAAGCCTCCTTGGTAACGATCGCCGCCGCCCGGCAGCTGCAGCCGTCGGCATTTTCAAATTTCAGGGGCATGGTCAGGAACGTGAATTCCCGGCCGATGAGCTGCGCCAGCCCCTTGAGGTTCTCGGTATTCACCAGCCCCGCGCCAAACAGAGTCAGGTGATTGGGGTAATCCACCGTGTCGCAGGGGTCCAGGGAGATGGAATCCTCCCCCACCCCCTTCAGAGACAGGCCCGCCACGAACCGGGCGGCCTCCTCGGTCAGACACGGAAACCCCTCATAATAGGCATCGGTGCCCCAGTATTGGTCCCACCCGGTGCAGAACAGCAGAAAATCTGCGTCCCGCAGGGCGGCCTCGTGCCGCAGCAGCAGATCCAGGGGAATCTGGGCCTGGCCCCGGCAGTCCAGGACGAAGCCCCGGCCCACGAAGCGGTCCGCGCCGCAGCCGTCCAGGGTCAGGGCCCCGTCGATCATGTGGGCAGGGGCGTCCATGTGGGTGCCGGTGTGGGAATACATGTGCAGCAGCGTCTCCCGGTAGCCGCACTGGGAAACGGTGCAGGCGGTGGTGAGCCGGGGCTGCTCCGTGCCGGGATAGACGGGCATGTCCTCCCGGATGGTGTGGGTCAGATCGATAACAGTCATGCTTGCTTCCCTCCTTCGGGCCGTTCCCGGGTGTGCAGATATACCATCAGCGCCGCCACATCGGCGGGGGATACGCCGGATATGCGGCCCGCCTGGCCCAGGTTCTCCGGGCGCAGGGCGGCCAGCTTCTCCCGGGCCTCCAGCCGCAGGCCCTGAATATGACGGTAATCCATATCCGGCGGCAGGCGGCGGCGCTCCAGCTTCTCAAATTCCTCCACCTGCTTCTCCTGGCGGCGGATATAGCCCTCGTACTTCACGGTGATCTCCACCTGCTCCCGGACGGCGGGGGGCAGGTCCGGGTCCGCCGGGTCAAAGGGGCGCAGGTCCTCGTAGCTTACCTGGGGCCGGCGCAGCAGGTCGATGAGGCGGCAGCCGTCGGCCACCGGGGCGGTGCCCCGGGCCGTCAGCAGATCGTTCAGGGCTGCCGAGCCGGGGATGCCGGTTTTCTCCAGGCGCCTGATCTCCCGCTCCACGGCGGCGTATTTCTCCTCCACCTGCCGCAGCCGCTGCCGGGATACCAGGCCGATGCGGTATCCCACGGGGCACAGGCGGCGGTCGGCGTTGTCCTGCCGCAGCAGCAGCCGGTATTCCGACCGGCTGGTCATCATGCGGTACGGCTCCTGGGTGCCCTTGGTCACCAGGTCGTCGATGAGGGTGCCGATGTAGCTTTCGCTGCGCTTCAGGATCAGCGGCTCCCGGCCCAGCAGCTTCAGCGCCGCGTTGACCCCGGCCACAAAGCCCTGGGCCGCCGCCTCCTCATAGCCGGAGGAGCCGTTGAACTGTCCCGCACCGTAAAGTCCTTCCACCGCCCGGGTCTCCAGGGTAGGCCGCAGGGCCAGGGGGTCGATGCAGTCATATTCGATGGCGTAGGCCGGACGCATCATCTCCGCCTGCTCCAGTCCGGGGACGGACCGCAGCATTTGCAGCTGCACATCCTCCGGCAGAGAGGAGGAAAAGCCCTGGATGTACATTTCCTCGGTGTCCAGGCCCATGGGCTCGATGAACAGCTGATGCCGCTCCTTGTCCGGGAAACGGACGATCTTTGTCTCGATGGACGGACAGTACCGGGGACCTATGCCCTGGATGGCCCCGGAATACAGGGGGCTTTTGTCCAGGTTTTCCCGGATGATCCGGTGGGTCTGCGCCGTGGTATATGTCAGCCAGCACGCGGCCCGGTTTTCCGGGGGACGCTCCGTCTCGAAGCTGAAGGGCAAGGGAGACGGATCCCCCTCCTGGAGCTGCATTTTGGAAAAGTCGATGCTTCGCCGGTTCACCCGGGGCGGCGTGCCGGTTTTGAACCGGCGAAGGGGCAGGCCCAGGGCCAGCAGGCTCTCCGTCAGGGGGCCCGCCGCGTGGAGTCCGTCGGGGCCGGATTCCTCCACGCAGTCCCCCACGATGGTGCGGCCCCGGAGATAGGTGCCAGTGCAGAGCACCGCTGCCCGGACCCGGTACACGGCGCCGGTTCGCAGCACCACACCGGTAACATGGCCGTTTTCCGTGCGAACAGACACCGCTTCCGCCTGGCGCAGGGTCAGATGCTCCTGCCGCTCCAGGGTGTGCTTCATGATCTGCTGATAGGCCCGGCGGTCCGCTTGGGCCCGCAGGGACCACACGGCAGGCCCCTTCCGGCGGTTGAGCATCCGATATTGGATGCAGGCCCTATCCGCCGCCCGGGCCATTTCGCCGCCCAGGGCGTCCAGCTCCCGGACCAGGTGGCCCTTGGCGGTGCCGCCAATGGCGGGATTGCAGGGCATGTTGCCCACGGCGTCCAGGTTGATGGTCAGGCACACGGTGTCCAGCCCCAGCCGGGCGGCGGCCAGGGCCGCCTCGATGCCGGCGTGTCCCGCGCCGATAACGGCAATATCAAATTGTCCCGCGTCAAATTCTCTCATGCTCGTTCCTCAGTTCCGGCGCAGGATCACCACCGCCACCTCCGGGCGGTTCAGGATCCGCACCATGCCGCCCAGGCCCCGGGTGACAAACACATCCGCGTCCCGGCAGGTGTAAAATCCGTTGGTATAGGAGGGCAGCAGCGCGCCGCCGTTGCCCAGCAGGCCGTCGGTAAAGGGCAGCCGCCACAGGCCGCCGTGGCCGTGGCCCGACAGGGTCAGATCCGCCCCAAGGGCGGCGTAATCCGTTTCAAAATGGGTATTCCGGTGGGCCAGCAGCAGCCAGAACCCGTCGCCGATGGCGTCCCGGACATCCCGGGCCACCTCCTGGGGCGTTTTCTGGTCGGCGAAGCCGTTGGGGTCGTCAATGCCCGCCACGGCGATGGCGCCGCCGTTCCGCTCCAGCGTTACAAAGGTGTTGCTCAGATAGGTGACGCCGCATTCCTTCAGCAGCGGCGTCAGCTCCGACATGGCCCCGGCAGCCCACTCATGATTGCCGGAGACGAAATACGTAGGCGCCATAGCCGTCAGCCCACGCAGCAGAGGCCGCAGATATTCCGTGCCGCTCCACTCGTCCACCAGGTCGCCCACCAGCGCGATGATATCGGGCCGGGCCTTCCGCACCGCCTCCAGAAGGCGGCTGTTGTCCCGGCCGAACCGGCGGCCATGGAGATCCGACAGCACCACGATCCGGGCCCCGTCCCACCCCTCCGGCAGTCGCCGGGAGGTGAAGGTGTATTCCTCGGTGGAGAGGGTGTAGTTCCCCCACCACAGGCCCGCCCCGGCCAGGGTCAGCGCTGCCAGCAGCAGCGGAAGGGCCGTGTTTTTCCTTTTGCGTTTCTTGTCCAACCGCGCCGCCTCCTTACAGGATACCCTATTATATAATAGGTTCCCCGGGGTTTGCAAGTCTTTTGTTGTGCAGAATAGCAAAAAATGATCGTGTGTTTTTATGAAAAATGTACATTTGCACCCTTGCGAAAATGCTCCCGCCGACGTATACTATAATATGTGAAAAGAGAAGAAAGGAGCGTGATACCATGACCAATATCTTCATGAAGGGCGATCTGGATGACATGATCTTCGAGGGAACCGATTGGCAGCCCAGCGAGCGGTAAATCCGGTGCTTACCAAGGAGAAGGCCACGCCAAGGCGTGGTGATTTTTTTTACAGAAAAAGCGTTTTTACGAGTTGATGCGCCGCAGGGCGCTTTTTTTGTGCCCATTTTTACGCCCATTTATCGTCTGCGGCGCCGCAGGTCGGCCGCGATCAAGACCCCACAGGCCAGCAGCAGGCCCGTCAGAATGAGGAGGGCGCAGCTGCGGAAAAATTCCTCCGGCAGAATCAGGATCACCGGGTCCGTCATCGGGTCAAACAGCCAGTTGTCCTTTCCCGGAAAAAAGATGGTGTGGAACACCGTAAATGCCCGGTCGAAGTCCAGAGCCGCCAAACCCCCGACGATCACGAACAGTCCGCCCAGGCCACAGGCGGCCCAGAACCCCGGCCCGCGGCCTCCAAAGCGGCACAGGGCCATCCCCTTTCGCCGCCGCAGCAGGTACAGGGCCAGCAGTGCCGCCAGGGATACCGCCAGCAGCCGGATATCCAGCAGAAACAGCACCCGCACGTCGGCAAAGTGGCTGGCTCCCTCCTGGGAAAAGGGCAGCACCCCGACGGCAAAATCCGGCCGCAGGCCCAGGCAGTAGTCCATCACGTCGCCGAAGGCATCCCTCAGCTGTTCCACCGTCAGGCCGCTGCGGGCGGGGATATCCAGAGCCTGAATCTGCGCCCAGTAGAAGGGGCGCACCAGCAGCGGCAGGGCAATGGCCCCCGTCAGCACCGCCAGAGCCGTCAGGGGAATGGTGAGAACGGACAGAAATTTCTTCATTTCGTTGGCTCCTTTCGGCCGGACAGCACCAGAAGCACCTGACCCGGCAGGTAAAACAGCCACATGCCCACCTGGGCAAAGGCGGCAAGCCACCCGGGAAACAGCTCCGGCTGATTGCGGATCCCCACGCACACGTCGCACAGCAGAAACAGCCACAGTCCCACGGAAAACAGCGGACTGTGGAGGGGCACCGCCTGACAGGCGTTCAGCAGGAAATTCGTAAAGTACACCGCCGCCAGCAGATTCAGCGGCGACAGAAGCCCCAGGGCCCACAGGCCCGTCCAGGCTCCCAGCACCAGCACCAGCCGCAGAGGCCACAGGGTCCGTCCGCCGTTCCGCCGGCAGATCCGGACCAGATACAGGGCCTGGACCCCGCAGAACAGGGCCACTCCCGCGCCGTAATGGTCGTTCAGCAGCAGCAAAAACGTGTCTGCTCCCAGGGTCAGAGCCATGGCGGCGGGCATCAGGCGGCTGCCGCCCCGGCAGGCAAACAGCACGGAAAACACCAGACACACGGCGATGGAGGCGTATTTCACCGGGTCGCCGCTGCCCCCGGTCAGATCCATGGTCAGAAACACCGCATACAGGGCCGCCTCCAGCCCCAGAAACGCCGCCGTCACAGGTCCCACAGCTCCGGGTCGCTGGCGGAAACACACAGGGCGCCGGCAGACAGCGCCGCCGTCACGTCGGCCTTGTCTGCCAGCAGGCCCCCGGCGATGAGGGGCACCGGCAGCTCCCGGGACAGCCGGGCGATGACCTTATAGATGGTTCCCGGCAGCACCTCAATCAGGTCCGGCATGCCCATGCCCGTCTCCTTCCCCAGGTTGCTGACAGCCTTGGAGTCGATGGCAAACACCCGCAGCACCGTCAGCATTCCCAGCTCCCGGCCCCGGCGGATCAGGTGAGGCCGGGTGGAGATGATGCCGTCGGCCCCGCAGCGGCGCAGGTAGTCCACGGCGATCTCCTTGGGGGCCAGCCCTGCGATCAGGTCTGCGTGGATCACCGCCTGCTTCCCGGCCCGGTGGACCCGATCCACCAGCTCCCCGATGTTCAGAATATCGCCGCACAGCAGGAACACCGCCGCCCCGTCATGACACAAGGCACGATCCAGGGTCTCCGGCTCCTTCACCGCCGGGATCACCGGCGTCCGCTCCAAAAGCGGCAGCATGGCATGGGCCATAGGGCGCACCCTCCTTTCACCAATCCATCAAACTCCCGTTGTAACCTGGATTGGGACAGGTCAACACCAGGCATTTATCAGTGTAACTGGCCTGCTCATAGGTAGAAAGCCCAGGTTCACAGGAGCATGAGCAGTCTGACCACTTACTGCAATGCGCGGCGAGGGACTGGGCGCAGTAAACCAATACACCATTCCTTATGGATTTATCCCTGAGCTCCTTAAAGCCGATTTCTGCAAATTTCAGAACGACCAAGGGACGAGAAGTATCCGGCCCATAGCCATCATAAGAATCATCCGGAAAGTAAAGCGCCAGGCCATCGGGGGTAATGCGAAGGTACAGGTTGATCTCCATTTTCTCAAGTTCCGGCTTTATTTTTCTATTCCGCTTGGTGACCACAGCCGGGTAGCTGGGAAATTGTTTGGAAAATCTGTAAATTAACTGCGATGAGGCGATTTGAACCTTTGCGTGCAGATCGGTGTTGCCCTCGACTCTGCTCCTTGCTTCGGAGTCCTCACTGCGGGCTCTCGCTGTATTTCTCCGTACGGTTCGATTGAGATCCCAGCTGAATATTTTGGACTGGACCGGGCGCGAAAAAAATATTTCTGCCAAAGCACGAAAAATCAGGGAAGCAACCAGGATCAATACGGGGATTCCAACACAGATTAAGAGAAGCATTTCCATAGCAGCAGCTCCTTTGTTTTCTTCCCTATATGTTACCACGGGGCGGGGGCAGATTTCAACGATATTTTCATGAAAAAGTCCTTGACAGCCGCCGGTGTCTCTGGTATACTGTCTGAGAAAATAAAGAAGGCTGGGTGCATCCGCCTCACCTCGCGCCCGTGGCAAAGAGGTCAACAGCAATTGTTTCCATGGTTTCCGTATGTCGGGGGCCGTGTTGTTGCGCGGATGCATGGTGCATTCGCGTTTTTTTATTGATCGAATGGAGGTGCGACGGTTATTAGCAAGGTAGAGCATGAACTCAATGAAGAGCTCCGGGATAAGGAGATCCGCCTCATCGGCGAAAACGGCGAACAGCTGGGCATTGTGTCCTCTGCGGAGGGTCTGCACATCGCCGAGGAAAAGGGACTGGACCTGGTGAAGATTTCCCCCCAGGCCACGCCGCCTGTGTGCAAGCTCATGAACTATGGCAAGTACAGGTTCGAGCGCAGCAAGAAGGAAAAGGAAGCCAGAAAGAACCAGCATGTGGTGGAGATCAAGGAAATTCGCATGTCTCCGGGCATCGATGTCGGCGACTTCAACACCAAGCTGAAAAACGCGCAGAAGTTCCTGGCTGACGGCAACCGGGTGAAGGTCTCCGTCCGCTTCCGCGGCCGCGAGATGGCGCATACGGATATCGGCCGGGATCTGCTGAAGAAGTTCGCGGAGCTTTGCGCCGACGTGGCCACGATGGATAAATCCGCCAAAATGGAGGGCCGGCTCATGTCCATGTTCCTGTCCCCCAAGGCCCAAAAGGCCGGAAAATAACACACGAGTTCTTCCCGTCCCCCTGGGAACGGGAGAATAGATGGAAGGAGTACTATTATGCCTAAACTGAAGACCCACAGCGGCGCCAAGAAGCGCTTCAATCTGACGAAGTCCGGCAAGGTCAAGAGAGCGCACGCTTTCAAGAGCCACATCCTCACCAAGAAGGACACCAAGCGCGGCCGTCGCCTGCGCAGCGGCACCTACGCCGACTGCACCAATGAGGCCACCATCCGCAAGATGATCCCCTACAAATAAGAGACGGATATCGTTAGAAATAGGAGGCAATTAAGAAATGGCACGTGTTAAAGGCGCTATGATGGCGCGTAAAAGAAGAAATAAGACGCTGAAGCTGGCCAAGGGCTACTGGGGCGCCAAGTCCAAGCACTTCAAGATGGCCAACGAGCAGGTCATGAAGTCCCTGACCTACGCCTATGTGGGCCGCCGCCTGAAGAAGCGGGACTTCCGCCAGCTGTGGATCACCCGCATCTCCGCCGCCTGCAAGCTCAACGGCATGAACTATTCCACCTTCATGCACGGTCTGAAGGTGGCCGGCATCCAGATCAACCGCAAGATGCTCTCCGAGATGGCCATCTACGATGCCCCGGCGTTCGCCGCCCTGTGCGACATCGCCAAGAAGGCGTAACTGTCTTAAAAAGCACGTCGCATATGCGGCGTGCTTTTTCCTGTGGCAAAGGGCGGAAATATCTGGTATACTATCAGGGAAACACATCATCGATGGTACCAAGAGAAAGGAGCATTTCCATGTACTGCACGAGAAGGATCAATGACGATTACACATGGGTGGGTGCCGACGGGCGGCGGCTGGCCATGTTTGAGGGCGTGTTCGACGTACCGGCAGGCATCTCCTTCAACAGCTATCTGCTGCGGGACGAAAAGACCGTACTGTTTGACACGACGGATGCGGCGGTGCGCCGCACCTTCCGGGAAAATCTCCTCCATGCGCTGGAGGGGCGGTTGCTGGACTGCGTGGTGGTACACCACATGGAGCCGGATCACACGGCGGAGCTGGAGGAGCTGGTGCTGCGCTTCCCGGAGGTGCAGATCTATTGCAGCGCTATGGCCAAGACCATGATGACCCAGTTCTTCGGCCCCGGCTTTCAGGAGCGCATCCATGTGGTGAAGGAGGGGGATACCCTCTGCACCGGGCGGCACACGCTGCGCTTTATTGCGGCCCCCATGGTCCACTGGCCGGAGGTACTGATGACCTATGATGAGACGGATCGTCTGCTGCTGACGGCGGATGCCTTCGGCTGCTTCGGGGCCTTGAATGGCCGGTTGTTTGCCGATGAGGTGGACTTCGACCGGGATTATCTGGACGAGACCCGGCGCTACTACACCAATATCGTGGGCAAATACGGCTCTCAGGTACAGGCGGTGCTGAAGAAGGCGGCGGAGCTGGACATCGCCATGCTGCTGCCCCTCCACGGCTTTGTGTGGCGGAAGGAGTTGGGGTATCTCCTGCACAAGTACGACCTCTGGAGCCGCTACGAGCCGGAGGAGCGGGGGGTGCTCATCGCCTATGCCTCCGTGTATGGCAACACGGAGAATGCCGCCAACATTCTGGCCTGCCGGCTGTCGGAGCGGGGTGTGAAGGTGCAGATGTTCGATACCTCCGTGACGCCTACCTCTTACATCCTGTCGGCGGCCTTCCGTTACAGCCATCTGGTGTTTGCTGCCACTACCTACAACGCCGGGGTGTTCATCACCATGGAGGAGCTGCTCCACGATATCGCTGCCCACGATCTCCAGAATCGCCGGGTGGTGCTGCTGGAGAACGGCTCCTGGGCCCCGGCCAGCGGCAAGGGGATGCAGAAGATCCTCCAGCCTCTGAAGGGGTGGCAGCAGATGGAGGACACCTTTACCATCCGTTCCGCCCTGCGGGAGGATCAGACCATGCAGCTGGAGCGGCTGGCGGCCACGCTGGCGGCGGACGTACAGGCTGCGGCCCCGGCGGAGGAAAAGCCGGAGGGGCAGCACCGCTATGTGTGCAAGGTCTGCGGCTATGTATACGAGGGGGACTCCCTGCCGGAGGATTATAAGTGCCCCCTGTGCGGCGCCGGTGCGGAGTATTTCAAGCAAGAGTCGTAAAGAGCGCTTTTCCCCATGAAAAAACAGCAGGATGGCAATACCATCCTGCTGTTTTTATATCATTCTACCGAAGAAGCTTCCACAGCCTCCGCAGGTTCCTCCTCCGGCTCCGTCCACGGCTCCATGGTAGCCACGCAGCGGTTGATGTTCTTCCCCAGCTCATAGAACTTGGCCTCGTAGTCCGTCATGATCCCCACGGGGCCGTCGGCGTGGAGGTCACGGGTCACCTCCGACAGAGAAAAGCCGTACTGAGGGATCTCCTCCACGGACCACTGGAACAGCTTGTCGTTGTCGGTTTTA
>OLPF01000984.1_pt1 | contig 26190 bp, 23 predicted proteins | sample 1673121 | NCBI WGS metagenome assembly OLPF01 (sample SAMEA3136756, study PRJEB25190) | human gut metagenome
TTCTTTCATTCTACAACAGGAGGCCTCTTTTTTCATTGTCCGTTTAGCGGGGTACCGTCCACTTTTTTATAATACCATGGAAATGGGGTGTTTAGGACTTTTGTCAACAGGTTCCTTATCGGGCCTTATCCGGCGCTGAGCCATGTACGTACACTTTGATTGACCGTTGTTCTCCCTTTTATAGGAATTCAGCGGTCATATCTCAAAATCACTGGCAAAAATCGGAGGAGTAAATCAAGATAAATGAGAATCGCAAAGTATTTGACGGTTGGAAGAAATGATCTTACGAAACCGTGCTTCTCGAACCAATGAACCGGGTGCGTGGAATCATAGGAAAATGCACGGTTTCACGCCAAGTCACACGGAACGAGAAAGTCGGTAGGTACGGCAGATGGACAGGACATCACACCGGCAATTCTGAACAGATCCGTTGACAAGAGAATTTTTCACGACACAGCGAAGCGGTTATACCAAAGGGCGTACCGGCTTCGCTTTTTTTCAAGTAAATTTAGGAGGATTTTTGATGATGACGGTACGCAACGAGATGAAGGCGCAGATCATCCGGGCGGGATACACCATGCAGTCGTCGGTTGACCGTCTCCATGAGGAATACGGCTGGTCGAACAGTATTTTCAACCTGTCCGACCAACTCCAGCGGGAATCCATCCACTATAAGGAGGCTGTGGAGCTGGCCGACGTGCTGGGGTATGTGCTGATTTGGCAGGAACGGAGGTAAATCCATGACAGCTGGCAGAGCACGATTGAAAGCGGCTGGGAGGTTCCCGGGAAACCGGAGGCCTTCCTCTTTTTTATCCCGAAGGGCGTATTTACTCATCACCTGCTTAAGCAGGCGGTGGTAGCTCTTCCGTTGGTCGGGTACGTGCGCTCTCCGAGGGGAATTGCGGCTCCTGCGGGAGCCGCTGGACAAGGCTGCTTTTCTGCCAAATTGCCAGCCACAGCCCCGGCAGAATGCCAGGATCGGGAAACCCTGTGGAACGCCGTGGACCGTGAATTTGTGGCAGCGCTGCCCATAGAACTAAGCCGGGAGGACCAAATCCAGCTCCTTCAAGATTTTATCAAGGAGCAGTTTGTAGCAGACGGAATGTACGCCGATGCTGTCATCCATGACTCATATCCTCCCGGACACAATCCCCATGCCCATATCCCGCTGACGGTGCACCCGCTGGATGAAAAAGGAAAATGGCAGTACAAGACCGAGAAAGAATATCTCTGTGTCAAAGGTAGCGAGGAACCGGGCTTTACCGCCGCCGAGTTCAAACAGGCACAGGCCGATGGATGGGAGAAACAGTATCAGTGTAAGGTGAGAAAAGAGAAGGTGTATATGGCCCCTTCTGCAACGCAGGTACAGAGGGATATGAACGGGTATCCAAGCACCCCCAAAACACCAAATTTGGCAGACAGAACCCCATCACGGAGCGACGGAACAGCGGCGAGCAACTTGTCCTATGGCGGGCTGCATGAGCTGATGTGGCAAACCGTCATCTGGAGCGTGCCGGGCACAAAGAACGTATCGACCACCGCAGTCATGCCGGGCGTCACCTGCTGGAGCGGCCTGCGGTCCATGAAGGTGTGGTTACCAGAGCCATGGAGAAAAAAGGCATTATTTCTGGCCGATGCGAACTGAATCGACAGATCAAGGCCGGCAATGCCCTACTCCGGGAGCTGAGAGGTCAGGTCAAAAAGCTGGCGCAGACAGTCAAAAATACCCTCCCGTCGCTTGCTGAGGCCATGGAAAATCTGCGTAAAAATCTGCTGCTGTTCTACTATCAGCTGGGGTATCTCCCCAAGGGCAAGGAACGCCTGAACACCTCGCTGAATACACTGCGCCCTGCCCTCAGACACTACAATCAACTGGCAAAGGGCATCCGAGATAAGACGAAAGAGCGCCGCAGCCTGCTCTGCGAAAAAAAGCTCTTTCTACTGTCCATGTGTTCCGGCTCCGGGAACTAGCGGCTAAGATAGCGGCACTGACAGAGAATTTGGAGGAGCTGCGTTCTGAGAAAAATCTGCTTCTGGCGTCGCTGGAATATACCGCGGAAGATGCTGCCAATCAATTTCCCAAAGACATTGCCGCTATGGAGCAAAGCCTGAAACGGTTGGAAGAACAGGAGCAGAAATATTCCACCAAACTGGACGCTGCCCTGAGCAAGTATACCGGGCTTCAGGAACAGGCACAAGGCTTCGATCCCGTGCGGCTGTATGAAGCAAGGCAGACTATCCGCCCGGAAAAAGGATCAGGAAGCGGAGAAACGGGCATAACAGGTTTACGGTGAGAAGTACAGCCCGCCTCTGATGTTTGGCAGCAAAAAGGCGGTTTCACGTATGCTGCATGAAGATATTGAGCGGCAGGCAGTGCGGAGAATGGTGCGTCAGGCGCAGCAGACTTTTCAAAAGGAAAAGAGTAAACAGGAACGGTAAGCCACCGTTCCTGTTCACTATGATGACCTTATAAAAGTTCATTGATAATGTCTTGTATTTTCTTTTTACTACAAGTTGGCATGTCTATAAGTTAAACTTCTGGCATCTATATGACATTTGTAAAACAAGAAAAAAGCAAGATTTCCACAATAAAATTCCAAATAATTCTGTGATATAATAAAATGGTAAGAAACAGCAACGAGGTGAACTTCATGAAAAACAGTCCTATTGCCCATCAACGCGTCCTCGACTGTGCATATACTGACATAGATACCTTATATCAAGATTTTCAGATTCCCCCAAAGGGCTATAATGAGAAAGAAGCTGAGGAAAGTCGTATCAAGTACGGAAAGAATGTTTTGTCAGGCAGAGCGTCAGATACTGTGCTCTATCGTCTGCGGAGAGCCTTTGTCAATCCGTTTACGATCATCCTGTTTGTGCTGGCTGTGGTTTCCTTCTTGACTGATGTGGTGCTGGCCTCCAATTTCAGCCGAAACATCACTACCCCAGTCATTATTTTATGTATGTTGCTGTTCAGTGGCATTGTGCGTTTCATCCAGGAGATGCGCGCTAAACGGATCGCCGATCGTCTGACCCAAATGGTCTCATCCACCGTCCTGGTTCTTCGCAGCAACCAATGGCTGAGCATTTCATCTGAGGAGCTTGTGGTGGGCGATAAGGTGCGCCTGTTTGCCGGAGAGCGTGTTCCGGCGGATATTCGGCTGACACAGGCAAAGGATCTGTTTGTTTCTCAATCGGTTCTTACGGGTGAAAGCGCAATCCTTGAGAAAAACGCCGATACGCTTGTTGGCGGACGAGCTCAGTCCTATTCCGATTACCACAATATCGCGTTTATGGGTTCATCCATTACTGGCGGTACTGGAGAGGGCATTGTGCTTGCGGTAGGGAGTGATACAGTCTACGGCGGTTTTTCTACGGTGGAATCGAACCTGAAAAATGGATTTGACCGAGGGGCAAATTCCATTGCATGGGTTCTGATTCGATTTATGGCGGTTTTAATTCCCATCGTATTTGTTGCCTGCGGACTGACGAAAGGTGATTGGCTTGCAGCCTTTTTATTTGCGCTTTCTGTTGCTGTCGGCTTAACGCCCGAAATGCTCCCTATGGTCATTAATACCTGTCTGGCAAAAGGCAGTGCGGCCATGGGTAAAAAGCAAACGGTGGTCAAAAACATCAACGCTATGCAGGGATTCGGAAGCATGGATGTTTTGTGCGTTGACAAAACTGGCACGCTGACGGGGGATAAAATTATACTGGAATATTACATGGATGTTTTGGGAAACGAATGCCAACATGCCCTGGATCTCGCCTACTTAAACAGCCTCTACCATACAGGGGTACAAAATCATCTGGATGACGCAATTCTGAGATGCCAGGAGATGTCGGGGCAGAAAACACATTATGAGGAATTAGCACGGCAGTATCCAAAGCTGGACGAGCGCCCTTTTGACCACGAGCGGAGGTTTGCCAGCATTCTGGTGCGGCACGGTGAAGAGAATCTGCTGATTGTGAAGGGCAGTGTTGATGAAGTCTGTCAAATATGCAGTTATATTGAACATAAGGGAAAGCGCCACAGGATCGATACGCATGGGCATGCCAGCGTCCACGCCATTGTGGATGAGATGCTGGAAGACGGCATGAAAGTTCTTGCCGTTGCATATAAGCCGCTGGGGCAAGAGACGATCTCGCCGGAAGATGAAAGCGATTTGACCTTGCTGGGCTATCTGGCTTTTTTTGATGCTCCCAAGCAAAGTGCTGCTGCTGCCATTGAAAAGTTGCAGAAGCTGCATGTTGATGTGCGGGTGCTGACTGGGGACAATCAGGATACGGCGGTTTCTATCTGCCGCAGATTAGGGATCGACACGATGTACACCCTGACCGGGGCCGAGCTGGAGCATCTGACCGACAATGAGATTTCGGTAAAATTGGAGCATACAACCGTATTTTCTGAATTGTCGCCCAAGCAGAAGGTGCAGGTGGTGCAGACCCTCCGGGCCAACGGACACACCGTAGGCTTTTTGGGAGACGGGATGAACGATCTGCCTGCTATTGTGGAATCCGATGTGGGAATATCCGTGGATACGGCAGCGGAGACTGTTAAGGAAGCAGCTGATGTAGTACTGCTGAAAAAGGATCTGCACGTGCTGGAAGAAGGCATTAAAGAAGGACGCAGAGCCTTTGCCAATGTTTCAAAATACATCAAGATCACAGCATCCTCTAATTTTGGAAACATTTTTTCCATTGTCATTGCCAGTGCTTTTTTACCTTTTTTCCCTATGACTGCATTGCAGCTCCTTCTGCTGAATCTTCTGTACGACATACTGTGTCTCGCCCTTCCATGGGATCAGGTCGATGAGGAGGTCTGCTCCAAGCCGTTAGAGTGGTCGGGCAAAACACTGGGGCGTTTCATGCGTTTTTTTGGACCAATCAGCTCTATTCTTGATATCATCACATTTGCTTTCCTGTTTTTTGTACTGTGTCCTTCTATTTGCGGCGGCGCATTTGCTTCCTTGTCCCACGGTGGAGAGCAGGCCCGCTTTATTGTATTGTTTCAAACGGGATGGTTTCTGGAGTCTATGTGGACGCAGATCCTGATCTTGCATCTTTTGCGCACACAAAAAATCCCCCTGCTGCAAAGAAGGCCATCTTGCCCGGTCATGCTGGTCACCTTGCTGGGTACCGTACTTTTTACCCTTCTTACCTTCACCCCAATGGGGGAGCTGATCGGCCTGACCGCCCTGCCGCCTGTCTATTTTATCTTCCTGGCAGCTGCCGTCTTCTTCTATCTGCTGTGGGTCACATTGGCCAAGCGGTGGTATATGCGGCGCTATCATGAATTGCTTTAAGGGAGGAGGAGTCCGCAATGAAAAAGAATGTTGGGTTTATCTCTTTGGATTCCTTCCTGGTCAAGTGGCTTCGGGATACGCTCCGGACCTCCGCGCCCCAGACAGCATCTGCACGGGAACTGATAGAGGGCTTTCAGGATCTAATGGACGGCAATGCCGGTTCTCTTATGTTGGAACTGGGTGAGGGAATAGTTCCGGCAGCAGAAAGTCAAATCATTTTCTGCGGCGCACTGTCCATTGATTTGCGATTGCGCAGAGTGAGCCGGAATGGAACAGAGATCCTCTTAACGCCCAAGGAGTTTGATATCTTATGCTTTTTAGCCCGCAACCGTGGGGAAGTGTTCACGAAAGAACAGATCTATCAGGCGGTGTGGGAGCATGATTACTTGCTGGATGACAGCAATATTATGGCGTTCATCCGAAAGCTGCGCAAAAAAATCGAGCCGAATCCGGATTCACCGGAATATATTCTGACCATCTGGGGCATCGGTTACAAATTTAACGACGAGCTGTAACCTAAAATTCTTACCGAATCGCAAGAAAATCGCAAGGTTTTGACCATGTGATTTTTCTTGCGATTTTTTTATACTGGTTAAGATGAAAGGAGGGAGGAATATGGCCTGGATTGATTTCATCATGCGAATTCTGCCTTCCATTTTACTGGGATTCCTGATTGGACTGGCACGGCAAATCACCGGTCATACCGCAGGCATACGAATTAACATTTTGACCTTCATGGGTTCCTGTTTGTTCCTGATGATTCCTGTTATATCCGGTTTTGATAAAGTGTTCCGTATTGCCAGCTATATTGTATCCGGCGTTGGATTTTTATGCAGCGGGGTTATTTTCAACGACAGTGGGACCGTCCGGGAGCTCAATACCGCTGCTACGCCCTGATGCACAGCCGCAATTGGTGTTCTGGCCAGTTCTGGAAATTATTTGTTTGCGATTGCCGCAACAGGAGCTTTGTTTTTTATCTGTTGTTCCGGCCTTTGGCTCGAAAAGTAAAGCCAATTACAGGACGGGAAGAAAGTGAAAAGCTGTATCGCCTTTCGATCACCTGCCGGAAAACAATGAAAACCGATCTGCGGGCCCTGCTGATCAATGCGAACACCTGCAAAACCCTATATTTAAACCATTTGGGCAGTGGAGCGTTCATTGGAGATAAGGTGGAAGTCGTTGCAAAATACTGTTCCGTTGGAAGCCCTAAAAATCATGCCCTGGAAGGGATTGTGCGCCAGGCTTTGAAATTGCCGGATGTCGCCAGCGCAGGATGGGAGGTGCTGTAAGTGCAGAAAAAAATGAAACATGATCCGCTGATCATCTTTGTGTTGTTCTATACCATATTCACGAGTACAATCGGTTGTTTGAGCTGGATGTTTACCGAATCTGGAGTGTTCCTGTTTCGAATCTGGTATCTAATGACCACTTTCATCTGGATTGGTTTAGCGATTACGGTTCTTGTTTTGTTCCGCAGACTCTCTTGCTTAAACAAGCTAAAAATCGAACTTCCAAAGTTGGACATGGAAATAAAAGATGGAAAGGTGTAATCTGTCATGGATTTTATTTGTGTCTTTTTAGGAATTCTTTTCACCATAGTGGGTTTTCTGTTTTTCTTCGGAAAGGCGCACATCCATCTCTCCGCATGGAAAAATATGCCGCAGGAAGAAAAGGAACAAATTCAAATTCTGCCCCTTTGCCGCAACATTGGCGGAGTCATCATTCTCTGCGGGATCATCTTTTTGCTGAAAGGCTTATGGGTGGAATTTTCAAACCATTGGTTTATGGGGTCCATGGTTGCCTGGCTTGTTATTGCCGGGTTGGATGTTTGGTACATGACAAAGAGCCAGCGTTACAAGCAGTAGTCGTCCGCTCTGTGGTTTTAGGCCGCAGATGACGGTTTGATATAGATATTTTGTCAATAGCGAGGTGAACGACATGGATTCCGATGGAAGTCTGCGAAGTCAGCAAACGGTAAGCGCATGGAGGCCGGAAGTTCCGTGCCCTTCCATGCTATCGCTTACCTGTAATTCAATACAGGGAGGTAAGTCCAATGAACCAGAAACAGCATCCTATTTCTGTTCGCCAGACTGCCGAACGGGCAGTGGTCCGGGATGAACAGAACCGCCCCATTGAATATGCAGCAACCAATCCAATCAAAAGTGTTTTGAAAGATCTGCACACCACACTGCGTGGCCATGACGCAGAAGCAGTATCTGCCAGCAGAGCAAAATATGGCAGCAACAAGGTGACCCGCGAGAAAAAGAAATCCTTGCCACGGCGGTTGGCCGATGCCTTTATTAACCCGTTTACCGCCATCCTGTTCTTCTTGGCTCTTGTATCCACAACCACGGACATGGTTTTTCCGTACTTTTCTCTGTTTGGAAGCGCACCGGAGGATTTTGACTGCCTGACCATAGTCATCATCCTGACGATGGTGATCATTTCGGGCACCCTTCGTTTTGTGCAAGAATCCAGAAGCGGCAACGCTGCGGAAAGGCTTCTGGCGATGATTACCACCACCTGTACAGTTACCCGCAAGGACCAGGAGAAGGTGGAGATCCCTATGGACGAACTGGTCGTGGGCGACATCTTGCATCTGTCCGCCGGCGATATGATCCCCGCCGATGTGCGTATTCTGGAAGCAAAGGATCTGTTTGTCAGCCAAGCCAGCCTAACTGGTGAGAGCGAGCCGGTGGAGAAGATGCCCCAGGTCAGCGACTGCAAAGAAAGTATAACGGATTATCCGAATATTGCGTTTATGGGAAGTAATGTGATTTCTGGCAGCGCAACCGCCGTGGCAGTGTGCGTCGGAGACAATGCGCTGTTCGGCTCCATGGCTTCCGCAATTGCAGGGGAAGCGGTAGAAACCAGCTTTACCAAAGGTGTCAATGCGGTTTCTTGGGTTCTGATTCGCTTTATGGCGGTTATGGTCCCCCTGGTGTTCTTTATTAACGGCATTACCAAGGGAGATTGGTTGGATGCGTTCCTGTTCGGTATCTCCATTGCGGTTGGCCTGACCCCAGAGATGCTTCCCATGATTGTGACCACCTGCCTTGCCAAGGGTGCCGTGTCCATGAGCAAAAAGCAGATCATCGTAAAAAATTTCAATTCGATTCAGAATTTCGGAGCGATTGACATCCTTTGTACGGATAAGACCGGCACCTTGACCCAGGATCAGGTTGTTCTGGAATACCATCTCAATGTGAACGGCGAGGACGACAACCGGGTACTGCGTCACGCCTATCTCAACAGCTATTTCCAGACTGGGTACAAAAATTTGATGGACTTGGCCATTATTCGCAAGGCCGAAGAAGCTGAGGCAGTGGACCCACAACTGATCGATCTATCGGAACACTACACAAAGGTGGACGAGATCCCCTTTGATTTCACCCGCCGCCGCTTGACCACGGTTGTCCAAGGCAAGAGCGGCAAAACGCAGATGGTAACCAAGGGCGCAGTGGAAGAAATGTTGTCCATCTGCTCTTTCGCAGAGTGTGACGGCGGCGTTCAGCCCCTGACGGACGAGGTGCGCCAGCGTATCCTTCATACAGTGGATGGCCTGAATGACGAAGGATTTCGTGTGCTTGCCATTGCGCAGAAGAGCAATCCCTCTCCGGTGGGTACATTCGGCACAAAAGACGAGTGCGACATGGTTTTAATGGGCTATCTGGCATTCCTGGACCCGCCTAAGGAATCCACGGCGAATGCCATCAAAGCGTTGAAGGATCACGGCGTTACGACCAAAATCTTGACCGGAGATAACGACAAGGTTACCCGCACCATCTGCAAACAGGTGGGGCTGAAAGTGCGGAACATGCTGCTGGGGCCTGATTTGGAACACATGAGCGATGTGGAGTTGGCCAAAGCGGCAGAAACCACAGATGTTTTTGCCAAGCTGACCCCGGATCAGAAAGCACGTGTTGTGTCCGCCCTTCGGGAAAGCGGCCATACCGTGGGCTTTATGGGTGACGGCATCAACGATGCCGCTGCCATGAAGGCCGCCGACATCGGCATCTCGGTGGACACCGCGGTGGACATTGCCAAGGAATCGGCGGACATCATCCTCCTGGAAAAGGATCTGATGGTTCTGGAGCAGGGGATCATTGAAGGCCGCAAAACCTACGCCAACATGATCAAGTATATCAAGATGACCGCCTCCTCCAACTTCGGCAACATGTTCTCGGTACTGGCTGCCTCAGCGTTGCTGCCCTTCCTGCCTATGATGAGCGTGCATCTGATCTTCCTAAATTTGATTTACGACCTGTCCTGTACAGCCATTCCCTGGGACAACGTGGATGAGGAGTTCATTGCAAAACCCCGGAAATGGGATGCCTCCAGCGTGGGCAACTTCATGATCTGGATTGGACCCACCAGCTCCATCTTTGACTTTACCACCTATCTGTTCATGTACTTTGTGTTCTGTCCGCTCTTTATTTCCGGCGGTGTTCTGTTCAATGATTTGCCCGCCCATTTCAGCGGAGCAGAGCTTGCCATGATGCAGGCAAAGTATATCGGTCTGTTCCAGGCCGGCTGGTTCGTGGAGTCCATGTGGAGCCAGACCCTGGTCATCCATATGATCCGCACCCCCAAGCTGCCCTTTATCCAAAGCAGAGCTTCTGCACCGCTGACTCTGCTGACCATGACAGGAATCACAATCCTTACGATCATCCCGTTTACTCCTTTGGGTGCAATGCTTGGATTTGTGGCCCTACCTGCTGCCTATTTTGCCTACCTGATTCCGTGCATCCTGCTGTATATGGTGTTGGCTACCAGTCTGAAAAAAGCCTATGTGCGGCGCTACGGTGAGCTGCTTTAAAGATTGGAGGTGCTTCCCGTGAATTGGGCAACGATTTGGATAAACCTATTTGGCACTACATCCTTTTTAGGGATCGATATGGGCTTTTGGGTTGGAATGGGAGTTGTTTCACTGATTGTAATTATTATGAATGTTGTATTTTGGGGAATGAAGCCTCCAAAAAGCAACTGATTCTCCAACTTGTTTCAAAACTGATTTTTCCGCAAACAAAACGCCATCTCTACTAAGTTTTGATTGGAAAGCAAAGGTTTTTTATCAATATCTGCGGTTATTAGATTCTATATAGCATAAATAAAGTAATAGCCGAGAGCTTCCTCATTGCATTTCGGCTATTACTTTACTTTTTCTATGGGATTACTAATTCTCAATTTTTTGAAGCGGTTAATGTTGAAAATCTATCATGGTATTCAAGTTATTAAATATGTTAGATGTTCTTAATTATGCAGCAAGATTAAGCGCGTTGTCGTTAAGAATATGAGCCGGTTCGGGCATAACTATTTGCAAGTCTGCACAATATGCTGAATTTTTTCCAGGTCAAGTGAAACTTTGAAAGAATACAAAATTGACGGGCTGCACTCAAGCAGTCCGTCTAAAGCTGTCCAAAGTCATTCAGGGAAGTGTCGAAAAAGCCATATTTTCTCCGGCAACCGCCCTTACCAGTCATTTTCTCCCATGAGGTGGATCATCGATCTTGTATGAAAAATCAGTGCCTTGTGAATTCGTGTGACCTCCGGTTGACCAAATTTGCCGATTCGCAAAAGTGCCCGCAGATACTTCTATGAGGGGTTGAAAGCCAAAGGAATGTCTGCTCTTTCGAAGTGAAAAACCCCCGCACTCCTGGTATCACTTCAACAGCTCCAACATGGCTTTCCCCGTAGCTTGGGGCATCTCAAAGCCCAGCATAGCAGCAAAGGTAGGCGCTTCGTCCATGATCGTCCGCCGTTGAATCACCGCGTGCTCCCGTACATCGGGTCCAGCCATCATAAACACAGGCTGAGGTCCCTTGTGGGGCATATGCCCATGGGATGCCACGGAGAACTTATAGTCGGAGTTGTCCGGTGTAACCATCTTCGGCCCCACCCAGGCGTTGCCAAACGAGGTCCGTTCCCGGCCCTCCAGCACATACTCGAAATCGCCAGTCAGGTGCATTTCCCGTTGGCACTCCTCCCGGGTGAAGACACTCTCTACACCGCTGTCCAGATCGTTGCGCAAGGCATACAGGACCTTTTCCAGCCTATCCCGCACCGCCTGATCCTGTGCGTCCTTCATAACCACCTGGCAAGAAAGTGAGGTGGAGTTGCAATAAGCCTGCCAGGAAGTAATGTTCCCCTGGCTGCCCAGCTGAATCAGTCCCGCCTCCACCAGGTATACGTTAGGATTGAGCACCTGCTTCACCGGCAGATGGCCATGGTCACTAATCACAGCAAAGTTGGTCTCCGCATAGGTGCCCGCGTCCATGGTGGCCTCCATCAGCCGCCCCAGCCACTCGTCGTTGGCCACGATGGCCTGCTCCACCATGGGCCCCTGGATGCCGTTTGCATGGCGGGTATGATCCAGATGAGCCAAATGAATAAACATTACGTCCGGCTTGTAGTTGCGCAGGATATCGCAGGCGCAGCCCACCATCACATGGTCCATAAAGGGCTGCTTGGTGCGCCTGAGCTTGTGCAGGTGGCGGTCGATCACCGCCCAGGTGGCTTCATTGTTGGAGGCGGCAGTCTGGAAGATCGGCCGCGGGTCCTCGTCCACGTCCTTGGGCCAAATCTCTGGCACCAGGTAATCCACATTGGGGCATCCGCCCATGCAGGGCCACCCCACAGCTGCCGTGGTCAGCCCCGCGCGTTTGGCAGCGTCCAGGCAGGTTTCCACCTTCAGATCCTTGTGATACCAGAACCAGTCCGGTGTGGGGTTGCCCACATCCAGCTTTTCATTGTGGAAGATACCGTGCCGGTCCGGCGTAGTGCCGGTAATAATGGAAGCATGGGCCGGGTAGGTAAAGGAAGGATAAACGCTGCGCATCCCATCTCTGCTGTATGCCGCACGGTCCAGCAGCTTCTTGAAGTTGGGCAGCGTGCGCAGAAAATCCATATCCTCGTCAAAGAGCGAATCAATGGATAGAACTATCAGCTTGGACATATTTCCTGACTCCTTTCTTCCGTAATTGCGCTACGGTTACAGCGTGCCCTTCTGCAGGATCGCGCAGCCATAAAGCGCATCCTCCCCGGTGGCCAGCACAGCGTAGGCGTGTTCTGCTTCCTTATAAAAATCAAAGCGATCAATCATTCCAATGCAGTCGTTTCCCCGGGGATCATGGCGGCATACAATTTCCCTGTAAGCATCCCAAATGGGGGTCTCCACATCCCGGTCACATTCCTGCTTGTCCATAATAAGCACCGGATGTTCCACAGAGCGGTCCAGCGGGAAAAACTGCAAAATGGCGTCCATCAGCTCTGTCGCCTTCACCCCGTCAGCCCGCACCAGCATGCTATGCCGGGCAGAAGAAGCGGCAGGATAAAAGCTGTCCGCAATAATCAGCGTGTCTCCATGCCCCATCTCCGCCAATACCTTCAGCAGTTCAGGGGATAAGCACTTGGGAATTCCTCTGAGCATATGTATTCACTCCTTTTCCTGCGGCAATGCGTCGAGCAGCCGCGTTAAATAGTCCGGTTCCTCCCCCGTCCAAGGCGGCTGCACCTGGGACGCCTCCGTGAGGAAGTGTTGCAGGCCCCGGCCCATCCGCTGACCTCTCGCCGTATGCATATCCAGGGCTACATCCGGGATTTCCGGGATTTCGCCACGCTCAAACTCTCCCATTACCAGGTTAAGCAATTGGTCGTTGGAGCGTGTCTTTTCACTGTCGCACAGGGTGCGAATGGCATGGATGGCAAACAGCATCCGATCCCCCGAGCCATAGGGCATCTGCCGGCGTTGGGCATCCAGGGCGTGAATGAGTGCCGGCAGCATCGGCGCAGCCAGGCCCACATCCTCCACACTAATCACCGCCAGACGCAGCCACAAATAATCCTCCATGGCCTGGCTGGTGATATACATTTCGTAGCCGAAGCGCACAGCGGTTTCCGCGTTCCCCCGCCGGATGGTCTTCTGTAAGGCGGAGATCACCTCGTCCGCAGCCAGACCATGGCGGGTGGTCACATGGGTCCAGCAATCATACCTTGCCATCAATAGGTACCTTCCTCCACCTTTTCCTGCAAGGCAAGCTTGATAATCCGGCTGGTCCCCAGCCGGTCGGCCCCCAGCTCAATAAACTTTTCGGCATCTTCAAAGGAAGTGATGCCGCCGGCGGCCTTGATACGCACATTCGGGCCCACATGCTGCTTGAACAGCTCGATATCGTGGAAAGTTGCCCCCGCCTTAGAAAAGCCCGTAGAGGTCTTGATAAAATCCGCTCCGGATTGGGTAACAAGGTCACACATGGTGATCTTTTCTTCGTCGGTAAGGTCACAGGTCTCAATAATGACCTTCAGGATCTTATCTCCCACGGTTTCCTTGAGCAGCTTGATCTCGTCCAGCACATACTGGGTATCGCCGGCCTTTAGCATACCGATATTGATGACCATATCGACTTCCTCCGCGCCATTGCGCAGAGCGTCGGCGGCCTCAAAGGCCTTTGCCTCAGGGGTGGAGTTGCCATTGGGGAAACCTACCACCGTGCAAATGCACATCCTGCCGGCAACATACGCATGCGCCTGTTTCACATAGCAGGGTGGGATACACACGGAGGCCGCCTCAAAGGCGATGGCCTGGTCGCACAGCGTGCGGATCTGTTCCCAGGTAGTCGTGGGGTAAAGCAAAGTATGGTCCACCCGGTGAAAAATCTCCTTACGATCCATACAAATCCACTCCTATCGTTACAAGCCGAAGGCGGGGGCGGGCCCCGAAAACGAAACCCGCTCCCGCCCCGTGTCTTTCATGCCTTACATCAGTTGCCCAGCAGAGTGGCCACCTGATCCACCATGCTCTGAGTAGCCATTTCAGGGGTATACGCCTCATCCTCAATGCATTTCTGCATTTCGGAAGTAATGATCTCCGCGCCAATCTCGGACCATTCCGGGATCACAGGCTGGTTGCCGGCATACTCCATCTGTGCCAAGGCGGTAGCACCCGCAGGCTGTTCCTCCAGGAACTTCTGGTACACTTCGCTGTTGGCAGCGGCCTCGCTGGTAGGCACGTAGCCGGTGCTCACAGACCATTGACCCGCCACTTCGGGGCTGGTCAAATACTTCAGGAATTCTGCAATGCCCTGGATCTTGTCGTCATGACCTGCCAGCACGCATACATTTGCGCCGCCGGTCACCACGCCGTAGTCCGGATTGCCCGGCAAGAAGGCCGTGCCCACTTCGAAGTCGCAGGTGCTGGTCAGCGTGCCCAGGTCACCGGTGGACACGATAATCATCGTAGTGATGCCCTTGGCAAAGTCACTGCGGGCAGCCTCATATGATGCGGATGTGGTGGTTGTCGGCGGCGGTACGTCGGGATCGGCAGCTGCTGCCCGCGCGGCAGAGCAGGGCGCGAAAGTGGTCTTGATCGAGAAATCCGCGCGCCTGGGTGGCGCGGGTGCCCTGTCCTCGGAACCCATGACCTTTGGCGCCCAGATTCAGCTCGATGCAGGTATTGAGTTTGATACTGGCGCGACCTTCGAGGATTGGATGAGCCAGAATCATTGGAGCGTCAACGGCCATCTGGTCTCCCAGTTCCTCAATATTTCCGGTCAGGTGGGCGATTGGCTGATTGACAATGGCTTCCACTTCACCCCCGGTACGACCACCGATACGACGATCGCATACCGTGACCACTCCATTGGCACGATGACCCAGAAGGAATCCTTCGAGCAGCTTTGCTCGGATGTGGATACCATTCTCTATGAAACCACCGGCAAGAGCCTGATTGTGGAGGATGGGAAGGTTGTCGGCGTGGAAGCTGTCCGCTATGACGGGACCCGCATTACCGTCAACGCGAAGGCGGTCATCGTGGCCACCGGCGGCTTCGGCGGCAGCGAGGAGCTGATGACCAAGTACAATGGAGGCTGCTTCAAGCTGCTCGGACTTGAACAAAACGTGGGCGAGGGCCTGCTGATGATGACTGCGGTTGGCGCTCAGGAGTATCACGTGGGCGGAGCCTGTGCACACCAGACCGAGGTGCCGGTACAGGTTTCCGGTTTCAGCGTAGAAGATACCGCGATTCCCTACACGATTACCAACCTGCCTGTGCTCATGCGTCTGAGCAAGACTGGCCAGCGCTTCATGGATGAAGATGAGAAGGTGAACTCTCCGACCGCATCGAGCAACTACGTCTCCAGCAATGGTCCGGAGTTCTTCACGCTGCTCACGCAATCCCAGCTGGAGATCCTGCGCGACCAGGGCAGCAAGGGCCTTGGCATGGATAAGGAGGCCGATCCCAGCTTCTATACCTACCCCGTGCCTTCCGATATGCCCATGACCAACATCGAAGCGGTGCTGGAAGCGGCCTGCGAAATCGGCATGGCCTATAAGGCGGATACGCTGGAGGAACTGGCCGAGATGACCGGTATGGATATTGAGATCCTCATGCGCAACATCAACGACTACAACGCGGCTTGCGCGGCAGGCGAGGATACCCTGTTCTACAAGAACCCGGCGTATTTGTATCCCTACGATCTGGAAGGACCGTTCTACGCGGTGGTGGGCTGTGTCATGAGCTATAACAGCCTTGGTGGCGTGAAGGTGGATGAGCTGATGCGCGTCGCTGATACGCAGGATCAGCCCATTCCGGGTCTGTATTCGGCCGGCGTGGATTCCATCGGAACCGTCCTGGATGGCGTGTCCTATCCCAACCTGTTCGGCGTGGCGCTGGCCTGGGGCTTCTCTTCCGGCTATATGGCTGGCGAGAGCGCCGCAGCGTATGCACTTGAGTAAAGCGCAATGCACCAAAGTCAAAATCTCCGGCTTATCCTAATCTCATTAAGATAAGCAGCTAAGTAACAGCCCAGACTGCACACAACACAGTCTGGGCTGTATTTATTAAAAAAGAAATCATAATAAGCGCTTGACAAAAACGGCAAAAGTCGGCGGCTTTGCCTTGAGATCAATTTCAAGGAGGATACGCCGACGAGAAAATGCCCTCAAGCACTGAAAAGAAAACGAACGAGATCAAGTTGGAGAAAGAAATCTCTTTTCCAATTCTCCTATCTACGCCCATCATGCACAGTGGCAGGCACCCACCCAAACAGGTGCCTGCCACTTGAATCATTTTGTCGTACTTCCAGCTCTTGTTTGCAGGAATGGCGCTCCGCGTCATTCCTGCATAGGAAGCGCAGGTTGTCAGCTGAATGTGCTGGTAACTATCTATTGGACAATAGCACCATTTCTGTGATAACATGATAGACCCCTTAAGCAATAAGGTTCAGCCGACTCATCGCCGTATGAAACCACTTTAGTAATTTTTATATAATTGCAATGCGATGTTTAACAGGTATTGTGCTAAAATACAACGAATATAAGATCCGAATGCTGCATGAAATTTTCACATGGAAACTTTTCCCCTGCTAAATCGTTTGATGGGTAGAGCAATTCTCTTCAAGATCATAAGGAGGAAAGAACAAATGAACGTATCGAAACTGTTTTTTCTCTGGCTCACCATTTTGATGCTTTTACCCACCGCGTGCCTGGCAGAAAACAACGCTGCAGACAGTTTCCCTTCTGCGGAAGAGCTGGCACAGAACTGGGATGCCAACTATGGTTTAGAAGAAAACTACTTTGACTTAAAAGACACGTACGGGCCGATTACCTTTTGGTCCGTTGAACGGCAAGACTGGTTTGCTTCCATCATTCGGGAGCTATGCGAGCTTGAACAGGAGCGCCTTGATACCTATTACACCGGCTATGGCGCTTCGACAGATTTTGCTATTCCCTTTTTCCTGCATAGATATGGTCTGCCGGATGAAACGAATTTGACGGAAGAAGAAGCGAAGGCCAAGGCCATTGCCTGGGTAACGGACAAGCAGATCATTCTCCCTGAGGAGCTGGATGCACACCGAATCAGCGTCAAATTTTTCCGGGACATTCCCGAGCACCCCATGTGGGTTTTCACCTTCCATTTGTCTACGATGAAAATTGCAGAAGTATGGGTCGACGCCAATGACGGCCAGTCCCCCCTTAGCAACGCCCTGGATATCAAAGAGATTGCACGTAAAGCACTTCTTGCCGCACGTCCGGAGCTGAAGGAGGAGTCCGTCAATAAACACCTGGTGGAAGCCTTTTATGATCCTGAGGCATGCCAGTGGACCATATATTTTGATTCCATAAACGGCTATGGTTGGACCGTGAATGTGGACGACACGACCCACGAAGTCATAGAAGTAGGTGGCTATAATGGCTGACCCCTGTGCAGGGCCAGCTTGGATCGTTTTCTCGAGGCTCTTTCCCCTGAAAGCGTGAAAGATGCGGATAACCGTATTGTAAGGAGACGCAAGCATGTATACCAAATGGTCACGTATCATCAGGATCATCTTGCTGCTACACGTTTTTTTTCAGCCTTTGTCCCAGGTGCATTTTGCTTCTACCGTTGCGTTTGCCGAAAGCCTGCCGACACAGCTACTATACAGTCAGAGCAATGCGCTGCAATTTTCCCAGCAGCCGATCTCGCTGGAACATGTGAGCCCCTTGGTCAACGGCTCCTGGCTGGTGGCATACTACGCGTCTCCAACGGCGGCTTTCTATCAGAATCGGGATGACGTGCAGGATCTCTGTCTGGAGATATTTGACGCTTCCGGAGCAAGCGTCTGGTCCTGGCGATACCATACGCTGGAGACATCTTCCCAGGACTGGTATACGCAACTTGCCGTTCATCCAGCGGCTTTTCAATTTGAATATTATCGTGATGCGGAGCTGAGTGATCATTATACCTATATCATCAGCCAGGACGGTTCCTATGTTTCCGGCAGCGATCTGATACACTGGGAAGACGCGGACAAGCGCTACCTGGATTCCGTCTACCCTTATCATGTGGAGCGATTCGCCTTTACCGGAGCACAGGAGATCCCCGTTTCCATCACCTATGCTCCCACAGGCGTATCCCGGACGTATACCTTGGCCTGCGCTACCCATGCATACTGCCTTACGTCCGCGGGCGAACTGCTGCTTGCAGCGGGGAGCAGCAATGGGCAGCTACGAGTCTATCAATACAATACCGCCTGCCAGCAGGTTGCTGCTTACGACCTCCCCGAGCAACAGGAACAGGTCATTGGGATAGCTTCCTTGGAACAGACAGCTTATTGCTTGACGGAATATGCCGGCACATACCGGCTGGATCGCCTGGATCTAACAGCTCCGGAAAAGCCCTGTGAATCCCTGCAGCTTCAGCTGGATGCCGGCGCAGTACCCCAGGGATTGGTTGCGGATACGCAAGGCGCCATACTGCTTGCGTGGGATGAAGCCCGGAACCAAACCCGCTTTTCCCGAGTCGAGCCGGATGGAACATGTCAATTACTAGGTGTAGTTTCCGGAAGCCTGTGTTTCTTCCAGCAAACGCCGGAGGGTGGCCTAAGCGCAGTACGCTACGATCCTGTGGAAGAAAACTATTTGCTGGAAAGCTATGTCTTTTCCCAACCACAACCACACACGACGCCCGACACAGCAAGGCTCCGGAACCTCCAGCCGAAATCCTGTGCCGCGGATTCCCTCACCGTCCCCTTGCCATTTCCCGTGAGCTGCGTAACCGGCTGGCTCTCCTTGCCAGAGGGAGCCACGGCACTCCTGACCGAATACGGTAACGACGCGCTGGTTGCCATGCACCTGGCCGTGGTTTCCCCTGACGGACGTGTGCTACATACGGCTCCCCTGGGATATCGTGACCCGACCTCCACCTATACGCAAATGCAGTATACCGAAGGCGGTTTTTGCGTCGTCTGTTATCATGACCTCGACATGACAAGCATGGACCAGTATTCCTTTGACTGGTCGGGCAACCTGGTGACGGTCAATGACCGGCCCATATCCTGCGACGCAGATGAAAAAGGATATACGGACAACGCCTATCCCTATACGCTGAAACGATATACCTTTGTGGCGGATGACGCCGTACAGGCAGAACTCTTTTGCGCCACCCAAGGCGCACGGCGGCAGCTTGCCCTGCATGCATGGTATCCCTACGCCGTCATGGCCACCGATGCGAAAGGGAACCTGTGGATTTCCTACGTACCCGCCGGACAGGAAGAACAGTGGGTGCTGGAGCAGTACGACAGCGGGTTGCAGTTGCTATGCCGGCAGGATGTGCCGGCCAGCGCCACCACCCTGGACACGCTGTGTGCGGATGGGGACACCCTGCACCTTCTGGGACAGGGCTACGGGCGGCTAGGCATTCTCACTTATCACCTGTCAACGGCCAGTTGGCGTGAGCCGGTCTATCTGCTGGCACAGTCCCCCGAACAGCGGTTGCGCAGGTTATGGACCGGGAAAGCGCAGCAGTTTGCCCTACTGGAGCAGGACCAGGGCTGGCAGGTGGTACAAGTGGATGCATCAGACTCCATGGAAAAGGTTCTTGACGCCACCACCGTTTTCAGCGCGGCCGTCACCCGAGAAAACGGCCAGATCGATGTGTTTGCCATCGACCCGGCCAGTCAGTCCCTGGTTTTATATTCCTTATCTTCTTCCAGGTAGCTTGCAAGAACCGTTGACAATGCATTGTCAATGTCCCTGTCCGGCATCGCATAAATGCCGGTTTGCGTCGATTGCCTCCAGCCTGCTAATATATTCCCGTAATATAGGGGGTAAAAGCTGCGCACCGATGCTGGGATTAAAAAGTAATGACGCTGATGTTGTCGTAGTCCGTGTCACTGGCCGCATCCAGCGCGTACGTCATGGTGACCACCTTTCCTGTCTGGGCGTTTAGCTGAACCCCGCAGCGCATCACATAGGTTTCCTCCTCCCCGGGCAATGCCTCAAAAAACTGAATCGCCCACATCTGCCAAAAATCGGGCTCTATCAGCTCCTTATCGGCTTCGTTCTGAACCAGATTGATATAGTGGGACGCCAAGGTCAGGCCATCGAGATAGTCCGCTGTAATCCTGTCCGAGTAATCGGTCAAAGCCGCGTAGGCAATGTCCACAGCTTCTTCGTAGGAGACAGCCACATTTTCTGGGAGTACGGGTAAGGCAGGGTGGTCCGGGTCCATACGATTGATGTAGTCTCCGGGAAAACGATGATAAATTTTGCTAAATGCGGCTCTGGTCTGGTAATCCCACACCACGCAGGGGCCGTAAGCCGCTTCCCATTCCTCCGTCCGCGCCCGATAGAAGGCCACCTGTTCCTCCGTAAGGGGCAGGGATTCAGCGATACCCGCGTAGGGCGTGAGCAGCAAAGTCATGGTCAGCAGCACGGCAATCGTTCGAATCAGCTTCATGGAATCGTTCCTCCTCCAACGCAATCAAGTGGAAAATGCCCTTTAGCCCCGGGCTGGCGGGCTCATGCTCCGCCCTGGGCAGAAGCGCCCAGCTGTTGATTCAGCCCGTGGATGAACTGCGCACGGGTAATTTCTCCCTGCAAATAACGGCCTTGCAGCAATTGTATCTGGACAAACGCCTGGCCCCCGCTGTCGTGCAGGGGCTTGATATGCTTCACATACAGGTATGGCCCTATCACTTCCCTGTACCGGGTGATGGTCTCGGGGGAAATATGCCACGGCCGGACAGAGCCATCCGACAGGATGCCTTGATAAAAGGCAATGCGTTCCTCCATCCGCGGCTTTTCCTCCGGGGCGGCCTCCGGCAGCTGAGCTTGCAGCTGTGCCAGTTGGGACTGGTATTCCCCATAGCTGGCATTGGTCAGGGGTTCGTTGTATGCCGGGCAGAGGGGGATTTTCGTGTATGCGTCCATGGTTTCCACATAGCACTCCAGGAGCCGGAGGGCTTGGGCGGAGTTGGCGCTGTGCGCGTTCACAAACAGCACCTGCAGGCTGATGCCGATTTGCGGTTCCGTCTGGCTGTTCAGCGCCAGGGGAAGCGCCACGTTGCCGCTCTCCACATCCGTGGCATAGAGCAAACCATTGTACAGCAGCACGCCGGAATATAATTGATAGAATTGGTCGTATTGCAAATCGCTCATTTGCTGGGGCTGATCCAGGCTGGAGGCGTCCATGGCTTCCAGGGCGGCAAGCAATTCATGGAACAGCGGGGTATCAAAATTCAGCGGCTGACCCGTTGCGTCGCAATATCCCCGGTAGCTTTCCAGCATCAGCTCCAGCACCACCTGCCGGTTGGGCAGCAGGGTGCAAAGGGGCATTACGTTGGCCTTGGCGGGGTCGTTCATCCACTCCCGATTCCAGCGGGTGATGAACTGACAAAGCTCCGGAAGCGTGGCGGGCATATCCGCCGCGGTCAGCCCGATTTCCGCCAGCTTGCCCGCGTTGTAAAACATCTGGTTGCTGCGAAAGCCAATGGGAATGGCCAGAAGTTTGCCGTCCCGCATCACTTCCTCACGGATGGCGGGGTACAGGCTTTGGGCATAGTCCATGAGCACCTGGCTCCCGGACAGATCCGCGCAGTAGCCCTCCGCCGCCAGGGCATCAAATCCGTCCTCCACCCACAGGGCAGCCACATCCACGGCCTCCTGTGCCAGCTCCCGCGGCCCATGGGCGCCCTCCGGGTAAATCAGCGGCACCTGGGGGTTTTCCTGGGCAAATGCCTTCGCGGCTTCCACGTCCCGGCGCTGATTTACCACCGTCAGGGTATGCACAGGCAGGCTGGCCGGATCCAGGCGGCGGATCTCCACCCCATCCAGGCCCCACAGCACCGCATAACCCGCGTCCAGCACCCGCATGCTGTCAGTATAGGTTAGGGTGGTATACGCAGCCTTCTCAGGCTGTCCCAGGGCAGGCATGGCCCACACAATGCTGGGCGCGGCATAGTAGAGCGTATCCGTCGCCTTGTGATAGGCGACCTGGGCGGGGACCTGGTCCTCCGGCCAATCCCGGAGCCAGGTGATGGCGCCGTCGGAGCGCCGTATGGATACGATCCCCGCCGGTGTCCCCTGGGCTGTGGCAGAGTCCGCCACGGGATAGGTGATGCCCAGCAGCGTATCCTCCCCGGCATCCGCCAGATACATCACCGGCTGCGCCAGCGGATGCTTTTCCACCGAGCCGTCCGCCAGGGAGATGCTGTACAGGGTGCTTGCCGGCACATCCATGCGCCAGTCGGTAAACACAAAGGTGATGTATCCATTGGCACAGACCGTGGTATTCAGGTCCATGAGATATTCGTAATCCACGCCCTTGACCCGCAGGGCGTCAAGATCTACGGTGCAAACTTCCTCCCGATTCATGACGCCCTGGGAGAAGGTGAGCCGGGCCATGCTGCCGGTGAGGTTATTGAAGCCATAGAGACTTTCACCGTCGCTGAACAGGTAGCCAAAGCCATCCCCATACCGCACACTGTCCTCCGCTGGCACCTGGGCCAGGGTAAGGTAGTGGCGGGTATAGCAGAAATCGTCGCAGACCAGCTCCGGCGCGGTGGACGCCCCCAGGGTGTAGGCGTAGAGCACTTCCTCGTAAAGCTGCGTATCCGCATTTTGCTGTCTTGCCAGGATGTACAGCGTGTCCCCCACCGGCATCACCGTAATCACGGAAGGCGCCTTGGGGTCTGTGAAAAGCAAGGCGTCTTCCGGCGCGGCCAAGGCGAAAACGCTCATGCATGCCATGCCCAGCGCCAGCAAGAAAAAGCTAATTCGTTTGAACAAAGGGATTCGCCTTCTTTCTCATTTTTTCAGAAAAACGCCTTTCCTTCATTCCACTGGCTGATATCAAAGGAAAAGGCTCCCAAGATGGTCAACCTTGAATAAATTGGGGTCTTCTTCCATAAAGCAACGGAATGTTTGGTTTCGTAACGCTTTACGATCAGACGTCTCATCCTCCATCTCTTCTCTACCAATGGCAATCACAATCTTTTGAATTTTCCGTGCACCTTGTAAAGTAATTTCCCCTTTGGCATTAAATATGCTGCCTACTATTAATAGAACGTAGTTTTATATTAACTTCTTCCACCTGTTGCAAAATATTTGGGTAGATTAACGCTTACAAGGTTCATAATCTGTTTGCTGAACGTCCTTTGACAGACTGCGGGGCTATAGCACTTATAAGTGCCATAGCCCCCGTTTATATTGTGAAAAAGAATCTACTAAATAATATACGAGTGCAACCCCTGCCAAACCTTCTGTTGAATATCAAATTAGAGTTGTGCTATGCACACATCAGTTTTTTATTAGAGATTTACAATGCGAGTGCACCTCCAAAAACAGAAGATGACCCATAGAGGAATTTGTTGTAAAATGGCAGTTAGCAAGACAAACCATAAGGAGAACCCTCAATGCGTCATTATCATCATCTTAGCATATCGAATCGGGAAAATAGACGATGATCAGCATTGCAAACGTACTTTCCGTCACCAGTGACGATCTTCTCTGCGACAACATTGTCATGGCAAAAGCACAGTTTAAAAAGGATACCGCGCTGTTGCTGGAAGATTGCAGCGAGCACGAAATCCGCATCGTAAAGAATGTGATTGCTTCTCTGAAGAAGCGTTTGCGCAGGGATGCCGGTCTCCGCGCGGCCCGCAAAAATGTTGATGAAAATATTTTACTGTAACCCTATCGCACAAGCACCGGCGGCCTGAGTCTTTCAGATAACCGGTGCTGTTTTTTCCCTCCCAATACAGACATGCCTGTGTGATAGACCGTCCTTGGCTCATTCCGCTTCCCCAGCCCTTGGCCTTGCCAATATTCCGCACCGATTCCGATGGAATGCCAAATGCAAGCAAACCGGGACTGGAAATCGCCCCGGGCCTGTGCTATGATCAATACGTAGCACCGAGAAGAAAGGACCGCTTTTCCGGCGATTCCTGGCTACCTTTGGTTTTCAATCCATTTGCGGTGCAGCAGGAAATAAACTGTACCCCACCCCAAATAGAAAGACTCTCGTGCGCGAAAGAGAAAGGAGACCCGTATGCCCTGTACAACGATTCTGGTCGGCAAGAAAGCCAGCCATGACGGCTCGACAATCATTGCCCGCAATGACGACGGCGGATTTGAAGCCAAGCGTGTTTTGGTTCACCCGGCCAGGGAGAAGGCTACCACGTACAAAACCGTCATCTCCCACCTGACGGTTGAGCTGCCGGGAAATGCCCTGCGCTATACCGACTGCCCCAACGTGTCCAAGTCCAACGGCGTATGGCCCGCCTGCGGCATCAACGAGGCCAACGTGGCCATGACCGCCACCGAGACGATCACCAGCAACGCCCGGGTCGTCGGCGCGGACCCCTATGTCCTGTATCAGCCCAAGAAGGGCCGCCATACCAAAGAGGTTCCCGGAGGAATTGGGGAAGAAGACCTGGTGACGCTGGTGCTTCCCTATATTCACTCTGCCCGGGAAGGCGTGCTGCGCACCGGCGCGCTGCTGGAGCAGTACGGCACCTATGAAGCCAATGGCATGGCCTTTGCGGACGCCAACGAAGTCTGGTGGCTGGAGACCATCGGCGGCCACCACTGGATTGCCAAGCGGGTGCCGGATGGCCGTGTGGTCATCATGCCCAACCAGTTCGGCCTGGATCATTTTGACTTTGAGGATGCTTACGGGGAGCAGAAGGAGAACCTCTGCTCGGGTGATCTGCGGGCGTTCGTGGAGAAGCACTGCCTGGCCCTGGATACGGGCACAGGTTTCAATCCACGGCTGGCCTTCGGCTCCCATTCGGATGCCGACCACATCTACAACACGCCCCGCGCCTGGTTCATGGCCCGGTATTTCCTGCCCCGCTCCTACAAGTGGGATGGGGACAGCGCGGACTTCACCCCGGAGAGCAACGATATCCCCTGGTCCTTCGTGCCGGAGCGCAAGGTGACGGTGGAGGATGTGCGGTATCTTCTGGGCTCCTACTATCAGGGAACGCCCTACAATCCCTACGACAAAAACGCTGCATGCAAGGGCAAATACCGCACTATCGGCGTGCCCAACAGCGACGTTTGCGGCATCATGCAGATCCGCGGCGAGCTGCCCAAAGCCATTCAAGGCGTGGAGTGGCTGTCCATGGGCGGCAGCGGCTTTACGGCCTGCTTCCCGGTCTATGCGAATGTGACGGAGTTCCCAAAGTACTTCAGCGGCACCACAGAAACGGTGTCCACGGACAGCATGTACTGGCACAGCCGGCTCATCGCCGCGCTGACGGACGCGCATTTCGGCAATGCCCTGCTGTTTGACGAGCGGTATGTGAATGCCGTGATGAACCGTGGACAGCAGTTCCTCTACGAGTATGACGAGAAGATCCAGCAGGGCGAATCCCCGGAAATTCTGAAGGAAGCCAACAAAAAGATTGCCGACATGGTCAGGGAAGAATCGGACAAGGCCCTTGCCGAGATTCTCAAGAACGCCTCCGAGCACATGAAGATCCGCTATCACAGAGGGGACAACTGAGTGGACGATTTTAGAAAACGCAACAGCACCAGCCGTGGGTCATCTTCTATTTTTTGGTGTTTTACTTGTATTGTACATCTCCATCCTCAAAAAAGTGGTTTTCACCACTTTTTGACACACTGAAATGATATAGCGTTTATCTGTCTAGCCATTACAGATTTGACAAAAGGTCTGTCTCAAAATACATTTTAAAAGGAGAACAGCGTGAAATTCTGCCAACTTGGTTGGAATTTCACGCTGATTTTATGGATTTCTGTGCCTGTATAGCAATTCTCCTTCAGTAAAGGCGTTTTTTCATTCTGCTTTTATGATTCAAGATTATCTTGCTTGGAGTATGCTGGCCATGTCAGGGGCGAATGCTTTGCTCTGGCTGACAGTTACAAATCCCATATAATTTTATAAGTATCATCCTGCTCGTCCAAGCCGTGCGTTTTGTCAAACTCATCAAGATATTCCAATGCATCCTCGCATTCTTTCTGGATGACCGTTATATCAAAGCCCTCCAGCTTCATATGGTCGCCAATAGGCCATTCGATTTGGGGAAAAATAGTTTCATAAACAAGCATATAATCCTCCCTGTCGGATATGTAGAAATTGAAATGAATGTCTTCTTCACAA
>OLPF01000989.1_pt1 | contig 26065 bp, 20 predicted proteins | sample 1673121 | NCBI WGS metagenome assembly OLPF01 (sample SAMEA3136756, study PRJEB25190) | human gut metagenome
AGGTTTCCAAAGGGCGATCGGAAAGCCCTTTGGTCGCGCCCGCAGGCGCGAAACCATCTGCGCCCGCAAAAAAGATATAGCAAAATGCCTTGCCAACAATCTGAAAGGCCGTGCCCCCGCAATCAGGAGCACGGCCTTTCACACTATTTTCCTTGTCACCGAATGAAATTGGTGGCAACTTTCGGATTCTCCGGGGGTTCCAGCCCCTGCTTGCGGGCCAGATCAATGCACTTGATGAGCCAGGCCATGTTCTTGCCCAGATTGGTCATGGTCTGCAAGCCCTCCGCGTCCTGGGCGGCCTCCTCTGCGGCGTTGCCGTGGATGTTGTTCCAGTAGGTGGAGGATACCACCGGCATGCGGTTAATGGTGAAATACTTGTTGATCACGTCAAAGGACGCGGTGGTGCCCGCCCGGCGGGCACTGAGCACCGCCGCACCAGGCTTGCAGGCGAAGTTCTTCCCCGCGGAATAGAATACCCGATCCAGCACCGTCAGCAGCCGGGCGCTGGGATGGGCATAGTACACCGGGGAGCCAAAGATGAACCCGTCGCAGTCCTTGGCCTTGCGGGCAATCTCGTTGACAATGTCGTCAAAGACGCACTGGCCCGTCTTGCGGCAATGGCCGCAGGCAATGCAATCCGCCATGGGCGCGTTGCCCAGGAAGATGGTTTCCGTTTCAATGCCCTCTTCCTCGATGGCCTTGGCCGCCTGGCGCAGAGCCAGGGCCGTGCAGCCGTCGGGATGGGAACTGCCGTTAAGCAGCATCACTTTCATCTGCATTCTCCCCTTTCGGTAAGGCTTAGAAGTTCCGGCTCATGTCGTACTTGGCGTAGAATTCCTTGCGGAAGTCCAGGAAGCGGTCCTCCGCAATGGCCTGACGGACGCGCTCCATCAGCCGGATGAGGAAGCGCAGGTTGTGGATGGACAGCAGCCGCCCGCCGGTGATCTCCCCGGCCTTGATGAGGTGGCGCACATAGGCCCGGCTGAAGTGGGTGCAGGCGTAGCAGTCGCACTCCGGGTCGATGGGGCCGAAGTCCCGGGCGTACTGGGCGTTGCGCACCACCAGGCGTCCGGCGCTGGTCAGGGCCGTGCCGTTGCGGGCAATGCGGGTGGCCAGCACGCAGTCGAACATGTCGATGCCCCGCAGCACGCCTTCGATGAGGCAGTCCGGGGTACCCACGCCCATGAGGTAGCGGGGCTTGTGCGCGGGCATGTAGGGCATCATCTCTTCCAGCATTTCGTACATGATGGGCTTGGGTTCGCCCACGCTCAGGCCGCCAATGCCGTAGCCGATGAAGTCCATGTCGCTGAGGGTCTTGGCGCTCTCAATGCGCAGATCCTTGTAGAAGGCGCCCTGCACAATGCCGAACAGCGCCTGATCCTCCCGGGTGTGGTGTTCCTTGCACCGCTGGGCCCAGCGGTGGGTGCGCTCCATGTTCACCCGGGCGGTCTCGTGATCGCAGGGATAGGGGGAACACACGTCAAAGGCCATGGCGATGTCCGCGCCCAGCTTCTGCTGGATGTCCATGGAGGTCTCCGGGCCGATGAACTGCCGGGAGCCATCCAGGTGGCTCTGGAAGGTGACGCCCTCCTCGGCAATGGTGCGGATGCCCGCCAGGGAAAACACCTGGAATCCGCCGCTGTCGGTGAGGATGGGCTTGTGCCAGTCCATGAAGCGGTGCAGCCCGCCGGCCTCCGCCACCAGGTCCTCCCCGGGACGCAGGTGCAGGTGGTAGGTGTTGCTCAGCAGAATCTGGGTGCCGATTTCCTCCATCTCCCGGGAGGTCATGGCCTTCACCACCGCGGCGGTGCCCACGGGCATGTAGATGGGGGTCTGGATATCCCCGTGGGGGGTATGCAGCACGCCCAGCCGCGCCCCGGACTGGGCGCAGGTGTGAATCAGTTCATAGGAAAAGGGTTGGCTCATGCGTTCGCTCCTTGTTTGATTTTACCGGTAGGTTGTCCCGCCCATGTCCAGCAGATCCCGGTACAGCGTCCAGATGCCCCCGTAGGGCACATCGTAGAAGGTCATGGGTTCTTTGGTAATGGGGTGGGTAAAGGTCAGCTTGTAGCCCCACAGGGCAATCTGCTGGCCGGGAATGCCGTGGCCGTAGCGGTTGTCCCCCCACAGGGGCGCGCCGGCGTGGGCCATCTGCACGCGAATTTGGTGGTTGCGCCCGGTTTCCAGGGAAATGGCGCACAGGGCGGTGCCCTCCCGGCGCTCGATGCACTCCCCGTGGAGGATGGCCTCCTGGGCGCTCTTCACGTCCGCCTCGCAGACCTCCACCCGGTTGAGCCGGGAGTCCTTCACCAGATAGTCGGTGAGGGTGAAGCTGTCCTGCACGGGGCCGGTGACCACGCACAGGTATTCCCGGCCCATTTCATGGGTGGCCACCTGGGCGGAGAGCCGCGCCGCCGCCTTGCTGGTGCGGGCGAATACCATCAGCCCGCCCACGGGACGGTCCATGCGGTGCACCAGGCCCAGATAAACCCGGCCGGGCTTGGCGTACTTTACCTTGATGTATTCCTTCAGCTCGGTGAGCATGTCCGTGTCACCGGTGCGGTCGGCCTGGGAGAGCATGTTCGGGGGCTTCACCGCCACCAGCACATGGTTATCCTCATAAACGATACTAGGCACGGAACCACCGCCCCGTGGCCCCGCAGGGCAGCACGCCTCCGGTGCTTACGGGCAGGCACAGCTCCTGGCTGTCCACCTGGCCCCCGAAGCGGGAGACCACGCACTTTTCAATGATGTTGCTCAGCACGCTGGCCTGGAAGCCCGTGGTGTAGCTGTTCACCAGGAAGAACAGCGGCTCCGGGCTGAGCACCTGGGCGCAGGTGTCGATGAGGCCGTAGAGCTCGTTTTCCAGCTTCCACACCTCTCCGGAAGGGCCGCGCCCGTAGCTGGGCGGGTCCATGAGGATGCCGTCGTAGCTGTTGCCCCGGCGAATCTCCCGCTGCACAAAGCGCAGGGCGTCCTCCACAATCCAGCGGCAGCTGGTCTCCGGCAGCTGGGAGAGCTCGCGGTTTTCCTTGGCCCACTGGACCATGCCCTTGGCGGCGTCCACGTGGGTCACATGGGCCCCCGCCTGGGCGCAGGCCAGGGTGGCCCCGCCAGTGTAGCCGAACAGGTTCAGCACCCGCAAATCCTTGCGGCCGCTCTGCCGCAGCTTCTCCGCCATCCAAACCCAGTTGGCCGCCTGTTCCGGGAAAAGCCCCGTATGCTTGAAGCCCGTGGGCCGCACGTAAAAGCGCAGCGCCTCATGCGTAATCATCCACTTCTCCGGCAGGCGGGAGAAAAACTCCCACTCGCCGCCGCCCTTGTCCGAGCGGTGGTACCAGGCCTGGGCCTGCCGCCACAGGGCAGGGTCCGCCTTGGGCCAGATGGTTTGCGGGTCGGGGCGGCGGAGAATCACGTCGCCCCAGCGCTCCAGCTTTTCGCCGTCGCCGGTGTCCAGCACTTCAAAGTCCTTCCAGGTGGTGGTGAGGAACATAGGGGCCTCCTTTGCGTTTTGCGGGGCGGCTGCTCACAGGCGGGGCAGCACGTCCCGGTGCAGTTCGATGAGCTTGTCCGCCACGTCCTGGAGGTAGAGCCTGTCCAGGCCGTCCAGGGCGGGGTCGGTTTCAATGGCTTCCCGGAGCGCGCCCCGGTCGCCGGCGGCGGCGCGGGCCACCAGGCGGTTGGTTTCGTCCACCGCCCGCAGGGTATCGGCCAGCGCCTCGGGGACCCGGCGGGCGGTGGATACGTCCTCCCCGGCGCGCAGGGTCAGTTCTGCCTCTATGATAGCATGGTTTTCCAGCTGTGGCAACACGCCGCGGTTGCGCCGGGTCACGGCGGCCATGCGCAGGTCCGTCCCCCGCAAAAGCGCCAGGGCCAGCTGCACGGGCCGTTGGGCCGGAGCCTTCGAAAGCAGCACCAGCTGGGCCATCATGCCCTCCCGGCTGTCCGCGCCCTTGCTGGCGATGGTGTTCATGTGCAGGATGCGTTCCTTGCGCTGCTCCACGCTCTCCCCAAAGGAGGGTTCCGCCTCGGGGATGAAGTCCGGCTGGGCGGGCAGGAACTCCGCGTGGTCGGTAACCTTGCCCATGGGCAGCGCCCCGTACCAATCCAGCCAGCGCCGGGCCAGGCGGCCCAGGTCGCCCTTGCGGGCGATTTCCTCCGCCGCGGGGAGCAGGTCGGCGCCGGTGGCGGCGTCCCCCAGGGCAAGCAGGAAGGCGAAGCCCGGCAGGCCCGCGATGTCCGCCGTGACCGTGGCAGGCTTGCGGTGCAGGGCGTGGCACAGACCCTCCAGGCCGTTGGCCCCCCGCAGGGGCGTGGGCCCCAGGCCGTAGCAGCGGAAGCCCGCGTCCGCGAACACCGCGCAGATGCGCCCCATGGGCTGAGCCAGGTTCATCACCAGGGCGTCGGGACAGGCGTAGGTCATTTCCTCGCACAGGTCGAGAACCTTATTCCCACCCCGCAGGGCGTGCATCAGCCCGCCCAGGCCGCCGTTCACCCGCGCCTGGTCGGAGAGGCCGGGGTCCTCCTCGCTGGTCCCGGCCAGGGCGTCCCGGTCCATGCGGAAGCGGCTGGCGGGCATGCAGTCCCCGGCGTAGATGACGCAGTCGGCCTCCTCCAGCACCTGGGGCAGGTCCTCGCTGACCAGCGCCCGGCCGCCCAGGCCGCGCTTTTGATAAATGGCGTCCATGTACCCCTGCAAAACCCCCTGCATGGCGGGGTTGTTTTCATAAACCGCGGTGTCCGCCCCCTCGTTGCCCGCAAAGAGCAGGTCCGCCAGCAGGGTGGGCAGCAGCATGGGAATGTCCTGGCCAATCAGGGCAAATTTCATCGGATACCTCCCGAAAAGAGGGGGGAGGCGCTACGGACGCGGTCCGCCTCCTCCCCCGATGGTTGCGTGTGTTTACTTGCGGATGGCGATGGTCGCCTTTTCCCCGTTGATGTCCCATTCCTTGGTGATCCAGTCCTGGGCGGGGGCTTCCCGGGTCAGGGACAGGGCCAGCACGCCCCGCATAATCATATCCCGGCCCATGTCGAGGGCAGCGGCCAGCTTGCCGCCGCACTGGCAGCGCACCTGGATGCGGTCGGTGACGTCGTAGCCCGCTTCCTTGCGCATGGTCTGCACCTTGCTGATGATCTCCCGGGCGTAGCCTTCGTCGATGAGGTCCTGGGTCAGGTTGGTGTCCAGCACCACGGTGACGCCGCGGTCCTGCTGGGCCATGAAGCCCGGCTTCTGGGTGGGCTCGGTGAGCACGTCGCCGCCGCTGAGCTCCACCTGGGTGCCGTCCAGCTCAAAGCGCACGGTCTCCCCGGCGGCGAAGGCGTCCACCACCTCGTTGCCGTCCAGGGTTTGCAGGTGCTGGCCGATCTTGCCCAGGAGCTTGCCGTACTTGGGCCCCAGGGTGCGCATCTGCGGCTTGAGCTTGTAGGAGGTGAAGGCCCGGGCATCCTCGGTGAAGATGACCTGCTTGACGTTCAGCTCGTCCTTGCACAGGTCGCTGTAGGCGCTGTCGAAGCTGGCGCCCTTCACATACAGGGCGGCGGCGGGCTGGCGCACCTTCATGTTGGCGGCGTTGCGGCAGGCGCGGCCCAGCTGCACCACGGCCAGCAGGGCGTCCATCTGCCGCTCCATGTCCTGGTCCACCCGGGCGGTGTCGCAGGCGGGGAAGTCGCACAGGTGCACGCTCTCCGGGGCGCCGGGGACGTTGTTCACCACCAGGTTCTGGTAGATTTCCTCGGCCATGAAGGGCACGAAGGGGGCGATGACCTTGCTCAGGGTTACCAGCACATGGTACAGGGTGGCGAAGGCCGCTTCCTTGTCCCCGGCCATGCCCTTGCCCCAGAAGCGCTCCCGGCCACGGCGCACATACCAGTTGGACAATTCGTCCACAAAGTCCTCAATGGCGCCAGCGGGCTCGGTGATGCGGTAGGCGGTCAGGTCCGCGTCCACCTTGGCGATGAGGCTGTTGAGCTTGGAGAGAATCCACTTGTCCATCAGGCTCAGCTCCACCTTCTCGATGGGATGAGCCGCGGGGTCGAAGCCGTCGATCTGGGCGTACATGGCAAAGAAGGCGTACACGTTTTGCAGCGTGCCCAGGAACTTCCGCTGGCCCTCCTGCACCGCTTCCTCGGAGAAGCGCTTGGGCAGCCAGGGGGCGGTGGTGGTGTAGAAGTACCAGCGCAGGGCGTCCGCGCCAAACTTGTCCAGCATCTGGAAGGGGTCCACCACGTTGCCCAGGTGCTTGGACATCTTGCGGCCCTCGGCATCCTGAACGTGGCCCATGACGATGCAGTTTTCAAAGGGCGCGCGGTCGAACAGCACCGTCGAGATGGCCTCCAGGGTATAGAACCAGCCGCGGGTCTGGTCGATGGCCTCGGAGATGAAGTCCGCGGGGAAGTTCTGCTCGAACTTCTCCTTGTTCTCAAAGGGATAGTGCCACTGGGCGAAAGGCATGGAGCCGGAATCGTACCAGCAGTCGATGACGTCGTGGACACGGTGCATCTCCCCGCCGCACTTTTCGCAGCGCAGGGTTACTTCATCAATATAGGGACGGTGCAGCTCAATGTCCGGGCCGGGGTCCTTCACGGCCATGCGGCGCAGCTCCTCAATGGAGCCCACCACGTGCACATGGCCGCAGGAGCAGGTCCACACGGGCAGGGGCGTGCCCCAGTAGCGCTCCCGGCTCAATCCCCAGTCGATGACGTTTTCCAGGAAGTTGCCCATGCGGCCTTCCTTGATGTGGTCGGGCATCCAGTTGATGGAGCGGTTGTTGCGCAGGAGGTTGTCCCGCACCGCGGTCATGCGGATGTACCAGGTGGGCCGGGGGTAATACAGCAGGGGCGTATCGCACCGCCAGCAGAAGGGGTAATCATGGGCGAAGGGAATGGCCGCGAAGAGCAGCCCCCGTTCCTTCAGGTCCTCCAGCACCAGGGGATCGGCCTTTTTCACAAACACGCCGGGCCACTTGGTTTCCTTGGTCAGGCAGCCCTGGGTGTCCACCAGGTTCACAAAGGGCAGGCCGTTGAGCTTGCACACCCGGTTGTCGTCCTCGCCAAAGGCGGGGGCGATATGCACGATGCCCGTGCCGTCCTCCATGGTGACGTAATTGTCGCACACCACGTACCAGGCGGGCTTGTCCGGCTCCACAAAGCGGTACAGGGGCTCGTAGGCCATGCCCCGCAGGCTCTCCCCGGGCATTTCCTCCAGGATGGTTACTTCCTTGCCCTCAAAGACCTTCTCCACCAGGGCCTTGGCCATGATGAAGTCCTCACCCTCGCAGCGCAGGCGGCAGTAGGTATCCTTGGGGTTCACGCACAGGGCCAGGTTGGAGGGCAGGGTCCAGGGGGTGGTGGTCCAGGCCAGGAGGGAGGTATTCTCCATATCCTTGACCTTGAAGCGCACGATGGCGGAGATTTCCTTAACGTTCTTGTAGCCCTGGGCCACCTCGTGGCTGGACAGGGCGGTGCCGCAGCGGGGGCAGTAGGGGGCGATCTTGTGCCCCAGGTAGAGCATGCCCTTGTCGTAGATCTGCTTCAGGCTCCACCATTCGCTCTCGATATAGTCGTTATGGTAGGTGACGTAGGGGTGTTCCATGTCCACCCAGTAACCTACCTGGTCGCTCATCTTCTCCCACTCGTGGAGGTATTTCCATACGCTCTTTTTGCACTCGCCGATGAAGGGCTCGATGCCGTATTGCTCAATCTGCGGCTTGCCGTCCAGGCCCAGGACCTTTTCCACTTCCAGCTCCACGGGCAGGCCGTGGGTATCCCAGCCCGCCTTGCGGGTGACGTTCTTGCCCTTCATGGTCCAGAAGCGGGGGAACAGGTCTTTGATGACGCGGGTTTCGATGTGGCCGATATGGGGCTTGCCGTTGGCCGTGGGCGGGCCGTCGAAGAAGGTGAAGTGCTCCCCGTCCTTGCGAAGGTCGAAGGACTTGTGGATCACGTCCTTCTCCTTCCACAGGCGGGCGACCTCCCGCTCACGGGATACGAAGTTCAGGTCGGTAGGGACCTTGTTGTACATGGTGCTGACCTCCTTTGTCCTGCTTGCAGCTGCCTAAGGTCCGGGACGCTTTTTCCATAAAAAAACGCCCCAGGAACTCTCCTGGGACGGATGCTGTCGATCCGCGGTACCACCCAAGGTTGACGGCGAAAAACGCCGCCCGCTCTGGCGCTCGTTATCGGGAGCCCCCGGGCCTCCCTACGGCATACCATCGGAAGGCCTCACTCCGGGGTGATCCGCCCTGCGCTATGCTGCCGCCGGGCTTGCACCATACCCCGGCTCGCTTGGGAGCTTTGCGCCGCCGTCCCCATCATCGTGAACGTTTGCTAGAGTTTCATTATACGCTGTTTTTTCAAATTGTAAAGGGGGAAAAGGCAGGGACCGGTTCCCCTTCCTCGCCTATTTTTTTACACAGAACAGGCGCAATTTCCTCTTTACATTCCACGGAAAATGGCGCTATACTGCTCAAGGACAAATTAGGAAAGGAGACGGACCCATGAATCGCGATTTAACCGTGGGGAAGCCAAGTCAGGTTTTGGTACGCTTTTCTTTGCCGCTGCTGGGGAGTATTGTATTCCAGCAGCTGTACAACCTGGCGGACAGCTTTGTGGCGGGCAAGTTCCTGGGGGACGCAGCCCTGGCCGCCGTGGGCAACGCTTATGAGGTTACGTTGATTTATCTGGCCTTTGCCTTTGGGTGCAACGTGGGGTGCAATGTGGTGCTGTCCCTGCTCTTTGGCGCCAAGGAATATGGCGACCTGCGCACGGCGGTGAACACCACCTTTATTGCCAGCGGCGTGCTGTGCCTGATCCTGATGGCGCTGGGCTTTGCATTCACGCCTGCGCTACTTACCGCCATCAACACGCCCCCCGAGCTCATGGCCGACACGGAAACCTATCTCTACATTTATACCGGCGGCCTGCTGTTCCTGTTCTTCTACAACATTGCCACGGGCATTTTCTCCGCCATGGGAGATTCCCGCACGCCCTTCCTGTTCCTGATGGTCTCCTCCCTGAGCAACATCGGCGTGGACATCCTCTTTGTGACCGCGGGGGGCATGGGTGTGGACGGCGTGGCCTGGGCCACCTTCCTGTGCCAGGGGGTCAGCTGCCTGTGCGCCATGGCGGCGGTGCTGCTGCGGCTGAAAAAGCTGCCCCACGCGCCCCACAAGCTCTTCTCCTTCCGCCTGCTGGAGAAGATCAGCCTCATCGCCATTCCCAGCATCTTGCAGCAGAGCTTTGTCTCCGTGGGCAATATCTTCATCCAGGGCATTGTAAACACCTTCGGCACCACCACCATCGCGGGCTATGCGGCGGCGGTGAAGGTGAACAACTTCGCCGTTACTTCCCTGAACACCCTGGGCAACGCCATGTCCACCTATACGGCTCAAAACATCGGCGCGGGCAAGATTCCCCGGGTCAAGGCCGGCGGGCGCGCGGGCATGGCCATTGGCCTGAGCATCTCCGCGGCGCTGGCGGTGCTGTATGTGCTGCTGCGCTCCGTCCTGGTGGGCGCCTTCCTGGAAAATCCCGTGGGCGCTACCCTGGAAGAGGGCATGCGCTTCCTGCTCATCGTGTCGCCCTTCTTCCCCATCCTGGCGATAAAGCTGGTCAGCGACGGGGTGCTGCGGGGCGCGGGAGTCATGCGCTACTTCATGATTTCCACCTTCACCGACCTGGTGCTGCGCGTGGTGCTGGCCAAGGCTTTCAGCGACCTGATGAGCTCCAGCACGGGCATCTGGCTGGCCTGGCCCGTGGGCTGGATCGTCGCCACGGCCATTTCCGCCACGTTCTATCTCCGGGGCGTGTGGGACAAGGAAAAGGCCGAAAAGGAAGCGAACGCCGCCGCTGTGTGATTACCTTTCTCCGCCGCCCGGCGCTTTGCCTCCCGGGCGGCGGTTTGCGTTTCTTTATGATTACCAAGGAAGGAGGGCATGTCCATGCCATTGATTGAACCCATGACCCCGGCCTTCGCCTCCTATCTCAGCGACGAATCCCGCACCCAGGGGCAGGCGGAATATATCGCCTTTCCCCGCAGCGAGGAGGAAATCGCCCAGGTATTGCGCTGGTGCGCCCAGCATGGCGTACCCGTCACCGCCCAGGGCGGCATGACCGGCCTGGCCGGCGGCGCCAGTCCCCAGGGCGGCCTGGCCCTGAACCTCTCCCGGATGGACCGTATTCTGGGCCTGCGCCGGGACAGCGGGGGCACCTGGCTGTTGCGGGTGCAGCCGGGGGTTCGGCTGCTGCAGGTGCGCAAGGCGCTGAAGGAAAAGAGCTTCCAGATCTCCCAGTGGGACGAGGCCTCCGTGGCCGCTTTGCGGGATTTCCGCCCCGGGGAGGCCTTCTTCTCTCCCGACCCCACGGAAACTACCGCCAGCATCGGCGGCATGGCTGCCTGCAATGCCAGCGGCGCGCGCTCCTACCTGTACGGGGCCACGCGCACCAAGATCCACGCCCTGCGGGTGGTGCTCACCGATGGCAGCGTCACCGCCCTGGAGCGGGGCGTGCACCGGGCCCGGGGCCGGGAAGCCCTGCTGCCCCTGACGGATGGCAGCACCCGCCGGGTGCTCCTGCCGGAGTTTGAAACCCCGCCCATCAAGGACGCAGGCTTTTATCTGCGCCGGGACATGGACCTGGTGGACCTGTTCATGGGCAGCCAGGGGCTGTTTGGGATTATCAGCGAGCTGGAGCTGGAGCTGACACCCTCCCCGGCGCTTTTGTGGGGCGTTACCGCCTTCCTGCCGGATCATGCCGCCGCCCTGCGCTACGTCCGCGCCCTGAAGGGCCAGGAGGGGGACCCCCTGCCCGACCGGCCCGCGGCCATTGAGTTCTTCGACCGCCGGGCCCTGCGCCTGGTGGAGGAGCAAAAGGCGGAGACCCCCGCCTTCCGCCAGCTCCAGGAGCTGCCGGAGGACTACAACTGCGCCGTGTACGCGGAGTTCAACCCCCGGGACCCGTCGCTGTTCCTGCCCACCCTCTCCGCCCTGTCCGATACCCTGCGCCGCCTGGGGGGCGACCCGGAGCGCACCTGGGTGGCCCGCAACGAACGGGAGCTGGAAAAGCTATTGTTCTTCCGGCACACCGTGCCGGAAACCATCGACCTGATCGTGGAAAAGAACCGCAAGAACGACCCCTGCATCACCATCCTCTCCACGGACATGGCCGTGGACGACGCGCACTTTGAGACGCTGTTCCACCGCTACGAGCGGGACCTGGACGCCTGCAACATGCCCTGCCTGCTCTTTGGGCACATCGGCGAAAACCACGTGCACCCCAACCTGCTGGCCCGTACCCGGGAGGAATGGGAGCGCGGACACCGGCTCTTTGAGGAATGGGCGGCCTTCGTGGCGTCCATGGGCGGCACCATCACCGCCGAGCATGGCGCGGGAAAAATCAAGCGCAAGCTGGAGGCCATTATGATGGGCCCGGAGAAAATGGCCCAGCTATGGGAACTCAAGCGCCAGCTGGATCCGCAGCTGCTGCTGGGCCCGGGCAATGTGCTCACGGAGGTGGAACAATGAACATCATCGTATGCGTAAAACAGGTGCCCGCCTCCAATGAAACCCGCCTGGACCCGGTAACTCACACCATCCTGCGGGACGGGGCGGCCATATTGAACCCCTTTGACGCCTACGCCGTGGAGGAAGCCCTGCGCCTGCGGGAAAAGCTGGGCGGCGAAATCACGGCCCTGAGCATGGGCGTGCCCGCGGCCCAGCGCATGCTGCGGGACGTGCTGGCCCTGGGGGTGGACCGGGCGGTACTGCTCACGGACCGGGCCTTTGCGGGTTCGGACACCCTGGCCACGGCCACGGCACTTTCCGCCGCGGTGCGTCATCTGGGCGGCGCGGGGCTGATTCTGTGCGGGCGCATGGCCTCTGACGGGGACACGGCCCAGGTGGGGCCCATGCTGGCCACCATGCTGGGGCTGCCCTGCGTCACTGACGTGGCCGCCGTGGAAGAGATCACCGAGCACTCCGCCCGGCTGCTGCGCCTCACCGATGAAGGCTACCAGCGGGTGGAAACCAGCCTGCCCGCGGTGCTTACCGTGGTCAAGGAAATCAACGTGCCCCGGCTGCCCTCCATCGCCGGGGTGCTCCGGGGCGAGCAGGGGGAAGTGCGCTGCCTGACCGCCCAGGAGCTGGGCGTGGATACGGCCCAGGTGGGCCTGAAGGGCTCCGCTACCAAGGTAACCGCCACCAGCCGTCCCCCCGTGCGCGGCCAGTGCCGCCGCCTGACGGGCACCCTGGAAGAGATGGTGCAAGCCGTGGCGCAGGCCTTGCGCGGAAAGGAGGCGGAGATCCATGACTGAGCTGTGGGTGTATGTGGAGCTTTGCCGGGAGGGAATCCGCCCGGTGACCTTTGAACTGCTGGGCAAGGCGGCGGAGCTGTCGGCCCGCTGCGGCGGCCAGGTGACCGCCGTGGCTCTGGGCGACTGCGACACGGGAGCGCTGATTGCCGCGGGCGCGGACCGCGTGCTGGTGGGGGAAGGGCTGCCTTTCCCGGCCGAGGATGGCTTACAGGCGCAGGCCCTGGCGGAGCTGTGCCGCCGCCGCCACCCGGACATGCTGCTGCTGGGCGCCACGGGGGTGGGGCGTTCCCTGGCGCCGAGAACCGCTGCGCTGCTGCGCACGGGCCTGACCGCCGACTGCACCCGGCTGGACCTGGACGAAAACGGCCTGCTGCTGCAAACCCGGCCGGCCTTCGGCGGAAACCTGATGGCCACCATTCTCTGCCCGGAGCATCGTCCGCAGATGGCCACCGTGCGGCCCAAGGTATTCCCCATGCCCGCCCTTGACGCTGACCGGCGGGGCGAAGTGTGCCGGGAGGCCCTGCCGCCCATGGAAAGCCCGGTGCATCTGCCGGAAGAGCTGCCCGCTCCCGGGGGAGACGCCCGGCTGGACGCGGACATTCTGGTGGCGGTGGGCAATGGCATTGGCGGGGACGAAAACCTGGCCATGGCCCGGGAGCTGGCCCGGCGCCTGGACGGCGGCCTGGCCGCTACCCGCCCCCTGGTGGACGCGGGACGGGCGCCCTACCCCCATCAGGTGGGGCAGACGGGCAAGACCGTGGCCCCCAAGGTCTACCTGGCCCTGGGAATTTCCGGCGCCATTCAGCACATGGCCGGGGTACAGGCGGAAAGGATCATCGCCGTGAACGCCGACCCCGACGCGCCCATCTTCGCCCAGGCGGATGAAGCCGTGGTGGCGGACTGCGGGGCGTTCCTGCGTGAGCTGCTGACTTTGATTCCACAGCGGGGATAACATTTGTACGCGCCGCGGCAAAGGGATGCCGCGGCGCGTTTTAGCGTGCCCATAGCCAAATATGGAATAAAATGCATTGCTTTTTCGTTTCATAAGCGTTGGGAAAATTGCGCCATGGAAATGTATGCCGCGGCAAGGCACCGCAATCAAGTCTGCCAGGCGCAAGCTTCGTTCAGCTTTGTACGGTGAAGGCAGAGCGGCTTATCTATTTGTTCTGCCCCATCAATTCAGTATGCAGGACAACCATATCCAAAGGGGATATGCGGCGGGAGGCCGCTCAGGATATATCGTGAGCTCTGCACATCTGCAAAAAAATTTTCCATTTCTGCAAGGAGGTTAGGGCATGAGAAAATTCATTACGATCTTCACGAGTCTGGTTGTGCTTGTTGCAAGTTGTGGAAGTGTGCGTGCTGAAACGGATATGCTGCAAGCGTTGTACCTTGCCACAGCGCACGCAGATCAGGCAGATGCGCTTCAAATTGTCCAGGAGTCATTGGCTGCATGGGGTTACCAAGTGGATATGGGTGCGGAAGGTGACGCTGCCCATGATCTGTACGATGTTTTGATGGACATCTGCGAGCAAGCATGCGGAGATTACTATGCGTGGACCGTAACGCAACGGTACCAGTTTGATTCCTTGATGGTGCTGCTGGGGCAATTACCGTACCGCATGAACCTGGACCCAGCGTCCGATGTCATCGACCAGGAAACCGCGCTGGATGTGGCCGTATCCGAAATCGTGAACCGGTATGGCGCGGCCTATGACACCAGTGACTATCAGGCTACTGCTTCCTATTACGCCGCAGAGAACGGAAGCACACAGGGCATGTGGCGCTTTGGCATCGAGTATGCCAGCGGGGATCTGTTTGCTGTGCATGTCCTTCGTGGTGAGGTAAGCTACTGCGTTCAAGAAAAGCGGCTGGGCGATTTAGAGATGGAGTACAACCAGCTGCTGGAAGCAAGGGGCGCCTTTTTCAAGTGGTCCTTGGAAGAAAAGATGGAATATGCAAACTCCCTTCCGGACAAACTGCGCTTGGCCCAGGCAAGCCAAGAAATCAACATGAGCTATGATGAGCTTGTTGGCATTTCTCAATATGGGTTCTGCCTTCCGGGCACGGACGACCTGCCGCAGGAAGAGGCCAAGCGGATTGCCCTGGAGGCGGTGCAAGCAGCGTATGATCTGCCTGATGATTGGTCCGCGAATGCCGAGATCTATTATTCGTTCTTTGCCACGCACACGGGAGAATGTGTATGGCGTGTTATTCTTTGGAAGACTGGAAACACGGCCTTTCCCAGCGGCATCGTTGAGCTGAATGCCCAAAGCGGAGAGGTGCTCAAATTGGCGAAAAACGGAACTTTGCCCAATGAATACCTTCCATATCTGGATAGAATCTAAAGGCGATGCGGCCTTTCCCTGTGAAACGCGCACACTGTTCAGGGCACCGGGAACGCTTCACCAGCCTGTGGAAAAGCCATTCTCGCCCATTCCTCCGCAAAGTCCAAGGTCCGGCATGCTCCTGTGAAGGATCGCAAAAGCCCCTTTGCATAAACAAAAGCGCGCCGCGGCCGTTCATCCCTGCCGCGGCGCTTGCTTATTCCGCGCTTCCCGTGGTGACCATCACCGTCATGCCCAGGCGCGTTTGGGCAGGCGGATCAAAGGAAATATATGCCTTGTAGGCCGCTTCCCCGGTCTCGGAGGAGCTCACGTGGGAGATCATCTCCACGGTGCCGGTGACCGTCTCCGCCGCGTCCTCATCCCAGGTGAAGCTCAGGCGTACCGTGTCCCCCTTGGCAATCTCCGCCAGATCGTACTCGTTTACGGAAATCTCCACCTGGAGACTCTCCCGGGGATAAACCGTGAGCAGGGTGTCACCCTTGTTCACCGTGGCACCCACGGAGGCGTTGAGCTGGGCCACAATGCCGCTGACCTGGGAAACCACCTGGTTGTCCGTGGCGTATAGGCCGTCCAGGCTGCCATTGACCGTTTCAAAGAGCAGCTGGCCCCGCTCCACCTGCTCGCCCTCGCTCACATGCACGCGCAGGATGCTTCCGCTGCCGGTGACGGGGGTTTCCGCGGTACGGGAGACGGTGCCCTGGCCCAGGCGGCTTTCGCTGTCCAGGTCGGCGGAGCGGTAGATGGCCACGGTCTCCTCCATGAGCAGCTCCCCGGAGGTAGTTTCCACGGTGTAGTTGGTGCCCTCCGCGCCGGTGATCACGCCCGTAGCAGTGTGCTTGCCGTCTGCGGTGCAGGAGATGTATACCGTTTCACCGATGGTCACATAGCGGGTTTCGCTGCTGTTGTAGGCCTTGTTGATGGAGGCGGAGATGGTGTATTTCTCCGCGGGGCTCAGGTACAGCACCGCGCCATAGCGCTGGGTAACGGTGTCCACGGCGTCCCCGGGCTGACCGAACAGGCCGCAGACGGTGCCGGAAGTGGGCGCGTACACCTTGGTGGTCTCAATGGTGCAAATGGCGTCTCCCAGGGCGATTTCCGACCCGGCCTTCACGGCCACGTCGCTGACCATGCCCCCAAAGGGCGCCGTAACGCTCACCGCGTCCCCGGCCACCACCGTGCCGTCAAAGGTGATCTCCGCCCGGGCGCTCAGGGGCGCCAGCAGCAGCCCCGCGGCCAAAAGGGAAAGGAGCTTGTGAATTCGCATGGTTTTTTCCCTCCTTGAATTTGCGTGATGATGGGCCGGATTACATCCGCCGCAGCGCTTCAATGGGGCTCAGGCGGCTGGCCTTGCGGGCGGGGGACCAGCCGAACACAATGCCCACCGCCGCGGAAAAGCCCACCCCCAGGGCAATGGCCCCATAGGAAATGGTGAAGGCCGTACCCATGGCCGAGCACAGAATGGCGGAAAGGCTGATGCCCAGCACCACCCCGATGAGCCCGCCCACCATGGACAGCAGAAAGGATTCAATCAGGAATTGCAGCTGAATCTGCACCGGTTCCGCGCCAATGGCCTTTTTCAGGCCGATTTCCACGGTGCGCTCGGTGACGCTGGTGAGCATCATGTTCATGATGCCGATGCCGCCCACCAGCAGCGCGATGGAAGCAATGCCGCCCAGGAGCATGGACATCATGGACAGCATGCTGGACATGGTGTCCTCAATGGCGTCCATGGTGGTGATGGTGTAGGTGTCGTCCTCATAGCTGAACAGGCTGTCCAGCAGGGGTTCCATCTCCGCCACAATGGCGTCGGAATTGTCCGCGCTGTCGATATACACGGTGAGGTTGGTCACCAGGCTTTCGCCGTTCATCTTCAGGGCGGTGGTGTAGGGAATCAGCACATCGCTGCTGCCGGACATCATGCTGGAGATGGAGCTGTCCCCGTCCTCGGCCAGGGTGCCCACCACGGTGAAGCTCTGGCCGCCCAGGTAGATAGTCTGCCCCACGGGCGCCACCCCGTAAAAGAAGGTATCCACCAGCTCGGAGGAAATCAGGCACACCCGGCTGGACTGGTCCACGTCAATGGCATTGATGGCCCGGCCCTGATCCACCAGGCCCGGGTTCACGGTGAAATAGTAATCGTTGCGCCCGGCGATGGACACGGAGGACTCATAGCCGTTGTCCCGGGCGGCGGTGGCCGAGAGGCTCACCGTGGGGGAAACGCCCTCCACATGGTCCAGGGCCGTGAGGCTGTCCATGTCCTCGGCGGTGAGGCCGCCCTTCAGGTCGCTGCCCGGGGCGGAGAGCGTCAGCGTCCCCGCGCCCATGGAGGTGAAGGAATCCGAAATGGAGGAGGACACCCCCGAGATGGTGGTAATCAGCGCGATGACCGCCGTAACGCCGATCATAATGCCCAGAATCGTGAGAAAGGAGCGCATGCGGTTCTGGCAAATGTTGCTCACGGACATGCGCACGCTTTCCACAAAGGTGGTGGTGGCGGTGGAAACATACCGCAGCAGGGTTTTCACGCGAAGGTCGCCTCCTCGGCTTCGGTCAGCTCGCCGTCGATGATGTGCACCACCCGGCGGGCCTTCTTGGCCACGTTCAGGTCATGGGTAATCATCAGGATGGTGTTGCCTTCCTCATTGAGTTCCTCAAACAGGTCCATGATCTGCCTGCCGGTGTGCTGGTCCAGGGCGCCGGTGGGTTCGTCCGCCAGGAGCATGCTGGGATGGGTCACCAGCGCCCGGGCGATGGCCACACGCTGCTGCTGGCCGCCGGAGAGCTGGTTGGGGGCATGGTGCAGCCGATCCTTGAGCCCCACCTTCACCAGCATTTCCTCAGCCCGGCGGGCGCGCTCCCGGGGACGTACCCCGGCATAGATCAGCGGCAGCTCCACGTTTTTCACCGCGTCCATGCGGGGGAGCATCTGGGAATTCTGGAAGATAAAGCCGATCTCCCGGCTGCGGATGTGGCTGAGCTCCTTTTCATCCAGGTCGGCAATGCGCTGATCCTGGAGGATGTATTCCCCGCTGGTGGCCTGGTCCAGGCAGCCGATGATGTTCATCAGCGTGCTTTTGCCGCTGCCCGAGGGGCCCAGCACCGACAGGTATTCCCCCGGGGCCACGTCCAGGTTGATGCCCTTGAGGATGGGGACCTCCTCATCCCCCAGGGCGTAGTTCTTGGTAATGTCCCGCATGCGGAAGAATATGCGTTGTTCCGTCACGTTTCCGTCCCTCCTCACGGCATGCCGCCGCCGAAGCCGCCGCCAAAGCTGCCGCCGCCGAAATTCCCGCCGAAGTCGCGGTTCTGCCGGCTGTTCTGCATGCCGCTGGGCGCGCTGCCGCCGAGCATGCTGCCGCCCCCGAACAGGGACATCAGGCTGCTCAGGCCCGTGGAAGCGCTGGCGGAGGTGGTTTCCCCCACGTAGACCTCGTCCCCTTCGGACAGGCCCGCGGTGATCTCCACATAGTTGTCGTTGTCCACGCCGATCTCCACGGGAACCTTTTCCATGACGCCCTCGGCGGTCTGCTGGAGGACATAGGCGCTGTTGTCCACGTCAAAGGACAGGGCGTCCTTGGACAGGACCACCACGTCCACGGCTTCCTCCTGGGGAATGGTCACGGTAACCGCCATGCCGGGGAGCACGTCCTCGGTGACGTCCATTTCGCAGGTCACGGTATAGTAGGCCGTGGAGCCCTGGGAGGCGCTGATGCGGTTGATATGGGTAATTTCGCTGTCAAAGGTTTCGCCCAGGGCGGTGACGGTGATGCGGCAGGCCTGCCCTTCGCTGACCTGGGAAATCTGGTATTCATCCACGCGCATGGTCACCTTCATGTGGGCAAAGTCCACAATCTGGATCATGCTGGCGCCGGCGGCCACTTCGTCGCCTTCCTCCACGCTGAGCTCATTCACCGTGCCGTCAAAGCTGGCCTCCAGGGTTTCGCCGGTGGAAAGGCGCAGGAGCCGCTCCCCGCTCTCCACCTGGTCGCCCTCGGCCACGTACACGGCGCGAACGGTGGCCGCCGCCCCGGCGGTGAGGGTTTCGTTATTTACCACGCTCACCGAGCCGGAAAAGCTCAGGGCATTGGAGATGGTCCCCCGGGAGGCGGTGTACTTCACGTAGGTCGTGGTTGCCTCCGCCTGCCAGGTGGGGAGCACAAACAGGGCAAAGGCCCCCGCCGCCACCGTGAGCAACACCAGCCAGGTTATCAGCCGCCGGAGCCACCGGCGCTTCTTTTTCGGCTTTGCCATCGCCATCCACCTTACCCTTCCTTCGCCTGCGCCAGCTCCTCCAGGGTGCCGGTGTAGACGTCGTAATAATAGAACGCTCCGCCCTCTTCCTCGGTGAGGGGCCAGGTTTCCCCGGCCACGGTGACCGACAGGGCGGTTTCTCCCGCTTCCGTCATGGCCACATGGTAGTCAAAGGCCTCGCTGCTCAGCCCCTGGGCGCGGTACATGGTGTAGCGCACCCCCGCCGCAAAGCCCGCCGTGGACAGGGCCGTCACCTGATCCCCCACCTGGAGCACCAGGTAATCAATGCCGCTGGCCGCCAGCTTTTTGTACACGGTGCCGTTGAAGTCCCAGGTGAAGGCCGCGTCCTCCGCCTGGGCAAGGTCCTCCTGGGAGACGGCCAGCACCAGGGTATCCGGGGTGTCGGAGGCGTCCTCCATCCAGTTGGACAGGGTAGCGGTGAAGGCGGGCTGGTAATCCTCGCCCAGCCGGGCCAGGAGGCTTTCATCGGGCCGCAGGAACAGCTCCAGCTCCGTTTCACCCATGACCAGGGAGCTCATGGGCTGATCGGCCACCACCAGCTCCACCCCGTCATAGGCCACCACGGCGGTGGTGTCGGAGGTGGCGTGGGTGGTTGCCACGGTGGAGGAGGAACCGCCGCCACCGCCGCCGGAGAAGCCGCCGCTGGGCCGGCCCTGGCTGCTCTGGAGGGTGACTTCCTTTTCATAGGCGGCCAGGTTGCCCGCGCCGTCCCGGGCCACGATGGTTCCCGGGGCAAAGGTATACGCCTGGGCGGCGGTGAAGGTCAGTCCCCACACGCCTTCGCCCATTTCCGTAACGGGATACCAGCTGGCGCCGCCGTCCATGGACAGGCCGTCAATGCCGCTCACCGCGTCCGAGGCGGTGACGGTCAGGGTGAGGTTTGCCCCCGCGGTGGCCTGCACCAGGGGCGGGGTGGTATCCAGCCGGAGGGTCACATCCTGGGTGGAGGCGGCCACCTGGCCCGCCCCATCCAGCACCACAAAGGTCAAGGTATAGGCGCCCTCCTCTTGGGCGGTGAAAGTGTTGCCCGCCAGGGTCACGGGAGCGCCGCCGTCATAGCGCACCGCCCAGGTCCAGCCCTGGGGCAGCTCCACGTCGCTGGAGAGGGTAAAGGTGGGGGCCGTGGTCAGCCAGGAACCGTCCAGCGTTTGGTCGCAGGCCGCCTGGAGGGTCAGCGTCGCGGTTTCCTCCCCGGCGGTGACCTCCTCCACGTATACGAACAGGCCCGCGCTCCCGTCCAGGGGGCTTTGGGTGGTGACCCGCACGGCGCAGCTGCTGGTGGCAAACACGCCGGGATCTGCGGCCAGCTGCACGCCGCTGAGCTGGGACGCGCCGCCGGAAAGAATAATGATGTCCCCGGTGAGCAGATAGATGGTGCTGCCCGTGGGCGCCAGGGCCAGCAGCCCTTCCAGGGTTCCGTAGACCGGGCCGCTGCCGTCAGGGTTTCCCATCCAGGCCTGCTTGCGGATGGAGGACTCCGTGGTGAAGTCCAGGCGCACCGTATAGGGCGCGGAGGTGGCCAGGGTCTGGCCGTCGTCATCCATCATATAGAAGCGCAGGGTATATGTCCCGGAGGCCGTGGCGGTGTACCGGTCACCTACCAGGGCCATGGGCGCGGCATCGTCCACGCTGACGGCATAGTACCAGTTCGCGCCGGTTATGCCGCTGAGGATGAAGGTGGGTGCCGCGTCGGAAAGGGTATCGGGGGTGTAGTCCACGGCGGCCACCAGCAGCTCCGGTTCAGGGAGCACCTCAGGCTGTTCCGTGGGGACGGGTGCGATTTCCGAAGTAGGCGTAGCCGTGGGTTCCGCAGCAGGCTCCGCAGTAGGTGTCGCCGTAGGTTCCACAGCAGGCTCCACCGTGGGTGTGGCCGTGGAATTCGCGGCAGGCTCTGCCGTGGGCGTGGCCGTAGGTTCCACAGTAGGCTCTGCGGTGGGCGTGGCCGTGGGGGCCGTGCCAGACCCCGATGACAGGGTTACCGCCCAGGCCCGGGAACGTGCCAGTACCTCTCCGGCTTCATCCAGCACCACAAAGCGATAACTGCCGGAGGCGTCCGGGGTGTAGGTATTGCCTTCCAGGGGCTGTGCCTGGACGCCGTCCATCTCCACGCCGTAGGTCTGCCCCTGCGTCAGCTCCGGAATGGCGGCCAGGGTGAAGGTGGGGGTACAGGGATTGCTTTCATCATAGTTCTGGGGAGTGACCTGCAGCTCCATTTCCAGGATCTCCTGGCTTTCGCCGCCGTTGGAGCCTTCCTCCACCGACAGTTTGAAGCCCACCCACAGGTACACCGTATTTTCGGCGCTGTTTCCGGCGGGGTTGGTTTCGGAGAGCATCACCACGCGGTTTTCCTCGGGGAAAACGGTGATGTCCAGGGCCAAGGCCAGGTCGCTGGCCTGCTCCAGGGTCCAGCCCGGCAGCTCATATACCTTTGCGGATGCCAGATACACGGGCTGGCCCAGGGCCTGGGCCAGGGGAATCAGCTCCGCCAGTTCCCCATAGCGCCGGGTTTCTCCCTCCAGGTAATAGGCGGGGCCGTTGGCGGCCACCTCAGGTGTTGCTGTTGCCGTGGGCACAGCGGTAGCCTCCGCCGTAGGAGCGGCCGTTGCCGTGGGCATGGCGGTAGCTGTCGCCGTAGGCATGGAGGTGCCCATATCCGAGGATGTGGCCATGTCCTCCGCCAGGGTGACCGTGCTGCCCGGCAGGGCCAGATTCAGGGCCAGCAGCAGCGCCAGCCCGCCGGTGAAATACCTTTTCATAGGGATGCACACCTCCATTTACGTTTCGTCACTCAGGGGAACCACCGTTACCGTCATGCCCAGGCGGACATCGTCCCCGGGGGTAAAGGTGGCATAGGCCGTATACATGGCTTCGGTGGAGACGCTTCCCTGCGTCTGCGCGTCGCTGACATAGGAAATTGCCGTCACCTGTCCGGTGGCGGGCTGGGACTTATCCTCATTCCAGTTGAAGTAAATCTCCACGGTGTCTCCCACGGCAACCTGGCTGAGCAGATCCTCGGGGATGGTGAACGCCACCTGATACCCGCTGCGGGGCGCCAGCACCGCCAGGGTCGCCCCCTGCTGCACCTGCTGTCCCAGGCTGCACTGCACCTGGGTGACCACGCCGGCGCTGTCCGACGTTACCTCCGGGCTGCCGGTGGCGCTCAGCCCCATCAGGGAGCCGGAGACGGTTTCAAACAGCAGCTGGCCCCGCTCCACGGTGTCCCCGTCGGAGACGTACATTTTCAGAATGCTGCCCGTACCGCTGACGGCCACCTCCGCCGTCCGCTGCACCACGCCGGTGCCCAGGCAGCTGTCCGCGTCATAATCCGGGGAGCGGTAAATATAGGCGGATTCCTGCAGGTACATCTCCCCGGCGGTGGTGGTCACCGTATAGGAGGAGCCGCTCACCCCGGTGACAATGCCCTCCGCCCGGTGGCTGCCGTCCTTCACGCACTGGATATATACCTTTTCCCCCAGCTCCACATAGTAGGTGTCCACATCCTCATGGGCCTTGGAAAGCGTGCAGGAGATGGTATAGCGGCTCACCGGGGAAAGGTAGAGCACCGTGCCCTCGGCGCTGTCACCCTCCTGGGCAAAGACGCCGTTGACGGTGCCATCCTGGGTGGCCCATACCTTGGTGGTGCTCAGGGTGACCACGGCATCCCCGGCCTCCAGCAGCTGGCCTTCCCGGATGTCCAGGGCGGTGACCGTGCCCCCAAAGGGCGCGGTGATTGCCACGGTTTCCCCGGCCACCACCGTACCGTCAAAGGTTTCCTGGGCCAGCGCCCCCCAGGGAAGCAGCAGCGCCGTCAGTAGCCACGCGGCCCATAGCTTACGTTTCATGACTCATTTCCTCCTGTTTGCTCCTGGGGCTGCGCGGGACTGTCCGCCTGCGCGTCCTGGGTATCCTGGCCGGTGGGGCGACCGCCTTGCTGGCCGGATCCGGGCCGGCCGGTATTCGTGGATTCCTCTGTGCCGGCGTTCTCTTCGGTGCTTTGCAGGTTATCCGTGCGCTGGGACGTTTCGGCTTCCGTGGACGTCTCGCTGCCTTCGGGCGCTTCCATACCTTCGGGCATCTCGCTGCCTTCGGGGATTTCCATACCCTCGGGCATCTCGCCGCCTTCGGGGATTTCCATACCTTCCGGCATCTGACCGCCTTCCGGAACTTCCATGCCTTCCGGCATCTGACCGCCTTCCGGAACTTCCATGCCTTCGCGGAGCGTCCAATCCTGGGAGAAGCTCCGGTTGGTGTCCCGGCTGCGCTCGCCCTCCTGGATCACCACGGTCTGGCCCACCAGGGAGGCATACAGCTTGCCCAGGGAGAAGTCCTCCGCCGCTTCCGTGCCCGCCACGGCCCACACGGTTTCCCCGGGTTCCACCCCGGAGACGATCTCCACCCGCATGCCGTCGCTTAGCCCGGTTTCCACCTCACGCTCCTGATAGCTGCCGTCCGCCTGGCGGATGAGCACATAGGGCGTGCCATCCTCGCGGAAGGACAGGGCCGCCATCTCCAGGGTGGTAACGCCCAGGGCCTCCTCGTCGGCAATGGTCACCGTGGCGGCCATGCCGGGCAGCACATTCTCCGGGGCATCCAGCCGGGCGGTGGCGGAATAGCTGGCCACGTTGCCCATGGACCCGGAGACCAGGTTGATGTGGTCGATCTCCGTTTCGATATCCAGCCCCAGAGAAATGATGGTCACCGTGCAGGGGAGTCCCTTGTACACCTTCTGCACGTCGTATTCATCCACGCTCAGGTCCACCTGCAGCTGGGTGAAATCCACAATCTGCACCAGGCCCTGGCTGCGGCGGAGCCAATCGCCCTTGGCCACGGCGATCTCGTTCACGGTGCCGTCGATGCCCGCCTTGAGGGTTTCGCCATTGGACAGATCCAGGATTTTATCCCCTGCCTTTACCGCCTGGTCCTGGGTAACATAGATGTTGCTCACGGTGGCCTCGCCGCTGTTTTGCAGCGTTTCGGTATGTATGGCGCTGATCTGCGCATTGAAGCTCATGGTGGTTGCAATGTCCCCTGTCTGTGCGGTATAGCTGGCATAGACGGTTTTCTCCGCCCCTGCCGCCATGGGATAAATATAGCTGTATCCCGCCAGGCACACCGCCGCAACCACCGCCAGCAGCGCCACCCGCTTTGTCCATTGCCATACCCGGCTCTTTCCGCGCCCCATGTCCTGCTCCCTTCGCGCCCTGCGCGCCATGTTTTTTCCATTACCGGGAAACCGTTCCAAGCATAGGCTTTTTGCTTGAAAAGGTTTTATAGGCCGCCTGATGAAATCATGGAGTTTGTATGAAAACTGCGTGAATAGCTCAACCATGGACGGGAAGGGAATCTTCCCGGACGCAAGGAGTTTTGTCCCCGGCTGTCGAATGCATATTTTACCAAAGCAAAGGGGGAAAGGTTCATGCCCGGCTATGTCACTGCGGAACAGGTGGCGCAAGCGCTGCGCCCCAGCCTGGGTTCCGCCGTGCTGGAGCAAACCGGCCTGTGCGAGGGCGCGGCCCGGCTGCTGAAGCGTTTTGCGCCCTATCGGGAAACCCTCGAAGAGCTGGCCCAGCGGGTGGAAAGCTACCTGTTTGATACCCTGTACGGCTACCTGGGCGACGACATGACGGTAAAGACCGACAGTGGGGAGCTGCGGCGCATCCGCATGCGGGAGCTGCCCCAGCTGGCCGACGACGTCATGGGCGTGCTCTTTGACAGCATGCAGGTGTATTCCATCACCTATACAAAGCTCAAGGATTACTCCCTGCACGCCGGTTCCCTGAGCGCCATGCGGGTACTCTACCAGAAGTTCGACGCCTTCCAGCCCCCCGAGGAAAAGGAGCTCATTGCCCGCATCATCCGGGATAATTATCCCCCGGAGCGCTATGCCGCCTGGCTAACATAAAGACGGGATGCATGGCCCCTCCTGGACCGTTACATAAGCGGCCCCTGGCACACCAACCCAAGAAAGGAACGTATCCATGAAGAAAACCCTGGCTCTTTTGCTTTCCCTGCTCCTGCTCGCCCTGCCCCTGTGCGCCCTGGGCGAAACGGTGGCCACTTCCTTTTATCCCATTTATCTGTTTGCCCTGAACCTGACCCAAGGCATCGACGGCCTGGAGGTGCGCAACCTGGCCGCCCCGGGCACGGGCTGCCTGCACGATTACCAGCTGCAAACCGGCGACATGAAAGCCCTGGCGGAGGCGGATGTATTCCTCATCAACGGGGCGGGCATGGAGAGCTACCTGCAAAACGTGATGGACGCTTTCCCGGAGCTGCCGGTGGTGGACGCCTCCGCGGGCATTCCCCTGCTGGAGGAGGACGGCCAGCTCCACGACCATGACCAGGCAGAGGCCGAAGCCCACGACCATGAAGTCAACGCCCATCTGTGGCTGGACGCCGCCAACGCGGCCGCCATGGTGGACAACCTGAGCGCCGGACTGTGCGAAGCCTTCCCGGACTACGCCGCGGCCATTGAGGCCAACCGTGCCGCCTACGCCCAGCGCCTGACGGAGCTGGACCAGGAGCTGCGCGACGGGCTGGCGGACCTGCCCCGCAAGGACATCATCACCTTTCACGAGGCGTTCCCCTACTTTGCCCGGGCGTATGGGCTGAACGTGGTGGGCGTAGTGAACCGGGAGCCCGGCGACGCCCTGTCCCCCGCGCAGCTGGCGGAGCTGGTGGGCGTGGTGGAGGAGCTGGGCACGCCGCCGCTGTTCGTGGAGCCGCAGTATGACGATCTGGCCGCCCGCACCCTGGCCCAGGAAACAGGCGCGGAGGTATACACCCTGGACCCGGTGGTCACCGGACCCACGGATGAGACCGCGCTCACCAGGTATGAAGACGTGATGCGCGAAAACATGCGCACCTTGCAGCAAGCGCTGGGAGAATAAGCGGAGAGGCTACCGCCTCTCCCCGGTCGTCCCCAATCTCTCCATTCACCAAGGCCGAGAGGCATGTGCTTCCCGGCCTTTGACTTTATAATAAGGAAATTTCCTGCAGCGCGGCTCCACCGGCAAAGTCCGTAACGGGCACGCAACTCACATGGCCCCCACACCGCGGCAAGGTACCGCTGCAAAGTGCCCCTATGGCAGCGGCCCCTTGCCATCACTCCAAGGATCAACCGGCGCCAACGCACCGG
>OLPF01001001.1_pt1 | contig 25959 bp, 20 predicted proteins | sample 1673121 | NCBI WGS metagenome assembly OLPF01 (sample SAMEA3136756, study PRJEB25190) | human gut metagenome
GTATCGACAAGCTGAAGGAGACTCTGAAGGGCGAGGACACCGACGCCATCAAGGCTGCCACCGAGGAACTGACCCAGCTGTTCTACAAGATGAGCGAGAAGCTGTATCAGCAGCAGGCGCCCCAGGGTGATGCCGGTCAGGCCGGCGCCCAGGGCGGTCCCACCGGCGACCAGGGCGGCCAGTATTACGACGCCGACTACAAGGTCGTGGATGACGACGACAAGAATAAGTAAGTGAAAATATACCACCGGAAAGGGGCAGGGCTTCCTGTCCCTTCCTGTGGTGTTCCGGGATAAAAGACCCAGAGAAGGGAGCGGGCCTTTATGGCAGACAAACGCGATTATTATGAGGTCCTGGGCGTGGAAAAGGGCGCCAGCGAGGACGAGATCAAAAAAGCATACAAAAAGCTGGCCCGGAAGTATCACCCGGACATGAACCCCGGCGACAAGGCGGCCGAGGAGAAGTTCAAGGAGATCAACGAGGCCAACGAGGTGCTGTCCAACCCCGAAAAGCGCCAGAAATACGACCAGTTCGGCTTTGCCGGGGTGGACCCCAACTATGGCGCGGGCCAGGGCGGCGCATACGGCGCAGGGGGCTTCGACTTCGGCGACCTGGGCGATATTTTCGGCAGCTTCTTCGGCGGCGGCTTCGGCGGCGGCCAGCAGCGGCGCAACGGCCCCCGCCGGGGCGAGAGCATCCGGGCCAGCGTCTCCGTAGACTTCACGGAGGCGGCCTTCGGCTGCGAAAAATCCGTGACGGTGGACCGCAGCGAGCCCTGCCCCACCTGTAAGGGCAACGGCTGCGCCCACGGCACCACGCCGGAGGTGTGCCCCGATTGCCACGGCACCGGCACCGTGACCCAGGCCCAGCGGACGCCCTTCGGCGTCATGCAGAGCCAGGGACCCTGCCAGAAGTGCCGGGGCACCGGCAAGATCATCCACCAGCCCTGTCCTGATTGCCGGGGCAGCGGACGCATCCGCAAGCGCCGGACCATCCAGGTGACCATCCCCGCCGGTATCGACAACGGGCAGACCATCTCCCTGCGGGGCCAGGGCCATGCCGGGTCCAACGGCGGCCCCAGCGGCGACCTGCTGATCACCGTGATGGTGCGGCCCCACGAGATCTTCCGGCGGGAGGGAACGTCCGTGTTCTGCGAGGCACCCATCACCTTCACCCAGGCGGTGCTGGGCGCGGAGCTGGAGATCCCCACCATCGACGGGCGGGTGAAGTATACCATCCCCGAGGGCACCCAGACCGGCACTGTGTTCCGGCTGCGGGGCAAGGGCATCCCGGTGCTTAACGGCCGGGGCCGGGGCGACCAGTATGTCACCGTTACCATTGAGACGCCCCGGGACCTGAACCGGGAGCAGAAGGAAGCCCTGAAGAGGTTCAGCGAGACTCTGGGCGAGGGCAACTACGAAAAGCACCGCAGCTTTTTCGGAAAGAAGAAGTAACCCATGTACCTTGCCGATTATCATGTACATTCCACCTGTTCCCCGGACGGACACCAGACCATGGCCCAGGCGGCGGAGGCCGCCGTCCGGCAGGGCCTTAATGAGCTGTGTATCACCGACCATGTGGACACCCTGTACTGGGATGATTTCCGTCCCCGGTGGGATTTTGACTGGGACGAGGCCCGGCGCCAGTTCCGGGAGGCCCAGGCCCTGTGGGGGGACCGGATCACCCTGCGGCTGGGGGCGGAGTTGGGCGACGCTCAGTACGGCTTTGACCGGGCCGTCCATATGATGGACGGTGCACCGGTGGATTTTGTCATCGGGTCCGTGCATCTGGGCGGAAAAAAGTTTGGCAACATGGACCTGTACTATATTGAAAAAGGTGACGAAGCGTATTATGATAGTGTCATCGACAGCTATCTGGACAGCGTTCTGGAGCTGGCCCGGTGGGGACAGTTTCAGGTGCTGGGTCACCTGACCCTGCCGCTGCGCTATATCAACGAGCACCACGGGGAGCATATGACGTTCCGCCGCCATATGGATCGGGTGGAGGAGGTCCTCCGCACTGTGATCCCCAAGGGGGTGGGCATCGAGTGCAACACCAACCGGGGAAACGAGCCCCTGCCGGGGCCGGAGATCCTGCGGCTGTACCGCCGCCTGGGGGGCGAGATCGTCACCCTGGGCAGTGACGCCCACCGGCCCGGGGACGTGGGCTGCTTCATCCGGCAGCGCCAGGAGCTGCTGCGGGAATGCGGCTTCCGCTATTTTACCACATTTGAACAGGGCAAGCCGCGGTTTCAGGCCCTGTGAACCACCCGAGAGGAGCATAGCATCATGAAAATTGCCATTGGCTGCGATCACGGCGGCTATCTGCTGAAGCAGGACATTCTCATCTGGCTGGAGGAGCACGACATCGACTTTGAGGATGTGGGCTGCTTCTCCACCGAAAGCGTGGACTATCCCATTTATGGCGAAAAGGTGGCCCGGCTGGTGGCCTCCGGCGCATGCGAGAAGGGTATCGTCATCTGTACTACCGGCATTGGCATCTCCATTGCCGCCAACAAGGTCAAGGGTATCCGCTGCGCCCACTGCACCGATTCCCTGTCTGCCGAGATGACCCGCCGTCACAACGATGCCAACGTGCTGGCCCTGGGTGCGGGCATCACCGGCCCCAACCTGGCCAAGCGTATTGTGGAGGTGTTTCTGAACACCGAGTTTGAGGGCGGCCGCCATGCCCGCCGGGTGGGCCAGCTGGACAGCATCCAGCCCTGAAGCATTTGCATGAACGGAGGTGCGCGCCATGACCACAAAAGGATATCATCGCTACCGGGGGCGGAATACCCGGGGCAAGGTGGCGCTGGTCGTTGTGCTGGTGCTGATCCTGCTGGCGGCGGTGGCCTATCTGCTGACCCAGGAGTATGTGGTGTATGATGACGAGGGCAAGGCCCATCTGGAGCTGCCCTGGTCCCGGAAGGAGCCGGAGAAGCCCCAGCCGGACTCCACGCCTGTGCCGGATGATGTGGACATCACCCGGGAGGAGCCCCAGCGGCAGAAGGTGGAGGCCATCCACGCCTGGGAGCTGCCATACGGCTGCCTGGGCAGCGACCCCGGCTATCTGCTGACGGACCGGGAGGCTGTGGCCGTCAACGTGAAGATGTATGACGGGTCCGTGGCGTATCACACGGCGGTGGCCTTGCCGGAAGGTATTCTCACCGGCGGACTGTCCACCAGCCGGAACCTCCAGACCATACTGGACAGCAACTGCTATACCGTGGCGCGGCTGGCGTGCTTCTGCGACAACGCCTTTGCCGACGCTCAGCAGGAGCAGGCGTCCCTGTGTGCTGCCGACGGGACCCTGTACCGGGACGACTCCGGCCGCCGGTGGCTGGACCCCTCCAAGCCGGGGACCCTGCGGTATATCACGGACCTGGCCAAGGAGTGCGCCCAGATGGGCTTTGACGAGATTCTGCTGGATTGGTTCCTGTATCCCATCAGCGGCGATCAGTCGGCTCTGGAGCTGCCTGCCGACAAGACGGTGGTGCTGAAGGACTTTGCCCAGGCTCTGGAAAAGCAGCTGCCGGAGGGCACGGTGCTGTCCGTGGTGCTGCGGGAGACTCCGTCGGCGGACAACGGCGTCACGGCGGAGCTGCTGGCGTCCTGCTTCGACCGGGTGTATGTCATGCCCGATGCGGACGCATCGGCGCTGCCCACCGGTTATGACCGGGCCACGCGCGTGGTGACCATGGCCGGCTATGCGCCCGAGAGCGGCAGCTATCTGGTGACGCAGTGAGCTGATTGTCTCGAAGCACGAAATAAGTTTCCGAAATCAATAAAAAATCCTCCGATAAGCTGCGGAAAATGTAGCTTTCGGAGGGTTTTCTTTTGCGCGGCGCTATGATACAATACTCTCTTGTGAACAGATTCGTAAGGAGGGGAAAGCAGTCCCATGGAAAAAGAGAACAAATTGGGCACCATGCCCATTTCCAAGCTCATCATCAACATGTCCCTGCCCATCATCGCGTCTATGCTGGTGCAGGCCCTATACAACATTGTGGACAGCGTGTTCGTGTCCCGGGTGTGTGAGCAGGCGCTGACCGCCGTGTCCCTGGCGTTTCCGGCCCAGAACCTGATGATCGGCCTGGCCACCGGCACCGCCGTGGGCGTCAACGCCCTGATGGGCCAGGCTCTGGGGGCCAAGGACCAGCAGCGGGCCAACGCCGTGGCCATCAACGGCGTATTCCTGGCGGTGGTGGGCTTTGTCATCAGCACCGTGCTGGCGCTGCTGTTTGCGGGGCCCTTCTTCCGGTCCCAGACCCAAATCGACTACATCATCGACAACGGCATTGACTATCTGCTGATCTGCTGCTGCGGCTCCCTGGGGCTGTTCGGCGAGATCATGTTTGAGCGGCTTTTACAGGGCACCGGCCGGTCCATCCTGTCCATGTATACCCAGGGACTGGGCGCTATCGTGAATATTGTGCTGGACCCCATCTTCATCTTTGTGTTCGACATGGGCGTTACCGGCGCGGCGGTGGCCACGGTCATCGGACAGTTCTGCGGCTGTATTCTGGCACTGATCTTCAACCTGAAGAAGAACAAGGAGATCCACTTGCAGTTCCGGGGCTTCCGGCCCAATTGGCGGCTGGTGGGGAATATCTATGCCATCGGCCTGCCCAGCGTCATCATGGTGGCTATCGGCTCGGTGATGACCTTCTGCATGAACAAGATCCTCATTGCCTATCACTCCGCCAGGGAGACGGCAGCCACGGCCTTCGGCATTTACTTCAAGCTCAACAGCTTCATCTTTATGCCGGTGTTCGGCCTGAACAACGGCTTGGTGCCCATCGTGGCGTATAACTACGGGGCCCAGAACCGGCTGCGGATGGTGGAGACCATCAAGCGCAGCGCCATCTATGCCTCCTGTATCATGCTGGTGGGCATGGCGGTGTTCTGGTCCGTTCCCGGGAGCCTGCTGAAAATTTTCGACGCCACGGACACCATGCTGCAGGTGGGCGTCCCTGCCCTGCGGATCATCTCCCTGAGCTTTTGCATGGCCGGCGCCTGCATCGCCCTGGGCAGTTCCTTCCAGGCCCTGGGCAAAGCGGTGTACTCCATGACCACCTCCATCATCCGGCAGCTGGTGTTCCTGGTGCCCATTGCCTATGTCCTGGCCCGGTACGGCCAGAGCATCGGCAACGACGACCTGGTGTGGTGGAGCTATCCCTTGGCGGAGATCGCGTCCCTGCTTGTGACCCTGGCCTTCTTCCGGCGGCTGTACCGGACCCTGATCGCGCCCCTGCCTGCCAGCGGCGGTGCGCCGGTCCGCGACGACTCCGACGACGATCCCATAGGAGTATAACTAAAAATGCTCTGCCCCATGGGCAGAGCATTTTCAGTTATACAGCGGCGGTCTCGGCGGCGGGCTTCTTTTCCGGCTCCTCCTGGCAGAAGGGGTATTCCAGCATCTGCGGCAGACGCATATAACGGCGGAAATCGTTGCAGAAGGCGGCATATTCGTACCCGGTGCAGATACGCTCGTCCATGACCACGCCGATGGGCATCATCTTTCGGGTCAGGTCGCCGGATATATAGTTTGGCACGGGCTTGCCCATGCACACAAACACGCTGGTGGTGCCGAATTCATAACAATGGTGGTGGATATAGCTGGTCTTGATGGAGGCCAGATTCGTGATGAACATGCTGGTGTGGAAGGGGGACAGCTCGATGATCTTCCGGGGCAGCAGACCGTGGCGGTCCAGATGATAGGCCAGCCACACGACGAATTTCGGCAGACCCGGCACGGAGAACATGAACTTGGCGAACTTGTCGGTGCTGTTGGACTGGTGCTCCGCCCGATTGGCGGCAATTGCGTCGGCAATTTTCTGATTCACGGTAAACACTGTGTCGTTCTCGTCCAGATACACCTTCAGCGTGGTCTCGTTGACTACCCCGTTGGCCTGTTTTTTCAGGATCACGAAGGACACGCAGAAGTGGTTGCGGCGGTAAATGCGGCCGTTCATGACGAAGTAGTTCAGCTTGGGATTGCGCAGCACCGCCTTGTAATAGGCGGAGATGATGACGCTCATATGGTTCAGCCGCACCCCAGCCCGGCGGTGGGTGCGGATGAAGTCCTTGATGATCTCCTCATCGATGTTCTCGGTGACGGAGTTCCAGGCGTCGTAGCGCTTGGGCATGATATAGGGAATGGCCGCCACCAGCGGCGGCAGGTCCTTTACGCGGGTTCCATCAGGGCGCATGGCAAAGCCCTCCTGTTTCGTTAGATAGGGGCATTATACGGCATATTAGCGGACAATGCAATGGATTATAAACAAAAAATAACGGCCGGGCAGGAGAAAGCCGGAGAAAGGGGCGATCGGGATAACGTTTATGAGACGAATTTTCCGCTTTTTTATACTCCAAGAACTTCACGCGCTTCATATGCTAATTAGTTGGGAAAATCGACCGTTTTCGGTGGACACCCCTGAAAAAAGGTGCTATACTATTCCTGAATACGACACAGTATTGTGTTTTTCGATTACATGCTTTGCAACGGGGTGATACGATGAAAACCATGCGTAGAGGGACAAGTATTTTGCTTTGCCTGGCGCTGCTGGTGGCGGCCATTCCGGTGATCCTGCCGGTGTTCACATCGGCCACCGCCGCCGATGACCAGGAGGAGCAGCTGCTGGGCACACTGAGCCAGCGCTTTGAAGCCAGCGGCCCGGGGGTCATTTCCTCCGGCTCCGGCGACGCCGGCGGCAAGTCCTACGGTGCGTATCAGTTCTCCAGCCGCAGCGACATTCCCCGGGCCTTTTTCCGGTGGTGCCAGTCCTCCTCGGATACATACTACCGCTCCATCGGCAACCGGCTCTCTGCCGCCTATGACGCCGACGGGGGCTACGGCTCCAATTTCGACGCCACCTGGCGGGCCCTGGCCAACGAGGACAGCGACGGCTTTCTGCGGGTGCAGCGGAACTATGTCCGCCGCAGCTACTATGACCCCATCGTCCGGTCCATTGAGTCCGCTGTTCCCGGCTTTGACATGGATAACTACAGCATCGCCCTGCGTAACGTGTTCTGGTCCCGTGCCGTGCAGCACGGAGTGGGCGGCTCCTCGGGCTTTTCCAGCAGCGATGGACGGGGCGGCGCCACCGGCGTCATTATGCGGGCCTTCGACGCTCTGGGCGGCTTTGCCAATCAGCCTGAGGCCCAGCTCATCGAGGCCATTTACAACGAAAGCGGCGCCGTGCGGGAGCCTCAGTCAGACTCCTACGGCGTTATGACCGGCCCCACCGCCGACAAGTACGGCGTCACCGGCAAGGTGCTGAAGTATTACGATGGCAACTCCGGCGACGTGCAGCTGGGCGTATACGCCCGCCTGCGGATCAACGAGCCCGCCAAGGCCCAGGTCATGCTGGCGGATTACGGCTTCAAGGATGCCACGGTGGGGGAGGGCGTGTATCAGCTGCGCTCCTCTGCCAACAGTAACCTGACCGCCACCCCTGGCTCCTCGGGCCTGACCCTGAACGCCGTGGGCAGCGGCAAAAACCAGCAGTTCCGCCTGGATTATCATGCCAGCGGGTACTATACCATCACCTGCCAGGAAAACGGCCTGCGGCTGACCGCCGGGAAAAACGGCGTTACTCTGGCCAAAGCCTCCACGGATAACGGTCAGCTGTGGAAGGCCGCCGTATACAACAGCGGCTTCTCCCTGCAAAACCGGGGCACGGGCAGCTATCTGTCCGTTTCCTCCAACGCCGCAGGCGGCCGCCTGATCCTGGCGGATACGGCCATGCAGTGGCAGCTGGCCCTGGCCGGGGCGGGCTGGACCCTGGACGGCGCGTCCTATCCCACGGTAAACTCCACCCTGACGGTGGGGCAGACGGGCTTTCCCTTCCGGGGCACCCTGCGCAACGCCTATGACATCCGCCGGGTGACGGTGTCTATCCAGAGATCCAACGGCTCCAATGCCATTTCCCCTGCCACAGCCACTCCCAACGCCAAGAGCTATGACCTGTCCCGGCTGGACGATGCCGTGGCCTTCTCCCGGCTGGGTGTGGGCGGCTATACCCTGGTCATCGCGGCGGAGAATACCGCCGGGGACAACTACCGCCTGGAGTCCAAGTTCTACGTTACCGACGGCTCCTATGTGGTGTCCTTCGACCCCTGCGGCGGCACCTGCTCCGAGAGCACCCGCCTGGTATCCGCCGGTCAGAAGTACGGCAATCTGCCCACGGCGGTGAAGGACGGCTGTGCCTTTGTGGGCTGGTTCACCCAGCCCGACGGCGGCCAGCAGATCACCGCCAACAGCACCACCGGCGCCAGCAACATTACCCTTTACGCCCACTATCAGGGGCAGTATACCTATCAGTTCGTGAACTACGACGGTTCCGTGTATGCCCAGGGGAAGCTCACCGCGGGACAGACCATTCCCCGTCCCGCCGGAACGCCTACCCGTCCCGCCGACAGCCAGTATACCTATACCTTCACCGGCTGGCAGGGCTACACCAACGGCATGACCATCTCCGGCAACGTGACCTTTGCCGCTCAGTATGCGGCCAAGGCCGTGGAGTCCGTCCCCAAGGAGATCACCACCGGGGCCTACCGCATCGCCGACAGCTATCTGCGGGCCATCCCCATGGGCACCACCGCCCGCCAGCTGCTGGCAAACCTGTCCCCCAGCGATTACATTACTCTGCCAGTTCAGGGCGACAGCCTGGTGGGCACCGGCATGACCGTCACCTATGCCAGGGACGGCCAAACCATCCAGACCCTGACCACCGTGGTCACCGGCGACCTCAGCGGCGACGGCCGGGTCACCATTACCGATATGGTCCGGCTCCAGGCTCACCTGCTGGGCAAGACACCCCTGACCGGCGCGGCCCTTCAGGCGGCGGACCTCAACGGCGACGGTCAGGTCACCATCACCGATATGGTCCGGCTTCAGGCGTACCTGCTGGGCCGGGGTACCATACAACCCAACTGAGTATGAGGGACCACGCCATGCGAAAGAATATCTCATCTGCCCTGGCGGGCTTTCTGGCAGCACTGCTGCTGTGGTGTCTGCTGCCGGTGACAGCGGAGGCCGCCGGGGCCAGCTTCTCCGGCTCCGGCAGCGTCCGGGCCGGCGACAGCGTCACCGTCACCTTTTCCGTCAGCGGCTCCAATATCCAGGGCATCACCGCTGTGCTGCACTACGACAGCAGTACCCTGACCCTCACCGGCACTCGCCAGCTCATCGGTGACAGCTGGTCCGTGGACATGAGCGGCGGCAACCTGCTGGCCTATGACCAGTCTCTTAACAACCCCATCAGCGGCAGCTCCGCCGTTCTGGCCGTCACGTTCCGGGTGAAGTCCGGCGTGGCTGCCGGAACCAAGGTCAGCGCCACCATCACCGATATCGTGACCAGCGACGGCAATAGTGACCAGAATCTCAACGATGCCGCCTGGTCGGCCAGCGTGGCCTCGCCCCCTTCCGGCAACGCCAATCTGTCCGGCCTTTCCTGCGGGAGTTACGCCCTGTCGCCGTCCTTTTCCGCCGGTACAACGGAATACAGCGTCACCGTGCCCTATGATGTGTCCCGCCTGCCTCTGGATTACAGTGCGGCGGACGGCGGCGCCAATGTATCCGTCAGCGGCAACCAGCTGTCCGTGGGCGTCAACACGGTGGTCCTCACCGTCACCGCCGCCAACGGCGCCACCCGCCGCTATACCATTTCCGTTACCCGCCAGCCAGACCCCACGGCGACCCTCAGCAGCGATGCGGATCTGGCGGATCTGACTCCCTCCGAGGGGAAGCTGACCCCGGCCTTTGCACCCAATATCACGGAATATGCCGTGTATGTCCCCTATGAGACCACCAAGCTCTCCCTTTCCGCCACCGCCAAGGACAGCAAGGCCCTGGGTGTTACCCAGCCGGATGCCGCCCTGAAGCAGGGCGACAATGTGCTGACCGTTACCTGCACCGCTGAAGACGGCACCACCCGGGACTATACGGTCCATGTGGTGCGGATGCCTGGTTTTGCCGGGACCCTGCCCCAGATCGGAGAACCGGAGCCGGAGGCCCCCGTGCCGGAGCCTGACGATCAGCAGCCCGGTCCCTTCCAATCCCTGTGGACGGCGCTGTGCGCACCGGTGGATCTGCCCCTGCTGACGGGGCGCTGGGTGCCGCTGTACGCCATCCTGGCTTTGCAGCTGGTGGTTTTGCTGGTGGCGCTGTTCTTTATCGGGCGGTCCGTTGGCATTTCCCGCAGCCGCCGCCGTATCCTGGATCGTCTGGCCCGGATGGAGCAGCCGGAGCCCCAGGAGCCCCAGCCGGAGCCTGAACACGAACCGACCGCCCAACCGGAGGAGTCCGCACAGGAGCCTGCGCCTGCGGCGTCCGCCCAACCGGAAGCCCCGGAGCCGGAGATTCCGCCGGAGCCCTCGGAGCTCCCGGAGGTCCCGGAGCCTGCTCAGCCGGAAGCCCCGGACCCGGCACCCGCCGAGTCGGAGCCTGCCCCTGTGGAGCCGGAGACCCCTGCCCCGGAGGCGGAGTCTGCCGCACCGGAGGAGCCGGAGACCCCGGAATCCGAGGAAAAGCCCCAGCCCCTGGACCGGGAGAGCCTGGACGCCCTCCTGGAGGAAATCCGCAATATGTAAAAAACGGGACGCCAAGGGGCAGCTGTCCATAAAACAGGTTTTGAAAAACAAATACTATGGCAGTTGCCGGACAAGGGTTGCTGACAAAAGGGGTATGTGCCATTAAGGCACATGCCCCTTTGATTTTGCAGAAGAAAAATAATACCGCAGCTTCCGGGAAATGGAAACTGCGGTATGGGGGTGATGCTTGCCCGTTCTGATTGCTTAGTCTGTGCGCAAAGCGCTCATGCATCCGGATACCTCCAGGGCGCTGGTGTCCGTCAGCGGGTTCCCGGCGGCGTAGATGGCATACAAGGCTGTAAGATTCTCCAATCCGGCCAGGCTGCGGATCTGATTGTTCTCCATGCGAAGAGACTGAAGCTCTGTCAATCCAGCCAGGGGCGTCAAATCGCTGATCTGGTTATCGCCAATATCCAGGTCCCTCAATTGCGTCAGACCAGCCAGCGGGGTTAAGTCGCTGATCTGGTTATCGGCAACATCCAGGTTCCTCAATTGCGTCAAACCTGCCAAGGGCGTCAGGTCGCTGATTTGATTGTTGGAAATACGCAGGGACTCTAATTGCGTCAGATCAGCCAGGGGAGTCAAGTCATTGAGCTTGCCCTTGATTAAAGTCAGACTGGTTATCTTCGTTATCCGCTCCTGTTGAAGAAGCCAATTCATCAGTTCCTCATCAGCGTGCCCGCCCAGGATGATTATTTTTGTGAACGAATGTGTTTCCATGAGCGATTCTGCCCGAGCCAGCTGTCTTGCCCTGATGGGTGCGATACTGCTTAGTTCGATTCTCAACTGTACGGTACTGCCATAGGTTTTGCATGACACCAGACTATAAACGTTGAACAGATAGAATACTGCCAAAATCACCAGAATCACAAGGATGGGATGTGATTTGAGCCCAGAGGACTTTTTCGCCGCCGGGGCCTTGGCCGGAGCGGGCTGGGCTTGCTTCGGCTGCTGGGCTTGCTGCTGCGTCTGGGCTTGCTGCTGCGTCTGCTTTGCCTGTTGAACGTTGCGCAGGGCTGCGGTCAGGTCCCCCAATGCGTCATTCAGGCTGTCCTGTGCGGTTTCCTGCCGCTGGACCGGTTCTGGCTGCTGCACGCGGACCGTCAGGATCAGGTCGCCGTTTTTTCCGCCGTTCTTGCCGGGGTAGCCCTGCTCCGCACAACGCAGCAAACCGCCGTCCTTCCAGTTGGCGGGGATGGTCACCTCCACGCGCTTGCCGCCAGAGTACCCTGCGGTGATCCGGCAGCCCTGCGCTGCCTGCTCCGGGGTGATGACGATCTCGCGGTTTATGTTTCCGCCGTCCACCCTGGGCGCCTGCTTCTGTTCCCACTCCCGCCGCAGGGCGCGGGTGCTTTTTGCGTTTCGGACCGTGAACGCCGTGGGGTAGCGCTCATAGTCGCAGCTGCCGTCGAACCCGCACTTGGGGCAGACGGTTACATCGCCATATTCCGTTTCACATACCGGGCATTTCCACATAATCGATTTTCCCTTTCAACGCTCCCGCTGTCTTTAGTTCAATTTTTTAGGGTCTCCAGCCGCTGCTTTGCATTGGCATGGCCTTGGTCGGCGGCTTTGCGATACCAGGCGGCTGCCTGAGCTGTATCCTTGGGCACGCCGGTGCCGTTTTCATAGAGACGGCCCAGACTGTACTGGGCGTCGGCGTCACCCTGATTGGCTGCCCTGCGGTACCAGGCCGCCGCCTGAGCTGTATCCTTGGGCACGCCGGTGCCATTTTTATAGCATATGCCCAGATTGTACTGAGCGATGGTCTGGCCCTGTTCTGCCGCCTTACGGTACCAGCGTGCTGCCTGGGCCAGATCCTTGGGTACGCCTGCACCGGTTTCATAGCAATAGCCAAGATTGCATTGGGCGTCGGCGTAGCCCTGCTCGGCAGCCTTGCGGTACCAGACCACGGCCTGGGCCGCATCCTTGGGTACGCCTTTTCCATTTTTATAGCATACGCCCAGGTTATACTGAGCCGTGGCATAGCCCTGCTCGGCGGCTTTGCGGTACCAGACCACGGCCTGGGCCGGGTCCTTGGGCACGCCTGCGCCGTCTCTATAGCACACGCCCAGGTTGTTCTGGGCACGGGCGAAGCCCTGTTCTGCTGCCTTGCGGTACCATACCACTGCCTGTGCGGGGTCTTTTTCCACTCCGGTACCGGATTCGCAGCAGTAGCCCAGATTGCACTGCGCCCGGGCAAAGCCTTGCTCGGCGGCTTTGCGGTACCAGGCCGCGGCCTGGGCCGTGTCCTGGGGCACGCCTGTGCCATCGTCATAGCATATGCCCAGGTTGCACTGGGCACGGGCGAGGCCCTGTTCTGCTGCCTTACGGTACCAGACCACGGCCTGGGCGGTATCTTTGGGTACGCCTGCACCGCTTTCATAGCAAACGCCCAGGTTGTTTTGGGCATCAACATCCCCTTGCTCGGCGGCTTTGCGGTACCAGCTTGTCGCCTGGGCCGCATCCTTGGGTACGCCGGTGCCATTTTTATAGCATACGCCCAGGTTGTACTGGGCCGTGGCAAAGCCTTGTTCCGCCGCCTTGCGGTACCAGCTTGTCGCCTGGGCCGGATCCCTGGGCACGCCGGTGCCGGAATCATAGCAATAGCCCAGTTGATTCTGGGCCGGCGCGCAGCCCATCGCGGCAGCCCGCACCAGATATGCAGTCCTCTTTTCCTCGTCCTTCTCATCCAGATATGCCTTATACCACTGCTCCGCCGTTTTTTCGCTGACCGGCGGCTGCTCGGGGGCCTTCGGCTTGTTCGGGCTGCTGTTTTTTTCCAATGCTTCCAGCCGCTGCTTCGCGTCGGCGCTGCCCTGCTGGGCGGCCAGGGAATACCACTTCACCGCCTGAGCCGTGTCCTGGGGCACGCCGGTGCCGTTTTTATAGCACGCCCCCAAATTGCACTGAGCCGGTGCATAGCCCTGATCCGCCGCCCTGCGGAACCACGCTGCCGCCTGTGTATAGTCACGTTCAACGCCTTCGCCCTTGTAACAGCAATAGCCCAGTTGATTTTGGGCTGGCGGATGATCGCGGTTTGCTGCCATCTTAAACCAAATGGCTGCTGCCGCTGGGTTTTTCTCGGCCCCCCGTCCCGCCGCAAGACACTGGCCCAAACGAAGCTGCGCCCGTTGGCAATCCTGGCCTGCTGCCTTGCCATATAGTGTCACGGCCCGCTTTATATCCTTGGGTACGCCGCGGCCCTCCTCATAACAGCGGCCCAGCATGTATTGTGCCAGGGCGTACTGCTGGTCCGACGCTTTTTGGTACCACTGCGCCGCCTGGACATCATCCTGCTTGGCGCCGACGCCATAACGGTAGGCGTTGCCCAGCCACAGCTGGGCCTCTCGGCTGCCCTGGTCCGCCTTCCGGCGCAGATACATCTCCGCCCCGGCGGCAGAAGGCTCCTCCGTGCTCAGGAGCATCCATTCCATCAGCAGCTGATCCAGCCCCGGGCCCTGCTTCTGCTCCCATTCCCGCCGCAGGGCGCGGGTGCTTTTTGCGCCTGCCACGGCGAAAGGCGTGGGATAGTGTTCATAATCGCAGCTGCCGTCGAACCCGCACTTGGGGCAGACGGTTACATCGCCGTATTCCGTTTCACATACCGGGCATTTCCACATGGATATTCCCCCTCCTTTGTCAGATACCGGCCTACTTTTTCAGGGTTTTCAACCACTTCTTCACATAGCTGCCGCCATGTTGGGCAGCCTTGTATAGCCATTCTGCGGCTTTTTCCTTGTCCTTTGGAACGCCCCGACCCTTTTCATAGCATTCGGACAGGTGGAGCTGCGCCTCAACGTCGTCCTGCTGGGCGGCCCACTGATACCAGGCCGCTGCCTGCCACATGTCCTGCTCTACGCCGTCGCCGCGTTCATAGCAGAGCCCCAGTGCGCATTGGGCTGCGGCCAGGCCCTGACGGGCCGCACGATCGAACCAATCCGCAGCCTGTTTGTGGTCCTGGTCCACACCGTCGCCGTTCCAGAAGCGTCTGCCCACCTCATACTGGGCCTGGGCGTCGCCCTGCTCCGCATGTTCCAGCAGCTGCTGCTCCAGCTGCCGCTCCCGGGCCTGACCGGAGAGCGCTTGGAGCATGTCCTGAGCCGGTTGGCTTCCCTGGCGGGCCGCTAAGCGATACCAATGCAGGGCCTGACGATGGTTCTTCTCCGCACCGACGCCGTACTGATAGCTGGCGCCCAGCCACCATTGGGCCGCCGCATCGCCTGCCTCCGCCTTTTCCCGGAAGCACCGCTCCGCCGCAGTGGCGTCCTTTTTCTGGTGGCTCCCGATAAACCATTCCATCAGCAGCTGATCCAGCCCCGGGCCCTGCTTCTGCTCCCACTCCCGCCGCAGGGCGCGGGTGCTTTTTGCGCCTGCCACGGCGAAGGGCGTGGGATAGTGTTCATAATCACAGCTGCCGTCGAACCCGCAGGTGGGGCAGACGGTAGCTGCGTTGTTTTCTTGGTCACATACCGGGCATTTCCACATAAGCTATCTCCTTTATGAAAAGAGCGACCGTTTTGCCATCTTTCTCAGGGCTTCCACCGCACCCTTATGTCCCTGCTTAGCTGCTTTGCGATACCACTTTGCCGCCATGAGTTCGTTTATTGCTACTCTATATCCGTTGGCGTAACATTCACCTAACCTATACTGGGCTGCGGCATAGTCCTGCTTAGCTGCTTTGCGATACCATTCTGCTGCTTGAGCCAAATCCTTTACTACACCACGTCCTTTGGAGTAGCACTCGCCCAAGCTGAACTGAGCTCCCGCATTTCCTTGGCTTGCCTCTATACGGAACCTGTTCACCGCCTCAATCCAATAAACCGACAGGTCCTGTTCTTCTGCATAGCGCCTGTGCAGAGCTTCCTGGGCTTGGATATGCCCCTGTTTTGCGGCCTTGCGGTACCAATCTGATGCCTGTGCCAGGTCTTTGGGCACACCGATACCGCGCTCGTAGCACACGCCCAGGCTATACTGGGCTTCGGCATAGTCCTGCTTGGCCGCCTTACGGTACCATTCCGCTGCTTGCCCGCAATCCATCTGCACACCCAGCCCTTCCGCATAGCATTTACCTAACTCAAATTGAGCCTTGGGGTGGTTCTGATTTGCGGCTTCGAGATAGCATTTCGCTGCCGCCGCATTATCCCATGAAACACCTGCGCCGCAAGCGTGGCAAAGCCCCAGGCTGTACTGAGCCTCTGCATAGCCCATATCTGCTGCACGCGTCAGATATGCGGCAGCACTTTCCTGATCTTCCTCATTCAGATATTTTTCGTACCACTCTTTTGCTGTCAGGGCGTCGTTTTCCGGATTAGTCCCTTTCAGATATTCCTCATTTTTGCCTGATTTAATCTGGATGCTCTCTTGGTAATCCAGCTCCGCCAGCCGCTTTTGGGCCGGGATGCTGCCCTGCTCTGCGGCCTTACGGTACCAGTCCATGGCAAGGGCCAAGTCCTTGGCCGCGCCCACACCGTATTCATAGCAGCCTGCCAACCACAGCTGCGCCTCCCGGTTGCCGGAATCCGCCAGCTGACGGAGGCATGCTTCCGCAGATGTGGAATCGCCCGGCTGTTCCTGCGTTTTGACAAACCAGTTCCATCAGCAGCTGATCCAGCCCCGGGCCCTGCTTCTGCTCCCATTCCCGCCGCAGAGCGCGGGTGCTTTTTGCGCCTGTCACGGCGAAGGCCGTGGGATAGTGTTCATAATCACAGCTGCCGTCGAACCCACAGGTGGGGCAGGCGGTGGCTGCGTTGTTCTCTTGGTCACATACCGGGCATTTCCACATGGCGATTTCTCCTTAGTTGCTTTTGGCCTTTTCCCGCCACTCCCTGGCCAGGGACGGGTTCCCCGGCACGCCCCGGCCCTGCTCATAGCAATCTGCCAGGGCGCGCTGGGCGTTCTTGTTCCCTTGTTCGGCGGCTTTGCGGTACCAATGGGCGGCCTGGTAATAATCCCGCTCTATCCCCAGACCCTGGTAATAGTGATATCCCAGGTCATATTGCGCCGGAGCATAGCCCTGCTCGGCGGCCTTACGGTACCACTTGACGGCCTGGGCATAGTCCGGTTTTATGAAGCCGCTGCAGCCATAACAATAACGGTTGCCCAGCTCGTACTGCGCCTGGGCACAGCCCTGCTCGGCGGCTTTGCGATACCATATGATGGCTTGAGCGGGATCCTTTTTCACGCCCTCTCCCAGGAAGAAGCTGCCGCCCAGTTCAAGCTGCGCCGGGGCATAGCCCTGCTCGGCGGCTTTTTTCAGGTATTCCATCCGCTTGGCCTGGTCGGACTCCTGCTGATACTGCCGGAACAGCTGGTCCGGCGTCAGCGGCTCCGGCTCCTCCAGCCGGCGCTGGGCCTGGGCATGGCCCTGTGCCGCCGCCTTGCGGAACCATTCCATAGCCTTTGCGGCGTCCCGTTCCACGCCGAAGCCCTTGGCATAGCACTGGCCCAGCTCATACTGCGCATTGGCATAATCCTGCCGGGCGGATTTGCGGTACCAATCCGCGGCCTGGGCGGGGTCCTGTTTCACGCCGATGCCGTTTGCATAGCAGCGCCCCAGGTCGTATTGTCCATAGCTGGCGTCCTGTTGGGCGGATTTGCGATACCACTTCACGGCCTGGAAGGTGTCTTTTTCTACGCCGGTGCCGCTTTCATAACATTCTCCCAAGGAATGCTGGGCGAGATCATGGCCCTGTTCGGCGGCTTTGCGGTACCAGCGGGCGGCCTGGGCCGCGTCCGCGTTTACACCCTCGCCAAATCGATAGCAATAGCCCAGCCACCATTGTGCGTCGGCATGGCCCTGGTCCGCCGCTTCGCGGAACCACCCGGCGGCCCGGACCGCATCCGCTTTCAGACCGTAGCCGAACAGATAGCACCGACCCAGCTCGTCCTGGGCCTGGGCGTAGCCTTGTTCGGCGGCCTTGCGGTACCAGCGGACAGCCTGGGCTTCGTCTTCCTCCACGACGGAGCCGTTTTCATAGCAGTCCCCCAGCCAATACCAGGCTTCAGGGGTGTCCTGCCGGGCGAGTTTTTGGAACCACCGGGCGGCTTCCGCCGGGTTCTTTTTCACGCCATGGCCCTCAGAATAGCAGTACGCCAGGGATGCCAGGGCCGGGGCATAGCCTTGCTCGGCGGCTTTGCGGTACCACTGGACGGCCTGGGCTTCGTCTTCCTCCACGCCCCGGCCAAGATAATAGCAGTGGCCCAGCTGGTACTGGGCTTCGGCATGGCCTTGCTGGGCGGCTTTTTTCAGGTATTCCATCCGTTTGGCCTGGTCGGACTCCTGCTGATACAGGGCGTACCAATCCGGCGCTTCCAGCTCCGCCAGCTTCTGCCGGGCATCTGCGAAGCCCTGGCGGGCGGACTGGCCGAACCATTGGGCGGCCTGGGCTTCGTCTTTTTTTGCACCCCAGCCCCGGGCGTAGGCGGTACCCAGCCACCACTGGGCCGCCGGGTCGCCGCCGTCCGCCAGGCGGCGGAAGCAGCGCTCGGCGGCGGTGAGGGCCTGGGTGGTGTTGAAGCTATACGTCCATCCGTCCGTGGTGAGGACAACGGTGCCGCTCTTGCCGGTGCCGTAGACGGTGGTCCCGGCGGCGAAGAGCCGCTGGAGGGTCGGCAGAGCGGGGTGATGGTAGCTGTTGTTCAGGCCATAGGAGACGACGGCATATTCGGGCTTGACCACAGAGAGAAACTCTGCGGTGGTCGAGGTGGCCGAGCCGTGATGGGCGACTTTGAGCACGTCAATATCCCCGAAGAGGGGCAGAAGCTGTTTCTCCACCGTCTCGGTCATGTCACCGGGGAAGAGGATCTGCACGTTGCCGCAGGTGAGCTGGGCCACGATGCTGCAATCGTTGCTGCTGGTCCAGTCGTCGCCGGTCTCGATGATGGACAGGGCGGCCATGGGGCTGAGGGCGATGATGCGGTCTTCGTCATATGAGATGGTGCAGCCCTCGGCCTTGACCGCAGCCCAGTAGTCCTTGTAGGTCTCGGTGTCGGCGGTGCGGCCGCTGTCGATCACCTCGCCCACCTCAAAGGCCGCCAGCACGGCGTCCAGGCCGCCGACGTGGTCGGCGTCGGGGTGGGTGGCGATGACGTAGTCCAGTTTTCCGTCGATGTAGGGGGCGATGGCGGCCACGACGTCTTTCCCGGCGCTGTTGGTGCCGCCGTCGATCAACACTTCGGTCTCGCCGCAGTCAATGAGGGTGGCGTCGCCCTGGCCCACGTCTAAGAAGTAGACCCGGACGAGGCTGCTGCCGGTGGTCACGACCACGAGGTGGTCCTTGCTGTTCCAGGTGACGGAAGCGTCAAAAGCCTCCAGCACCGGGCGGATGGGCAGATAGACCCGGCCGTCTACCAGCTGGGCGGTGGTGTCGATGTCGGCGCGTTTGCCGTTGATGATGAGATAGTCGCGGCCCACGGGGACCTCTACTTTGGTGCCGTCTTTTTCCGCCATGGCGGTGCGGGTGTCGTTGTCCCAATCCACGGTGCAGCCAAAGGTCTCCATGGTCAGGCGGAAGGGCACCTGTGTGCGGCCGGCGGCATCGACGAAGGGGCGGCCGTAGCCGTCGTCATAGGTCACCGGGGTGCCGTTGATGGTCACGCCGATCGCTTCCTCCGCGGCTTGGGCGGGAAGGACCAGCAGGGACAGGAGCAGGGCAAGAACGAGAAACACGGGCCACGCCCCTGCTTTTTTCAAAAACATAATAGGTACACCTCCCCAATTTAATCTTGGTTCCAGTGTACACGAGGGTGTGGAAAAAGTCAAGATGTATCCCCGCCCGCCGGGGGGGAACTGGCGGGCGGGGGCGGGGAAATGGGGCACAAACCCAGGAAAAGCTGTGGAAAACTCTGGCCTGCGGTGAGGTCGGTCAGGCGCTGCGCGTCCGGTCGGCCTGCTCCAGCATCCGCTGGGCGAAGATGCCGTAGCCCCGGTCGGCGTGGTCGATGAGCACGTGGGTCACGGCCCCGACGAGCTTGCCGTCCTGCAAGATGGGGGAGCCGGACATGCCCTGGACGATGCCGCCGGTCTGGGCCAGCAGGCGCGGGTCCGTGACCTTGAGCATCAGGTCCCGGCTGTCGCCGGTGTGCTCATAGACCTTGAGGATCTCCACGGTATACTCCTCCACCTGGGTGCCGGAGACGTTGGAGCGGATGGTGGCCGGGCCGGTGTGGACCTGCTGGGGCAGGGCCACGGGGACGGGGGTCCCGCCCTGGGCGGCGGCGTTGGTCAGGTGGCCGAAGACGCCGCAGGTCGTGTTGGCGTACAGAGTCCCCAGGTCTTTGCCGGAGGAAAAGGACCCCCGCAGCTCCCCGGGCCGACCGTCCACGCCCTTGACCACCCCGGCGATGGAGGCGGGCGTGATGGCCCCCCGCTGGAGCTTCATGAGAACGGCGGTGTCCACGTCGCTGATGCCATGGCCCAGGGTGCCGAAGCGGCCGGTCTCCGGCTCGTAGAAGGTCAGGGTGCCGATGCCCGCCATGGAGTCCCGGATCCAGGCCCCCAGCTTGTAGGCCCCGTCGGCGCTGCACTGGACGGCGTGGGTGGTCATGTCCCGGCTGCTCTCGTCCCGGAGAACGGTGAGCTCCATTTCGTCGCCCTCCAAGTCCTGGAGGACGGTCTGGACCTGTTCGATGGAGTTCACGGGGTCGTCGTTGATGTGGGTGATGACGTCCCCGGCCTGCAAGCCGCAGGCCCGCGCCGGGGAGACGGGGCCTTCCTGGGTGGTGATGTCCGACAGGCCCACCACCAGCACGCCCTGGGCAAAGAGCTTGATGCCCACGGCCTGGCCCAGAGGCACGACGGTGCGGGCCTGGCCCGTCTGGCCGGGGGCAGCGGCCTGGGCCTGGGGAAGACCCGCCGCCATCACGCCCACCAGGGCGGCCAGCAGGAGCACCCAGCGAAAGCAGCGCCCCCACACGCCCCGCCGGTGGAGTTGGTCGATGTCCCGCAAGGGAAACACCCCCTTTGCAAAAATTCAGTCTGCGCGTATTCCCGAAGGGGACGCGCAGACTTACTATGACCGATTTTGCGGGAAAAAGACGCGGCAAAGATACACAGTCTTACCTTGGAAAACCCTGCTTGCTTTTTTTTCGCGGCTTTGCTATGATGATAAAATACATCAGAAAGGAGATGGCAGAAATGACCATTCAATATAAAACAAAAGGGGTTTGTTCTCAACGCATCGACGTGACCGTGGACAACAGCATCATCAAAAAAGTAGAGTTTGTCGGCGGCTGTGCCGGCAACACCCAGGGCGTGGCCCGCCTGGTGGAGGGCCTGGACGCCCGCGACGCCATCGGCAAGCTCGCCGGCATCCGCTGCGGCTTCAAGGCCACGTCATGTCCCGACCAGCTGGCCAAGGCGCTGACCATTGCTTTAGCCGAAGAAGAAAAACGCAAACAGGGGGCGTAAACAGAGCCTTCCCCGAGGGTCAAACTGTCCAGGGGACAGTTTGATTCAGTAAAATTTTCTATAAACAAATGTGGCTGCGAAGCAGACGGATGAGGGCAACCTGCCGCAAGCAGTCCGTAGTGTACTAAGGCAGAAGGCTTTTTAGAGGGACCACTGCCGTCTTGCCAGATACAGCACACCCTCTTTTCGTTTGGAGAGGTCGGGAAGCGTTTCCAGAAGGCCCAGCGCGACGGACTGGATGGGGGCGGCGGCGACGTGGGCCTCCATGCCGGTCCGCTGGGCGAGCAGGGCGTCAAGCCCCCGCAGCAAGCTCCCGCCGCCGGTGAGCAGCAGGCCGCTTTCGGCCACGTCTGCGGCCAGCTCCGGGGGCGTGCGCTCTAAGACCCGGTGGACGGCGGCGACGATGACCTCCGCCACGGGGGCGAAGGCCTCCGCCGTTTCCTGGGCGGTGAGGGTGATCTGGCGGGGCAGGCCGCTGGTAAGGCAGCGGCCTTTCACGGCGGCGCTCTCCTCGCCTTCCCCGGCAACTTGTCCGATGGCCTCCTTGACCGCTTGGGCCGTGCGTGCCCCGATGAGCAGGTCGTGGTGCTGGCGGACATACTGGATGAGGGCCTGGTCGAACTGGTCCCCGGCCGTGGCCAGGCAGGCCGACGCCACCACGCCGCCCAGGGCGGTGACGGCTACGTCCGTGGTCCCGCCGCCGATGTCCACGACCATGTGCCCCTGGGGCTGCCGGATGTCGATCCCCGCGCCCAGGGCGGCGGCCAAGGGCTCCTCCATGAGGTAGACTTTTCTGGCCCCGGCCCGGACGCCGGCCTCCACCACCGCCCGCTCCGCTACCTCGGCGCTGCCGGAGGGGACGCAGAGGAGCAGCCTGGGCTTGAAGAGCCGGCGGGGCAGAGCCTTGCGCAGGAATGCGCTGACCATTTCCTCCGCCATGGTGCAGTCGGCAATGTACCCCTGCTCCAAGGGCCGCACGGCGACCAGCTCGCCGGGGGTGCGCCCCAGCATTTGGCGGGCGGCCTGTCCCACCTCTAAAATTTTTCCCGTGCGGCGGTCCACCGCCACCACGGACGGCTCCTCCAGCACGATGCCTCGCCCCCGGACCGCCACCTGCACCGACGTGGTGCCCAGGTCCATGGCGATGTCCCGGCAAAATCCCTTCTCCACTGCGCCTCACCCTTTCCCATTTGTACTACTCCTAAAGTATAGCCGAAAGAAACCGCGACATTCCCACGAAAAAGGGAGTGCCGCGGTTTTGGCGTTTGGATCAGGTTTTTGGCGTCCGGCAGAAGGCTGCGGCCACGACTTGCGCCGCCCCGGCAGCTCGCAGCGTTTGCGCCGCTTCCTCCAGGGTCGCGCCGGTGGTGAGGATGTCGTCGATGACCAGAATTTTCTTTCCGGCCACTTCGTGGGGGCGGGGGACGGAATAGACCCCGGCCACGTTGCTTTTTCTGAGACGGCCGTCGGTCAGGGCGGACTGGGCCTTCGTGTCCTTGACCTTGGTCAAAAGGGGAACGGCCTGTTTTCCCAGGGCCTCCGCCGTGGCCTGGGCCAGGAGCTGGGCCTGGTCATAGCCGCGCTCCCGCCGCCGGGCGGCGGAGACGGGGGTCCAGGTGATGCAGTCATAGCTTCCCGGCAGATAGGTCCGAATGGCCTCGGCCAACATGGGGCCGTAGGCCAGGGCGTAGCGGTGGCAGCCCTGGAACTTAAAGCGGGTCATGGACTCCTTCAGCGCCCCGCGATACCACCCGGCGCAGACGCACCGGACAAAGGCGCGGCCCGGCACCACGGCCTGGGGGCCGCTGATCCAGAAATCAGCCTGGCGGCACGGGGGACAGGGAGCGTCCTTCTCCCCGTCAGAGGAGCGGCCGCAGATGGGGCACTTGGGCGGAAAGAGCAGGTCCAGCAGGGCCTCTTTGAGGGACATGGCGGGGCCTCCTTTGTGGGCAAACTAGAGCTGTAATTGCTCCGGGGCCGGTTCGGCAGGCTCTGCCGTCCGGGCCAGGCGGGCGCGTAAGCCGCTGTACCGGCGCTGCTGCCGGTCGTTGGCGGCCATGCGGGCCAGGACCTGGTCATCTCCCACCACGATGAGCAGGGTGCGGGCGCGGGTCATGGCGGTGTACAGCACCCCCCGGGTCAGCAGCATGGGGGCCGCGTCCAGGGCGGCCAGGATCACCGCCCGGTATTCCGAGCCTTGGGATTTGTGGACCGTGACGGCGTAGGCCGGCTCCAGCTGGGTCATCATGTCGGGGGAATAGACCGCCCGGCGGCCCTCGAAATCCACCAGGACCAGGTTGCTGTCCTTGTCGATCTGCTCGATGCGGCCGATGTCGCCGTTGAAAATGCCCATGCCCACGCCGGAGCCGTCGGTCTCCTCCCAGAGCACGTCGTAGTTGTTTTTCACCTGCATCACCCGGTCTCCCTCCCGGAAGATGGTGGTGCCGAAGGCCTTTTCCCGTTTTTCCGGGGCGGGGGGATTCACCGCCGCCTGGAGGGCGCGGTTGAGGTTCGTGGTCCCCACGCTGCCCTTGCGGGTGGGGGAGAGGACCTGGATCTGCTCCGGCGGGATGCCCATGTTGTGGGGCAGGCGGGTCTGGCAGAGGGAGACGATGGTCTCCACCGCCGCCGCCGGGTCCAGACGCCGCAGGAAGAAAAAGTCCCCGGCGGCCTCGTTTTTCAGCACGGGGCAGGCCCCTTGGTCCACGGCCCGCGCCCCCCGGATGATGGCCGAGGCGGCGGCCTGCCGGAAGATCTCGGTCAGGCGGACCGTCGGCAGGCAGTGGGAGCGGAGCAGGTCCGACAGGACGTTCCCCGGCCCGACGGAGGGCAGCTGATGGGGGTCCCCCACCAGCACCAGACGGCACCCACCGGGCAGGGCCGCGAGGAGCGCCTGCATGAGCACCAGGTCCACCATGGAGGCCTCGTCTAAGATCACGGCGTCGGTGTCCAGCGGCTCCTGCTCGTTGTGGGCGAAGGTCAGGCCGCCGGTGGTGCTGTCATAGCGGGTCTCCAACAGCCGGTGGATGGTGGAGGCCTCCGCCCCGCAGGTTTCCGACAGCCGCTTCGCCGCCCGCCCGGTGGGGGCGGTCAGGGCCGTCCGCAGGCCCAGGTGGTCAAACAGCGCTAAGATCCCCCGCAGGGAGGTGGTCTTGCCGGTGCCCGGTCCGCCGGTGAGCAGGAGCATCTGCCGCTGGGCGGCGGTCTTTACGGCCTCGGCCTGGAGGGGGGCATATTGGATGCCCTGCTCGGTTTGGATCCGCTCCAACAGCCCGTCCAGATCCTCCGGGGGACAGAGGGCTTCCCCGTCCATGCCCAGCAGGTAGTCGGCGACGTAGACCTCGCAGTCATAGAGCTTAGCCAGGTAGCAGGCGTCCTGCCCGGCGATGCTCTCCCTCACGACCTTGCGCTGGTCCAGCAGCGCGTCGAAGCACCGGGCCAGGTCCTCCGGCTGGGCGCTGAGCAGCCGCTGGGCGGCGTCCAGGAGCTTGGAGTAGGGGAGGAAAACGTGCCCGTTGTCCAGGTTGTGGCTCAGGGTGTGCAGCAGGCCGGCCTCCAGGCGCAGGGAGGCGTCGGGGGCGATGCCCAGAGCCAGGGCCAGCTGATCCACCGTGGGAAAGGGGACATAGAGAGGGTCCTCCAGGAGTAAGTAGGGGTCGTTTCGCAGGACGGTCAGGGCCAGGCCCCCATAGCGCTGGTAGAGGGGCATGCCGATCTGCAAGGGCAGCCCGTGCTCGGCCAGAAAGTCCAGCAGCCGCCGCATGGCCAGCTGCATGCACAGGGACTGGTGCATGGTCTCCGCCCGCTTGGGGGTGATGCCCTTGACCTCGGTCAGGCGCTGGGGCTCCTCCTCGATCACGGTGAGCACATCTGCCCCGAAGGCGTCGAAGAGCCGCCGGGCGGTCACGCCGCCCACGCCCTTCACGGCCCCGGACATGAGGTACTCTAAGATGGCCTTTTCCCCCACGGGCATCCGCCGCTCCACGATCTCGGCCTTAAACTGGGGGCCGTAGGTGCTGTGGTGGGTCCACTGGCCCTGGACGGAGAGCCCCTCGCCGGGGTTGATGCCCGGCATGGTGCCCACCACGGTCACGTCCTCCTCTTCCTGGTCCGATTCCAGGCGCAGGATCGTGTAGCCGTTTTCCTCGTTGCGGTAGATCACTGCCGAGACGGTGCCCTCCAGTAAGATGAGTTCCGTGGGTTCCATGGTCATCCCTCCTTTGGCCCGACGGCAATTATTTCAAGAGTTTTTTCAGGTAGCGCCCCGTGTAGGAAGCCGCGCACTGGGCCACCTCCTCCGGGGTGCCGGTGCAGACGATGTGTCCGCCGCCGCTGCCCCCTTCAGGGCCCAGGTCGATGACGTGGTCGGCGGACTTGATGACGTCGAGGTTGTGCTCGATGACGACGACGGTGTTGCCCCCCTGGACCAGACGGTCCAGCACTTCCAGGAGCTTATGGACGTCGTAGGTGTGCAGGCCGGTGGTGGGCTCATCCAGGATATAGATGGTCTTGCCCGTGGAGCGCTTGGAAAGCTCCGTGGCCAGCTTCACCCGCTGGGCCTCGCCGCCGGAGAGGGTGGTGGAGGGCTGGCCGATCTTCAGATAGCCCAAGCCGACCGAAGCCAGGGTCTCCAGCTTCCGGCGGAGCTTGGGCAGGTTGGCAAAGAACGCCACGCCCTCGTCCACGGTCATGTCCAGGACGTCGTGGATGTTTTTCCCCTTGTATTTCACTTCCAGGGTTTCCCGGTTGTAGCGCTTGCCCTTGCAGACCTCGCAGGGGACGTAGATATCCGGCAGGAAGTGCATTTCGATCTTCAATAAGCCGTCGCCCGCGCAGGACTCGCAGCGGCCCCCCTTCACATTGAAGGAAAACCGCCCCGGCCCATAGCCCCGCGCCTTGGCGTCGGGGGTGGAGGCAAACAGCTCCCGAATGAACCCCGCCACCTACACGGGG
>OLPF01001007.1_pt1 | contig 25878 bp, 28 predicted proteins | sample 1673121 | NCBI WGS metagenome assembly OLPF01 (sample SAMEA3136756, study PRJEB25190) | human gut metagenome
AAAGAATATTTAAAAGTAGTAAAAGAAGAAACTACTGAAAAAAGACAAAAAGATATGCCATCTAGATTAAATGCTAGAAAGAAAATAATGACAAAAATAAACAAAGTAAAAGATTCAGATGGAAATAATATTGATTTAACAGCAAAATTATTTGGAGAAATAGCAGAAAAATATAAAGACAGAGTAGGTGGATATACACAAATAATAAAAGTTGGAGCTAGAAAAGGCGACAATGCTGAAAAAGTAATTTTAAAATTAGTATAATTATTCTTTTAAGGATGTATTTAAAATTAAATTGTAATTTTAAATACATCCTTAAATTTTTTAAACACCTCTTATAAAAACTATTAAGTTAGAAAAAACTAATGAAGAAAATGCAAACACAAAAAGTGTAATTGCGCTTTTTTTATTTTTACAATTTTTTAATTCATAAAGACCATACGTAAAGGTCTTCATAAAAATCATAATAGATAAAATAACAACTAAAATTCTCATTTTATAAATCCTCCAAAGAACTATATTTTAGTAAAGAGTTGACCGCTTTGAATTGTGCTATTAACATTAACATTAAAAAAACTATTTTGATAATTAGAAGCCCAATTAGAATCAACCCAATCTTGCCAAGTTAAATAATCTTTTAGTCCCAATCTACCAAAACTTGCAATGTCGGTTTTATATTCTTTAGCTGTTTTATATAAATATGAAAGAATATTTTCTTTAATATATGAATTTGTATATTCTTCTAATGTTTTTACAACTTCTTTATTTGAATAATCTAAACCTTCCTCAAGAGATAAAACATCACCAGCTATAGATATATCACATGTAATATATGGATAATTATTTACAAATTCTAAAGAACTTTTAGTCTTTTTTGTTTGAGTAATATATATACTAATTACAGAACCTTGTTTATACGGATTTGGTATAGTTATTATAGCACTCTTTAAATTATTTGTTACAATTATATGTGACAAAGTTTCAGCTCCATTAAGCTCTCCAACTAGTTTATCACCACTAAATACTGCAAGCCCCATGTTTTCAATACCATTTGGACTAATAATAGGAGCTTCGTCAGCTTTATAAGAACCTTCAGAATCATAAATACTAGATGTAGTAGATAATTCTTGAGTAGATTTATTGTTTATACCACCTAAAATTGCATAAGGGCTAGAAGAACTATTTAGTAAGCTATTATAAAAATCTTTTAATGCAATATTTTGACTGTAAGCAGTATATTCACTAGAATTTAGAATTAATTCATAATATCTAGCAGAAACACTTTCCAAGGTAGGTTGTACATTTTGCAAATAATCTAAAGCGTTACATCTACTAATTATAATATTACAGTCAGGCCTAATTTCTAAATTATTAATAAGAGTAAAAAGCTCTTCAGAAAGACCATCATATGCAAACTCTTCAGAGAAAACAACAGCTTTGCAGTGAGATAAATTGACCTTTTTACTAATATAACTATTTATAAGAGAGATACCAGAGTCAATAGAACTGCAATCTACACTAGTAATAGTAGATTGTTGGGATTGGGTGCTTCCACCACCTTCACTAGATGAATCACTTAAAACTGCTAATTGAAGAGTAACTTTAAGCTTATTATTACCATCACCTTTATCAATACCAATGGCAACTGCATATGCTAAAGTTTCCAATCCTCTAGTACTATAACAACCAGTTAGAGAAAAGCAAGAAAGAGTTAAAATTAAAAGTAAACACACAATTTTCTTTTTCATTGCAATTTCTCCTTTCTATGCTTTAAATTTGCCAAAATTAATATAATAAAACTAACAACAAAAACTAATGATATAATTACATATTTGAAAACAGCATCCTGAATAAATTTAATTTGAGCAATATTTTTTATTGAAAGTGCAACCACAAAAATAAAACTGGCAATACAATAGGATAGCTCATCCGGATTTTTAAATCTAACCAATTTATCTACAACATAAATACTAAAAAAAGAGGAAATGCTTAAAAATGATATCATAGCTAATATCCATATAAGAATAAAAATAGCATCAATCCTTTGAAAAAATCTACCAAACTCAATCATTCTAGTAAGCAGATATACAGAAAGTAATTCCTCAGAAAATGAGATAAAAGAAAACATCATAAGTAAACAAATAACACTCAAAAATAAATAAATTGCAGATATTATTGTAGATATGAATGCTACCTTTTTAAATTGTTCAGGATTTTTAAGTATAGGTATTAAAAAATATAAATATGCAAATCCACTAAATGCAAAAATATTGTTAATTCCCACAAGAAATGTTTTATCTGCACCAAATCCTAAAATTGGAAAGATTCTTTGTGGAATAAAATCCTTTACAGTTGCAAAAAGAATTATAAGCATACTAATTAAAAGAATTGGCATAAACATTAAATTTACTTGAGCAATATTTTTAATACCGGATTTGCAAGCAATAACTGTAGGAAAAAAGAAAAACATCAATAAAAATATTATAGGAGTTTCTTCAAAATATATTAGTTTTATACTATTAGCAAGATACCTAAGAGATATACCTGAGATGAAAATAAAAAAGGCAAAATAAGCAATACCAATTATAAATTTTAATACCTTACCACCTAAATATTCAGAAACATCTAAAATATCATTGCTATTAAATGGCTTGAACAGTTTACAAATTAGTGCACAGAAAATAATAGCTATAATGCTAATATAAATAACATTAATCCATGAGGAAGAACCAGTTGTTGAAATAATAACATCTGGTAAATTTAAAATTATTTGATTAATAATTATAGTAACAATCAAAGCAATTGCTTCAACTGTTCCTATTTTTTGATAAGTGCTCATAGATTTTTTCCTTTCCCAAATTTCCACTTCATACTTATTTTTGCCTGAGAACGAGGCTCTTTAGTATTTAAGAAATCCGCACGCTTTTCTCTACGCCACATAGGAGGTATAAAATATGAGGCATCTGTACTTAAATTAGTAACAGGTAAATATGGCGCAAGATATGGAGAGCCAAAAGATTTTAAGCCAGCTAAAACAATTGCATGGCAGAAGAATCCAGCTGCAATTCCTAAAAATCCAGCTACAAATGCTAAAATAATATATAAAAATCTATATATTCTAAAAGTAAATCCCATAGAAAAATCAGGAATAGCAAAAGAACAAATACCAGTAATAGCAACAATTATAATTAATATAGGACTTACTAAGTTTGCACTTACTGCAGCCTCTCCGCAATATTAATGCACCAACAATTCCGTATTGTAGGACCAATAGGTGTAGGAACTCTTAAACCTGCTTCTCTAATTAATTCAAAAGAAAATTCCATTAGAAAAATTTCAAATATAACGGGAAATGGAACGGTATTTCTAGAAGCGGCAATTGTAAATAATAATTCTGTTGGTAAAAGCTCTGTGTGATAGTTAGTTATAGCAACATAAAAGCCAGGTAAGAATAGAGTTATTATAATTGCAATAATACGAATAAATTTTAATAAGTTAGAATACCTAAACTTTAAATTAATATCTTCAGGAGAAGATAAAAAATCAATAAAAACAGCAGGCATAATTAAAGAGTATGGACTACCATTTACTAGCACAACAACTCTACCTTCTAAAATATGGTTAACAGCTTTATCTGGCCTTTCTGTTGCAATCATTTGTGGAAATAGAGCAAGGCTATTGTCTTGAATAAGTTGCTCCAATTGACCAGAAGAGATAATATGCTGTACATCAAGGTTATTAATCCTATACTTTACTTCTGCAATCAAATCATTATTAGCTATATTCTTTAAATAACATATAGCAACTTTAGTTTTAGTAAGAGTACCAACAGTGGAGTTTTCAATAATTAAATTTTCATTATTAACAAGCCTCCTTATCATGGAAGTATTAGTTCTTATCTTTTCAACAAAAGCTTCTTGAGAGCCTCTTATAACAATTTCATTTTTAGGTTCAGAAATACTTCTAGTTTCAAAGCCTTTTACATCTAAAACAAATCCAACATTAAGAGTATCTACTATTAAAGCACAATCTCCACCATTTACAGCAGAAAAAATCTCCTCAAAAGTAGTTGCTTTTTTTATTGAATTTTGGGGAAGTAAAGAGGTATATATATAATCTTCTAAGTTGAACTTTTTTAACAGTTATGTTATTTGTAATTGCAGAAGATATAGGTTTAGAAGATTCACAATTTTTAGACATTAGAGGCCTCAAAATAAAATTATCAATAAGCTCAGAATCTACCATTCCATCAATAAAAAGCAAACAAGCTTTATATTCTTTGTTTCTAATACTTAGGTTAAATTCTCTTAAAATGATATCACTATTAATTAATGTATTGTATTTAACTTTTATAAAATCAATATTCACAGAAAGAGTATCATACAAATTTTGATTGTTTTCTTGTTCATCAGGATCAGATAAACTATTATTTGTATTTACCTTTTTAGAAGCTTCTTCATCATTCTTTTCAGGAAGAGAAAACTCATAAGTATCACGAGGCTCATGGTAGAAGAATAATGATTTAAAAAAATGTTTTAATCTTTCCACAAAAAAACCTCCTATACAGCATTTTTGTTGAATAAGAAAAATCGAAGATTTTCCTATTCAACAAAATAAGTTTTTCCCAAAAATGCAAAAATATGCAAAACAAAAACAAAGCAAAAATTTATAAAACATAAAAAACATTGACATGAGAATAAATAACATATAAAATAATGCATGTAAAGGTAGACCCTGTGTCTGCAAAAAAAATGTTGTAAAATATGTATATTGCAAGGCCTACGATGCCTTTGGGTCGCCCAGGAGTGCGACCACTACAAAGAAAGAAGAAAAAGCACAAATGACAAACCAGAAAAAAGATAAATAGTAGAAATATAAAAACAGGAAGACTTTAAGTCTTCCTGTTTTGTATTAAAAATGCATTTTATAATTGCCTCTACATTTTTTTGGAAAATTTTGTTGTAATATAAAAATCCATATGGTAGAATATATTTGTTAAAATAGAAATAAAAGGAAAGATATTTTTGAAGAAGAATATAAAAGATTATAATTTAGACGAATTAAAAAATGTAATGGTAGAATTAGGAGAAAAGCCATTTAGAGCAGAACAAATTTTTAAATGGATATTTGTAGAAAATGTTACAAGCTTTGATGAAATGACTAATTTATCATTAGAATTAAGAGAAAAGTTAAAAGAAAATTTTGATTTACACATATTTAAAATAATACAAAAACAAGAATCAAAAGATGGCACAAAAAAATATCTATTTGATGTATTAGATGGTAATGCAATAGAATCTGTACTTATGCAATACAAATATGGAAAAACAATATGTGTTTCATCTCAAATAGGATGCAAAATGGGATGTAAGTTCTGCGCTTCAACAGGAGTAAAATTTGTAAGAAACTTAACATCAGGGGAAATAGTAGAACAACTTTTAGCAATAGAAAGAGATGAAAATATTAAAATATCAAACCTAGTATTTATGGGAATTGGAGAGCCATTAGACAATTACAATAATGTTATAAATGCCGTACATATATTAAACAATCCAAAAGGAATAAATATGGGAGCAAGGCATATTAGTATATCAACAAGCGGACTAGTTCCTAAAATATATGATTTAGCAGATGAAAATTTACAATGTACACTTTCAGTATCACTACATAGCCCAACAGACGAAAAAAGAAGTCAAATGATGCCAGTAAATAACACATACAACATAGAAGAATTAATGAAAGCATGTAGATATTATATAGAAAAAACAAATAAAAGAATATCTTTTGAATATGCACTTGCAAAAGAAAATAATGATAACATGCAAGACGCAAAAGATCTTGTAAAACTATTAAAAGGTATGCTTTGCCATGTGAATTTAATACCAATAAATAAAATAGAAAATGGCAAATATACAAAAAGCACAAATGAAAACATATTAAAATTTAGAGATTATTTAAACGAAAAAGGAATTGTTGCCACAGTTAGAAGAGAGCTGGGATCAGACATAGATGCAGCCTGTGGTCAACTTAGAAAAAAAGAGGTGGAAAGATGCGAGTCTACGCAAAAACAGATATAGGTAAAGCAAGGGAAATGAATCAAGATTTTTACTATGTTTCTCAGGTGAACGAGAATATGGCTTTATGTATTTTGGCAGATGGAATGGGCGGATATAAAGGCGGAGAAATAGCGAGTAGTTTAGCAACGAATTCATCAAAAGAATATATAGAGGAAAATTTTGATAAAATAGAGCATTCAGACGAAGAAATTATGAATTTAATAAAATCTGCAATGAATTATGCTAATATAGCCGTTTATAAAAAAGCAAAAGCAAATGAAGAACTAGAACAAATGGGAACTACTCTTGAGATTTGTATAATATATAACAACAAAGCTTATATTGGACATATAGGAGATAGTAGAATATATAGAATACGAAAAAATATAATTAGAAGAATAACAACAGATCATAGTTATGTAGAAAAATTAGTAAAAGATGGAACAATAACTAGAGAGGAAGCATTTTATCATCCAAAGAAAAATATGCTTATGAAAGCATTAGGATGTAATGAAAGCATAGAACCAGACATATTAGTAAAAGAGTTCTTAGAAAATGATATTATGCTTATGTGCTCAGATGGATTAACAAATATGCTAACAGAAGAGGCAATATATGACATAGTTCAAGAACAACCAGAAACAGCATGTGAAAATTTAGTAAAAAGAGCAAATGAAAATGGAGGATACGACAACATAAGTGTTATACTAATAAAAAACTAGTAATTTTGTATATTATATAGTTTTAGAAAGAGGGATTAAAATGAATTTAGAAGGGAAGTTACTTGGTAACAGATATGAAATAATAGAAAAAATAGGTAGCGGAGGAATGGCAACAGTATACAAAGCAAAATGTTTGGTACTAAAAAGATTTGTAGCAGTAAAAGTATTAAGAGATGAATTTACAACAGACGAAGAATTTATAAAAAGATTTAATATAGAAGCACAAGCTGTTGCAAGTTTAACACATCCAAATATTGTTTCTGTATATGATGTAGGACATGAAGGTAATTTATATTATATAGTAATGGAACTTGTAAAAGGAAAAACATTAAAAGAAATAATAGTAGAAGATGGTGCATTAGGCTGGAAATGGTCTGTAAAAATAGCAATGCAAATAGCTTCTGCTTTAGAAACAGCACATAGAAATAATATTATACATAGAGATATAAAACCACACAACATAATTATAACAGAAGATGGAGTAGCAAAAGTAACAGACTTTGGAATAGCAAAAGCAGTTTCAAATTCAACAATTACTGCTTTTGGTACAACAATTGGTTCAGTACACTATTTTTCACCTGAACATGCAAGAGGTGGATTTACAGATGCAAGATCTGATTTATATTCACTAGGAGTAGTAATGTATGAGATGGTTACAGGAAGAGTACCTTTTGATAGTGATACACCTGTTTCTGTAGCGTTAAAACATATGCAAGAAGAACCAATAGAACCAATAAAAATAAAACCAGACCTACCACAATGTGTAAATGATATTATTATGAAAGCAATGAGAAAAGATGCAAATGAAAGATATCAAACAGCAACAGAAATGATAAAAGATTTAGAACTAGCATTAAAACACCCAGAAGAGAAATTTGTTTCTGCACCTAATATAGGAGATTTTCCAACACAAAAAATATCATTAGATTATGCAGAAGAATTACAAAAACAAGAAAAAGGAAAAAAACCAGGAAAATTTGATAAGATAAAAAAATATTTTGAAGAACACCCAGCAGTAAAAGTAATAGCTATAATAGTTGCTTGTATTTTAGTATTTTCAATTGCAATGGGAGGAACATATTTGGCGTTATCATTAGGTAGAGCAAAAGAAGTGCAAATACCTAATTTACAAGGATTAACAAAAGAAGAAGCTGAACAAAAAGCAAAAGAATCAAAATTAAAGATAGAAGTTAGTGAAGAAAAATATCATCTAGAAGTTCCAGAAGGACAAATAATAGAGCAAGATCCTAAATACCAAGACAATTATAAAATAAAAGAAGGAACTACAATTAAAGTTGTAATAAGCAAAGGACAAGAAATTGTAGAAATGCCTAAAGTAGTTGGCAAAACAAGAGATGAAGCAACTAAAATGTTAAAAGAAGTAGGCTTAGAAGTAAAGGTTGAAGAAGAATTTAGTGATGATGTAGAGAAAAATTATATAACAAAACAAGAAGTGGCAGAAGGAGAAAAAATTGCAGCAGGAACAACTGTTACAATTTATTCAAGCATGGGAATAGAACAAGTACAAGTACCAGACTTGTCAGGAAAAACAGAAAGTGAAGCAAAAAGTGCAATAAGCAGTGCAAAACTAAAATGGAAAAGTACTGATAAAACATCAGATTCTAGCAAACCAAATGGTGTTGTAGTAAATCAATCAATATCAAATGGAAGTATGGTAGATAAAAACACAGAAATAACAATAACAGTAAATGAATTTGATGAAATAAAGACAGGAAAAGTAACAGTAAATGTTAAATCACTTGGAAATTATAAGAAACAAGTAGATGAAGAAACAGGAGAAGAAAAAACAGTATATGTACCATTGAAGGTAACAGTAAATGGAGAACAAGTATTAAGTGAAAATGTAAACACAATGACAACAGATAAGTCTGTATCAATACAAGGAATTGGAACAGTAACAATAAAAGTATATCTAGATGGAAACTTAAAAAGAACAGAAAATATTAATTTGAATACACAATCATCAATAACAATAGAATAATATAAGTATAATTTGGGCGCAATTTATGCGCCTGAAAATATGAATTTTATATGATAGGAGAATTAAAATGGTAGAAATATCAACATCTATACTAACAGTTGAAAAAGAAAAAGCAACAAAAACTTTTTATGACTTAGAAGTAGCAGGAACAGATTATTATCACATAGATATAATGGACGGAAAATTTGTAGAAAAAAATACAGAAGAATTAATGTATGAATATGCAAGCACAATAAAACAAATATCAAACTTACCATTAGATGTGCATCTTATGGTAGAAGATATTAAGCCACATATAGAAAAATACATTCCATTAGAGCCAAGTATTATTACATTTCATTATGAAGCATGTAAAAATAAAGAAGAGATATTAGAACATATAAATTGTTTAAAACAAAACAATATAAAACCTGCAATTTCAATAAAACCAAATACAGGTATAGATGAAATAAAAGAATTTTTACCATTTCTACATATGGTTCTTATAATGACAGTAGAGCCTGGAAAAGGCGGACAAAAATTAATTCCAGAAACATTAATAAAAGTAAAAGAATTAAAAAAGTATATTGAATGTAATAAGTTAGATACATATATAGAAGTAGACGGAGGAATAAATAAAAATACAATAAATGAAGCAAAACAAGCAGGAATAGACATAGCTGTTGCTGGTAGTGCCATAATATCAGCAGAAAACTTTAAAACTGCAATAGCAGAGCTAAAATAAAACAAAAGAGAGGATATAAAAATGCTTCAAGAAAAACAAAGAGAAAATACTATTAATACTGAAACATATAAAATAATAAAAAAGAAAAGTAAGCATCCAATAATAACAGGAATACTAAAAGCAATAATAATTATATTTTTATTGCTTTTAATTCTTGTACTTATAGCAGGAGGATATGCGGCATATAAAGTATATGGTATTGTAAAAGATGCACGATTAAGCAAAAATGATTTAACAATTAAATATGAGAATTCAGTAGTAAAAGATATGGAAAATAATACTATAGGAATTTTAAATGGCAATGAAAATAGAGAAAGCATAAGCATAAAAGAAATGCCAGAGTATTTGCCAGCAGCATTTGTAGCAATAGAAGACGAGAGATTTTATGAACACAAAGGGGTAGACGTAAAAAGAACATTAAGAGCAACATACACATACATAAAAAATAAGGGAAAATCGCCATTTGGAGGAAGTACAATAACTCAGCAGATGGTAAAAAACTTAACTCAAGAAAAAGAAGATACATGGCAAAGAAAAGTAAGAGAAATGGCAAGGGCATATTATGTTGAACAAGAAATGTCAAAAGAGCAAATTCTAGAATTATATTTAAACCTAATATTTTTAGGCGATACAGTATATGGTGTAGAAAAAGGCTCAAACTATTATTTTAGTAAAAGTGCAAAAGATTTAGACTTGGCAGAGTGTGCTTTCTTAGCAGGAATAAACCATTCACCTAATTCATATAATCCATTTGATAATAACAACGAAGAGGTTATGGATAATATAAAAAAGAGAACAAAAGTTGTTTTAAATAAAATGAAAGAATTAGGGAAAATAAAAACAGAAGAAGAATATCTACAAGCAGTAAAAGAAGTTGAAGCTGGATTAAATTTTAATAAAGGAGCATTCCCACAAACAGTATTTTCTTATCATACAGATGCAGCAATAAATCAGATAATTGCACAACTACAAAAAGAGCATGACTGGACATACAAACAAGCAAAATTATATTTATCTAGTGGAGGCTTTACAATATATACTACTCAAAATCCAAAAGTACAAACTATAATTGATGAAGAACTTAGCAAAGAAAAGTATAAGCAAACATCAAGAGACAAAAAAGGAAATCCACAACAATCACAAGCAGCAGTAGTATTAATTGATAATACAACTGGATATGTGTTAGGAATTTCAGGTGGAATTGGAGAAAAAACTACAGCATTTGGTTTTAATAGAGCAACAGATGCAGTAAGACAAACAGGTTCATCTATGAAGCCAATAGCAGTATTAGCACCTGCTATAGACCAAGGAATAATAACAGCAGCGACTGTTTTTGATGATAATCCAACATCTTTTAATAATGGAACATATAATCCAAAAAACTTTGTAAACAAATATATGGGATTAATTACAACAAGAAAAGCAATTGCAAATTCACAAAATATACCTATGGTAAAATCTATGTGTTTGTTAACACCAGAAAAATCAATAAAGTTTTTAAAAGAAATAGGGATAACAACAATTGATGATGAAAAGGATAATGTATTAGCATTGGCATTAGGAGGGCTAACATGGGGAGTTTCACCAGTACAAATGGCAGGAGCATATGCTACAATTGCAAATGGAGGAGTATATCAAGCACCAACATTTTATAGTAAAGTAGTAGATGAAAATGGCAATATAATACTAAAACCAGACCAACAACAAAAAAGAGTAATGTCAGAAGAAGCGGCATATGTAGTAAAAGAAATGTTAACAGAAGCAGTAAAAACTGGAACTTCAACGACTTGCACAGTAGAGGGAATGAGTGTAGCTGCAAAAACAGGAACAACAAACAATGATTATGATAGATGGTTTTGTGCATTTACTCCATATTATACATCGGCAGTTTGGTATGGATATGACGATAGTTGCACAATAACTGGATGGGCAACTAATCCATCAGGCCAAATATGGACATCTGTAATGAGGCAACTTCATGACGGATTAGAACCCAAAACCTTTGCAGAAACAAAACCAGAAAATGTAGTGGAAAGTGTAATATGCGAGAAATCTGGGTTCTTGGCAACATCAACATGCAAAAATTCTAGAACAACAAGAACAGAATATTTTGTAAAAGGTACAGAACCTATACAAACATGCCCATATCATTCAACAGCAAAAGTATGTATAGATAGTGGGTTACTAGCAACAGAAAAATGTACTAGAACAAAAAGAGTGTATGGTAGAGGAGAATACATAAATAAAAACAATTTATGGAAAACGAGATCTTCTTATGGTTCACCTAAAAATGTGCCATTACAAAGATGCACAATACATCAATAAAAATAGTAGGAGAATATAAATGGATATGATTAATACAATAGATGAAATTACATATGAATTAATGATTAAGCTAATGAGTAGTGGAATGACTAACTTTATGCTTTTTATGTCACATTTAGGGTCAGCAATAACATTAATTGTATTAACAATAGCATTCATCTTATTACTAAAAAACAAAACAAATTCAAAATTTATTGCAATAAATTTAGTTTTAGTATTTGTTATAAATAGAATACTAAAACTAGTTATTGCAAGACCTAGGCCAGAAGTTTTGCAAATAGTACAAGAAAGTGGATATAGCTTCCCAAGTGGTCATAGTATGGTGGCAACTGGGTTTTATGGCTTTTTAATATACTTAATATACAAAGAAGTAAAAAACAAAAAAATAAAATACCCATTAATAGTATTTTTATCTATTTTAATATTATTAATAGGTATAAGTAGAATATACTTAGGAGCACATTATGCAACAGATGTAATAGGAGGATGGATAATAGGTGCTGTATATTTGGCTTTCTTTATTAAATATGGATATAAAAAGATAGTGAAAAAATCAAAGAAAACTTTTTAGTTTCTTTCCATAAAATCACCTCAAATGTTATTATTTACAAATTTATAAAAAATATATATGTAATTTTAAAATTGAATTAAACAATAAAATAATTATATAAAAAAGTTGACATGAGAGAAAATAACATATAAAATAATGCATGTAGGGGCGTATTGCATACGCCCAAAAACAAATTTATTGCAAACGTGTAAGGGTCGCACTCCTGGGCGACCCGAAAGAAAAAGAAAGAAGGAGAAATACAAATGAAAAACAAAAAACGGAATTACATTAATAGCATTAATAATAACAATAATAGTAATGTTAATATTAGTAGGCGTAACAGTAACAGTAGCAATTAATGGAGGACTATTTGAAAAATCAAAAGAAGCAGCAAAAGGAACAGAAATAGGAAGAGAAAAAGAAGAACTAACATCAGCAATAGCAACAGCATACAACGTAGAAACAGGAAAAGTTGACAAGACGAAGCTAAAAGATGCATTAGGTACAGGCTGGAGCCTAGCAGAAGGAGATACAGCTCCGTATACAGTAACAAGTCCAAAAGGAAATAAATTTACAGTATCAACAGATGGAACAATAGAATATACTGGAAAAGGAGGAGATACTCCAACTCCACCATCAGGAGACGACGTCCCTTCAACATATACAGAAACAATAGCAAACTTACCAGAAACAGTAGAAGTAATAAAATATAAAGACTTAGAAACAGTAGCAAATTCAGATATAAAAACAGCAGTAGATACAGGAAAAATAAAAGCAGTACTAAAAGAAGGAGAATATATAGCCCCAATACCAACAGGATTTGAAGTATCAACAGTAAGCGGAGAAAACACAATATCAGGAGGACTAGTAATAAAAGAAGGAGCAAATGAATATGTATTCATCCCATGTACAGAAGAAAACTATACAGAAGACAGCTTTGGCCCATTAATAAATTACGATTCACAAAATCAATTAGATTTTTGTTATGGAGATAATTATTATAACTATGCCAATGACTTTAACTATGCCCAAGATAAAACAGATATAGAAACAAGTATAAATAAATATAAAGGATTTTACGTAGGAAGATATGAAACAACAATAAATAATGGAACAATAGGGAGCCAAAAAGGAGCAACAGTATTAACAGCATGCACAAAATTACCAAATGATAAATATTATAGCTGGTATGGTTTATATAAAGCCCAAAAAGACCTATATGGAAATAATAGCAATGTATTTAGTTCAATGATAACAAGTAAAGAATGGAATACAATAATGACATTTACTGGATATGGAAACACAGAAAGAGGAGCATACACATATACAACAAAGCCCGACCTATCAGGTTCAGCATATAAAGGAACAGCAGATACTTATGATTTAACCAAAAATATATATGACTTAGCTGGAAATGTATTTGAATGGACACTAACGGCCAGCGACACCGGCAACCGAGTTTATCGTGGTGGCGCGTGGGTCATTGACCTCGATATCTATTCTGCGTCCCACACTTACAGCTCCTTTCCGATCGAAAACAGCAGCATGACCGGGTCTCGCCTCGCACTTTATATAAGGTAGCACTGAGCCCTGAATAGCGAAAAAAAATAACGTGTATCAAAGCAGTGGCATGGTAGGTGTTTATGAGATAATAAAAATGTAGTTTTTTTCAAACTGGAAAAAAACTACATTTTTCTATTGACATTTACAATAAGGGTAGTTTAAATAAAGTGATGGCTACACTAGAAATTTTAAAATTTATTCATAATGCTTTTATATCTTGACAGTTTGCAATATTCAATGTAAAATAGAGTGGTACAGAAAGTTAAAATATATTCTAAAAAAAGAGTAAATTTAGTTATATATATTAATCTGAACATTGAAAATTAAATAGAAAGAGGTGCATTATTTATGGGTGGAACAACATTAATAGCCATAATCACCTTTCTTATCTCAGCAGCTGTATGTGTGCCAACAGGTATGGTACTAAGAAAAAAAACAGCTGAGTCTAAAATTAAAAGTGCAGAAAGTGAAGCAGAAAAGATTATACAAAATGCAAAAAAAGAAGCAGAAAATACTAAAAAAGAAGAGATTCTAAAAGCTAAAGAAGAAATTTTAAAGGCAAGAACAGACTTAGATGAAGAGATTAAAGAAAGAAGAGGCGAAATTGGACTACAAGAAAAAAGAATAATCCAAAAAGAAGAAAACTTAGAAAGACGTGCTGATAGTTTTGAAAAAAGAGAAAGAGAATTAGAAAGAAAATTTCAAGCAAACGATGAGAAAGCTAAAAAATTAGAAGAATTAGAAGCAAAACAAACAGAAACATTACAAAGAATTTCTGGACTATCTGGAGAAGAAGCTAAAAAGATGTTACTAGAACAATTAGACAGAAAACTTTGCGATGAAAAAGCAGCACTAATAAAAGAATCAGATGCAAAGGCAAAAGAAGATGCAAATAAAAATGCAAGAGAAATTATAGGGTTTGCTATACAAAAATGTGCAGCTGACCATACATCAGAAACAACAGTATCTGTTGTAGCACTTCCTAATGATGATATGAAAGGTAGAATTATAGGAAGAGAAGGAAGAAACATTAAAACTTTAGAAACATTAACTGGAATTGATTTAATAATAGATGATACACCAGAAGCAGTAATCTTATCAGGGTTTGATCCACTAAGAAGAGAAGTTGCTAAAATTGCTTTAGAAAAGCTAATTGAAGATGGAAGAATTCATCCAACTAAAATAGAAGAAATGGTTGAAAAGGCTAAAGAAGAAGTGGAAGCAATTATTAAGCAAGAAGGAGAAAGAGCTGTTTTAGAAACAGGAGTTCATGGATTACATCCAGACTTGGTAAAATTAATTGGTAAATTAAAATATAGAACAAGTTATGGACAAAATGTTTTAAATCACTCAATAGAAGTTTCAAACTTGGCAAGAATAATGGCAGAAGAATTAGGATTAGATCCAAAAATTGCAAGAAGAGCAGGACTATTACATGATATAGGAAAAGCATTAGACCACGATATGGAAGGAACACATGTTGAAATCGGTGTTGACATCCTTAAAAAATATAAAGAAAGTGATGTTATAATAAATGCAGTTCAAGCACACCATGGAGACGTTGAACCAAAAACAATTGAAGCAGTACTAGTTCAAGCAGCAGATGCAATATCTGCATCTAGACCAGGAGCAAGAAGAGAAACATTAGAAACATACATTAAAAGATTAGAAAAACTAGAAGAAATTGCAGATTCTTTTGATGGAGTAGAAAAATCATTTGCAGTACAAGCAGGACGTGAAATAAGATTAATAGTAAAACCAGAAAAAGTTTCAGATAGTCAAATGGTTATAATGGCAAGAGAAGTTGCAGAAAAAGTAGAATCAGAAATGGAATATCCTGGACAAATTAAAGTTAATGTAATTAGAGAAACAAGAGCAATTGATTATGCAAAATAAAATGAAAAACCGTCGCAAAAGCGACGGTTTTTTCGTGCATTTAAGAAAGAAAGTAAAAGTAATGTTCGCTCCCATCAGATTGGGCTTCCCAAGTATTCACACTTTTAAGCATAAGATTAAACTCTTTTGTATCCTCATCTCTATTAAGAATAAGATAAAAATCCAGTCCAGCATATGAGTTTAAAGAAAGTTCATACTCTATGGTATGAAGGTCATGCTGGAATTCTGAGCTTGAAAAGTAGTCTACTAAAGGGAAGCGACAAAAATCATTGGGGTTTACAACATCCATGTTACATAAATCATTTGGAATGTTAACACAGGATGGAACAACACTTGATACTAACTCCCGTAAGGTCATAATAGTGACCCCTTTCAATATAAAGTCATCGAGACTTTGCTCAATGCCTATCAATTATATCACAGGCTTTACATAAAGTAAAGAAAAAATAAGTTGTAAAAAATTATAAAAGAATATATAATAAAGCATAATGAGAAAGGAGAATGCAAATGAACATTTTAGTTTTAGGAGATATAGTTGGAGAAAGTGCTGTAAAGAGAGTAAAAGAAATATTGCCAAAAGCGATAAAAGAAAATGATATAAATTTTGTAATAGCAAATGGAGAAAATAGTGCTGATGGCATGGGAATAACATCAAAAATATTTAAAGATTTAATGTGCGCAGGAGTAAATGTAGTAACCATGGGAAATCACACATGGGGTAAAAAGGATATATTTAATATAATAGAAAACAAAAACTTGTTAAGACCAGCCAATTATCCAAAAGATGTATTAGGTAATGGGTATGGAATATATGAATACAATAACAAAAAGATTGCTGTAATTAATCTAATTGGACGTGTAGATATGAATGTTTTATCTGAAAATCCATTTATAGTTGTAGAAGAAATTATAAATAAAATAAAAGATAGTGTAGATATAATTATAGTAGATTTTCATGCAGAGGCAACAGCAGAAAAAATAGCGATGGGATATTTTTTAGATGGAAAGATAACTTGCTTATATGGAACACATACACATGTTGCAACAGCAGATGAAACCATTTTAGAGAAAGGCACAGCTTATATAACTGATATTGGAATGTCAGGACCACAAAAATCAGTAATTGGAATGGATGTAGATGTATCGATAAAAAGATTTGTAACAACACTTCCAGAAAGATATAAAACAAGTACAGATTCAAAAATAGTTTGCAATGGAATAATATTGAATATAAATGACGAAACTTGTCGAGTAGAAAAAATTAGACGAATAAAATTATAATATTTGGCGAATTTAGTGCAATTTACGCGATGAAAACTTCCTTTTTTTACCAAAAATATATAGACATATTATCTAAAATATAATATAAAATAATAGTAACAAATGAAACAAAAGATAGAGTTACAAAAAAATAATTTTAGGAGGCAAAAAATGGAAGTTTTAAAAATTTCATCAAAATCAAATCCAAATTCAGTAGCAGGGGCAATTGCGGGATTAGTAAAGGAGAGTAATAAAGCAGAAATGCAAGCAATAGGTGCAGGTGCATTAAATCAGGCTGTTAAAGCAGTGGCGATAGCAAGAGGATTCGTTGCACCATCAGGTGTAGACTTGGTATGCATACCAGCATTTGCAGAAGTAGAAGTGGAAGGAGAAAATAGAACAGGAATGAAATTAATTATTGAATCTAGAAAATAATTAATTAAAATATATGGGGGCTAATTTATTAGCCCCTTTTTGTTGAATAGAATGGAGAACAATATGAAAACTAATGTGTTCAAAACAATATTTTTTACAATAGTGATACTTCTTACAATACTTGCAATATATATAATTTATAAAGATAATAAAAATGAAAGAATACCTACAAATAGTAAAAAAACAGATGTAAAAATTAATAAAGAAATGAATTTAGGAATATGCAATTTTGATACAATAAATCCACTATTAACACAAAACAAAGATGTACAGTATGTAGATAAACTTGTATTTAATTCACTAGTAAATGTAAACAAGAACTTTGAAATAGAAAATGATTTAGCACAAGAAATTTCAAAAATAAATGATAAAACATATATAATAAAAACAAAAGAAAATATGAACTGGCATGATGGGACAAGCTTTACAACAGAAGATATAGCATTTACAATAGAAGCTTTGAAAAATAAAAAAACATTATATAGCAAGAATGTTGAAAATATTATAAAAACTGAGATTATAGATAAAAGTACAATAAAAATATACTTAGATGAACCAGTAGCTTTTTTTAAATACATGTTGAATTTCCCAATATTAGCCAGTCATGCATACAACAAGCAAACTTTAGAGGCAATTACAAAAGTGCCAATAGGTACAGGTAATTATAAAATAATACAAATAGCTGAGAATGAAATAAAACTAGAAAAAGCAAATAGTGAATTTCAAAGCAAAATAACTGATATAAATATTAAAATATATAAAAGCATAAAAGAGGTATATTCAAAGTTTTCAAAAAAAGAAATAGACTTAATAACAACTCAAAACATATATTACGAAGACTATATAGGAAGTATGGGATTTAACATAGAAATTTCAAAGGGAAGGAAATTTGATTATCTTGCTATAAACAATCAAAAAAGAGAATTACAGAATAAAGAAGTAAGAAAAGCAATTTATTATGCAATAGATAAAAAAGAAATTATATATAATATTTACAATAATAAATACATTGCAAGCAATTTTCCATTAGATTATGGTTGCTACTTATATCAAAATAATGAAGAAAAAGATGAGTATAATCCAACTCAAGCAAAAGGGACATTAACAGATGCGGGATGGAATTACAGAAACAATATATGGAGAAAGGGTAATAGTAAATTAGAATTTAATTTAGTGGTAAATAGTGAAAACGAAGAAAGGGTGCGTGTAGCAGAGTTAATTAAAGAACAACTAGAAAAAATAGGAATAAAAATTAATATAGTAAAAGTAAATAATAATATATATAACAACTATTTAAAAAATAAAAATTATGATATAATCCTAACTGGAAATATAATTCCTTTGTATCCAGACTTGAATTCATATTTGGGAGAAAGCAACTTATCTAATTTCAATAACAAAGAAGTATTTGAAATATTAAAACAAATAGATAGTATAGAAGATAAAGAACTATTACAGCAAAAATATAATAGGATATATGAAATTTATAAAGAAGAAATGCCATTTATTAGCTTATACAATAATGTCAATTTTATATTATATTCAAGAGAGCTAAAAGGTGACTTATCAAGTAATTGGTATGATGTTTTTTATAACATAGAAAATTGGTACAAAATAAAATAATAATAACAATAAAATAAATTAAAAAAATGCTTGACAAAATAAAATTATCATATATAATAATACCAAACAAGCGTTTGAAACAAGAAACTTAATTTGAGGAGGAAAAATAATGAGCGAGCAAAACACAGAAAAAAAGAGAGCATTGGAAGTAGCATTAAGTCAAATTGAAAAACAATTTGGAAAAGGATCAGTAATGAAACTTGGTGAATATCAAGCAATGAATGTAGAAGCAATTCCAACAGGAGCATTAGGATTAGACATAGCCTTAGGTATAGGAGGAGTTCCTAGAGGAAGAATAATAGAAATATTTGGACCAGAATCTTCTGGAAAAACAACACTTGCATTACATATAATAGCAGAAGCACAAAAAATGAATGGAGAAGCAGCATTTATAGATGCAGAACACGCTTTAGACCCAGTATATGCAAAACATTTAGGAGTAGATATAGATAACCTAATAGTTTCTCAACCAGACACAGGTGAACAAGCATTAGAAATTACAGAAAGTTTAGTAAGAAGCGGAGCATTAGATGTAATTGTAGTAGACTCCGTTGCAGCATTAGTACCAAAAGCTGAAATAGATGGAGACATGGGAGACTCACACATGGGACTACAAGCAAGACTTATGTCACAAGCATTAAGAAAATTAGCAGGAGCTATAAACAAATCAAAAACAGTTATAATATTTATAAACCAATTAAGAGAAAAAATAGGAGTAATGTTTGGAAACCCTGAAACAACAACAGGAGGAAGAGCATTAAAATTCTATGCATCTGTAAGATTAGATATTAGAAAAATAGAAAATATAAAACAAGATGGAGAAATAGTAGGAAACCGTGCAAGAGTAAAAGTTGTAAAAAACAAGGTTGCACCACCATTTAGAGAGGCAGAATTTGATATAGTATATGGCAAAGGAATATCGAAAGAAGGAAATATTCTAGATATGGCAGTAAACTTAGACATAATAGAAAAAAGTGGTTCATGGTTTAGCTATAATGGAGAAAAAATAGGACAAGGAAGAGAAAATGTAAAACAATATCTACACAACAATCCAGAAGTAATGGAAGAAGTAGAGAAAAAAGTTAGAGAAAACTTTGAAGAAGCATTTGAAAAAAGTTTAGGAGACAACGAAGAAGACGAAGACACAGAAGAATAAAATATATTTATAAATAGGAATTTGTGTGAGGGGGAATTCTAGGGACTGTCCTTCAAAATCACCAAACCTGGGGATTTTTGGGACTGTCCTGAATTCACCCGGAACTAAGCAAATTCCAATTTAATAATAGGAGCAATCAATGGATTATGTAGAAGAATTTGACAAACTAAAAACAAAAGTATTAAAATATATATTATTTAAAAAAAGAACAGAACAAGAAGTAAGACAAAAATTTAGAGAAGATTCTGGAGAAATGCTAGATGATGTGATAGAAGAATTAAAAGAATTAAACTACATAAACGATGAAAATTACATACAAAGAGCAGTAAATGAATTTAAAAATTTAAAGAATATGTCAATAAAAGAAATTCAATATAAACTAATGACAAAAGGCTTAAAAAAAGATATAATAGATAATTATATATGCAATAATAAAGAAGAACTATTAGAATACGAAATACAATCTGCAAAGAATATAGCAATAAAAAAACAAAATAGTTTAGAAAGAGAGGAGATAATAGCCTATCTAGCTAAAAAAGGTTATTTATCAGAAACAATAAAAATTGCATTAGAAGAGTAATATTTAAGGAGTAAAAAGTGAACAACATTTTAACATTAGAAACAAATAAATATGCAATAAAACTAGATAATTTCGAGGGGCCTTTAGATTTATTATGTCATTTAGTAGATAAAAACAAAATGGATATAAATCAAATAAAAATATCAGAAATTACAGACCAGTACATAGATTATATAAATAAAATGCAAGAATTAAATTTAGATGTAACAAGTGAATTTATATTAATGGCTTCAACATTATTATTTATAAAATCAAAAAGCCTTTTACCAAAACAAGTAGAAGACGAGGCAGAGCTTACAGAAGAAGAACTAATACATAGAATAATTGAATACAAAAAATATAAGGAGATTTCTAAAAAATTAAAAGAGCTTTACCAAGTATATTCTAAAAGGTTCTATAAAGTACCAGACAAAATAGAATTACCAGCGAGAAAACTAGAACAAAACTATTCAAAAGATTTAATAGAACAGAGTTACAAGAATTTAGTAGAAAAGAATAAATCAAAAATAAATAAAAATGCTATAAACATAGAAAAAATAGCAATAACAGAAACAGTTACTGTTACGAGCAAAGTAAAAGATATATTTAAAGAACTTATAAAAAAACCGAGATTTATATTTAGTAAATTATGTAGTGCAAAAAAATATACAAGACTAGAAACTGTAACAGCATTTTCTGGAATATTAGAATTAACAAGAAGAAACAAAATAAAAGCACAGCAAGAGAGGAACTTTGGGGATATCATAGTAGAAAAAGCAAGCAAGTAGCTTGCTTTTTTATGTTAAGTGTGATAATATTTATGTACTCTAAAGTATTGCCCCATAAAAGACCTTATATATTAAGAGGAGGAAAAAGGATGCTTAGAGAAATACGCAGTTGGCAGGAAGAAAAGACAATATTTTCCCATGTAAAATATGTTGGACGGGACTTTTATGGTCCTATGCTTGATCTCATAATTATACATGAGGAGGACTTGATGCCAGTCGTAGAAGTAATAGCAAGTAGCTACAAGTTCGAAGATGTCGCAATTGCTGATGGCATTAACGTGACAGTAGAGAAAGCTGCTAAGGAAATCTTTGATAAGTACGGAAACCACAAAATCAAAACAAAGTTTGGGGATGTTTTAATAACCTCAAGCAATACCACAGAAGCGTTCGATGATTTTAGAAAGAGTTTGCTATTGTTCTAAAATCCAAACTAAATGGGGCAAAAGGATGGAGTTCTATCCGAGAGAGGTAAGTTTTATCTTACCTCTCTCTTCTTGCTTAAAAAGTGTGACAAAGCCACATTTTCTTGTAGACTTTGTATAACAATACAAAATTTGGAAATAATATATTTAAATCTAAGGAGTAAATAAAATGTTCATATTTTGGATTGTATTAATACTAATTTCAATTTTGTCAATATTTTTTATAATGCTTATATTATCTACAATACAAATAGAAATAAACAACTTAAACTTTGATTCGAGCAAAACAAAAAGCAAAGGGCTACAAGAATATTTATTTATTATTAAACTAAAGCTATTTAACAAAATAACATGGATAAAATTAAAAATAAATAAAACCAAAATAAATAAAGCAAAAAACAGTAAATTTTATAAAAAAGTAGTATTAAACAAAATAAAGAATATAAAAGGAATGCAGGACTTAAAAGTAGAAAATATAAAAGTATTAAAAGAATTAGAAATAAAAATAGACAAATTAAATTTGTTTTTTGAATTTTGTATTGAGAATAGTGCTGTAACAGCATTTTCAACAGTCATTATATCTACATTAATTTCAGTTATTTTATCCATATTTGCCAATGGTTATAAAAAAGAAAAGTATGAGTATAAAATAAAGCCAATATTTGGCAAGCAAAACTTTTTAAAAATATGTATAGATTGTATAATTAGCCTAAAAATGGTACATATTATAAACATAATATATATTTTAAAAAAGAAAAGGAGTGTAAATAAATATGACAAGCGAACATCCGATAGAAGGACTTATGCTTACAGCAATGAATAGCATACAAGATATGGTAGATGTAAATACCATAATAGGAGAACCTATAGAAACAAGTAACAATATAGTGATAATACCTATTTCTAAAGTTAGTTTTGGATTTGCAGCAGGGGGAAGCGAATTTAATGAAGAAACAATAGATGAGTATATAAAAAAAGAAAAAGAAGAACAAGTGCAATATAAATTGCCATTTGGTGGAGGGTCAGGAGCAGGCGTAACTATAAATCCAGTTGCATTTTTAGTAATTCAAGAAGGAAGTGTAAAGCTTTTACCAGTGAACCATTCATCAGCAATAGACAGACTATTAGATTATGTACCTGATTTATTTGAAAAAGCTAATGAAATGATAAAAAAAACAACTAGTATAAAAAAAGAAATAGAAGATGAAATAATTGAAAAAACAGATAAAGAGATAAAAAAACAAGAAAAGGCAAAAGCTAAAAAGGAGAAAAAAGAACCAAAAGAGGAGACAGTTTATGAATTTGAATATGATGAAACAGATGATGAAAATAAAGACGAAAATGAGGAAGATGATTAATGAAAACTCTTGTTGCAATTGTAATTTTATTAGCTGTTTGTCTAACAGGGTGCAAAAATAAACAAGAGGAAAATAACTATACAGTATCAAAAACTAGTTATACTAATGCAGAAAAAAATAGTACCAATAAATATATAGAAAATAATGTGAATAATACAAATATAAATATCACGGAAAAGCCAAAAACACCAACAGAAATAGATTTGGCCTCATTTTCAACTAAAATTATGTATAAAGATACTAATAGACAACACAATATGGCACTTACATGTTCTAAATTGAATGGAACAATAGTAAAGGCGGGAGAGTCATTTTCGTTTTGCAATACTGTTGGAAAAGCTACTGCTGAAGCCGGATACAAAGAAGCAGAAATATTTGACAAAAATGGTAACATAAAAAAAGGTTATGGCGGAGGAAATTGTCAAGTAAGCAGTACATTATATAATGTAGTTCTACAAACACCTGGTTTAAAAGTCCTAGAAAGACATGAGCATAGTAGAAAAGTAAGTTATGTAGAAAGTGGAAAAGATGCAGCTGTAGCATATGGAAGTATAGATTTTAGATTTAAAAACGAAAATAATTATGATATAAAAATTTATAGTGAATCAACAGAAGATTCAATAAATTTAAGAATTGTAAAAATAGAAAACATATAAATATTTACCTTCTAAACATTTAAATTAATGCATAATATTAATTAACAATGCTTAGGAGGTATTTTTTTATGAAATCAAAAAGATATATATCTATTGCAATATTAATGATATTATTTATAGTTTTAATTTCAAACATATCAAATGCAACAGACTTAGATAGTATATATGTATGGTCAAATAACACTCAAAATACTATTACAACATCTGCAGAACCAGAGAATCAAAGAACGGGGAATTTTTTAAACCTAACATGTGGAAGTGCTATTTTAATGGAACAAAGTACAGGAACAATTTTATATGACCATAATATGCACGAACAATTAAGACCAGCAAGTGTTACAAAAGTAATGACAATTCTTTTAATTATGGAAGCATTAGACAACCGGAACTATAACACTAGAAGACAATGTTCCTTGTTCCGAAAATGCAAGCAAAATGGGTGGTTCTCAAATATGGCTTGATACAACAGAAACACTTACAGTACATGAAATGTTAAAGGCAATATGCGTTGTTTCTGCGAATGACTGTTGCGTAGCAATGGCCGAGTATATTGCAGGTTCACAAGAAATGTTTGTTGAACAAATGAATAAAAGAGCAAAAGAGCTTGGAATGAATGATACGACATTTAAAAATTGTCATGGAATAGATGAGGATGGGCATGTAACTTCAAGTTATGATATAGCAATAATGTCAAGAGAATTAATTACTAAACATCCTAAAATAATGGAATATACAACAATTTGGATGGACAGTTTAAGGGATGGAAAATCAGAACTTGTAAACACAAATAAATTAGTTAGAAATTATGCAGGTTGTACAGGATTAAAAACAGGTTCAACATCTGTTGCATTATTCAATTTGTCTGCAACAGCAACAAGAGATGGATTATCTTTAATAGCTGTTATTATGAAAGGTGAAACAAGCAAAATTAGATTTGCAGAAGCTCAAAAATTACTAGATTATGGATTTTCAAATTATCAATATGCATTATGTGGAAGCAAAGGAGATGTAGTAAAATGTGTAGAAGTAAATAAAGGGCTTATGCCAACTGTAGAATTAACATTAGAAAATGATTGCGGAGCGTTAATAGGAAAAGGACAAAATAAAAATGTAACAACAGATATAAATATAAATAATAATATATCTGCACCTATAAAACAAGGAGAAAAATTGCGGAGAAGTAAAATATTATATAGATGGAAATTTAATAGCAACAAGTAATTTAATTGCAAATAATGAAGTAAAAAAATTAACATTTTCAAACATGCTAGCACATGTGCTAGGAGACTGGGTTAATGTGTTAAGATAAAATGTTGTTTTTATATAAATCTTAATATATAATAAAAAACGAAAGAAGGTTACAATATGAAAACACTAATAGTATCTGGTGGAAATGTAGGAAAAGAAATATTAAATAAAACAATTAAAAATAATAATTTTAACAATATAATAGCAGTGGATAAAGGATTAGAAATATTGGACGAATGCAAGATGCAGCCTAATTATATTATTGGAGATTTTGATTCTGTAAATCAGAAAATAATAAGCAAATATAATGAAGAAAGAACTATAAAATTAAATCCGGAAAAAGACTTTACAGATACACATATGGCAATAAAATTGGCAATTGAAAAGAAAAGTGATTATATAGTAGTGCTAGGAGGAATAGGAACAAGAATAGATCATACAATTGCAAATGTTCATATTTTAAAAGAATGCATAGAGAATAAAATAAGATGTGAAATTATAAATGAAAAAAATAAAATATTTTTAATAAACAAAT
>OLPF01001017.1_pt1 | contig 25749 bp, 18 predicted proteins | sample 1673121 | NCBI WGS metagenome assembly OLPF01 (sample SAMEA3136756, study PRJEB25190) | human gut metagenome
GGGGTAGGTTGGGAAGTGCCCGAGTTTTTTCGGCAGGTCAGGATGAGAAAGAACATCGAAACGGTCGGGCGAGGCCGCCATTGCGCACCATTCGTCCACGTATTGGCGCCAGATGCGGTCGGGCGCGCCCGGTTCAAGCCACGGGCTCTCGATGTCCTCGTTGTCGATGCCCCAGGTGCCAAGAAAGTGCACCGACCCCAGCACCACGTCGAAGCGCGAGGTGTCGCGCTCGGCAGGTGTGCGGTCCTCCGCCGCGCCGAGCCAGTCCATCTCGCATCCCGAAAGGATGGTCATGTGCGGATGCTCTGCGCGGGCGCGGTCGATGTCGGCGAGATAGCCCGCGACGGACTCGCGGGGCATGGCCTCGTCCCCGCGCGGGTCGAACGCGCCCGAAAGCGGGAAGTGCTCCGTTACGGCGAGCACCTCGATCCCCGCCGCGTCAGCAGCGGCGACAAGCTCTGCCACCGTGCCCTCGCCGTGACCGCAGAGTGCCGTGTGGGAATGCGTGTTCACAAGCGGCATCACAGGCACGTTAGCCCCGATTCCAGTTGAGGGCCTCGTCGAAAGCGATGAGGAACCTGTCGATATCTTCGGCGGTGGTGTAGCGTCCCATCGAAATGCGCAGCGCACCGTAGGCGTCGTCGCCCTCCACGCCGATGGAGCGCAGCACGTGGCTCGGCTCGAGCGAATGAGACGAGCAGGCCGACCCGCCCGAAACGCCGAAGCCCTTCATGTCGAGGCGCAGGATAAGCGTCTCGCTTTCAAGGTCGCTCACGATCACGTGCACGATGTTCGGCAGGAAGTCCACCGAACCACGCGGGACGTCGACCGTCGGGCGCACGCCCGGCACCTGGGAAAGCTTCTCGTAGAGCTCATCACGCAACTCGCGCAGGCGGGCGGATTCCACAGGCTCCATCGCGCAGACCGCGCGGCAAGCGGCGGCAAAACCGGCGGCGCCCATGACGTTCTGCGTGCCGGAGCGCCGGCCCGCCTCCTGCCCGCCGCCGAGCTGGAACGCCGAAAGCGGCGTGCGCGCCTTTACGTACAGCGCGCCGATGCCCTTCGGGCCACCTACCTTGTGCGCGGAGAACGATGCGGCATCGACATCCCATTCGCGCACGTCAAGAGGCATCTTCCCCAAAGCTTGAGTCGCGTCGACGTGGAAGAGCGCGCCGTGGGCGTGCGCGATGGCGGCAAGCTCGCGCACCGGCTCGACGCTGCCGAGCTCGGAGTTCGCAGCCTGAATGGACACGAGCACCGTGTCCGTATCGATCGCTTCCTCAAGCGCGTCTGCGGTGATGAAGCCGCGAGAGTCGGGGCGCAGGCGCGTCACGCGAAAGCCCTGCTGCTCGAGCCGCTTTGCGGGCATGAGCACCGCCTCGTGCTCGATGTCCGACACGATAACGTGTGGCGTGAACGAGCCCGAGGCCACACGGCGCGCTTCGGCAGCGGCAGGGGCAACCCCCAAAAGCACCGTGTCGTCGGACTCGGTGGAACCCGACGTGAAGATGACTTCGCTCGGGCGGGATGCGCCGATGTCGCGAGCAATCGACTTGCGCGCGGCTTCGAGCGCCTCGAAGGCGGCACGGCCGGGCGAATGGAGCGAGTTCGCGTTCATGTTGAGGGCGAGGTTGTCGCGCCCGCAGGTAAGATAGGGCTTCATAGCCTCGAGCGCCTCTTCGCACAAAGGCGCCGTCGCAGCATAGTCGAGATACACGTAATCGGGACTCACAGTGGCAGGCATTGCCTACATCTCCTCTTCGGCGAGGGCTTCCTCGGCCCGCGCATCCTCGATGGCCGCCACGCGCGCGGCATCGCCCTTCTCCTTCACAGCGGCAAGCGCGGCCGCGGGGTCTTCCGCCCCGAACACGGCGCTGCCGCACACGAGCACGTCGGCGCCAGCCGTAGTGAGGCGCTCGACCGTTGCCTCGGACACGCCGCCGTCGACCTCGATCAGGAGCGCATCGTTGCCGACCGCGCGCGCCATTTCGGCGACAGCCGCAACCTTCTCCTCGCTGCCTTCAATGTAGCTCTGCCCGGAAAAGCCCGGCTCGACGCTCATCACGAGCACCATATCGAGGCGCGCGATGACCTCCTCGAGCACCTCGGGGGGCGTGTGGGGCTTGAGCGCCACGGCGGCCTTCGCACCCGCGTCGTGGATCATGTCGACCGCACGGCGCAGCTCGTCGCCGTAGAGCACCTCGGCGTGCACGCACGCAATGTCGGCGCCCGCTTCGAGAAACCACGGCAGCTCGTCGAGCGGGTTGTCGATCATGAGATGCACGTCGAGCGGGATGTTCGCCAGCTTCGCGAGCTGCTTCACCACGGGAACGCCCATGGTGAGGTTGGGAACGAAATGCCCGTCCATCACGTCGACGTGGACATAGCCCGCGCCCGCCTGCTCAATCATGCGGATATCGCGGCCGAGGTTCATGAAGTCAGCCGAAAGAATTGAGGGCGCTATGGCCACCGGTTGAAACATGGGCGTGCTCCTTGTCTACCTATTACGCCGCCTACCTGCGACGTTCCCTTGTCACGCAGCCATTCTAGCGCACTGGGCGCACGCGGCGGGCACATCGAGCAATGACATGTGAAATCCCCACGCAGCAACGCGCGAAGGCACCTCGCCCGCCTATAATGGATACACTGACAGGAAGAAGGCCCCATGACGCACAGCATGCTCTCGCACTATTCCTACCCCACCCCCCACGGCCCGATCACCATCTGCGCGAGCGAGCGGGGCGTGCGCGCGGTCGCGTTCGGCGAGGTGCAGCTTGCTGGCACCCGGCGTCCGACGGAACTTTCGAACCGCTGTGCCACCGAGCTTCTGGAATACTTTGCTGGGAAGCGCACCGCCTTCGACGTCCCGCTCGACCCCGAGGGGACCGAGTTCCAGAAAAGCGTGTGGGAAGCGCTTTCCCGCGTGCCCTTCGCCACCTCGGTCACCAGCGGAGATATCGCGCGCGATCTGGGGAAACCGAAGTCATACCGCGCTGTTGGGGCCGCGGTGAGAGAAAACCCACTCGCCGTGATCGTCCCCGACCATCGGGTCGTGCGTGCCAACGGCCGCCCCATCGCCGCCGACGCGCGCGGGCGCATCCGCGAGGGGCTTTTGCATATGGAGCGGGAACGCGCGGGAGCTTAACGCAGCGACGCTCGAGCTGACGAGCACGCATCGTTCGGCCCTCGCACGATTTCGCAAAGCCAGGCGAACACAGCCCCGGTAAGCCGCGTCGCTTGCGACCGCAACAAACCGAACCGCGCGCAAGGCCGAGAAAACCGAACGCGTATACGACCCCACAAAGCCAGGCGAAGACCTCCCTGGGGCCGGACAATAATAATGAAGAGGCAAGAACACTTTGAACGTATATTTGAGCGACATCCTCACCGCATGCATCCTGTTTCCAGTAGTCGCCTTCCTTATCACCGTCCCCTACATGATCTACCAATACCGTCGCCGAGGGTCGGTGCCGAAACTCCATACCGCGATCGTCTACTCGTTCGTGTTCTACCTGATGTGCGCGTACTTCCTTGTGCTGCTGCCGCTTCCCGCAGACCGCACGGCGTATGTCGCCTACGCGGCGACGCCGCAGCTTGTTCCCTTCAACTTCGTCCATGAGTTTCTCGCCGAAACCACCTTCTCGCCAAGCGACCCCACAACATGGCTGCGGGTTTTGCGCGACCCGTACATCTACGAGGCGTTCTTCAATGTCTTGCTGCTATTGCCGTTAGGAGCCTACCTTCGCTACTATTTCAGACGCAGATGGTGGCAAGCGCTCATCATCGGTTTTTTGGTGACGCTGTCATTCGAGACGACCCAGCTCACAGGATTGTGGGGCATCTACGAGCACCCGTATCGCTTGTTCGATGTGGACGACCTGATTCAAAACACCTTAGGCGCCATGGTGGGATTCTGGCTGGCGGGTCCTGCGATGCGCACGCTACCCGACTTGCGCACGGCGAACCTGCGTGCGGCCGAGGCGGGGCTTTCTGCCAGCGTCACGAGACGCGCCCTCTCCTTCGCGCTCGATTCCGCGCTGACGGCCGCGCTTGCGGTGGGATCGATCTACCTGGTGTATCGATCAGGCCTGGTTGCAGCCCCGATTGGCGCAAAGGCAACGGCAGCGCAGGCCCTCGAGGCAACCACCGCGCAGATAAGCGACACGCTCTTGCCGGCACGCCTGTGCATACTTATCACCCTCGTCATCGTGTTCTTCATCGTGCCCGTGGTGACGAGGGGTCGCACTCCCGCCCAAGCGCTCTTGCACCTGCGCATCGTGCGCACGGGGGCGCGGCACGCATCGTGGTACCACTACCTAGCGCGATACGGCCTGCTGTTCGTCTTCATCTGGATTCCTTGGGGGCTGTTCACCCTGCTCACCGAAGTAGGAGGCAGCTCGATCGGATCCGAGGCGGGCACGTTGGCAACCTTCGCCTCGCAGAACACCGAGGCCTGCATCGCGGTGCTCGCCGTGTTCACCGTGGCCTGGGTCGTCTCGCTGATCGTTCGCGGCGTGCGGGCAGCGTCGGGCCGCACGCCGTTCGTGATGCTGAACGGCATGCTGAGCCACACTCGCATCATGACGGAGAGCGGCCTTGCGGCCGAGCGCGCGAGGCTGAGCGCGCTTTCCGTTGATGACGTGCGAAAACTTGAGCAACTTATCGCTGAAGACGGCATATCGCTCGCAAGCCTCATGCGCTGTGCGGGCGAAGCGGTCGCAGACGAGGTGCGCACCTGGGCGGGAGGTCCTGTGCGCGTATGCGTGCTTACGGGCTCGGGCAACAACGGAGGCGATGGCTGGGTTTGCGCAGAAAGCCTCGCAAGAAGCGGGTACCCCGTTACGCTGATCACCCCGAAAACGGCAGAGGAGCTGACAGCCGAGCCTGCGCGAACCGAGGCCCGATCTTCCCTGAAGCGCACGCTCGAAGGCGAGTTTCCCCTGACCGTCGCGGTTGCACCGGAAGCCGACGATGCCGCGCGTGCGCTCGATGAGGCAGAGGTCGTCGTCGACGCGATTCTGGGGACTGGCTTTACGGGAAGCAGCCTGCGCGAGCCATACGCAACATGGATTTCCCTTGCCAACCTGCGAAGGTTCAAAGGGCCCCGCGGAAAGGGACGCGGAGCCCATCGAGCCCGCACGGGAAAACCGAGCAAGCGGGCGAGCGGCACCACCCTGCGCGATCGCAGGAAGGACGCCCCCTTCGCCGTAGCGGTCGATGTGCCAAGCGGCTATTCCGCGCAAGCGGCGACCTGGGCCGACCCCTGTTTCTGCGCCGACGTCACCGTTACCATGCTCGCGATGAAGCCAGGCCTCATCGCGAGCGGCGCCGAACGCTTCTGCGGGCAGGTGAAACTCGCAGAACTCGTGGACACGGCTCCCTATCGGGAAAAACTCGGGTAAAGAGGCACAGCGGCCGCTTACAGCTCCACGCGCTCGAACATCTCTTTGCCAACACCGCAAATGGGACACTCGAAATCGTCAGGGAGCTCATCGACGTACTCGATGTGGCCGCAAATCGTGCAGCGCCAGCCCACCTTCGGGGCCGCAGCACTCTCGCCTTCGCCGCCTTCCCTTACAGACGCCGAGGCGGGCACCGGCTGTTCGTCACCCAGGTAGCTCGAAGCCTTGGGCGGCGTTTTCCCACCTTTGACCTGGTGATAGAACGAGTAGGTCATGGGTGACGCCGCGCCTTCAACCTTCCGGCTCTCCTCCACCTCACCGATGAAGAGCACGTGCGTGCCCAGATCGAGCTCGCCCGTGACCTTCGCGGAAAACCACGCGCAGCACGCCTCGGCAACGTACGGCATGCCCGCCGCATCGCGAGCGCAGGCATGCTGGGCGAACTTGTCGAGCTCGGTCGAAGAATGGAAGCCAAACGTGCCGATAAGCTCCATCGAGGCATCCTCCGACAAGCACGACGCTGTGAAGCGACCCGCGGCGCGCAATGCCGCCGTCGTGGCGTTTTCCTTGTTCAAGGCGACGCTCACCTGCAACGGCGAGGACGTGACTTGAGCGAAGGTGTTCGCGACGCAGCCGAAATCGCTGCCCTCAAAACGGGTTCCGATGACGTACATTCCGTAGCTTAAGCTGTGGAAAGCGGACTTATCGATCACTGGTTCCTCCCTCTCTTTTGAAAATATCGATTACTTAATGATACTCATTCTCACTAAAGAAGACAAGGCCAGCGTTAAGATAGACCAATTTGCAGCCTCTTTCTCCACGAGAGCCCTTTGTCTGCGACACAAAAGCAGTTCCTCAGCTCCTCACCCCACGGAATCCCTTTGCCAACCAACGGGAGGGGCCTTCGCGCTCCCTTCCCTCGCGGCGCCCATTCCTCACGAGAGCCCCTTGTCTGCAATGCGCGGGCAGAAAACAGGGGGGTAACTGCCAGATAATCGGCAGTTTTCATCATCTGGCAGACAATTCGCCGCCCAATCCAGCCCACCTCATGATGCCTTCCCCGCAACGCAGAACCAAAAGACCAGGTCAAATTAGCGCGAGCGCCCGAGATGTTCCCCCCATCACCCACCCCACCCCTTCCAGATGATGAAAACCACCCGATTTCTGGCAGGTCTCCCCCTCCGTTTGACAAGGCAAGGGAAACGGCCGCTTAACGGCTCGTCCTACAAGTCGCGCCGGCTGGTATCATCATCGGAGCATCATATGCGAGAGAGGGAACGCATGATTATTCGACCGGCAACCCATTCCGACGTTGAGCGTATGGACGAAATCTGCGAGGCGGCGAAGGCAGCCATGCGGAACATGGGTATCGATCAGTGGCAAGATGGCTACCCCAACCGCGCATGCTGGGAGGCAGATGTCGACGACGGCTTCGCGTACGTGGCGGAAACCGACGAGGGAACGGTTGCGGGAATGTTCGCCCTCGTCACCAACGCCGAGACGCGCGACCCAGAGCCCTCGTACGGCGAAATAGACGGCGCATGGCTCACGCCCGAGGCAAAATACGCCGCAGTGCACCGCGTTGGCGTGGCCGCGGAGGCAAAGGGCAGAGGCATCGCGGGAACGATGCTCAACTTCGCGTGCGACAAAGCCGCTCAGATGGGGCTTGCCTCGGTCCGCATCGACACTCATGCCGACAACAAACCCATGCAACGCGCTCTCCAGAAAGCGGGATTTGTCTCCTGCGGCGTCATCACTCTAGTGGAAGGAAACGATGCGGGAGCGCAACGGATCGCATTCGAGAAGCTCGTGTAAGCGCGCCCGCATAGCAACCTGAGCCTGTCTGCGTGATGGGTATAGCAAGCAAAGCCGCCGAGCCCACGGCATGTCGCGCGACGCCAAGCGAGGCAACCGAACGATGACCCGTCACGCATAGGGGCTTCACCGCGGCAGCTTCGACCGCAAATAAACGGGAAAATAGGTTAGATTCCGTAGAATTCAGGCTTCAACGAACGGCTCGTCAAATCACGAGCGAGCGATTTCGGGTCAGCACCCTCCCACACTACGGAGCGGACTGCGTCAGCGATAGGCAGATCGACGCCGTAGCGGTCGGCGAGCACCTTCACGTTGCGGCACGCGTTAGCGCCCTCGGCGACCATGTGCGTCTCGGCGGTGAAATCATCGAGCGTCTTGCCAGCTGCAAGCATCTCGCCGAACGTGCGGTTGCGCGAATGGTGAGACATGCATGTAGCGACCATGTCCCCCGTACCCGCAAGCCCCATGCAGGTGATCGCATTGCCACCGCAGGCCACCACGAGCCGGCTCATCTCGGCCAAGCCGCGCGACACGAGAAGCGCCGCAGTGTTGTCGCCGAACCCAAGCCCGTAGGACATGCCCACGGCAATCGCGACCACGTTCTTGAATGCGGCGCACAGCTCCACCCCGCACGCGTCCTCACTCGTGTAGGCGCGGAACGACTCACACGCGAACAGCTCCTGGAAAAATGCCGCTGTATCAGGCGATTCGCTCGCAATAACCGTGGCAGCGGGAACGCCGCGCACCACTTCCTCGGCGTGGTTGGGCCCCGAAAGCACGGCAAATCGGCTGCGATTACCCATCTCGGCGTCGAGAATGTCGATGGGGAGAAGCCCACTGCCCTCCTCGATGCCCTTCGAGCACACGATGACGGGGAAGTCGGAGTCGACCACGTCGGCTAAGGCGCGCGCCGCCCCGCGCACGAGCGTCGAGGGCGTCACGATAACGGCCGCGCGTGCGCGCAGCAGCGTATCGCGATACGAAAGTGTGGCAACGACGTCGGGATTCAGCTCGACATCGCTAAGGTAGCGAGGGTTCTTGTGCTCGGAGTTGATCGCCTTCACCACTTCGGGCTTGCGCGCCCAAAGCCCCACGTTATGGCCGTTGTTCGCAAGCACCTGCGAAAGCGCGGTGCCCCAAGAGCCCGCGCCGATAACCGAAACCTTCATGCGCTACTCCTTTGCCTTGTCTCCGATGCGGCGCTCGGTCCCCGTTGCAAGACGATGGATGTTGCCGCGATGCGCCCAAATAACAACGAGTGCAGTGACCAGGCACAACACCCATGCAATCGGGTCGAATGTCTGGAAGAGGAAGTAGTATGCCGCAAAAATCGGGCACGCGATCGCCGCCGCGAGCGAGCCCGCCGACACGAATCGCGAGATGGCGACCACCACGGCGAAGACGGCGATCTCCAGAAGCGCGCCCATCACGCCGAACGTCACGAACAGGCAGCCAACCGCGACCGCAATCCCCTTGCCGCCCTTGAACTTGAGCCACGGGCTGAAGATATGCCCGAGCGTGCAGAAAAGGAAGGCAAGCGTCACCACCGTGGAAGCGCTCACCGGCGAATCGGCCGCCACGCCGGCGCCCGGGATGAAGTTCGCCAACACGAAAAGGGCAATCAGGCCCGAGAGCAGGCCCTTGCCAAAATCGAGCACGAACACCGCGACACCGCCCTTCTTGCCCATGGTGCGCATGGCGTTGGTGGTCCCGATGTTGCCGCTGCCGTGCTCGCGGATATCGGTATGGAACACCGACTTCGAGATGATGAGTCCCCAGGGAATCGACCCCAAAAGGAAGCAAACGACGACAAGCAGCGCAAGCGCGACCAAAACAAACTCCTTTGCAAGACTGACGACACAGATGATGGCGCCCATGCCCAAAGCGATGGCCGCAAGGAACGAGAAATCCGTGTATGACCAGGGCGATTCGGGATAGGACATAGGCGGCGGCTAATCCTTCTTCTTGAACTTGAGGCGGATGGGCGTGCCCTCCAAATCGAACGTCTTGCGCAGGCGGTTCTCCAGGAAGCGCTCGTAGTTGTCGGTCACCAGATCCGGGCGGTTCACGAACACCGTGAAATGCGGCGGACAGGTGCCCGTCTGCGTGACATATTTCATGCGCAGCACTGCCTTGCCCTGCGACACCGTGTGACCGGTCTCGCGGATGGAAGACAACCACGAGTTGAGCTTGTTGGTGGAAATCGTCTGGCTGAAACCGGCGTAGGCCTTGTCGACAGCGTCCCAGATACGGTCGACCTTCTTACCTGTGAGTGCGCAGGTGGCGACGACGGGCGCATAGCCGACGAAGGTCATGCGGTCCTCGATGCGCTCGCGGACCTCTGCTTTCGCCTCGGGTCCTTCCACAAGATCCCACTTGTTCAGCACGATGATCATGGCGCATCCGCGCTCGGCGGCGAAGCCCGCCACGCGCTGGTCCTGGTCGGTCAGGCCAATCGAGCCGTCGATCACGAGCAGCGCGACGTCGGCGCGGTCGATGGCGCGCATCGCGCGAACGAAGCCGTAGTACTCCACGTCCTCGTCGATCTGGCTTTTGCGGCGCAGGCCCGCTGTGTCAACGATGCGGTACTTCTTACCGTCGTGGACGACCACCGTGTCGATGGCGTCGCGCGTGGTGCCCGCCACATCCGAGACGATGGAGCGGTCGTTATTGGTGAGGCGATTGGTAAGCGAGGACTTGCCCGCGTTCGGGCGGCCGATGATGGCGACGTTGATAATATCCTCGTCGTCTTCTTCATCCTCGAAGCTGCAATCGACTTTGCGCAGGTGATCGACTACCTCGTCGAGCAAATCGCCCGTGCCATGACCGTGCGTGGCGGAGATGGGGAACGGGTCGCCCAGGCCTAGCTGATAGAATTCCCACAGCTCATCGAGCTTGTTAGGGGTGTCGAGCTTGTTAACCGCGAGCAGAACCGGCTTGGAAGTCTTACGCAGGATGCGTGCAACCTCCTCGTCGTCAGCATTGATGCCGGTCTTGCCGTCCACGATGAAGACGATCACGTCGGCCTCGTTGGTCGCCTCGAACGCCTGCGAGCGGATGGAGCCCTGGAACTGGTCTTCCGTGCCCATTTCGATGCCGCCGGTGTCGATCAGCTTGAACTCGATGCCGTTCCAGTCGGCCTTGTGGTACGAACGATCGCGCGTGACGCCGCGCATCTCGTGCACGATAGCCTCGTCAGCCTCGGCGATTCGATTGACGAACGTGGATTTGCCCACGTTCGGGCGGCCTACGACCGCAACGATTGGTAATGCCATATTGGTCTATCCTTCAAAGCTCTTGGCGCGCAAATCAGCGGCCAGGCGGGCGATTTCCGGTAAAAATTCCGAACCGTTACAGGATACCACGGCCACATACGCACCTGCGGCTTTTTCGATATCCGCAAGCGTCATGTCGTCGAGCGTCACCCCGTCATCGTTGAATACGACGCGCGGGATGCAGAAGAGGGCGAGCGGCGAGTCGCTCGAAGCGGGCGAGTCGGCGTCTTCGAGTGAGGCTGGCTCGTCAAGCGGCCCCTTTCCCAAGGCGGCATCTCGAATCGCATGCACGATATCGCAGCCGCAGAGGAGCCCCGTCACGTCAACGTTTCCGCCGAAGAAGTCGTTCTTCACGAACAGCGGGCGCACGAGTCCCGCCACGGCGCTTTCCCCCACAAGGCGCGCCGCGAACCCGCGCGTGGCGTAGCCGAACACCAGGCGCGCGACAACGTTGGACTCGCGAAGCGCTTGCGCGCAGGCGGCGTCCGCGCCCGATTCCACGGCTCGCTGCCAATCGTCGGCAAACGAGCGCACGATTCCCACGCCGTCCTCGAACATCTCGAACTCGCCATAGCAGCTGGCGGGCGGAAGATGCTCGAGCAGCGCGTCGCCATAGGCATTGCAGTAGAACTCGTCGGCAGCGAAGGCCCAAAGGGTCCCCCGCTCAGCAAGGGCGCGTTCCTGAACAGGCTTTATAACCTCCATCGCGCGATAGGCGGCGTCGGGGTCGTCGAAGCTTTTCGTGAAGCACGTCTGATGCTTGGTGAACCCGAGCGGAACGATGCAGACGTCGAGGATCCCCGGCCGCGCGTAAGCCCAACCGAGTGTCTCGCGCAGCACTTCCCCATCGTTCTCATCGGGCATGAGAACGATTTGCGCGTGGAATTCGATGCCGGCGGCGAGCAGACGGTCGAGTACCTCGATGCCATGGGCGGCGTGCTTGCCGATGATGCGGCGGCGGACCTCGGGGTTCGAGGCGTGCAGCGACACGCGCAAAGGGCTGATATGCTGCTCGACGATGCGCGCCTCGTCTTCGGCGGAGAGGTTCGTGAAGGTGACGAACGTGCCCGCGAGGAAGCTCAGACGGAAGTCGTCGTCGCGCAGCGTGAGGGACGCCCGCATGTCGTCGGGGAGCTGGCGCATGAAGCAGAAGATGCAGGCGTTGCGGCACTGCTTCACGCCGTCGAACACCACGCCGTCGAACTCGAAGCCCCAGTCCTCGCCCTCGTCGCGGAAAAGGTCGACCTCCCCCGCCTCGCCGTCGAGGTCGATGTATCCCACCGTAATCTCGTCTTCGGCAGAAAGCCAGCGCCAGTCGATCAGGTCGCGCACAGGCTCGCCGTCGACCGTGGTGATGAAGCAGCCGGGTTCGAACCCTGCGTCGTCGGCAGGGCTTTCGGGGGCAACGAACGCAATTTCGGCGCGGGGCGGGAGCTTTTTGCGCGCACGCGAACCTGCCGCGCGCGCATTGCCCGCTGCTTCGCGATCGATATCTTTCGAGGGGTATACCGCCACCCGCGCATTCCTTTCCCGCTATGTCGTAAGACGCCTGGCCCTAGAGCGCCCGACGCCTTTCCCGAAGCTGCCTGCACCTAATGCGCCTGCCCCTTGGTTCTTCGACGTTGCCTGCTCCTTCGGTAACTGCTCTATGCTAAACGAGAATCGGCAGCGCGGGAACAACCTCATTCAAAGCACGCAAGCTGAAAGCGGACAGGCGAGCGCATTCGCACCCGACAAGACGACTGCAGATCAGCGCCGTCCCACACTACAGCGACGCTTCAAGCGCCTCCTTCAAATCGGAGGCAACTTCGGCACCATCCACCCTTATACTGCAGTCATCGCTTTTCGCGAACGCGAGCAAAGGCAACGTCCCATACCAAGCAATCTTGTCATCAAACACTGCTATTCCGGTCAGCGGAGAGTCGCAAACCACAACCTTGCAGCCTGCGTTCGAGAGCGCCCCCGCAGTGTCGGATTGAATCGTAGCTGACTTCTCATCCTTTGGTTTCCCCAGAATGACCCGAACCGCAACCCCCCGAGCGACAGCCCCGACGATGTCAGGCAACAATGATTCGACCAACTTCGAGTTGGCGTACGGCGCCGAAACTATAGCGGAACTGCATACGTTCGAGAAATCCAACGAAAGCTCAGCGCGCCACGTATCGACCGCAATTATGCGCGCGCCTGGCCCCTCCTCTTCAGACGCCTCGCCAATCTCGTAGCCAAGCTTCGCGTATGTTTTCAGTCGCTTCTTATACATGCGTTCGAGCATCGGTACGCTCGTATCCACATAATCGAAGACGATAACGTTATCCTTGCCCTCGTTTTCGCGGTGTAGGCGCCCCGAATACTGAGTGATAATGCCCTCCCAAGAATATGGCGAGGCAAGAAGCAGCGTATCAAGCTGAGGGAGATCGAAACCCTCGCCGATATAACTGCCAGTTGCAACAATCGCATGGCGAACACCCGTCGTGCTGCGGGCCCGCTCGATCCTTTCCCGCTTCTCTCGAGCAGTACCCTCACCGGTAAGCAAAACAGTCTCAACGCCTGCCTCCTGCAGAAGCTTCGAGAGATCGGCAGCATGCCTCTTGAGCTTTGTAATCACAAGAGGAGCTCGTCCTGATTTCACAGCATTCAAGGCGTCTTCGACGATAAGGACATTCCGGGCACCGTGATCACAGAGTCGGTCGACCACTTGGTTAAAAGACGCCCCTTGTTCCAAACCCGTCAATCTGATTCGAGTGAAACGCGGCAGAAGGACTCTTCTAAATCCCTGTTCAGCCGCCTGTTCTTTGGGATCGACCTTATGTCGTATCGGCCCGCACTGCATGTAGATGATGCCCTCGAGCCCATCCGAACGCTTTGGTGTGGCGGAAAGCCCATAGACCCATCTGGCATTCACGCTCTTCATGATGAGTTCAAGATTTGGCGCCGCGCCATAATGGCACTCGTCGCAAATGACGAGATCGTAGTCAGCAACTACCGGCTTAGCGCGCGGGATGCCTAAGTCGTCCTTGATTGAAAGAGATTGAAACGTGGCGATGTCGATGATTCCACTCGGCGCGTTCTTGCCGCCTCCAAGTTGACCAATAACAGGACGTCTGCGCTTGCTCAACTTGCCAGATTTCGTGAGCAGCGGAGGACGATCATCCTCTATGCTTAAAAACTGCGCGAGCCTTGTTTTCCATTGCTCAACGAGGCTGGTCTTTGGGACGATAATGAGTGTGCTTACTTTTAGTTTCCCAATGAGATACGCACCAACTATCGTTTTTCCAAAACCCGTTGGTGCGGAAAGTACACCGTTCTCGTGGTGAAGCAGCACATCTGCTGCCTTCTGCTGTCTTCCGCGGAGCTCGCCTTTGAACTCGACCTTGAGCCGCTCACCTTTGTTTCGACAATCATCGAAAGAGCAGACACAACCATGCCCACTGACAAGTCGAACGAGCTTCTGCTCGCAGCCTCGAGGGAGCATAATGTTTCGTTCGTCCTCCTCGCCGCACCACACGATTCTACTCTTACCGTAAACCGACTGGTGCATAGCCTGCGCGCGGTAAAACTCAGGGTTGCCGAATGCAGCCAAGCGCCTAATCTGGTTCTGCGCTTTCTGAGAAACACCCTGTTTGTCCACATAAAGCATGTTTGCTTTTACCACGCTAATCGACTTCGGAAAGTCTTGCGAAGTAGACCCTTCAATCTGGCCAGAAAAAGCCGCTGGCAAAAGACCTTCCGAATCCGCTCGCCTATGAACCATGTGCCTTGTAAATGCGAGCCGCCCCAACGGTCCGTCAATAGCCGAACTTGCAATTTCTTGAGCAAGACGGGTGGAAACCTTAGAGATGGCGGACAAGAACCGCCACTGATCGGGAAATGCTATGAAATCGTCGTCAACAAAAACCGAATTCAATTGCCTCTGCGCCTGCCCCTGAAACGGCAGCGCAATCAAGTTGCCAAAACCGCCCTCGGGAATGGTGGACTGCGTCGGAAAAAGCCGATCATACGCCTCAAAGCTCATTCCCGATGCCTGCGACATCGCGTACGTGATAAGCGCACATCCGAGATTGCGCGCAAGCTCGGCATCGACAGGCTCCTCGAAGAAAAGCCAGACATGCGCGCCGTTCCCAGATCTGGATCGCTCCACGGCGGGATGCAAGCCGAAGCTTCTACACGCATTTCGATACAACGCCGTTTCGCGCTGCCAACCTTCTTTGTCGAAATCGGCAACCAATACCCACGTCGTGCAGTCAGCCAGCAGCACATACATGCCCATCACGTCGCGACAATCATCCCGTTTGCCCTTAAAATGTTCGATAAGAGCCCGATCGTTAACTGGGACGAATCTCCTTGCCGCGCAATCCGCGCACTTTATCCCCCGGTTCGCTCTCGTCCAATGAGGGCAGTCCTTTGTTCGCTCGTTGGAGCACGCAGGCGAGTACCCTATGCCTCCGCCTTTCCTAGCGAAACCGTGGGCGTACACATCCCCACGTCCTTTAAACAGCGATTTGAAAAGCGCAATCTTGTCCCTTCCAGGACTTTCCGTTGTGACTAGGTGCTTCTTCGCCGCATAGCGCGCAAATTCTTCTGCAGCCGCATTCCATTCGGGCCCTGAAGCAAATCGACGAATTCCGAATTCGTCTTCGAAGATACACGCCGTTTCGCCTGAGGAATAATGAGGAATGAGTTCGACGAGGGCACACTCCCGACCGTTGATCAGCGCATATTTCGGCGTTCTATCAGCCATGCGTCTTTGCCCTTACTATGCCAGTCACACTATGCCAGTCGCAATTCGCACCGATTATTCTACCAAGCAATAGGACCGTCAAACCTCACTGTTCAGCAATCGCGAAGGTTCATCAACTACTAGCAACACCTTCATTCCGGCAGGCAATAGAATATCCTTCGCTGTTTACCCCAGGCAAGTCCTCAATAAACACAAATCGGCATCAGATGTCACCCCGGTGTCGATTTGTCTACCATAGAACGTATGTTCATTGCAAAGAGCCAGTTTCTTGGCGTATGATTGGCGCCAACGAAGAGAAAGGAGCAGATATGGCAAGCGCAATCGATGTGGCCGCATATATCCTGGAGCAAGTCGGTAGCGTTACGACCATGAAACTCCAGAAACTCGTCTATTACGCGCAGGTGCGAAGTCTCGTCATGGATGGCACGCCCCTGTTCAGCAATCGCATCGAAGCATGGGCTAACGGTCCGGTATCGCCTGACTTGTTCCATGTACATTCAGGAAAATACATGGTCAGCCAAGGCGGTCTGGGATTATTCGGCTCATCATCCGTGCTTTCTGAGCCTCAGCGCAAAACTGTCGATACAGTTGTCAAGCTCTTTGGCTCTTATTCGGGTGAACAACTACGCGAAATGACTCACAGGGAAGCCCCTTGGACGGACGCACGAAAAGGCTATAAACCGGGCGAGAGATGCGAAACCGAGATCACCCTTGACGCAATTCGCAACTACTATTCCTCCCCTACATGCTTCAATCCCATAGCGCACTAGTTCTATGAACAGCAAGTACAGTAAGAAGAAGATTAGGAGGGCCGGCGACAGCCTCGCCGCTGGCTCTCTTTCCGAAGCAGAAAAACTAGAGGCGCTTCAAATTGTAGGGTACTGGCGGGCTGCTCATATGGAACCGCTGCGCAAGACATTATCTATGCTCGAAGAGGTTTGCAATCGGGACACGTCAACGATTCTTGTCAGCAGACTAAAGCGCATCGACACGATAATCAATAAACTCAGCAGGCCGGGCTATAGCTTCGTTCTCACAACGCTTAGAGATATCGCTGGTTGCAGGCTCATTGTTAAAACGGATGACGACGCTCGGCGAATAGCGCAAGCGATCCAAGCAACTGGGCAATGCCGCGGCGTAAAAGACTATATGCAAGAGCCCAAAGAATCCGGGTACCGCGGCATACACCTCATTTGCCGGCACGATGCGGAATCCTATGGTTACGAGAAACTCGATGTCGAGGTACAAGTTCGCTCTCGGCTTCAGCACGACTGGGCTACTGCCGTAGAAGCATACGATATGATAACCAATGCGAATTTGAAATTCGGGGACGGTTCGCGAAGCCAGAAACGATACTTCCAACTTGCTTCAGCCCTAATGAGCCACGATGTTGAAAACGAAAAAAATGCTCGGAATGAACTAAAGGCGTTGGACGATAAGCTTCATGTACTCGCCACCCTCCACGAAGCTACAGACTCAATGTACGTCGTTTACGATGCTGATTCCGATATTAGCAGATCGGATAGTTGTCTTATCACCGTGGACGTCGGTGTGCAACAGATTAATTTGGAAGTCTTCACAAGCGAAGAAGAGGACAAGGCCGCAAATAAGTATACCGAACTCGAAAGTGGCAAAGGCGAGGGGCTCGTGTACCTGCTTGCGCGAGCTAACTCACTCGAGGACTTACGCCGAGCGTACCCAAATTACTACTCTGATATCTCAGAATTTGTCAATTGGCTTCAAGACTGCATCGGTTAGTCGACCAGGCTAGGCAGCGACAAGGAGAAAACGCTGGCCTTTCGTGAACTACGGAATTCGAATAAGAGGTATAAATAAAACTAAAATCCGGAATTCTCCAATACGAACAAATGTACGCAAATCAGACCTGGATACGACGTGCGGAACTGCGTCTGATGGTTGTATCCAGGGATAATGCGCGCAGCCTTATGCTTCACATTTACGCATAGCTGTCCAGATACTAAAAGAGGGCCGCTGATCTTGTAGCTGTGAAGTTTGCGTAACCGTTGTCGCAAACAAACATTCTGCACCAGTCGCGCGCGTAGGCAGAAGGATTCGTCAGCATGCTACTCATCCCTAATTTGCATGCACTCGTGGCAGTCGTACTTGTCGACACGAAGCCATCTGACCAGCCTACGATATGCGCACGTCCGTAAAACATCATCGATCCACTGGATACGACGTTCGCGAGATCCGTCGCATAGATTGTCTCGGGCGCATCACGCCCGTTAAACACTTACGTAGCTGTTGTCATGGAAATCAGGCTTTCGAAACTGGTAACGATCTTCAGATTTGAGTGCCCCGCAAATCGATAGGCACAGTTAGTCAACGCAAGCTGAGCAATCGAGGGGTCAATGTATACCAAGGTCACCTGAAGTCTGATCGAATCCCGGGAGCGAAGCGATGCAGATGCCCAATCCGACATATCAACCTCACGGGAGCCTAGAATCGCATCACCGTGCGTGCGTCGGTAAATCGAAATAGTTGAATTCTAATGTGGCTAGAATCACTCCTCTGGAGGATTGTCGAGCGCCGCTATCGCCACGTTAATCTGCTACGTCGCTCGGCCCTGTGTTGCGTAGCTGCTCAGGTCAATCGAGAGAGCACCTGCCGAGCGCGAAAGCGAAGATGCCGTGGCGAACGCCGTGTCGTCAGCTCCAGCTGACCCGGTCTCTCCTCGCCGTCCCTGCGGCACGGTCGCTCCGGAGGCACCGATTTCGCCCTGTGGTCCTCGCGGTCTAGTCGCAGCGGACTGCGTTCGCGCGAACCTCACATGAGTTACTTCAATGGTATCGGTGTACCCTCCATCCCCGTCGGGCGGGCATGCACACGGCTTCGCAGGAGCGGCGTGCATGCCATCTCCGACCGGGAACACCAACCCAAAAAATAGAGACCCTCGATTGCAAACAATGGCGATAGACGCCTCCCGAAATTGCCCCGTCCCAAGAAATCGTCAGTCGCGCAGCCGTGCAACCCGAACAATGCCCCTGTCCCATACAAAGGACTCTCGAAAACTACGACGTGGAGGACAATGCCCGCATCCCGCCGAGAAGAGCGGACAAGACGAAGGATGGAAGCAATGAGCGAATACAAGAAGTACTTGCATGTGGAACGTCTCGGGTCAGAGGAGTGCGAGGGCCTGCTCGACAATGGCACTGTCTATGTGACAGCGAAGGTCGACGGTTCGAACGGCTGCGTCTATTGGAGCGAGAAGGCGGGCGGGGTCATGGTCGGGTCGCGCAATTTCGAGCTTTCCAATACCGAGGACAATGCCTACTTCTATGCCTGGATGAAAAGCGGCGCTGACGAAGCAAAACTCCTTTGCGCTTACTGCGCGGCGCATCCGACGCGCATCGTGTACGGCGAGTGGATGGGACGCGACCGATTCATCGGAGCCTTCAAAGGATACGACAAAGCGGCGCTCGGTAAGCTCCTCATTTTCGACGTCTACGATACGGCGGAAGAACGCTTCCTCGGCGAACCCGAGTGGCGCGAGGAGCTCTCGGCGAGTGGTTTGGAACCTTACTTCATTAAGCTGCTTGCAGTACTCGACCACCCCACGCTCGACGACGTCGTCGCCATAGCGAAGGCCAACGATTTCCTACTCGAAGGGACGGACGCGGTCGGCGAAGGCGTGGTTTGCAAGGTCCCAGGATGGAAGAACCGCTTTGGCCACACAGCTTACGGTAAGGTGGTACTCGACGAGTTCGTAAAGCAGCGCAAGCCCGCCAGCAAAAGCGTCGACGTCGAGCTCGAAATCGTCAATGGGTGCATGACCGACGCCGAGCTTGAAAAGACAGCCGCCAAGGTGTGCACCATGGTCAACGCGGAGTCTTTCGATCCCGAGAGCCGCAAAATGATGGGCATGTTCACATCGATGTGCTGGAAGGACCTCCTCATCGAGTGTCCCAACTGGGTGAAGCGCATGAAGAACCCGACTGTGGACTTCGGCAAACTCGCGGGGCTTTGCAACGCACGAGCCAAGGAGCATGTAAAGGCAAGTGGGCAATAGCGCGCGTTTGCAATAGAGGTTTACGCGCGGCATCTTGGTCGTTCTTTGCCGCTTTCCACCTTGATGTTCTTTCAGCAACTTCGGATGAAATAGAAAAGCCCGCTTTCGCGGGCTTTGGAATTCGAATGGCGGGATGTACGAGACTTGAACTCGCGACCTCCGACGTGACAGGCCGGCGCTCTAACCAACTGAGCTAACACCCCGTGCTTCAGCAGCCTGATTAGAATACACTAGCCCCCAAATGCGCGCAAGTCCCTTTTTCAACTTTTTCTGAATTGCCGTCACCCACCCGCCCCACAAACGCCCGCTCGCGGACCTCTGCGCGCACTCCACGAACAAGCCGTTGGTCATATTGTGGTGCACCGAGCACGCTCGAACAGCTGGGGTATACTTCCAGGCATGGAACCCACAGCGAACACCCAACCCATTCTCACCCGCACAAGCGATGCGCCCATCGGCATCTTTGACTCCGGATTCGGCGGGCTTACCGTCGCGCGCGACATCGCGAAGAAGCTGCCAAACGAATCCCTCATCTACCTGGGCGATTCCGCGCGAGGCCCCTACGGTCCCAGGCCCCTTTCCGAGGTCGACGGATTCGTACAGCAAATCGGGTCGTGGCTCGTGAGCCGCGGCGTGAAAATGATAGTGATCGCCTGCAACACGGCGACCGCGGCGGGTCTTTCCCACGCACAGCAAACGCTGCCCGTACCCGTAATCGGCGTGGTCGAGCCAGGTGCGCGTGCCGCCGCCCACGCAACGAAGAACCGCCGCGTGGGGGTCATCGCCACGAAGGCAACGGTGGAATCCGACGCCTACACCAAGGCGATTCGTCACATCGACGCCGGCATCACCGTCTTCTCCACGGCAACACCGCGCTTCGTCGACATCGCTGAGCAAGGCATCAAGATGGCGGAAGGCCCCATCGAGGAGTTCACCTCGCTCGCGTCGAAAGTCTACATCCGCCCTGCGTTCCAGGAAATCGCACAGGACTACCTCGACCCGCTGCGCCGTTGCGAAATCGACACGCTCGTGCTGGGCTGCACGCATTTCCCTCTGCTGAAAGCGCTGATCGGAGGCGTAATCGGGCGCGATGTCACACTTATCTCGTCCGCTCACGAAACCGCGATCGACGTGGCGGAGATACTCACCCGCCGCGGAGAGCTTGCCAGCCCCGACGCCGTCGCGCATTACGAGTTCAACACGACTGGCACCGACATCGAGGGCTTTGAGCGCTTCGGCGGACGCGCCTTCGGACACGCTATCGGTCAGGTCAACCACGTCGATTTACCGTAAGGAAACCCCATGTCAGAAGCAAGAACTGTCATCATCGCAAGCAACAACGCCCACAAGGCGGAAGAAATCGCCCACGCCCTCGATTTCCCCGGATGGGAGTTCCGCACGCTCAAAGAGGCGCACATCGCCTCAGACCCCGCCGAGGACGCCGACAGCTTCCTCGGCAACGCGCGCATCAAGGCGAAGGCCGCCTGGGAGGCTGCGAGGGAAACGCTCGGGCATCCCGTCGCCGTGCTTGCGGACGACTCGGGGCTCGAGGTCGATGCGCTCGACGGCGCGCCGGGCGTGTTCTCCTCACGCTACGCCGGCGAGCATGGCGACGACGCCGCGAACAACGCGAAGCTGCTGCGCGAGCTGGGCGAAACCTCCGATGAAGAGCGAACGGCGCGCTTCGTGTGCACGCTTGTCTTTTTGGACGAGAACGGCGACGAGACGGATGCGCATGGCACAGTCGAAGGCCGCATCGGGCACGAGGAGCGCGGAGAGCACGGCTTCGGCTACGATCCGCTCTTCTTAGCCGAGGTATTCGACTTCAAACGAACGTTGGCAGAAGCCCTGCCTGAGGAGAAGAACGCCATCTCGCATCGCGGGAATGCCCTTGTTGAGCTGCGCGAAAAGTTGTCGAGGTAGCGGCGCCGGCAGGACTACAGGCCGCAAGCCTCACGACGTGCGCCTTGTTTTCCCGCACGAATTGCCTGGGCTATCATGGGGAATGAAGAAATGCGCCATTTGCAAACGACATGCGAGTGGCGCATTTTAATAAGTCACAAATTTTAGCGAACCGTTTTTCGCAAGGAAAGAGCTGCTTACCTGCACAAAGAAATGGCGCGCCCAGCAGGACTCGAACCTGCAACCGTCGGATTAGAAGACGCATTTTCTGGATGCAACAGCGTATATCCGCGCATCGTTACGCCCGTCTAACCTGCGATTATGTACTAGTGCGATATGCGGCAATATTGTGCGTTGTGACCATATTGTGACCAATAATCGGCACGACTCGACGGCTACCCGAAAGGAGAAACCGCTATGACCAACCAAACGAGAAGCGCCGTCCACGACGCAGCGACGAAGGCCGAGACCCTGGCGTACAACCTCGCGAGCGCGAGCAGCCTCGCCTCGGTGCTGAGCGAGGTGCTGGACAAGGAGATCGGCGGCACGATCGAGGGGCAATCCCTTGCGGCACCCATAACGCTGCCGGACAAGCTCAAAGAGGACGGCGATAAGCTGAGCGGCGAGCTGTACGGCCGCATCGCGACATGCACGGCAGAGTCGCCAACAAGGCCCCATCGGCGGGTGCGGGCACATACGGAGAAGGGAGGGGTATGGCCCAGATCCAAGTAACGGAGGAGTACAAGAAGGCCGTAGAAGCTTACGAGGTCGCTTTCGGGGAAAAGCCGCCGTACTGCGTCAAAGACCCCGAATACATCATGGAGTGCGTTAGGAGAGGCGAGCCGTCGAACCACGTACCCGACCCTAACGCCTGCTACTGACGGGAAGGCTCCGCCTCGGCGGGGCCCTCCCATGCCCTCGCATCCTTCCGCGGGGCGGCATTCGCGTATAATGCCCCTCGCGGTGCTTTGCTTGTTGGGCGGCATTTCCGGGATGATTGGAGGTGTTGCCGATGGATACGAACACGGTTTTGGCGCTTTGTGCGATTTTCACGGTGGTAATCGGTATCGTCGGCCTTGGCCGAAACAAGTGAACAGCATTTAGGCAAAGAAAAACCCGGCGTGCCCTAGGAAAGCTAGCCGGGTAATCTACGCACGATGCCGCCCGATAGGCCGGGGCACCGCACCCCGTATGATACACGCCGACCGCCGCACGCGCAACCTCGCATGGCTACCGCCCCAGCGTCCGCCTTCGAGCATCCGAAAACCATCAGTCACTGCGGCCATGCGGACGCCAGCATAACGCTCAACTGGTACGCGCACGCCATGCCGGGCAACGACTAGCAGGCCGCGGACCTGCTAGCCGCCGTCATGGAGCACCCCGAGAAGGCCGCGAAAACCGCCTAGGCCGAGGCATTGTGACCATATTGTGACCAAAGCCCGAAATTGGGCTAAACGACAAGGGAAAAGAGTAGCCGAATCAGGCCGATGAACTGGGAAAATCTGGCGCGCCCAGCAGGACTCGAACCTGCAACCGTCGGATTAGAAGTCCGATGCTCTATCCGTTGAGCCATGGGCGCACATGGCGGGCAATCGAATGGTCGGGATGACAGGATTCGAACCTGCGACATCCTGCTCCCAAAGCAGGCGCGCTACCAAACTGCGCCACATCCCGACGCTGCACAGCGGCATCGATTATAGCAGAAGAATCGAAATCCGCAGGAAAGACTTTGCAAGCGATCTGCCCCTGCCCTTCCCCGCTGCACCCACCTTACGAGCATCGTCCCCTAACGAAATTTGTGCGTCTCTTACCACTTTCAACCCGATTCACCAAGGCCATCACAACCATTCGCATATACGCACCACATTTTTTACGTCAAATATCACATGACGGGTTATACTAAGCACACTGTTAGTAATTGCGCTCAGCAATTCCATCGGAATGAGATTGCGAACACTCTTTGAAAATCTCATTCTTGCCGGGGAAAGGGAGGCGGACACCATGAGATATCCAAGAAAGCTACTAGAGGGACTCAAACGAACCGTGGCAGTTTGCGCGGTCGCAGCCTTGACGTTTGGGGTATCGGTGATTACCCCCCCCCCAACCCACTGCTGAGGATATTCCGGGGGCAACGGACCAGTCCGCAGCGCTAACGCAAAACGTCAAGACTGCGACCGCACTCGACGAGAACCTCGAAACTAAGGTCACTCTTTCCTTCCCCGGTCAGCGCGAGGCAGAGCCTGCCGACGTCGTATTCGTGCTGGACAAGTCCGGCGCTTCCGCGCAGACGGACATCTTCAAACAGGCCAAGGCATTTCTTGAGGAGATTAACCAGAAGGCAAAGGCCGACGGTCTCAACATCAAGGTCGGCGTCGTCCTCTTCAACAAGGTCGGTAACATCCAGCAGCCGCTGACGGACGTCGTCACGGGCTATGATGACATCCTGACTGCGATGAACTCCAGCGTTCGCCATGGTACCAACATGGACGCGGGCCTTCTTGCCGCAAAGAGCATCCTCAACAAGGACACTGCCGTTAAGGCCGAGAACAAGCACGTCATCCTGATTAGCGACGGCGCAACCTACCTTTACTGCAAGGGCGGCGACTTCACCAAACCGTACACCAGGTCGTTCGGCAGCGTTGAGGGCGGCAGAAACATGATGGGTGGCATCTGGGAGTGGGAGTCCCGCGAGTACCATACCAATAACGCCTGGAAGAAGTTCTCCGACGGATCGAACTTCATTTTCTCGCAGGCCAAGGAGAGTTCCGAGAAGCTCGGTCAGTATCTCGACTATTATCGCGACCAGTACGAGAACTCCGAGAAGAACTGGGCTCAGTACGATTACGAGTACACCGACGACGCCGCCAATAACGGCACCACAAACCCCATCCCCGTCGACGTGACCGCGCCGTGCAACATCGACGTCGCGTTCTGGAGCACGGACGACACGTTCCAGTCGATGGTCAAGGCCGGCTACGACATGAACGTCTACTACAAGAACGCCGCCGACTTTGATGGCCAGGTATTCCTGCAGTACCTCGTTAGGAATTCAAATAACGGCGAACTCAACACCAATTTCGACAAGCTCAAGGCCAAGCTTGTGGACAAGATCGCCGCAGGTTCGACGGTTGAAGATACTATTGGCGCTAACTTCGACTTCGTCAACGACCCCGCCAAGATCAGCCTCACCGCCAATGACGAAAAGCTCTCACCTGAGAAGATCGACGCCACGACCTACGGTTTCGGTAAGAAGAGCGACGGCACGTACCGCTTCACCCTGAAGTACCAGGCTGGGGAAAATGAGAAGCTCATCCTCACGCTGAACGAGGCTGCCGCGCCGAGCAGGCCCGTCGTGCTGGAATACAGCGAGCTGCTGGTGAATAAGCCCACCGAGCCCGGCACCCACACCCTCAAGGTCAACGAGAGCGCGGTGCTCCATCCGATTGACGGCAACGGCGTGGCTGGCGAGGCATACGAGTTCCCGGTTCCCACCGTCGACTACACGGTTGCCAAGCCCGATCCGGCTCCGCAACCCGGCGCTACCGATAAGCCTTCCGACAACGGAGCGGCCACCGACAAGCCGGGAGCAAAGACCGCTCTAGCGAAGACGGGCGATGAGGCATTCGCGATTGGCATGGGATGCCTGCTCGTTGCGGGCGCAAGCGCTTGCGTGATCGCCACCGCCCTGAAGCGTCGTCGCAATTAAGGGCGTTATCGGGCAGCCATCCACGCATGAACCCACGCCGCAAGCAAGAGCGCCACTACTGAAGAGTTTTCGAGGCGAAGTTGCGCACGCAGCTTCGCCTCGATTGTTTCATCCTGAGAATAAGCCCCTCACCGGGACGTTTTTCTCTACTCGAAAGAAATGACGACCATATCCTGGCTCAGCTGCCAAAAATCGAGAAGGAAACTCACCAGTCCGCCACGTAAGACAAGCTGACGCAAGAGCGTAAATTCGTTCAGCCCGACACACTCGAGCTCGCGCCGCTTTGCCAGAGGCGGAAAATCACCGAGACCGCCCAGCCGCCCTCGCACCCTCGGGCCGAAATTCGTCGATACGTTTTGCCTGAAGGAGCAGGAGCACGGAAATCGACGAAAGCGAATAACGAAGCCCCCGACCGCTAGAGGTCGTGTACAGAAATGACGATAAGTTATGAAGGAATTGTGTTTTACTCCCCAAGGACAATACAAGTGTGGAATATCTAGTCTCAGCCATGCTCTAACTGCGACATTTTCGGTACACTCTAGACGCTTTGAGAGCTATATTCACTATTTCTCCATAACTTATCGTCATTTTTGTACAGAAGCAGATCGAGCGAGGCTTATCGACAAGTTCGCATCCGTACAAGCAAGTGCATGATTCTATTAAATCGCAGGCGAACCATACGTTTGCACAAAGGCAAAAGTAACAGCGCCGCGCCAAGCAATTAGCAGCATACCGAAGCGACCGAAAACAATTTCGCAACTTATTATTGAGACTGTCCGCTGAACTAAAAAGGCCAGAAGCTTTGAGCTTCCGGCCTGGTGTTTCATGGAGCGGGTGACGGGAATCGAACCCGCGTTATCAGCTTGGAAGGCTGAAGTTCT
>OLPF01001022.1_pt1 | contig 25619 bp, 19 predicted proteins | sample 1673121 | NCBI WGS metagenome assembly OLPF01 (sample SAMEA3136756, study PRJEB25190) | human gut metagenome
ACGAATTAGAAAAAATAAATGAAACTATATTTGAAAGTATTAAACATGTAGATGATGATGGTAATGAATATTGGTATGCAAGGGAACTACAAAAAGTTTTAACATATAAAGATTGGAGGTATTTTGATTTAGTAATTCAAAAATCAATTGTTAGTTGTAAAAATTCTTTGATTAATGAATATGACCATTTTGTTGTTTACAACAAAATGGTCATGATTGGCTCAGGTGCTAAAAGGTATCAAAAAGATTATATGCTGTCTAGATACGCTTGCTATTTAATATCACAAAACGCAAATCCAAAATTGAAAATAGTCGCTCTTGCTCAAACATATTTTGCTATTCAAACTAGGAAACATGAATTATTAGAGCAAGAATATAATAATTTAACTGAAGATGAAAAAAGATTCTATCAAAGAGATTTAACTAAAAAAGGAAATAATTCTTTAAATCAAACTGCTAAAAAAGCTGGAGTAAAAAACTTTGATAAATTTCATAATGCTGGGTATAAAGGCTTATATAATGGAGAAACGGCAAACGATATTGCTAAAAGGAAAGGATTACGTTATAGGGAAGATATTTTAGATAATATGGGAAGTGATGAACTGATAGCTAATTTATTTAGAATATCCCAGACTAATCAAAAATTAATTAATGATAACGTTCAAGGTGAAGGTAATGCAAATGAAGTTCATTACAATGTTGGTAAGAAAGTTAGAAATGCAATTGCGGATATTGGCGGTACAATGCCTGAGGATTTACCAACACCAGATAAAAGTTTAAAAGAATTAGAAAAAGAAAATAAATATTTAATAATTAAAAAATAGTAAATATAATAAAAATGAAAATTAGTAATGTCACTCTATTGTCACATTACAATGTTATATTATATTTGTATAAATTTATTTTATATAATATAATTTATGTAGGAGGAAAATATGAGTAAAGATAAACCAATACTTAGTTTAAAAAAAGTTAGTAAATTCTATTATAATAAAGGTCTTGTTGCATCCGGTTTTAGTAAAATATCTTTAGATTTTTATTTAGGTGAATTTGTTGTAATAACTGGAGAAAGTGGATGTGGAAAAAGTACTCTTTTAAATGTATTATCAGGTCTTGATACATATGAAGAAGGAGAAATGTATATTAATGGCATGGAAACAAGTCATTATAGTAATGAGGAAGCAGAACATTATCGTAAAAGTTATATAGGTAATATATTTCAATCATTTAATTTAGTAAGTAGTTATACAGTGTATCAGAATATTGAGTTAGTTCTTTTGTTAAATGGTTTTAAGAAAAAAGATATTAAAAATAAGGTTATTGAATTAATTAAGGAAGTAGATTTATACAAATATAGAAATAGTAAAGTTTCTCATTTATCTGGTGGTCAAAAACAAAGAGTAGCAATTGCAAGAGCACTTGCTAAAGATGTACCAATAATAATTGCAGATGAACCAACAGGTAATTTAGATCGTAGATCTGCAGGGGCTATAATGAAACTACTTGCAAAAGTAGCAAAAGATAAGCTTGTAATTGTTGTAACTCATAATTATGAAGATGTTGAGGATCTTGCCACTCGTAAGATTGAAATGCATGATGGAAAAGTTCGTGAGGATATAACAATTAAACCTTATGAAGAAAGTAAAGCAAGTCTTCATGAATATAAAAATATTAGCTTTTTAAATAAAATTAGACTTGGGGTAAGAAATACATTTAATTTACCTATGAAGTTTATTTTACTTTTAATGGTATTCTTATTAATTACTTTTGCCTTTTTAGGAATATATTCTTCGTTTAGAAAAGCAGAGTATGAAGAAAATAAAAATGGTTATAACTATTATTTTAGTGATTTATCTGATGAAAGAATTGTAATTAAAAAAAGTGATAATAGTGTAATTACAAATGAAGAATTAGATAAAATAAGTAAACTTGATTATGTAAAATCAGTAGTGAAGGATGATATAATTTTAGATACTACATATAGTTTAACTGATGATAATACTTTTTGGTTTTATGGTAATGTAAAAAGTATACGTGAATTAAAATCTAACATTGAGGGTCAAAAACCTATTAATGATAATGAAATAATATTAGAAACTAATAAAAATAATTATTATGTTTCAACTTTAAAAGATAAGTTAAAAGAAACAAAACTTAGTTTAAGAAATACAGATAATGTATCAAGTTCAAATAAAGATTTAAAAGTAACAGGATTTGTGCTTAAAGATAATGAATATGATAATGATATTTTTTATGTAAGTGATGATGTATTAGAAAAAATTAAAATAAATAGTTATGAAAACTATAGTAAGGTTACAATTACCTTAAATAATCAAAAAGTAGATTTACTTTATAGTGCTAGTGATAAAGTACCTAAAGGAAAAGCAGTTGTTCCATATGAACTTAATGTAATGTGTAAATATAGTTGGTGTAAAAATAATATATTGAATATTAATGTTAAAAATATTTATTATGAAAATAATATAGATTTAGAAATTAGTGATATGTATTTGAAATATAATTTTGAACATTTAACAGGTGTTAAAGATTATGAAAATAATAACTCTATAATATATATTTCAAAAGAGGATTATCTATCTTTATTTAATATGGGAACTTATCAATCATCAATTTATTTAAAAGATGTAAAGGATATTCCTGAGGCTAAATGTTATCTTGAATCAAATGGATTTAAGCCATTATTTATTAAAGATGCCAAAATAAATTATTCAAATGGTGTTCTCGAAGTAATTAAAATATTTAAGTTGATAGTTATGACTATTATATTTATTGTACTTTTCTTTATAGCATATTTTGTTATTAGATTAATTGAAAAATCAAGAAATGTTTATTATGCAACATTAAGAATACTCGGAGCAACTAAAAAAGTATTAAAGAATTTAATTAATATTGAATTATTTTTAATATATCATATTGCTTTTGCTTTAATACTAGGATTATGTATTTTAGTTAAGAATAATATTATTGTTAATAATAATTTATATGATATGGTTAAATATCTTGGCATAAAAGACTATATTTTTGTATATGTTATATGTTTTGTAATGAGCATTATTATATCATTTAGATATTCAAGAAAACTATTTAATTCATCAGCGATGAAAACTTATAGGGAGGAGGCAGAGTAATGATAAAATTAGAAAAAGTAAATAAATACTTTAATAAAAATAAAAAGAATGAAATTCATGTTATTGATAATACCTCTGTTAGTTTTGATTCTACTGGACTTGTATGTCTTTTGGGACCAAGTGGATGTGGAAAAACAACCCTTCTTAATGTTATTGGTGGACTTGATAAAGTAAAAAGTGGTAAGATTTATGTAAATGGTAAGAAAATTACTAAGAAAAGTACATACTATGTAGATAAAGAAAGAAATTTAAACATTGGATATATTTTTCAAAATTATAATTTATTAGAAAACTTAACTGTATTTGATAATGTTGCTATAGCGCTTAAAATGATTGGCGTAAAAAATAAAAAGGAAATTGAAAAAAGAGTTAATTTTGTATTAGAAACCTTAAAAATTTATAGATATAGAAATAGACCAGCAGGAATGCTTTCTGGTGGAGAAAAACAAAGAGTAGCTATTGCAAGGGCAATTGTAAAAAATCCTAATATTTTATTATGTGATGAACCTACTGGAAACCTTGATAGTCAAAATACACTTGAAATAATGAATATTATTAAATCAATATCTAAAAATAGATTAGTAATTTTAGTAACACATGAAAATGATATAGCGAAATTTTATGCAGATAGAATAATTGAGGTTTCTGATGGTAAAATCATAAAAGATTATGAGAATAGTTATGAAGGATCACTTGATTATAAAATTGATAATAAAATCTATTTAAAAGATTTTAAAACTAAAGAGGAAAATGGTAATATAACTTTATATTTTGATAATAAGATTAAATCTAATATAACAATAATTGCTAAAAATAATAATATTTATATTAAAACAAATGGTAGTGAAAAAATTGAGGTTGTTGATGAAAACTCTAATATTGAACTAATAAATGATCATTATAGACAAATAGATAAATCAATTTATGAAAAATATGAATTTGATTTTAAGAATATTGAAACTACTAAACATAAGTATAGTTCTATATTTAATGTATTTAAAGTAATATTTTTAGGTTTTAAAAAGATACTTGATTATTCCTTTATTAAAAAATTATTATTACTAGGTTTTTTAGCCTCTGGAGCATTTATTATGTATGCTGTAAGTAATACTTTAGGAATACTTAATGTAAAGGACAGTTACTTTATTGAAAAAAATAAAAATTATCTTGAAGTGAAAATGCAAAAGATAAATATAGATAATTTTGGAAAATATGAATCATTAAATGGAATAGATTATATTTTACCTGGCAGTGGAAATGCAAATTTTAAAATTACATTTGATAATTATTATCAAACTAAAAATGCTAGTTCAACTATCTCTGGTACATTGGTTAATAAAAATTATATAAATGATTCTGATATAATTTATGGAAAAAAAACAGATAATGATTTTGATATAGTTGTGGATAAATCAACACTTAATAAATTATTTACAGGTGAAGAAAAAATAGGTATTCAAACTGGTTATTCAGTTCAAGATTTAATTGGATATAAGGTTAATTGTGGTGATTTAATATTTACTATCACAGGTATTACTGATATTGGAGATTATAGTATTTTTACAAATAAAAAATACATGATTGATATATTATATAATAGTTTAGGTACTGATGAAACTATGGTTTATGATGCTGAATCAATGGTTTATGATGCTGAAATAAGTGATAAATATTTAAATTATAAATTAATTGATAATTTGAGTATAAAAAAAGGTAGACTTCCAGAAAATGATTATGAAGTTGTTATTAACATTAATAAAGAAATTGATAATCCACTTAATAGTAAATTAGAAAATAAAATTAATAATAAAAAATTAACTGTAGTAGGTTATTATGAAGGAAAAAATATGCTTGTTAATGAAAATATGATTAAATATGAATTAATAAGTAAATCTAAAAACTTAACTATAATGCCAAGTGATAGTGAAATTGCTATTGAAAGCTTAAATAATGAAAATTTAAATGTTGTAAAATCTTATGACACTGCTAAAGAAAAATATTTAGATTCAAGGGAAACTGTTGTAAAATCTGGTCTTATTGCATCTGGAGTTATTTTGTTTATTTCTTTTGTGGAAATTTATTTAATGATACGTTCTTCATATCTTTCAAGGATAAAGGAAATTGGTATATATAGAGCAATAGGTACTAAAAAAAGTGATATTTATAAAATGTTTTATGGAGAAATTATTGCTATTACAACTGTAGCATCACTTCCTGGTATTTTATTTACAACTTATGCTTTAAAAACACTTCAGACAATAAGTTATTTTGAAAAAAATTATTTGGTAAATTCATTTACAATTATTTTAAGTATTTTAATTGTATATTTATTTAATATAATCGTAGGACTTTTACCAATTATAAAAATTGTTTCAAAAACTCCAGCATCAATACTAGCAAGAAAAGATGTAGATTAACTATATCTTTTTTTGTGGGACACAAAGGACCTTTATTAAAGAAAAGAAATATGGTTTAATCAATGTAAGGAGATTACACAATATGAATAAAGAAAAAATTGGTAAATATATTAAATTTTTAAGAGAGAGAAATAATTTAACGCAGGAAGAACTTGCTAAAAAAGTGCCAGTTACAAGGGAAGCAGTAAGTAAATGGGAAACAGGAAGAAGAATTCCTGATATTGAAACTTTAATAATTTTAAGTAAGATATTTAATTTGTCAATTGAAAGTTTGCTTTCTGGTGAAGAAAGTAATAATGCAGTGGTTAATTTATATAAAGATAATATAAAGTTACATAAAAAAGTTGGCATTCTTTTACTAGTAACAATCTTAATAATTATTACATTTTTAATCTATTATTTTTTTAATAATTATAATTCATTTAAATTTTATAATTTAACCGGAGGTAATGATAATTTTATACTAGAAAATAGTGTTATGTTCGTTTCAAAAGAAAAGTTATTTATTAGTATTCCAAAAGTAAGTAGTATTAATAGTGATGAAATTAATTATAAAAAAGTATATTATTTAGATAATAAAAATGAAAAGCATTTAATTTTCGAGGGTAACTCTGATGTCCTTAATTATAGTGAAAACAATGGTTATAATGAAAGTATTAATTTTAAAAATTTAGATAATATAATTAATAACCTATATATTGATATTTACTATGAAGATAATATAGATACAGTAAAAATAAATTTATTTTTAACATATTCAAATGATAATTTGTTTACAAAAAAGGTAAAAAGTATATCATAAAATGTAAAGTAGTGACAAATAAGTTTGTTAATATTTAACTAGTGTTATATAATTATACTAGGTGATAAAAAATATGAGAAATGTAGGAACAGTAGTAAGGGGAATAAGAACTCCCATAATTAAAGAAAATTCTAATTTGGAGGATATTGTTGTAGATAGTCTTTTGAAAGCTAGTGAAAGTGATAATTTTACTTTTCACGATAAAGATATTGTTGCAGTAACTGAAGCGGTAGTCGGTATTGCAATGGGAAACTATGTAACAGTTGATGAAATTGCAAAAGATATTAAAAATAAATTTGGTACTAACCATATAGGTGTGGTATTTCCAATTCTTTCAAGAAATAGATTTGCAGTACTTTTATCTGCAATAGCAAGAGCAATGGACAAAATAACTTTACAAATATCTTATCCATCAGATGAAGTAGGTAATGATATTTTAGATAAAAAAAGATTAAAAGAAAGTGGAATAAATCCATATACTGATGTTATTGATGAGAAAACATATTATGAAAAATTTGGCGATTTTAAACATATTTTTACTGGTGTTAATATGGTTGATTTCTATAAAGATTTAGTAAAAAAAGAAAATTGTGAAATAGAAATTATATTAGCAAATGATCCTAAAAAGATTTTAAATTATGAAAAAGATGTTCTTGTTTGTGATATTCATACAAGATTTGAAACAAAAGCTACTTTAAAGGAAAATTCAGATGGTATTATTTTAGGCCTTGATGATATTTTAACTAGTCCAGTTGACGGAAGTGGATGTAATGAAAAATATGGATTACTTGGCTCTAATCGTTCTACTGAAGAAAGAGTTAAATTATTTCCAAGTAACGCACAAGGTTTAGTAGATAATATTCAAAGAAAGTTATATGAAAAAACTGGTAAAAATATTGAAGTAATGATTTATGGCGATGGTGCGTTTAAAGATCCAGTTGGTGGAATATGGGAACTTGCTGATCCAGTAGTATCTCCATATTATACTAAAGGCCTCGAGGGAAGCCCTAATGAAATAAAACTTAAATATATATCTGATAATAAATTCAGTAATTTAAGTGGTGAAGAGTTAAATGAGGCTATTAAAAATGAAATTAGAACTAAAGATTCTAACCTTAAAGGAACAATTGCATCACAAGGAACAACACCTCGTAGATATGTTGATTTAATAGGTTCTTTATGTGATTTAACTTCAGGTTCAGGTGATAAAGGTACTCCAGTTGTATATATTTCTGGTTATTTTGATAATTATAGTGTAGACAACTAAAAAAAAGTATGGTAATATGTTAATGGCTTAGCCCGTTGGTGAAGTGGTTTAACACACTGCGTTCTCAGCGCAGCATTCAGGGGTTCGAACCCCCTACGGGTTACCATTGTTAATATAAAATCTCTCTTGTGGAGGTTTTTTATTTTGCCTAAAATACTTTTTAACACATAAAAAAACTCAAAAATTGAGTTTGTTATTTAAATAGTTCACTATGACTTATAATAACATCATATTTCTTTCTTCTTTCTATATAAATATATAACAATGTAATGACTATGTCGATATCTAATAAAATTATTATAAATAAAAAAGATGCTATTTTCTAGCATCAAATTTCTTTCTAAGTTCTGTATTTAAAATTTTCTTTCTCATTCTTAAATGATGAGGAGTAATTTCAACAAGTTCATCTTGATTAATAAAGTCAAGTGCCGCCTCTAAAGTGAATATTCTAGGTCTTTTTAGAACTACAGTTTTATCTGCATAAGCACTTCTTGTGTTTGTAAGTTCTTTTCCTTTAACAACGTTTACAGCTAGGTCAACATCTTTATTACATTCACCAACAATCATACCTTCATAAACTTCTTCATTTGGTTCAACAAACATTGTACCACGGTCCTCAAGGCCACCAAGAGAATAAGCAGTTGCTTTTCCTTCTTCACTAGCAACAAGAACTCCAAGTTTTCTTTCACCTATATTTATATTTTCAACAGGTTTAAATTCAGTAAATGTATGGTTCATTATACCATAACCTTTAGTTAAAGTCATAAAGTTTGTAGGAAAACCAATAAGTCCACGTGATGGAATTTCATAATTAATTCTAATTAAGTTTCCTAAATGTGTCATATTTCCCATTATGGCGCCTCTTTGAGATAGTTCTTCGAAAACACCACCCATATATTCATCAGTTATTTCAATTTGTAAGTCTTCATAAGGTTCACATTTTACACCGTTAATTTCTTTAATAATAACTTTTGGTTTAGAAACCTCAAGTTCGAAACCTTCACGGCGCATATTTTCAATTAAAATAGATAAGTGTAGTTCTCCACGGCCTAATACCATAAAGTTTTCACTATCAATTTGTTCAACTTTTAAACTTACATCTCTTTGTGTTTCTTTGAATAATCTTTCACCAATTTTTCTTGATGTTAAGATTTTACCATCTTTTCCAGAAAATGGAGAAGTATTAACTCCAAAAGTCATTTGAAGTGTTGGTTCATCAATATGAAGTATTGGTAGGGCATTATGATTACCAACTTCAGTTAAAGTTTCTCCAACTGAAATGTCCTCGAGTCCCGCAACAGCAACTATATCTCCGACTGTGGCACTTTCAATTTCTATTCTTTTTAATCCAACATAACCAAATAATTTTTGAACTCTAAAGCTTTTTTCAGTACCATCAAGTCTTATACAGTTAACCATTTGACCAACCTTAATTTTACCATTAAATACTTTACCAACACCAATTCTTCCTACATAATCATTGTAGTCAAGTAAAGCTGGTTGAAATTGAAGGGGAGCATTTTCATCTCCAGTAGGTTCTGGTATTTCAGAAACAATTAAATCCATAAGTGGTTTGAAACCTTTTTCTTGATCAGAAGGGTTATTTGAAAGAGAACTTGTTCCATTAGCGGCACTTGTATAAACTGTTTTAAATTCTATTTGTTCATCAGTAGCACCAAGTTCAATAAATAATTCAAGTACTTCATCAACTACAGAGGTAACTCTTTGAGTTGGTTTATCAACCTTATTAATAACAACAATTGGTTTACAACCGGCCTCTAAAGCCTTTTTTAAAACAAATCTTGTCTGAGGCATAGGACCTTCATAAGCATCGACTACTAAAAGTACACCATCAACCATTTTCATAATTCTTTCAACTTCACCACCAAAGTCAGCATGACCTGGAGTATCAAGAATATTAATCTTATAACCATCATAGTCAACGGAAGTAGTTTTAGCAAGTATTGTTATACCTCTTTCTTTTTCAATATCATTTGTATCCATGCTTAAATTACTAATATCCTCATTTTCTCTAAATGTATGAGTATACTTGATAATTTCATCTACTAATGTAGTTTTACCATGATCTACGTGTGCAATAATTGCAACATTTCTTTTTTTCATAAATAAATCACACCTTTTTTTCTTTTGGTATTATAGCACTAATTATTTGAAATAATCAATAGAAAGTAGTGATTTTATATTTATAAATGCTAATTTTTGTGCTAAAATGAAATTGTTGAGAGTATTTTGTAGTATAAGAGGTTTTTTATGAAAGATGTCACTAAAGAAATGATTAAAATTTTTAGATTAAAGAAACTGGGTTGTGACTTTATGGGCTATGAATTTGTCAATCCTAATGAACTTAGTTTTCATCATTTAATTGTGGCTAGAAAAGATTCTCAAGTTTTAGGTATTGGTGATGGCTATTTATTTTGGAATGGTGCAATCCTTAGACAAAAAACTTCACACGATTATCTTCATTTAATTGAAAGAATTGATCGTGATAGGTTTAATTATATTACTTGTCAAATGATTGATGAAAACACTGCAAATATGATTATGTATGAAAATTTAAAAAAGATTAATGATTGTTTAGAGGGATTTGAAAAAGAACACTGTGGACATTATAATAAAAAGCATCCTAAAGATCCTCTTATAAAGGAAGCTTATACACGTAGACTTGTTAAAAAATAAATGATAACTTGAAAATGGTTATTTTTTTTTATATAATGTTATTAGAAGGTAGGTATATATGAAAAAAAGTTATATTATAGGTATTGTAGTGGCTATTATAGTAGTAATTGGTATATCACTAGGTAGTGGCTATAATAAAATGGTTAAAGAAAATGAAAATGTTGAAAGTGCTGCAGCACAAATTGATGTACAACTTAAAAGAAGAACTGATTTAATTCCTAATTTAGTAAATACTGTAAAAGGTTATATGACTCATGAACAAAAAGTTATTGATAGTATTACAACTGCTCGTGAAAATTTAGTAAATGCAAGTACTGTTGAGGATAAAGCTAGTGCTAGTGAAGAGCTTACTAAAGCATTAAATAACTTATATGTAATTGTTGAAAATTATCCTGATTTAAAATCAAATACTAATTTTATAAATCTACAAGATGAACTTGCAGGAACTGAAAATCGTATTGCTGTTGCTAGAAAAGATTATAATGATGCTGTCAAAGAATATAATAATCTTGTTAAAACATTTCCTAATAATTTAACTGCTTCTTTATTTAATTTCAAAGAAAAATCTTATTTTGAGGTTAATAACTCTGATAAAGAGGTTCCAAATGTATCTTTTGAATAGAATTAAGTTTTTAATTCTATTTCTTTTATTAGGTATTTTAAATGTAAATGCAATAGTTAGTCCAACAAAAGAGTTTTATGTTAATGATTATGCAAATATTTTGTCTTCGGGAACTGAAAAATATATTATAGATAAAAGTAGTCAACTTGCAAATATTGATGGTACACAAATAGTTGTTGTTACCGTAAATAATTTAGAGGGTGATACAATTGAAAATTATGCAAATACCTTATTTAGAAATTTTGGTATAGGGGACAAAACTAAAAATAATGGTTTACTTCTTTTACTTGCTCTTGAAGAAAGACAATTTAGGGTAGAAGTAGGGTATGGGCTCGAGGGAATTTTACCTGATGGTAAAACCGGTAGATTTCAAGATACTTATATTATTCCATATTTAAAAAATAATAAATGGGATGAAGGTATTAAAAATGGTTATGATGCATTTTATAAAGAGATTATTGTTCAAAACAATTTGAATTTAAATTATAATGAACCATATGCAAATGGCTATAGTGATTCTACATTTATTATAGGAATAGGTATGTTTCTTGGATTTATAATAGGCTTAATAATTCGATATATGGGGTTTAGTAAAATAGCTGTTTTTACAATTATTTATTTTTTTGCAAATACTTTTATATCTCAAACTGGAATTAAAGTAATATCTGATTTATTTTCAGTTTATAATTTAATGGGTTATTTTTTTGGCTTATCAATTAATATTTTATCTGGTATAGGTTCAGGTTCTGGCTATTATGGAGGTGGTTCATCTTTTGGAGGATCCTCAGGTGGTTCATCCGGAGGATTTTCTGGAGGAGGAGGTTCTTCAGGTGGTGGAGGATCTACACGAGGATTTTAATAAAAAACACTTGCATTTTATAAAAAAATATAGTATATTATAAATGAACACGAAAGAGTGTTTTTTTATTGGAGGAATTATGACAAAAGAAAATGAAAAAACAAAAAACGTTAAAAAAGTAAATGCTACTAAGAAAAAAAATGTAAAAGCGCCTAAAGAAAGTTATTTAAAAGGCGTTAAAAAGGAAATGAAACTTGTTAAGTGGCCAACTTTTAAAGAGGTAATTAAGTATACTATTGCTACTGTTATTATGTGCTTAGTCGTATGTGGATTTTTCTTATTACTAAATTTACTTTTATCTTTAGTGAAAGGATGGATTAACTAATGGAAGAACAAAAAAAAGAATGGTATGTAGTAAATACCTATTCTGGACATGAACTTGCAGTAAAACAAAAACTTGAAATGCGTACTGAAAGTATGGGTATGCAGGATTATATTTTTAGAGTAATAATACCAGAAACTACTGAAGTTGAAGTAAAAGATGGTGTTAAAAAAGAAAAAGTTAAAAAAATGTTTCCAGGTTATATTTTAGTGGAAATGATAATGACTGATGAAGCTTGGTATATTGTTCGTAATACGCCGGGTGTAACAGGATTTATCGGTTCAAGTGGAAAAGGTGCAAAACCAACACCACTTCCACCTCAAGAAATTGATAGAGTTCTTGCTACTATGGGAATGAGTAGAGTAAATATTGATAATGAAATGAAAGTTGGTGACAATGTTAATATTATTGATGGTCCATTCAATGGTATGAGTGGTAAAATTGATAGTATTGATGCTGAAAACAATCGCCTTACAATTATTATTGATTTATTTGGTCAAGAAACTTCAGTTGATGTTGAAAATTACCAAGTTAGTAAATATTAAAATTAATCTTTATAGGTTAATTTTTTTTTACAATAATTTTTAAATGTAGTATAATATTAATGTAGAAAGGTACTTTTATGAAGAAAAATTTAATAATTGGAATAATTTGTTATGTAATTACGGGAGTATTAACAATACTTTTTTTAGCAACATCGGTTAGTGTAAAATTAATTATGCCTGAACTTGAAAAGGTAATAGTTTTATGTGTTGCATCAATATTTACTTACTTTGGCGGAAGATTTTTAACTAAATACCATAATTCAAAGAAATATATGAAAATAAGTATTTGGGTAATGTTTATTCTTTATTTATTATTACTAATTAATTTTATAGTTTTAGGAAATAATTTTGGTAGAAATTTTGAATTTATTTTCACAGCCTCAAAAGATACAATTAAATCTTATTTTGATAACAACTATAATATTATTCCATTTAATACAATTAAAAATTATTTAGATAATTCAGGGATTTATTTTGATATTAAGCTAGTTTGTATAAATTTATTAGGTAATTTACTATGTTTTATGCCTTTTGCATTTTTCTTAAAATATTTATTTAAAAGAGAAAACAAATTTATTAACTTTTTATTAACAATTGTATTAATAGTTATTTTTTTTGAACTTATTCAGCTATTAACACTTTCTGGATCATTTGATGTTGATGATATTATACTAAATACTTTAGGGGCAATACTTTTTTACCTTTTCATTAGTTTAAAAGGCATTGATAAACTACTTAAAAATATATTCTTTTTAGAAAAAAATAAAATTAATGGGAAAGATTTAGTTAAACCTATATTAGCTTTATTTATTTTTATCGTAATAATAATTTCTATTATATTTATATTTATTAAAAAAAGTAATGATAGTAATCAAAAGTGGAATGAAGTTTATAATCCTTTGATAGAGTTTAGTTATGATAAGACTTGTAGTGAAAATAATATGTTTTATGAAGATGAACTTTTTGAATATTATTTTGATTGTTATGATAAAGATAAATTTTATTTAATTGTTAATAAAAAAGATAAACTTTTAATAAATGATTTTTTAGATAATTCTAAATATGTTTATGACATAGAAAAACTAACTTGGAAGTTAAAACAAAATAATATAGAGTACTATACTAAACATAAAAATCCACATTATATTTTACATTTACCAAAGTTTGATGGAGATTTTGGTTATAAAGGTGTAAAAAATGATTATGTAAATATAGTTGTTAAAGGATTAAATACTTCGATATATGATTTGGATTTAAATTTTATACCTTTAAAAGAGGGAAAAACCACTATTGATTTTAAGGTTACAAACGAAGGTAAAGTTTATACATACACATTTGATATTACTATAGATAAAGATTTAAATTTAAAATATGAATTAAAAAATTAATCTTCACGGATTAATCTTTTTTCTATTTTAGAAATAATAAAATATAATAAATAAGAAAATATTAAGAGTATAAATACACCAGATATTACTAAATCTAAATCAAATATTTGAGATCCATACATAATTAAATAACCAATTCCTTTTTGACAAGAAAGAAATTCTCCAGTTATAACACCTATTAATGTTAAAGATATATTTAGTTTTAATGATGAAATAATTGTTATGTATGATGATGGAATGATTAGTTTAGTAAGAGTTTGAAATTTATTTGCATTAAATGTTTTAAATAATTTGATTTTTATTTTATCAGTATTTAGAAAACCATTATACATTGAAAGAGTAGTTACAATTAAATTTATTAAAAGTGCCATAATTATAATACTTTTCATATTTGCTCCGAATATAATTAAGATTATCGGTCCTAAAGCTACTTTAGGAAGTGCATTTAAAATTACTAAAAATGGTTCAAATATTTTAGAAAAAGTAGGGTATTCATAAAAGATAACTGCAATTAATATACCAAGTATTCCCCCGAGTAAAAATGAAATTAAAACTTCATATAGTGTTGTAAATATATGTGAAAATAAATTACCTTCGATACATAGTTTTTTAATAGTTAAATAAATTTTTGATGGACTTGAATATATAAATGAGTTAATTATACCTTTTCTAGTTAATAATTCCCATATAAATAATAAAAAAAATACAATTAAAATTCTAGTTAGTTTTATTAAAAAACTTTTCCTTTTCATAGTTTTTAAATATAAAGTTTGATTACTATATTTCATCTAAATCCCTCCATATTTTATCATAATAATCACTAAATTCTTTACATTTACGATTATTTATTGGTGTGGATTTATTTTCCATTTTAATGTCATAAATTTTTTTGACTATACTAGGTCTTTTGGAAAGAACTAGTATTTTATCACTTAAACTTATAGCTTCCGCAATGTCGTGAGTAATCATAATAACAGTTTTCTTTTCTTTTTTAATTATATTATAAACATCTTCAGAAACGCTTAATCTTGATTGATAGTCAAGAGCGGAAAAGGGTTCATCTAAAAGAAGTATATCAGGTTTAATAGCAAGTGTCCTGATTAGAGCAACTCTTTGCTTCATACCGCCAGAAAGTTCTTTCGGATATTTATAGATAAAATCTTTTAAACCATAGGTTTCTAAAAGTCTTTTTGTATATTCAATATTTTCTTTTGTTTTAATCTTTTTTAAAGATAAACCCAAAGTTGCATTATCTAAAATATTTAAATATGGAAGAAGTGCATCTTCTTGAAGCATATAACCAATTATAGGATTTTCTTTATAAAATTTTATTGTGCCATTTGTTTTTTCAAGTAAACCAGAAATAATATTAAGTAGGGTTGATTTACCACATCCTGAGGAACCAACAATTGCAATAAACTGTTCATTATTCACATCAAAAGATATACTTTTTATAGCATTAATTTCGCCATTTAAAGTGTTAAAAGTTTTAGAAATATTATTAATTTCCAATAATTTTTGCATTTTATCACCTACGATATTTTATGCATTATTTGTATTTTAATCTATTTAATAAGTTTAGAATTCAACTAATAGTTGAGTAAATTCAATGATTAGTTTATTGTTTTTTTAACTTATTTATTTTATTATGTATTTGAAAGGAGTAGAGTAAGTATGAAAAAAATAATATATTTAATAATTGGTATTTTAGTAGGAGGATTGCTTTCATATTTTATATTTAATAAAAATGAAACCTTAGAAAAACTTCCTAAACCTGAAGTAACTGAAGGTGAAAGAGGTATGCTTGGTATTGATAAAAATATCAATGAACAGACTATTGATAAGTATCTAGGAAGAAGTGATTCAGTTTATCGTGATATGAGAATGCTTTCAGATCCTGGTAATTATGAAGCTATTGGTGGTGATTCAATGCTTTCTGGAACAATAAAAGGTTTTGAGATAATACCTTATCCATATTTAACTAAAGTAAAAGGGCTTCCTGAGGCTGTTGGAAAAACTTATGAAGGAAAAAAAATCCAGGAATTTGCCGAACTTAAACCGGGAGACTATGTGGTACATGAGAATCACGGACTTGGAATTTATCAGGGAATTGAGAAAGTCGAAGTAGATACTGTTACTCGAGATTATATGAAAATTTCCTATGCGGACGGAGGAATTCTCTATATACCGGCAACACAGATGGATCTGATCCAGAAATACGCAGGAGCAGATACAAAGCCACCAAAATTGAATAAGCTTGGGACACCTCAGTGGAAAAAAACAAAAGGACAGGTAAAAAAAGCGGTTCAGTTAATCGCAAAAGATCTTGTAAAACTCTACGCAACGCGCCAGCAGACAGAAGGTTATGTTTATGGACCGGATACGGTCTGGCAGAGAGAGTTTGAGGAGATGTTTCCATTTGAAGAGACAGAGGATCAGCTTCGTGCAATTGAAGATACAAAGAAAGATATGGAAAGTACAAAGATTATGGATCGTCTGATCTGCGGAGATGTAGGGTATGGTAAGACTGAAATTGCGATAAGAGCAGCTTTTAAGGCAGTGCAGGAAGGAAAACAGGTTGTTTATCTTGTACCTACAACGATTCTTGCGCAGCAACACTATAATACATTTATTCAAAGGTTTAAAGATTTTCCGGTGCGTGTTGACTTGATGAGCCGTTTTCGGACGCAGGCGCAGCAGAAAAAAACAGTAGAGGATTTGAAAAAAGGTCTGGTTGATATCGTGATCGGAACACACAGAGTGCTTTCAAAGGATGTTGGATATAAAGATTTAGGACTTCTGATTATAGATGAAGAACAACGTTTTGGTGTGACGCATAAGGAAAAAATTAAAAAATTAAGAGAAAATATAGATGTGTTGACGCTGACAGCAACGCCAATCCCAAGAACACTTCATATGAGTTTAATCGGAATTCGCGATATGAGTGTGCTTGAGGAAGCACCGATGGATCGTATGCCAATACAGACGTATGTAATGGAATACAATGATGAGATGGTTCGTGAGGCTATTGAGCGTGAACTTGCCAGAGGTGGACAGGTTTATTATGTTTATAACAGAGTAGAAAATATTGCAGATCTAGCACTTCGTGTGCAGAAACTGGTGCCGGATGCAAGGGTATCTTACGCACATGGACAGATGAATGAACATCAGTTGGAAGATATTATGTATGATTTTATCAATGGTGATATTGATGTGCTTGTATCGACAACAATTATTGAAACAGGACTGGACATTGCGAATGCTAATACGATGATTATACAAGATGCAGATAGATTTGGACTGTCACAGTTATATCAGTTGCGAGGAAGAGTTGGGAGATCCAATCGAATGGCATATGTATTTCTGCTGTATCAGAGGGATAAGATGCTTAAAGAAGTTGCAGAGAAGAGGCTGGCTGCAATTCGTGAATTTACAGATCTTGGATCGGGATTCAAGATCGCAATGCGTGATCTTGAGATCCGAGGTGCGGGAAATCTTCTAGGAGAGTCGCAAAGTGGTCATATGGCAGCAGTTGGATATGACTTGTACTGCAAGATGCTTAATGAGGCTGTCAGTCAGTTGAAAGGTAAAAAAGAAGAAGCAGACTACGCTACAACGATTGATCTTGATATAGATGCATTTATTCCGGAATCTTACATTAAAAACGAGTATCAAAAATTGGATATTTATAAGAGAATTGCCACAATTGAAACAGAAGAAGAGATGGATGATATGACAGAAGAACTGATTGATCGTTTTGGAGATCTTCCGAAAAAAGTACAGCAGCTTCTTCATATTGCAGCACTTAAGAGTCTTGCGCATTCTGCATATATTACAGCGATAGAACAAAAGGGAAAAGACTACAAATTTATCTTATATGAAAAAGCAAATCTGGATCCGGCAAAAATTCCGGCACTTTTAAAGAAATATGGAAATAATATGACTTTCAAAGCAGAAGCAGTCCCGTATTTCCTTTATCAAAAGAAAGGGAGAAGCGGAAAAGAGAAAGGGGAAAATGTTCTGCAGATGCTAAGAGAAATTATAGAGAGTATTCGCGAACTTCGATTAGATCAGGGAAGTTGAGGAGATTCTGTGTTTGGGGTTGTGATAGAACAAAAAACACGATATAATGAGCGGTAGTATGGCTGCGTAAGTAAATACGTAAAAAGAGGAGGATTTACCAGATGGTACGTTTGGCAAAAAGGCTGGCAGTGCTTGCAGTGGCAGGCACATTGACAGCAACATCTTTGACAGGATGCGGAACAATAAATACAGATGAGACAGTTGCAACAGTCGGTGATGAGAAGATTACACTTGGAGTCGCGAATTTTTACGCAAGATTGCAGCAGGCTCAGTATGAAACCTACTATGCGAGTATGATGGGAACAACAGCAGAAGAGATGTGGGCAAAGGAAGTGTCAGACAATCAGACATATGAGGAGCAGACAAAGAAGAGTATTCTTGAGAATCTGGAGAATATGTATCTTGTTTCACAGCATACATCTGACTATGAAGTTGCACTGACAGAGGAAGAGCAGCAGGCGATTAAAGATGCAGCAGCAAAATTCGATGAAGATAATTCGGATGATGTGAAGAAAGTGGTATCAGGAGATGAGGAGGAAGTGGCTAAAGTTCTCGAGCTGATGACAATTTCGAATAAGATGGAAACGGCAATGGAAGCTGGTGTGGATGAGAATGTATCAGATGAAGATGCAGCACAGAAGAGTATGCAATATCTCTTATTCTCATATACAACAACAGATGATTCGGGAGAATCCCAGACATTATCAGATGATGAGAAAGAAGCTTTGAAGACGACCGCACAGGCATTTGATGATCGGTTAAAGGGTGGAGAAGATATGGAGACTGTTGCATCAGCAGCAGGACTTACAGCCCAGACAGCTACATTTGATTCTGAAAGTACAAGCCCGGATAAGGATTTGATCGCAGCAGCAGATGCATTGACAAATGAAGGCGATGTTACAGATATTATAGAGACAGAGAATGGAATTTATATTGCAAAGCTTACAAGTCTTTTGGACAGAGAGGCAACAGACAGTAAAAAAGAAAGTATTGTAAGTGAGAGAAAACAGGAACAGTATGATTCACTTCTGGATCAGTGGAAAAAGGATACAAAAATCAAAGAAGAGAAAAAAGTATGGAAGAAGATCAGTTTTGAAAAACAGGGTGTAACAATTAAAACGTCAGATACATCAGATACTTCAGACAGCCAGAATTAAAAAAACAGGGACAAAAACTTTGTGAAGACCAACAAGTTTTTGTCCTTGTTATATTTACACGAGCAACGAGCCAAAGTCCGTGCTTTCACGAAAAATTAAATGTATTCCAGTTTTTCAAAATAATGCATTAAGATATCAGCACAGTTTTCAACACCAAGCTCGGAAGTGTCAAGAATCATGTGATAATCATTCACATCTCCCCAGGTCTTGCCGGTGTGTTCATAATAATAAGCAGCACGCTCTTCATCCGTATGCTCCACCTTCTCTTTTGCGGCATCATGATCAAGATTTTCTTTTTTCATGATTCTCTGAATGCGGTCCTCTTTGGCAGCACTCACATAGATGTTTAATACATTCATCCGGTCTTTCAGAATATCTGAGGCGCATCGTCCGAGAATAATGCAAGGGTTTTCAGCCAGTTTCCGGATTGCTTCAGCTTCACTTTCATATTTGTGATCAGAGAGCTTTTCTTCTATATAGGCCTTGTCATAGACCGGAATATCAAGTCGTTTCGAAAGCTCTTCAGCAATAATGCTGGCTCCGGTACCGAAACGACGACTCATAGTAATTACTAATTTCATAATGAAGTCCTCCTTTGTAGAAATAACATTCAGATGAATTTTATTATAGCACGTTCTGTTTGATTTGTCTCGGTTTTACTTACTTGTATCCAATGATGGGAAGCTACTGATAAAAATGTATCCATTTTTTCAAAAGAAATAAAGGAGAAATTTCAATGAAAAAATGGATGTAAAACTTTATACAATCACCCATTGCAAGATCATGTATACTAATGATATAATTTATAGTAGCGTTTTTGGCAGTTGCCAGAAGCAAACTTATGGATGATTAAAAATTTGAGTAGGTGACGGATTTGAAGAATAAGATCAAACGTTTTGCAAAGGGGGATTTTCACATCCCGCAGCCGGAAATTATTTTTCCTGAGACTCACATTACGATGCGTGTCGGAGAAGGAGAAAAATATGAGGGAAGCTTTTCTCTGCAGAATGAAGGGGAAGGGACAATACGTGGACTTGTATATCCTTCTTCCTATCGTGTACAGTGCGTAGAGCAGGGTTTTGATGGAAATCCGGTAAATATTTATTATACATACGATGGAAGAGGACTTGTGCCGGGACATGTTGAACATGGGAAATTTACGATTGTATGTAATGGTGGAGAGTATGATATTGCATTTACTGCAATTATTGAGAAACCATTTGTTATGACTCGATACGGAAAGGTTCAGAGCCTGGAAGATTTTAAGAAGCTTACATATCGTGATGCAGCTGAGGCAGTGAAGTTATTCCGGTCCAGAGATTTCTTTGAGATTCTCAAATATGAAGATACGAGGATCAAGGCGCTTTATAATAATATGCGTAAATGGGAACTGGATCAGCACGCCCTTGAAGAATTCCTGGTAGGGTGCAAGCAGAAAGAGAAGATTTTTCTTACATTGGAAGAAGAAAGCCGTGCTTTTATTTCTCTTGTAGAAGACAGAAAAGAGACTTTTACTGTGAAGAAAAATACCTGGGGATATCTGGAGATTGATGTAAGAACAGAAGGCGATTTCCTTTCTGTTGAGCACAGACATCTGACGACAGACGAATTTATAGGTAATGCCTATCGTCTGGAATATGGTATTTCTATGGATAAGCTTCACAGAGGAAGTAACTTTGGAAGGATTATTCTGGAAACTCCATATGAAACATTGAGTTATGAGGTCGTAGTGGAAAAGGATATTTGCAGAGATGAGGAACATCGTGCAAATGAAAAAGAATTTAATGGAATTCTGAAAGATTATCTGAAATATGAAGGTGACAAGATGTCACTGGAAGATTGGACAGAGGCTTCTATAAAGAAAATTTCACATCTTCGCGAGGTAGATGAACGTAATGAATTTTACCTTCTTGCCCAGGCACATATCTGCATTTTGGGTAATCGGATGGATGAGGCAAAATGGCTTTTAGAATCTTATAACTACAATCGTTTTGCAATCGGTAAGGATGTTGAATTGAGTTCCTATTACCTTTATCTGACGACAAAACTGAGTAATGATTCGATTGGGCAGAGAAGGGTCGCAGAAGAACTTTCACGTTCTTTTATGAAGCATCCGGACAGCTGGCGGATTCTTTGTATGCTGATTGAGGTTGATTCAGAATATAAAATCTACAGTGAAAGACTGAATGTGCTTGAGAAGCAGTTTATGGAGTATAAGTCTCACAGCTTATGGTTCTATCTTCAGGCATTCCGTTGTTTTAAAGAGAAGAGCTCATCTCTTAAAAAACTCGGACAGTTTGAAGTACAGGTTCTGCTTTTTGGCGTGAAATATAAACTGATGACGAAGGAACTTGCATTATATACAGCAAACCTGGCAAGTCAGATGAAGAATTTTGATAAACATCTGTATAATGTACTTGTGAAGTGTTATGAGATGTATGATGAAGCGATGATATTGACTTCTATCTGTACATTGCTTATAAAAGGCAGCAGAACAGAACACATCTATTTCCATTGGTATGAGAAAGCGGTAGACGCAGAGTTGAAGATCGCGCAGCTTTACGAATATTATATGGCGGCTGCGAGACCGGAAGAATTTCATAAGCAGCTTCCTCGTTCGGTATATTTGTATTTTATGCATGGAAATTCTCTGGATTATAAGAAATGCGCATTTTTGTATGCAAATCTGATTACTTATGAAGATGAGACAAGCGAGATTTATGCGCACTACAGGGATGAGATGGAAGAATTCACATGGAATCAGCTGGAGAAGAGAAATATAGATGAAGATCTGCGGATCATTTATAAGCGATTCCTTGTAGAGACAGACATGAGTCAGGACAGAATCCGCGCTCTTTATGATGTGTGTCACGCATATTGGATTACAACAAAGGTTCCGAATATGAAATTTATTCATGTAATCGCAGCTGATGGAACAATTACACAGAAGGCAGCATATACAGAGAATGGAGCCAGAGTATTTCTGTATGCAAAGACGGATCGCATTGTATGGGAAGCAAAAGATGGAAGACATTATACAGATTCTATCCCATATGAGAGTAAACGTCTGTTTTATGAACTTAGATATATGGATATCTGCAGAAAATATGCAAATAGCCTGAACCGAAGCAAAGCGTTTGAAGAAGAGGAAGAGCTGACACTGGAAATCGTAAAGGAAAAGGGTCTGGAAAATTTCCCGGAGGATGGGATCCAGGCACTGTGCAGCAAGATGATTCGTGAGACAAATTATGAGAATGATGATTTCCTGACCTATGTTTGTTATGATTTATTTAAGAAAAAACAGTATGATAAAGTGATTCTTACGTATTTGGCAAACTTCTACTGTGGAGCAACACAGGAGATGAAGGAATTGTGGAAAGTTGCCAGAGAGTATGAAGTCCATACGCATAAACTGGCAGAACGGATCATTACACAGATGCTCTTTTCAGAGGAATTATTCCAGGAGACAAAAGTATTTGAAGCTTATTATGATGAAGGTGCATACTTTCGGCTCCAGCAGGCTTATCTGGCATATGTCTCCAGAGAATATGTTGTAGAAGCACGTAGGATAGAGAAATCTATAATTGATATTATCTGCAGGGAAGCAGAGAAGGGTGAGGCAACAATCGATATTTGTATGATTGCTGTTTTGAAATATTATTCGGATCAAGAGTATGAAACAAGCCTTAAGAAGACGCTGAAAAAGTTTATGCAGGAACTTTGTGGCAAACAGATTTATTTCCCATTTTTCCTTAAGTATGATAAGGAGTGGCTGATTGAATTCCAGTTGTGGGATAAGACACTGGTAGAATACAAGGGCCAGAAGGATAGCCGTGTTATGTTGTATTATCAGTTGCAGAAAGGTGGAAACGGAGATTCTGATTATGCAACAGAACTTCTGACACCAATGTATGAGAATTTGTATGTGAAGAAGTTTGTGTTGTTCTCGCATGAACGATTGATCTATTATTTTAAAGAAACAATTGACGGAAATTCTTACAGAAGTGAGAAAGAGATCTGCCAGCATACGGTTGAAAAAGGTGAACCGGGCAGATATGGAAGGCTCAATGACATTATTCTGGAAGAAGATCCGGAAGAACGAGAGAAGAAGATGAAGCAGTATGCACTGGAAGATGCGGTTGCATCACATATGTTCATACAGTATTAAGGAGGAAATCTTTTCATGGGACAGGGAAGTATAATTGGATATGAGATAAATGAAAAGACATGCCAGATCAGTTTTTATAATGATAAAGAGATGGAACCTCAGACACTGGAAGTTGACTCAGATAATTTTCAGATTCCTTTGATTATTGGAAAACTAAGAGACACATGGGCATATGGAAAAGAGGCGAAACGTCTTGCAACACTGAAAGAAGGATTTACCGTTGCCCGTCTGCTTTCGAGAAGTCTTGCAAATGAGAAAATTGAATTTGGTGATGAGACATATGATGCAGTATGGCTGCTTTCACAGTTTATCCAGATGTCTTTACAGTCATTTCCTAAAATTGATGGAATTGTGTTCAGTGTACCGGTTCTTACAGAAGAACTGGCACAGATGCTTCGAAGGATCGCAGTTCGCATGAATATTGATAAAAGACATATCTTTATTCAGGATTATAAAGAGAGTTTTTGTAATTATCTCTTCTATCAGCCGAAAGAACTGTGGCAGTATGATGCAGCATTGTTCTGCTGTGACCGTAATGAGATCAAAGCATATATGCTGCGCAGACTGAAGCCGGGACTTGGTGGTGGAAAGACTACATTTGTTACGGTTGATGAAGTTGCAAATGCACATATGAAAGAACTGGCACTTGTTTATCCGGTTTTGAATGAGGACAAAGCAAAAGAAGCCGATGCGATGTTCTGTAAATTTATACAGAGCGTGTTTGATAAGAGGATTGTTTCTTCCGTATTCCTGACAGGAGAAGGGTTCGAAAATAACTGGTATCCGAAGTCATTGCGGGTGCTTTGCAATGGAAGAAGAGCATTTATCGGAAATAATCTGTACAGCAAAGGAGCTTGCTATACTGCATACAGAAAATTGTATATGCATATAGAGAATCCGGTTTATCTATCGGAGACTAAGCTGACAGATCAGATTACAGTCAATATGCGTGTGGATGGTCAGGAAATGTGGTATCCGCTTGTTTCCTGGGGTGCACACTGGTATGAGTCAAATAATCAGTGGGAAGTGATCCTTGAAGAGGGTGATGATATAGAATTCCATATCGAGTCACTGGTTCAGGGAACGGTTAAGACCGAAAAAATCTCTTTGGAGAGACTTCCAAAGCGAGCAGAGTACTCTACAAGACTTCAGATAGAAACGATGTTTCAGGATGAAAAAACCTGCAAGATTACAGTACGTGATGTCGGATTTGGAGATTTCTTCCTGCCGACGGATTTCCGTGAGGAAAAGGTGATACATTTAGGAGGTAATGATGGGAAATTTAATTCTTTGTCATGACAGACACGCAGCACATCCTTATGAGATTTCCAGGATCCACTGCAGGATCTTTACAATAGAAGAATTGTGTTACTATCTGTGTAATAATTTATATCTGATCGATTATACGATCATGAATGAACCGCTTTGCACCTGGTTGGAAGAAGAGATCGGGATGAAAGAACTGGCAGAGCAGCTTCGAGATTTGATGCGTATGCGTGGATCTGTCGAGAACTTTGTTCTTACAATCTTGAAAGCTTCAAAGATCTATAAAGAATCGGAGATGATCCGAATTCAGAATGTTTTGGAACATCTGAAAAATCAGAAGGATGTAGAGCGTAAGAAGTATAAAGGCGATAATCTTCTTGAAAGCGGTGAGATTGAAGAAGCGATCATCGTTTATCAGGAAATCCTGAATCAGGAAAAAGATGAGAGTGTAGATGAAAAATTCTATGGAAAGATCTATGCATGTCTTGGAGCGGCATATGGACGATTGTTCCTTTATCAGGAAGCGGCCAAAATGTATGACAGAGCCTACCAGATCTGCGAAGATAAGGAATTACTAAAACCATATCTGTATGCGTCTTATAAGTATATGTCGCTGGAAGAATTTCACATTTTGCTTACAAAGCACAGTGAATATCAGGAAGTGAATGCACAGATGAGAAGCGAAATGGACGAAGTGAAGCAGAATCTTCAGATTGAGCCAAATGAAGTACTTTTGGAGAAGTGGAAGAGGAAACATAGAAGAAATCATACATAATACAGACTTTTTGTGCAGCTGTTCACAGAATCTATGAGCAGCTGCATTGTTTACTGTTCACACGATGTGCGACCAGCAACGCATCTCGCCATTTTAAATCGC
>OLPF01001026.1_pt1 | contig 25562 bp, 18 predicted proteins | sample 1673121 | NCBI WGS metagenome assembly OLPF01 (sample SAMEA3136756, study PRJEB25190) | human gut metagenome
TGTTGGCCTCGCGGGTCTCGTCGGTCAGCAGACGGAAGAAGATCGTCGCCACTTCCGCACGGGTGATATTCTTCTGCGGATACACCATGCCGTCGGGATAGCCTACCACATAAGCGTAGTGGTCCTTCCCGTTCAGGCCGGTCGGCACATCATCGGGGATCTCCACAACAGGAGGCTTGGGACGGTTACTACCGCCGCTGGAGCGGCCGAAGTTCGCGGTGAAGGTGTACACATCGCCACCCTTAGCGTTCTCGATGGTCTGCGCTTCCAGAGTAGCCTTGCTGCCGACCTGGGTGTTGTCCTTGTTCGTCCAGTTGGAGAAGTAGCATCTGCTACCAGTTGCATTAGCGGTGGAACCGCTGGCCGTAACTTTACCCTTATTGATCGGGCTATTCGTGGTGGCATCCTTAATGGTCAGAACTTCCATAGTCAGGGGGCCAACGGAACCTCTATTCGTATCGCCACTCTGATAGTTGACCAGAACCTGGTAGCAGTCGGGGATACCGTCGCCGCCGGTCTCACTGTCCTTACCGGCCTCGCCTGCATCCTTCCAGTTGTCCAGATAGTAGTACAGGTCGATTACGGTTTTTTCCGCAGTCAAAGTAGCATTTTCGTCCAGATTGGTTGCCGTCCCATCATTCTGAGTAACCGTAGTCAAAGCGGGAACATACACATAGTTCTTATTGTCATCTGTTACAGTCTGATCAGGAGTAAACAGGGTACTCAGGACTGTATTTTTCTCACCACTCGCTATCTGAGGCTGCAAATCCTTTACCTTTATACCATCAGCGCCCATCAAATGGCGGTTGATATTTACGGTGTAGGTCTTTGCTGTTTTTGTAAACACCGCATAGTAAGTCACATTCTTTGTAACTCTGAGCAGCTTGTCTGCTGTAACACCTGTCGTTGCATCAGCATCCTCGGACCAACCCACAAACTTATAGGTATACTGGGCGTTCCCTTCCTTAGTAGGTGTTGCGTTGTCATAGCTCGGCTGATCATTGTAGGCAACATTCTCGTCCTTCTCAAGCTGAGTGTCACCGTTCATCCAAGTTACAGTATAAGTATTAGCAGTCCACTGAGCAACTGCCACAAGGTTCGCAGCGGGCATAGTATTCGGTTTTGCAGTCAGTTCAGTTTCACCCTGATACCATTTCCAACCACTAAATGTATAACCCTCTCTCTCGATAGAGCTTTCTTCGGCAAAGCCAGGAATAGTTGCTCCCTTTCTCAGGTCATTCGTAGTGTTATCCTCAAAAACAGCACCATTGACACCATCTTTATATGTAACCGAGTAGGTGTTAAATGTTACTTTCCCATAAGGAATCTGGAAATTAAGTTCCTGCTCCTTATTATCCACATTAACCTTCAACGTCGTTTCTCCATTGAGAGGATAATAGACATTCTCATACAGCAACGTGGAATCAATTTCATCCGGGTCAATCGTCACAGTATAAGTCTTGGTATAGGTGTAGTGTTTGGTATTGCCCTCATCAGTGGTCTTTTTATCAAAGGTGTTAAGATCCCAGTCGGCAGTTGTTTTTCCATTAAAGGCGTCCGAACTTACACCCTTAGGAAGAGCATCATGCACCGTACCAGCAGAGAGTCCGCTAGTAATGTTTTGAGAAATTTCCTTGAACACATTGTTCAACTTGTCAGCATTGTCCGCGTTATAAGCATGGTTACTATCCGTTGCAATGCTTTTTTCTAAGAACTTACCAACGGTAGGACCGTTCTCCCAATAACCTGTATACGTGTAGTCATCCGCTGCACCAAAGCAGACAGTATAAAGGTTGGCAACCTCTTTCAGTTCTTCTGCTGTCTCAGCTGTCTTGCTGTTAATCACCTCACTGCCATTGCTTCCATTGCCGCCAGACGGCTTACCCTTATTATTCAGGCCATAGTAGGTAGGCGCTCCATCTGTCAGAGCAACCACATTCTTAAAGTTAACAGAAGCCACTGTTGGGTCAGCAAATCGATCCTTAGCCTTAGCTAATCCTTGTTCTAGATTTGTACCACCGTTAACACTAATTTCATCTATGGCAGAGATAACGTTTTCTTTTTTATCGTCCGTAGAAACATCTGTCCAGTCCAACTCGACAGAGGCTGTAGTCCCAAATACTACGATGGATAAATAGCGACCTGCATTTTCTACTGTACCTGCATAAGTGTTTACAAAATTCTTCGCTGCTGTTTTTGCAGCATCAAGGCGACGTCCTCCACATGCATCTGTGTGAGAATGCTCCTTATCACACCATGGGGGACATAAAAAATGAGTGTGTTCTTCCTTTCCGCACATGTAGTCATTCATGGATTCGGAAATATCAATCACCAACACCGTAGCAGCTGCTTGGCTGGTAGTTGTTGTTGTTTCGTGCATCTTGACTTCCAGCGTAACCTTATAGGTATTCTCGCCTTCCGCCTTTACCGCAGTCTTGTTTAGGCTGTCCACACCATCAACGGTCGCATTGCCTCTATAGGCAGTATCGTCATAAATAACATCCTCAGGTGTTTGACTTTCTTCTCCGTTGGTGGCTAGAGCGCCGACGGGTGCCAGAGAAAGCACCATTGCCAGCGTTAGAACCAGGGCCAAGAACTTCTTTTTCATGGGTCTCCTCCTTTTCATCCTTCCGTTTGTTTTTGAGTCACCCATTGTCGTTGGGTAGTAAACCAACGACAAAAGGGTATACCCTTTTGTTTTTTGCGATATAAGCATAGATACCGCAAGGATACGTTCGCCAAAGCACACTCTTCTTTGGCGGCACTTTATGGCAATATTATACCGTATCCTTCCGTCGAATGGCAAGGTTTTCCATGGATATGTTTGGGTACATTTTGTTTTCTTTTAGAAATTCATGCCCTGATTTTATACCTTTCCGACAAAACACCCCCCGTGTCGGGTCCCGGCGGGGAACGGCACAGGGGGCGGCGCTCTTGACAAAGTGGGGAGAGACTGCTATCATAAAAGCAGAAAGAGCGTTGCTACTAGCGGTTGGCTCTACTAGGTTTGCACAAATTGATTATGCTGACCGTTTGGCTCCACCCAGGCGGTCAGTATGCTTTTACAGAACAGAAAGAGCGCCGTTACTAGCGGTTGGCTTTCCGTATCAGCTAATAATTATAATGCTGACCGTTCAGTTGCCGCTGGGCGGTCAGCACGCTTTTATGGACAGGTATATAACCCCCCCTGCGTCGGGTCCCGGTCTGGGGCGGCGCTCTTGACAAAGTGGGAAGAGACTGCTATCATAAAAGCAGAAAGAGCGTTGCTACGAGTGGTTAGCTTCGCGGTTTTACATCATATCATTATGAACAATGCTGACCGTTTGGCTGGAACCCAAGCGGTCAGCACGCTTTTATGGAAAGTGCCAGTGCTAAAAACACCACGCACAGCAGAAATTTCAAAAAAAATCTGTCCATTCCAGCTTCACCCCCTTCCAACGTGGATTTTGCGAGGGGCTAGCCAACCACTTTTCGTAACAACGCTTCTTTCCGGCCCTTTTGACAGGGCCTTTTTATTTTAGCAGATTTTGTCGAACTTTGCAACATGCGCCTTCGTATACAAAACCCCCTGCGTCGGGTCCCGGTCTGGGACGGCGCAGGGGGGTTTGCTTTTGGGGTCAGGTGGTCTGGTGGGCTGGGTCGTCCAGGTAGGCGCAGGCGGACAGGGCTGCGACCTGGCCCTCGCCGGCGGCTTTGGCGATCTGGTAGGGGGCGCCGGTGCAGTCCCCTGCGGCGAACACGCCGGGGAGATTGGTGGCCATGCTGCGGTCGACTTGGATGGCCCCGTTGGCGGTGGCCAGGGTCGGCAGCAGGTCCGTGGGGGCCACGGCGGGGCGGAGGATGAAGACCCCCGCGCAGGGGATGGTCCCGCCGTTGGCGGTCAGGCCGGTGACGGTCAGTTGGCCTTGGATCGAGACGGTGCCGGTCTGGACAAAGGGGATGTCTGCTTCCAGCGCCTCCGGGCGCTTGGGGGCAAGGTAGGTCACTTGACAGCCCAGGTTTTTCAGGAAGTTGGCCTCCTCCGGCGCATCGGGGCTGCGGCCGACCACGGCCACGGGCTTGCCCCGGTAGAGCATCCCGTCGCAGGTGGCGCAGTAGCTCACGCCCCGGCCCAAATACTCGGCTTCCCCAGGAAATTTTTTCTGCCGCACCACGCCGGGGGCCAGGATCAAGGCCCCGGCGGAGAGGACTTGGCTGCCCACGCTGACTTGAAAGCCGTTCCAAGGCAGGGACGAGAGGGCGCGGCCCTCTAACAATGCGACGCCTGCTTCTTTCGCGTGGGCGTGAAAGGTCTCCAGCAAGTCCGCCCCGGACTGACTGGGCAGACCCAGGTAATTGTCTACCCGCTCGGCCCGTGCCAAGGGGCTGTCCTGCCAGCGGTTGCCCACCACGAGGACGGTCTTGTTCCGGGCGCGGGCCGTCAGGGCAGCGGACAGCCCCGCCGGGCCGCTGCCGATCACGATGATGTCATAGTGCATAAAGCGCTCCCTCCTGCTCTGCTGTGTTGGTCCCATCATAGCATATCCGATCCCCCCCGTCTACTCGTCTTCCCCGTCTACGCGCAGTCGCACGCTGTATTTTTTTTGCACGGTATCTTGACACGGCGTCAGAATCGCGGTATCCTATCTATACTGACACAGCGTCAGAATCAATTCATGTTGACGATGGAGGAAGAAACACATGTTAGGAAACTTCACCTATTATAACCCCACCAAGCTCTATTTCGGCGGCGGCTCCGTCGCGTCTTTGCGGGACGAGCTGCCCAAATACGGTCCCAATATCGTCCTGGTCTACGGCGGCGGGTCCATCAAAACCAACGGCATCTATGACCAGGTGACCGCCATTCTGAAGGACTGCGGCAAAAACGTGGCAGAAATCTCCGGCGTCATGCCCAACCCCACCCTGCCCAAGGTCCTGGAGGGCGTGGAGATCTGCCGCCGGCATCAGGCCGACTTCCTGCTGGCCGTGGGCGGCGGGTCCGTCTGCGACTACACCAAGGCCGTGGCCGCCTCCGTCCACTGTGAGGAGGACCCCTGGCAGAAGTATTTCGTCCGCTTTGAGGAACCTGCCTGCCCCGTGGTCCCCCTGGGCTGTGTGCTGACCATGGTGGGCACCGGGTCCGAGATGAACGCCGGCAGCGTCATCACGAACCCCGACACCAAGGAGAAGGTGGGCAAGGTCTTTGAGAACGAGGACGTGATGCCCAAGTTCTCCATCCTGGACCCCAACTACACCCTCACCCTGCCCCGGTACCAGATGGTCTCCGGCATCTACGATATTTTCAACCATATTTGTGAGCAGTATTTCTGCGGCGCGGATGACAACACCAGCGACTACCTCAGCGAGGGCCTCATGCGCTCCGTGATCCATTCCAGCCGCATCGCCGTAAAAAACCCCCAGGATTACGAGGCCCGCAGCAACCTCATGTGGACCGCCACCTGGGCGCTGAACACCCTGGTCGAGTGCGGCAAGACCGGCGACTGGATGGTCCACATGCTGGGCCAGGCCGTCGGCGGCGTGACCAACGCCACCCACGGCATGACCCTGGCCGCCGTGTCTCAGGCGTACTATCACCACGTCCTGCCCTACGGCCTGCCCAAGTTCAAGCGCTTCGCCGAAGCCGTCTGGGGCATCGACCCCACTGGTAAGAGCGATGAGGAAGTTGCCCTGGCCGGTCTGGACGCCATGAAGGCCTGGATGGAGGAGATCGGCGTGGTCATGCATCTGACCGAGCTGGGTGTGGACGAGTCCATGCTGGACCAGATCGCCGACCTGACCTTCCACATGGACGGCGGCTACAAAGCCCTGAAGCGGGACGAGATCCTTGCGATCTTCCGCGAAAGCCTGTAAGCGCCATGCCCAAAGCCTCCCAAGCCCGGACCAACGCCCGCAAAGAGGAGATCATCTCCGCCTGCGCCGCCCTCTATGAGACCATGAGCTTCAAGGACATCACCTTGAAAGACATCAGCCAGGCCACGTCCTTCACCCGCACGTCCATCTACAACTATTTTCAGACCAAAGAAGAAATTTTTCTGGCCCTGCTCCAGCGAGAATATGACCTCTGGCACCAGGACCTCCTGCTCCTACTGGACATCCACGAGGCCATGACGGCGGACGCCTTCGCCGCCGCCCTGTCCCACACCCTGACCCGGCGGGCGCGGATGCTCAAGCTTCTCTCCATGAACCACTACGACATGGAGGCCAACAGCCGCATGGAGAATCTCGTCGCCTTCAAGCGCTCCTACGGCACCGCGATGCAGGCCGTGACCCAGTGCGTGGAAAAATTCTTTCCCCACATGCCAGCCGAAGCCGTCCAAGGCTTTCTCTACGCCTTCTTCCCCTTCCTCTTCGGCCTCTATCCCTATGCCTACGTCACGGACAAGCAGAAGGCCGCCATGAACCAGGCAGACGTCCCCTACCCCGCACTCTCCCTCTATGACCTGACCTACCCCTGCGTCCGCAAGCTGCTGGACGGGTTTCACTGAAACCGCAACGCCGTGGCCGATCTGCGAGCAAATTGACAAGGTTGGTACAATCTGGTATACTGGTTGTACTTTTATTTTCTCCAGAAAGTATTTTACGGAATGAGGGGTAGTGTGCTGTGAAAAAGAAGTTGAGTTTTCGAGAATACGTGACCGTGGCCAGTATGCTCTTCGGCATGTTCTTTGGCGCGGGGAACCTGATCTTCCCTGTGTCCATGGGCCAGCAGGCGGGCAGCCAGGTGTGGATCACGACCCTGGGCTTTCTCATCACCGGCGTTGGCCTGCCCCTGCTGGGCGTGGCAGCCCTGGGCATCAGCCAAAGCAACGGCCTGTTCGACCTGTCCAGCAAAGCTGGGCGGCCCTACGGCATGTTCTTCACCTGCGCCCTGTACCTGACCATCGGGCCTTTCTTCGCCATCCCCCGCTGCGCCACCACGTCCTACACCGTGGGTCTGGAGCAGATCTTACCGGAGGGCCACGCCAAGCTTTTCCTGCTGCTGTTCTCGGCGGCCTTCTTCGCCGTAACGCTCTTCTTCTCCCTGCGGCCGGGAAAAATTTTGACCTGGATCGGTAAAGTCCTGAACCCCTGCTTCCTGCTCTTCCTGGGCATCCTGCTGGTCGTTGCTCTGGTCTCCCCCGGCGCGTCCATCTCCTCTGTGGAGCCCATGGGGAACTACGCCACCCAGCCCTTCCTGACGGGCTTCCTGGAGGGCTACAACACCATGGACGCCCTGGCCGGTCTGGCCTTCGGCATCATCGTGGTGCAGGTCATCCAGGGGCTGGGGGTGAAGGAACCGAAGGACGTGGCCGGCAGCACCGTTCGCTCCGGCATTTTCAGCTGCCTGCTCATGGCCGTCATCTATCTGGCCGTCGCCATCGTGGGGACACAGAGCCGCGGCCTGTTCCCCGCCGCCGAAAACGGCGGCATCGCCCTGGCCCAGATCGCCCAGCACTACCTGCGCGGCGTGGGTCTGCTGGTCCTGGCCGCCACCGTCACCCTGGCCTGCCTGAAAACCTCCGTGGCTCTCATCACCAGCTGCAGCGAGACCTTCGTCGGCCTCTTCCCCAAGGGGCCCTCTTACCGGGTCTGGGCCATCGTGTTCTGCCTCATGTCCTTCGTCTTTGCCAACCTGGGCCTGAGCACCATCATCAGCTACGCCGTGCCCGTGCTGATGTTCCTCTATCCCCTGGCCATCGCCCTGATCCTGCTGGCCCTCTTCGGCAAGTTCTTTGGCCACAGCCGGGAGGTCTACGTCTCCACCCTGGTCCTGACGCTCGTCGGCGCCGTCTACGACCTGCTCCGCAACCTCCCCGAAAACCTCCGCGCCCTGCTGCATCTGGACGGTCTGATCGAAGCCGTGGGCAATGTCCTGCCCCTCTCCGGTATCGGCTTCGGCTGGGTCTGCCCGGCGATCATCGGCCTGGCGATCGGCCTCATCCTCCACTTCTCCCGCCGGAAGAAAGCGACGGCTTGACGCCATAAAAACAACCTCAAATTCCCCCTGGATCCTATCGTTCACTCGATCTGATCCAGGGGGAATCTCTTTTTTCGTTATATTATACTTTCTCGATCCCGCAGGGATAGATGCTCCCCAATCGCTGCTGCTCCTGGGTCACGGCTTGGTAGAAGCCATAGCCGCCGGAGAGGTGGGCACAGGTGAAACCGCACTGAGTCAGGATACGGCAGGCCAGATAGCTGCGCAGGCCGGACTGACAGTTGACGTAAACCGGCTTAGCAGGGTCCAGCTCCCCCAGCCGCTCCCGCAGCTCATCCACAGGGATGTGAAGGGAACCTTCCAGACGGCCGTTGGAGACCTCCGCATTGGTCCGCACATCCAGCAGGGTCACGCTGCCGTCTCGCAGCAGGGCAGCAACGTCATGCCAGTGGAACTGCCGTACCTTCCCCTGGGCTAGGTTTTCGATCAGGTAGCCGATGAAATTCACCGGGTCCTTGGCAGAGGCATAGGGCGGCGCATAGGCCAGGTCCAGCTCCTTGAGCTGCGTCGCCGTCATCCCAGCTCGGATGGCAGTGGCCAGAACGTCGATACGCTTGTCCACCCCTTCCCGGCCCACGATCTGCGCCCCCAGCAGGCGCAGGGTACCCTTCTCATACAGCGCCTTGATGTACAGAGGCGTGGCACCGGGATAATAGGATGCATGGGCAGGCGGAAAGAGCACTACCTTGTCATAGTCCAGTCCTTCGGCCTGGGCCGTTTTCTCGTTGATGCCCGTAGAGGCCGCCGTCATATCAAAGAGCTTTAGGACGGAGGAGGCTTGGGAGCCGCGGAACCGGCTGTCCCCGCCGCAGATGTTATCTGCCGCAATACGCCCCTGCTTGTTGGCGGGACCAGCCAAGGAAATCAGCGTCTTTTGCCCGGTCACGAATTGCCGGACCTCCACCGCATCGCCCACAGCGTAGATGTCCGGAGCGGAGGTCTCCATCCGGTCGTTCACCGCAATGCTTCCCCCAACGCCCAGGTCTAGGCCAGCGTTCTTCGCCAGCTTGGTATCCGGGGTCACGCCGAGGGCCAGCAGGACCATGTCGGCTCGCAGCGGTTCTCCCTCCTCCAGCAGGGTCAGCACGCTCTCCCCGTCCGGCTGCAAGCCTGTCACCGTTGCCCCCATACGAAGGGCGACGCCGTGGCTCCGCATCTGCCCGTGAACGAAGCTGGCCATATCCGGGTCAAAGGGAGCCAGCAGCTGCCGGGAGCGCTGGACGATCGTTACCTGTACCCCCAGCTCTGTCAGATTTTCGGCCATTTCCAGGCCGATGAAGCCTCCGCCGGCCAACACCGCCGTCTTGGGCTTGTGCTTCTGCACAAAATCATGGATGCGCAGCGTATCCTCGACAGTACGCAGGGTGAATACCCGCTCCAGCTCCCCCTGGACTACGCCTGGAACAATGGGCTTGGCACCGGGCGAGAGGACCAGCTTATCATACGTTTCCGTGCTCACCTTTCCGGTCTCCAGCGCATGGACCGTGACTGTCTTAGCCGTTGGGTCAATGGCCGTCACCTCATGCCGGACCCGAACGTCGATGCGGAAGCGCTTCCAAAAGCTTTCCGGGGTCTGTAAGGTCAGCTCTTCCTGTTCCTGGATCACGCCGCCGATATAATAGGGCAGACCACAGTTGGCATAGGAGACAAAACCACTCCGTTCAAACACAAGGATCTCTGCCGTCTCATCCAGCCGCCGGATCCGGGCCGCCGCCGAAGCGCCACCAGCTACCCCACCAACGATGACTACTTTCATAATTTTTCCCGCCTTTCTTTTGCTTTCCATTGACAGATCCCCTGCGTCATCGTCCCCATCGGGCAAAACACACACCAGGATCTAGGTTTATATAAAATCATCACCAATATCCCCAACAAGAGCGACGTCAGCATAAGCCCATAAAAACCGAAGCTGAACTGCGCCACCCAGTCCGGGACCATCCCTGCCGTATACGTCCAGCCCCACGGGACCCGGAACGTCCAAAAGAGCTTGATGGCCTCCCGGAGCGACGCGGCTCCAGCTCCCACCAGGTAGGTCTGGAAGAGCATGTTCCCGAACATCGCCAGAAAAAAGACCAGAAAGCCATAACGGAACCAGCGGGAGGACATCCACCGAGGCGTCGGCTGATTTCTGGAACATTTGCCCTCTTTCCCCAGTTTGCTAAAAAGCTGCCCGCGCCCACAGAGGTGATTGCAGAAGAACTTGTTCCCCCCAAAGAGGGCAAGGCCCAGTGGGAGAAAGAAGTCGAGCATCCCCAGCCAAGCAAATAAGATATTGAAAAAGCCCAGTGCAAAATAGAGGATGCTCCAGACCCAGAAGTAATCATACCAATGCTTCTTTTTCATGCCGATTCCCTCTCTTCCCGCGCGAGGCACCCGGCAGGACAAGCAGCGACACACAGGCCGCAGCCCACACAACGCTCTGTTTCCACCGCGGCATAGCAGCCACGCCATACTTTGATGGCCTGCTTGGGGCAGGTGAGTTCACACACGCCGCAGGCTACGCAGCGGCGTTGGTCTACGTGTACAATTCGTTTCGATGGCATTTGCATCGTCTCCTCTCCGAAACGGATGCTTTTATTGTAGGGGATGACATGCTGGAATACTGTAACACGGTTACGTTTTTGCAAAAAAACTCCGGCGTAGCCCAAGTAGACCACGTCGGAGATTTTTGCGTTCTTATGGTGAGGCGATGGTGTTCAGGCCCGCCGGATCACGAAGGAAGATAGCCCCTCGTTTCAGCTCGACCAAGCCTTCCTCTGAAAACTGCTTCAGCATCCGCGCCACGGCTTCCCGCGCCGAGCTGATGTGCTTTGCCACCTCTTCATGGGTCATGCGGATGACGGAAGCGCCGGTGCGCTCCGCCTCCTGCACCAAAAAGGCAGCCAAACGCCGGTCCAGCCCCCGGAAGAGGATCTGCTGCATGGACCACATCACGTCGGAAAACCGCGCCGTTGCCTGCTCATAGAGAAAGCAGCGTACCGCAAGCTCCCGCTCACTGAGCGCCGCGATCACGCCAGAGGGAACAATGAGAAGCGTGGTATTTTTTGCCGCCGTCATGTGCGTCTCAAATGTGATCTGGCTGATGACGCAGGAGGCGGAAAGTACGCAGCTGTCCCCTGCGTAAAGCCGGAACAACGTGATCTCCCGTCCTTCTTCCGAAAGAAGATAGGTCCGTACCTCCCCTTGCAGCAACAGCAGCATCCCCAGACACTCATTTTGTCCGCCGTGGATCAGGCTGCCCTTGGGGTAGCGGCGCAGAAATGCACTGCAACGCAGCGTCTCCTTCTCCTCTTCCGGAAGATCCTTCCAGAAAGGGATCTGCCGAAGGTGTTCTTCTAGTTCCTGCATGGCAGTTTCCCAAAGCTCAGTGGCAGCCGTGGTTCCCGCAGGTGTGGCCCTCGCCGTGGTGGCCGCAGGTATGGCCTTCGCCGTGGCCCTGGCCGTGGTGGTCACAGTGGACGTTGGGGTCATAGCCCAGGTTGCCGGACAGCAGCGCGTTCACCGCGGCGTCGGCGTCCCCGCGCACACCGCCGTAGAGGCGGATGCCGACCCCGGCCAGGGCGACCTGTGCGCCGCCGCCGATGCCCCCGCAGATCAGCGTATCCACGCCGCGCTGCATCAAAAAGCCGGCCAGCGCCCCGTGGCCGCTGCCGTTGGTGTCCACGACCTCCGTCCGGCTGATCTGTCCGTCGGTGATCTCATAGATCTTAAAGGCCTGGGTGTGGCCAAAGTGCTGAAAGATCTGTCCGTTTTCATAAGTCACTGCGATTTTCATGGTGGATTCTCCTTCTTGTTCGTGCGGGTCCGGGGCGTCCTGGCGGACCGGCAAAGGCCCCTGCCGGCACCCCTGGCCGCAGCCGCGCTCCCGGCCGCCGCAGAGGCGGTAGTTCCCGCCGCGGATGACCATGGGCCGCCCATAGACCAGGCAGGCCGCGATCTTTTTCCGGGCGCTCTCATAGATCTCCTGCACGGTGGAGCGGGAGACGTCCATCTGCGCCGCGCACGCCCCCTGGGTCTTTTCCTCCAGATCGACCAGGCGGATGACCTCGTACTCGTCCAGCGTCAGCACGATGGGCGCTTCCGCCCGGCCCTCCTGCGGCCCAAAGGTCCCGACCCGCGGCAGCCCGCAGATCCTTCGGCATCTCTGTGGTCTCGGCATACCCCTTCCCCCCTTTTTATTTCCGGTATATGCCGATTATAACACCAGGAGAACCAAATTGCAAGCAAAACAAGCCCCTTCGAGCGATACCCGTGAAATGCTCACGCAGGCTCGAAGGGGCTTGGTCTGATTGATTTGATTTATTTTCGCAGGGTCGCCTCGCTCTGCTCCCCCACGAGCACATGGTAGCGGTGGGTGAAATTGGTCTTGGCGACCCCGGCGCAGACGGGGCAGCCGGTGCGCATCTTTCCCGTCCGGGAATACACCTTTGCTTTCCAGACGTGCCCCTCCTCACAGCGCCACCAGACGCGCTTGCCGCTGCCCACGGTCACCTGGTCGGGGCGGAGGGAGCCATTGCGCTCCGTGTCCCACTGGGCGGCGACCTGAGGCTCTAAGGACGCCAGGTCGTTGAACCCCGGCAGGACCTTGCGGCCCGTGCAGTAGGGGCAGCCGGTGGCAAACTGGACTCGCCGGCCCACCGGGGCCCGCCACGTATGCCCCTGCTCGCACTGCCACCAGACGGACCGGTTGCTGTTGGCCGCCACCTGTTCGGGGCGCAGGCCGTTGTTTTTCGTCGGGTGCCACTGGGCGGCCAGGGCGGGAAAGGCCGAGGCGAAGTCATTCACCCCCGGCAGCACCAGCCGCCCCGCGCACACGGGGCACCCCGACCCGCCGCTGGTCCGGCTGGTCACGCTGGCCTGCCACTCGTGCCCCGCCTCGCAGCGCCACCAGGCCTTCCGGTGGGAGCCGGGGGCCACCTGATCCGGCTGAAAGGCCCCGTTTTTCGTCGGGTGCCACTGGGCGGCGATGTCCGGGAAGCGGGTGGCAAAGTCGTTCACGCCGGGCTGGAGCCGCCGGGTGCTGCAATAGGGGCAGCCCCGCCCGGAGGTCCGGGACTTCACCGGGGCCTGCCAGCGGTGGCCCTTTTCGCACTGCCACCAGTATTCGTCTCGCGTGCCGTAGGTCACGTTCTGGGGCGTGGCGGGCAGGTTGGCCGGGTCCCACTGCTCCAGAAGCTCCTCCTGGTGGTGCAGGAGGCAGAATTCATATAATGTTACTTTCATCGCATCTGATATGGTCAGGAGGGGGACCCCATTTGGTCCCCCTCCATAGGTTTTCGGTACGAAACTGTGTCTGGCTTCTCTCGAAGCGGTCCTTACACCACGTTCCCGTTCCCCTGGGAAGAGTTGGCGTTGGACCACGCCTTCTCCAGGGCCTCCCAGTTGCGGATGGGCAGCGTCTTGGTCCAGTTTTCATACTTGGTCTTGTCGCTGTTCTCCTTCATCTGGTAGGTGTGGGAGTTGGTGGCTTCCTGCATGTCGGCGTAGTACCACTTGGTCTGGTCCATGTTGTCGGGCCACACCAGCATATCCTTGGTGAAGTGGTTCTTGTCCGGGTGCCGGTCCAGGGTGCGGTTGACCAGGGTCACGGCCTCGGCGCGGGTGATGTTGCGGTCGGGCTTAAAAGTCCCGTCCTCATAGCCGTTGACGAAGCCCTTGTTAGCGGCCTGGTTGATGTAGTCCTTGGCCCAGTGGCCGCTGATGTCAGGGAAGAGGTCCTTGCCGTTGTAGGTCACGTCGAAGAACCGCGCCGCGATGGTCGCGAACTCTGCGCGGGTGATGTACCCGTTGGGCCGGAAGCTGCCGTCCTCATACCCGGCAATGATCCCGGCGTTGCTCAGCGTGGACACGGCGTTATTAAACCAGTCCCCCGCCTTCACGTCAGAGTAAGAATTGCTCTGGCTCCAGAACTTGGTCCGGCTCTCGTCGGTCAGCATCCGGAAGTAGATCGTCGCCACCTCCGCGCGGGTGATCTTCCCCTCCGGCCGCACGGGTTTCTTGGTCTGGTCGGTCGTCGGCTGACCGGTGTAGTAATCCACAGGATAGCCGATGATGTAACCATAGTGATCCTTCGTGTTCAGCGAAGGCCGAGAGCCACCGCTGTGACTACCGGAGCTGCCCTTCACTGTGTAAGAAACAGTAGGCTCATTGAAATCAACGAAATCAACGGTACCATCACTCTGATTTGCAGACGTGTAAGCCAATGTTGCAGATTCATTGGTCGGCACTTCATACGTTCCAGAGGCTGTCCGCTTGCTGGTCAAAGACAAGTTATACTTCAAGTCCAAACTGACCACAGGCACGTTCATTTCCAAGACAAAGAACTCGTCCGAAACAGAGCCGTTGACCTCACCAGTTGTATCAAAAGGCGTATAGGTGTAGGACGTATTCCCATCGGAAGAAGTTATCGTATATGTTGTCTTTCCCTGGTCCTGGACTGCCTTACCCTTATAATACGTCAGCACATAGGGATAGTTGCCAGATTTGTCTGCTGTACCGAAAGTAATCACATTACTGTTCGGTGCATTGGCAGTAACAGCTTTTCCATTTACCGTCAAAGTAAAGGTGTTCTGCGTCAAGGTCTGATCCGTCAGGGAGAAGTCAGCGCCGATCACATCTGTAATGCTACCAGACAGAATTTCATAGTAGATAACATTCTTTATCCCACTAAAAATTTTCCCTGGATTCGTATTGGATACATTTCCGTCCCATGTTTTGTTAAAACTGATAGACTTACAATACTCCATGACTTCACGTCCCCAAGGGAAGAGCGTCCAGTTCTCTTCGTTATCTTGTCCAGACTCATCAAGCTCAGGAACCGCATACGCAAACGTTTTCGTAAATTCATTTGCAAGCTCTGCATATCCAGTTATTGAGTAATACATCGCTGCTTCTGGGCCACAAGCATACTTATCCGTTGCTTTCTTCGTCTCGGTAGGATTATAGATATATGTTTCAATTGGATTTTCCGAGCTGTCAAATACTTTCACATGATTATCCGTTCTTGTAGCCGCTATTTTGGACGTCATCGCAGATAAAAATTGTGAAACACCACCATAGATCTTTTGTAAGGAATCTCCGTAGTCATACATCATATTCCATACATCTGGACCAGTTAGAATTTTTGTTTCCGTAGCACTATTCCCTATATTCTTTACCGGGACACAATATACTGGCCCTTGATCTTCTTCAGACCAAACATAGGTGATACCATCACTCAAAGTAATCAAGTAAGTTTCAGTATATTCTGTATGTTCCTTCTTCAGGATTGCTCTGTCGGTCTTTGCCTTCAGAATACCTGCCGACATATTCGTTCCACTTGTTACATCGCCATTTACAAAATTATTTTTTATTGTTTTCAGCGTCGTAGTATCTTGGATGTTCTGCCAACCAGAAGAACGTGCCGTTCCAGAGAAAATAACAACATCATAGAGAATATTGGTATTTGTCTTTGTTGCTAATTCATCTAGCATCTCGGCAGCTTCATCCCGTATACCTTGACTCGTAGACTTATCCAGCAAGAACATCACTGCAACATTTTCTTTTGCGCTCTTGCCGCCAACCGACAACGTCACATCCGTCTTGTCATTTACCAAGTCAGTGGCAGTCTTGTTGACAGTCGGCGTAGATGTGTCGGGAGTAGGTACAACTTCCTGCTTCTTGTACTTGTTGGTCACGGTCATGGTGCTAGTCTGATTCTCCGTCACAGTAACAGACTTTTCAGTATCCGTCTTATTACTGCTAGCATGCGCTGCTGTGCAGTCATAGCCATTCACATCAGCATTTTCCTCGCTGACTATGTATTCACCAGCGGGGAGGTCGGAGATGGTCCAGGTAACAGTTTTGTCGCTATCCCCAACATTTTCTGGCAGAGAAAAGCTTTCATTATAACTATTAGGACCCGTCACTGTAATCTTAAAGTCACTAGGCAAGCTCTTCAGAGTAAGATCGTCTCCCTGTACTTCCTTGGTAACTTTCAAGGTACCGGTCGTTACAGGCGCTGCTACCACAGTCAACTTTCCGGGCCGATAGGTCACGGTGTAGTTGCCCTGTTCCTCGACACCAGAAGCAGTAATTTCAAGTTCCGATCCGACAGACGTAACAGGTGTATCTACAGTATAGTCCTCACATTGTATAGTACGGCGGATCAGGCTTTCCGCCTCATTATTGACTAAACCCGTCACAGTATCCGTATAAGTAATGGACGCAGGAGCGGTCCCCTTTTCAACCTGTTGATCATTTGCCGTAACCGTCACAGATGCGGGTTTAATGGTAAAACTCGCAGGATAAGACCCGTAGTTAGCCTCTTTCGCACCTCCCTCAGTTTTATCCGAGAGCTTCAGATTAAAGTTATAAGTGTAAGGCTCAACCGCATTCTTTTCGCCACGCTTCACATTCGGAGAAGTTTTTATGTTACTAACGGCACCTGCATTCATTTCTCGATTGCCCTCATACCACTTACCCGCCGTTTCTCCCGCACGAATTTTGTAGGTGTAAGTAGTCCCCTCAACCGTCACCGTCAGTTCCATATTAACATAGGCGTTTTTGGCTTTGTTGGTGCCATTTACTAAAGCATCAACTTTCTTCGCCACCTCAGAGAGGATAGCAAAGCCACTGCCATTATAGGTTTGTTCCTCTTCAACCTTTAGCTTCTTCAGCAATTCCTCATTGGAACCAAGGCTAATCGTCACAGGCACCTGAGGATCCTTAAGCGAAATGATTGGTTCCTCATTGGCTTCCTTACCAGCCTTAATATAAGCCCCAGCATTGGTAGGCTGGGTACCGCCGTAGTTGGTACACTCGATGGTAAACTCAATGATAAGCTTCTGGCCACGAGCTTGATTGTTTTCATCAAGACCACACCAGTTCCCAGAGAAATTAAAACCAGTGGTAGAAATTGTTTGGCTACCATCTGTATTCTTTTCCTCAGGGATAGTGGGAATGATGTCACTTTCTTCAAGAGTGTCCTTCCAGGTAAGTTCCCCTTTATCATTCTTACCCGTACAATCTGCCGTATAGACCTGAACACTACCCTCAGTCAGCGCAAAGTTACTAGGCACATTATCAACGACAACTGCGCTAGCATCAAGGGTAGAAGTCGTGGTCGTAGACTGCGAAATTGTCTGGAAAACCTGATCCAGAGCACCTGCGTTATCTGCCTTGAAGTAATAGTTACTACCTTCGGCACGTGTACCAAGGGTAACTCCAGAGTCATTATATGCTTTAACGGCCTCCGGATAATTAGAGGAAACACCGTTCATATATGTATCAACTTTGTCGGCGTTAGAAGGTTTCAAATTCTTGAACATACCAATGGTGTACACTTTGGTTCCTCTATCTTTCAGATCTTTCGCCGCTTGAACAGTATCGCCAGCAACACTTGACTGATAATCATTTCCATGGTTTGGCTCACCGTCAGTAAACATGATAACAATAGAGGGATTCTCTGTACTCTCACGTTTTATCAGAACGTCTTTCGCCTTTTGCATACCCCGATCTGCAGCAGTAGCTCCACCCGCAGTCAAATCATTTACAGCTTTCTTTAAAGAAGCAACGCTCCCTTCAACAGTAACATCTGTCAATTCTGTTACTTTTTGTGTATAGTTCTTACCATCTCCGTATATATCATTGCCAACCTCGTTTGTTGAGGTTCCAGCAAATTTAACAATGCTGATCCGATGCGCAACGGGAGTCTCACCGTTCTTCTGGGCTGCAACGGTGGTGATGAAGTTGTTTACAGCTGTCTTCATCGCATCTAGTTTTGCTACTGTCTTGTCGGAATCCGTTTGGCGAGTATATAATGCCTTGTCGTAAACCACTTTCTCCCAAGTGCTGTCTGTCACCTTTTCCCCTAAAGGCTGGTTGTTAGCCTCCAGCCAGTATTCAGAGTAGCCACTAAACCAGCCTTGGCTGACCCAATTCTCTTTATAAGAGACAGGATAGTATTCATCACCAATTTTGGCATAGTAGGTGACATCCGTGCGATGCCAGCCACCCCGGTCATAGTAAGCATCATAAACATCACTAACAGACCAGGATGTTTTGTCTGTTGCTTGATACGTATAGGATGCAATCTTATCTGTCATCGAACCCGACACATCTAGTACGAGAACAAAATCCATCGGTACAGGAGTTTGAGTGGTAGTTACTGAACCGGTGGCGTAGGATTCTAGGCGGACGGTATAGGTACCATTCTTGTTCGGTTTGACAGTTTTATTCATGGTCAGGTTATTTTCTGACTTTTTCACGGTTACCGGCGTCTGGCTATTCCCTTCTGACGTCCCGCCCGTTGCGAACGCTGTCACGGGCAGTAGGGAAAACGCCATTGCCACGGCCATTAGCATGGCCACGATCTTCTTGCTCATGTCTTTCCTCCTTCGTTTTTTTCCTTTGTTTTGGGGTCTCGTGTGGTCCAACGCATCCCTCCTAAAAACGTGCCAAAAGGTATACATTTTGGCAAAGCGGATCGTTTGGGAAAAACTGGGCTATTTACCGTGATTTTGACGGAAATTCATAGGGAACCGCTCTTGCTTTTTAGGAATATTCGCTGTACTATGTTGTTATAAAGGTGAGTCTCAAAAGGTATACCTTTTGGCACAGGGCGTTTGTGGTTTTTGTGCAAAATCACGGAAGATTTTCCTGGCGGGTCGGGCGTCTGGCAAAGCGTCCTAAAAAACTGCACAAAAAAAGAGCCGGGACAACGGGGCGTTGTCTGCTCGGCTCTGGGGATGGGCTGTAAAATTTTATGAAAAATACCGGTGGTTTTTCGAGTTCTTTTTTCCGACAATATTTTTGTGTTTGTCGGGCGCAGGGAGCGCCGCGCTGCCAAAATCATCCACCGCAGACCAGGCGGGAATAACTGGGCAGAAAATGGTGGACAATATGGGTGCAAAGACAGGATATTGCATCTTTGGATATAAAATCGCAGGAAAGGTTTGAACGACTATGAAAGCTACTGGTATCGTGCGCCGCATCGACGACCTGGGCCGGGTGGTCATCCCCAAGGAGATCCGCCGCACCATGCGCATCCGGGAGGGCGACCCCCTGGAGATCTTCACCAACGGCGAGGGCGGCGTCGTGTTTCAAAAATATTCCCTCATGGGCGGCCTGGCGGATTTCTCCGGCCAGCTGTGCGAGTCCCTGCACAAGAGCACGGGCAAGCTCGTCACCATCACCGACCGGGACACCTGCCTCTCCGTCGCCGGCGGCGGCCGGCGGGAGCTGACCGACAAGAGCATCTCCCCCGCCCTGGCCCAGATCATGGAGGGCCGGCAGATCTACCAACATCAGCCCGGCCAGCCCGCGCTGCCCGTGAGCGACTACACGGAGCGCTACGTCATCTCCACCGCCGCGCCCATTCTCTCCGAGGGGGACGTGCTGGGCTGCGTGGTCTTCCTCTGCGAGCAGGACCACCTGGCCGTGGGAGAGACGGAGTACCCCCTGGCCCAGACCATCGCCGGTTTCCTCGGCCGACACATGGAAGCCTGATGGCTTCCCATTATTCTGATCCAATAGAAGCCTGATAGCTTCCAGCTATTCTAAAAAAGACACACGCCCTGTCCCCGTTGACGCGGAGATCGGGCGTGTGTTTTTGGTTCTACTTGTCTCCGCCCCCACATAGAGTGGTGACACGGACAACGTTGGGAGTGGTGGAACTTGCGCACGGACATTGAGGAACGCGCCTGCGACCTGGCCCTCTACATCATCGAGCACCGCGGGACCGTCCGGGCTGCGGCGAAGCAGTTCGGCATCAGCAAATCCACGGTCCACAAGGACCTTTCTCAGCGGCTGCCGACCTTCAACCGGACGCTCTACCTGCAAGTGAAAGAGATCCTGGAGCAAAACAAGGCCGAGCGCCACATCCGGGGCGGCATCGCCACCCGGCGGAAATATAAAGGCGAATAAGAGCCGCAGCCTCGCAGACGCAAAAAATCGAACCAGCCCCCAGAGCTTACTTCTGGGTCGCTGGTTCGATTTGATGTGATCGGGGATATCTTACTTCTTCTGGCCGAACTTGGCGTCGTAGTTCTCCTGGGCCTTGGCGATGATGTTGACTGCCGCCTCGCGGCCGTTGACATCTCCGGCCACGGCCTCCTTGCCCTCCAGGGCCTTGTAGACGCTGAAGAAGTGGGCCATCTCGTCGAAGATGTGGCTGGGCAGGTCCAGAATATCGTGGTACATGTTGTACATGGGGTCCGAGAAGGGGATGGCGATGATCTTCTCGTCGTTCTTCCCGCAGTCGGTCATGGAGATGTACCCCACAGGAAAACAGCGCACCAGCGTCAGCGGGGCCAGGGACTCGGAGCAGAGCACCAGCACGTCCAGCGGGTCGCCGTCGTCGCCGTAGGTCCGGGGGATAAAGCCATAGTTGGCGGGGTAATGGGTGGAGGTGTACAAAATGCGGTCCAGGACGATCAGGCCCGTCTCTTTGTCCAGCTCGTACTTGTTCTTGCTGCCCTTGGGGATCTCGATGACCGCCATAAAGTCTTCCGGTTGGATCCGGTCCGCAGAAATGTCATGCCAAATGTTCATGAGAACCAATTCCTCCTATCATATCATCCAAAAATCCGTTCTCATTATACCACACCGACACAGCTTGTCTACCAGTTTTCGCCAGATACCCTACTTATTTTCCCTGATAGGCCCGATACAAAAACGTCACGATCTGCGCCCGCGTGCAGCTCCCGTCCGGCCCGAACAGCGTCTCGCTGATGCCGTTGGTCACGCCGTTCTCCGCGGCCCAGTTCACCGCATCGGCGTAATAGCTGTCTGCTGCCACGTCCGTGAACCCGGCCTGCGCCGCCGCCAGCTTGCCCAGCGCACGGTACAGGAACGTCACGCCCTGGGCGCGGGTGCAGGTCTCGTCCGGGTGGAACGTCGTCTCCGACGTCCCCTTGGTGATCCCGTTCTCCACAGCCCAGGCCACGGCCTTGGCGTAATAGGCATCCGCCGCCACGTCCGTAAAGCTGCTCCCGCTCTTCGGCTCCGGGGACCCGGCGGCCCGCCACAGGAACGTCACGATCTGCGCCCGGGTACAAGCCTGATCCGGCCCGAACAGCGTCTCGCTGACCCCGTTCGTGATGCCCTTGTTCACGGCCCACTTTACGGCGTCATAGTAATACGCGTCCGTCGCCACATCGGCAAAGGGGCTGACCTCCACTTCCTTCACGAACTCGGCCGCAACCTCGACCTTGCCGCTGGGCATGGTGAACGTATACTGCCCGTTCCCCTTGTCCGTCAGCTCCAGCTTCTTCCCGTCCTTGTCCGTCACGACCAGCTCACCCAGCTTGTACCCGCTGTCCGGCGTCACCGTGACCGTCACCCGACTGCCGCTCCGAGCCCGCTCAGGATCCACCGTCACAGACCCATTCTCCGGCTTGCTGGGAGTCGTCACATCATACCGAGGACGGCTGCTGCCACTGCTGGAAGAGGAAGGCTTCTTCTCCAAGGCCGCAATCGCATCGTTGATTTTTTGAGCCATTGCGTCAACTTCAGCCTGCTCGGTAATATTCTTGTCACGAGCAACAGCATCAAGGGCTGCTTTCACAGCGGAAAAATCTCTGTAATCGTTCTCATTCAAAGCGTTCGCTTTTTCAATTGCCGTATCGACTGCGGTATAATCGGCATCCTTATAAGTCAATGCGTTGACTGCCACAGTGATAGCAGCGGCCATTGCGTCCACTTTGGTCTGCTCTGCCTTGCTCTTGGTTCTGTCAACAGCGTCAATCGCCTTTTCTACACCAGCATAGTTCGAGTAAAGGTTGCTGTCGATTGCTTTTGCGGCAGTGATGGCGGCATCGACAGCTGAGTAGTCAGCGGAGATGTGCCACTCGTCCCAAGCGAATGTTGGATGACCGATTCCGGCAACCCACTCAACGCCCGCACCGGCATTGGTTCGCAAGCCAGCAAGGACATCTGCGGAGGTAAAGTCTGTGACGGCAGTACCTTGCTCTTCGTTGCTTTGTCCTCCGAAATACGCAAGCGGAGACGGATCATATGCTTTCGCGTCATTCGGCCAATAGCAATTTTCTACTGTGCCGCCGCGGGCATAAGCTACCCAGCAGGTGTTAACTTCTTCTGTTACGGAATCTCTGCCAATATCCTTAGTAACGACCATGCAATTCTTGACAGTTGCAGTGTTGGCATCTCCAACAATTCCGCCAACAGTGGCCTTAATGGAGTTGACAACAATTTTACCATCAAACCAACAATTTTTAACGGTTAGATTGCCGTAAAATTTCCTTCCAACAATTCCGCCTAGACTATCAAATACAGGAAATGATCCGTCATAATAATTGTCAGAATTTGTGAAATTACCTGTAATCGTCGCGGTAGAATAACAACTAGAAATAGTACAATTTCCCAGCGTAAAACCTGCAATACCGCCGATAGTTTTTTCAATTTTAGATCCACCGGAGATCGTACCTGTTGTCCAGCAGTTCTCAACCGTAGAATCTTTAAGGAAATCTACTAAAATACTTTTACCGTAGGTACTCATATCATCGGAATCAATCCAAATATCAGCGGTTGCAACTCCAAGGTTTTTGACTTCGCCGTTGTAAACATTGCCGAACAGAGCATTTCTAAGTAAATTATGAGACTCATCCGCCCCCTCAATGTATGATTCATGAGAGTAGAGATTTGAGATTACATGACCCTGTCCGTCAAATACACCGCAAAAGCTGTATTTAGACTGGGCTCCGCCTTTACCCGTACCAATCGAAATCCATTCATGCCTGGATAAATCAAGGTCATTTTCCAAATGGAAAGTTTTCCCTGCAAAATTTGTGGTTCCGGGATCAGCATTCACAAGCTGTGCCAAACCCGCAAGCTGTTCCGCAGTAGTGATGTAATACTCAGTATCTGCTTCATGGTCAGTATACCAGTTTGTATCCGCCGTACCGTCCCAGGTATCTACTGTTGTGGTGCTGTCCTCGTTCTCGCCTTCCTCCGCAAACGCCGTCACCGGCAGAAGCGACAGGCACAGGGCCAGAACTAGGGCTAGGCTTACGATTTTTTTCTTCATTGAGGTACCTCCTTCGGTCGGTTGGTTGGATGGTATGGGAAGGCTTATTATCCCGTAGGGGGTCACCTCTACGGGATATAAGGAAGCGCTTCCTTATCGTTTTCCATATTTTTCTATGTTGTGTTGTTGTTATTTTATCACAGGTGAGCTAGGAAATCAATCCGTCTAAAGTATGAGATGGTGTAAAACCAACGAACCACCAGGGCAAGATTTTCCTACCCTGGTGGTTTTGCGTAGCAGGCGATTGCATTTCTTCACACAAAAGGATATAATTATGTGAGCAGAATCACAAAATTTGAAAGAAAAATGTGATGGAGGGGTGTTATGGAACGACTGATCTTACAACGGCTCTTGAAATGGAAACACTCCCCCTACCGCAAACCGCTCATTTTGAAAGGCGTGCGGCAGGTGGGCAAGACGTGGATCTTAAAGGAATTTGGCCGGCGGTACTATGAAAACGTCGCCTATTTTAACTTCGATGAGCAGGAGGAATATCAGCAATTTTTCGAGACGACGAAGAACGTAGACCGCATTTTGCAAAACCTGATGCTGGCCAGCGGGCAGACGATCCACCCGGAAAAGACGCTGATCATTTTTGACGAGGTGCAGGACTGCCCCAAGGTCATCAACGCCATGAAATATTTTTGCGAGAACGCGCCGCAGTACCACGTGGCCTGCGCCGGTTCTCTGCTGGGCATCGCGCTGGCCAAGCCCTCTTCTTTCCCGGTGGGCAAGGTCAATTTTATGCAGATCGACCCCATGACGTTCACCGAGTTTTTGCTGGCCAACGGCGACAAGAACCTGGCGCAGTATCTGGAGCAGATCGACACGCTGGACCCTCTTCCGGACGCTTTTTTCAACCCGCTCTATGAAAAGCTCAAGATGTACTATGTGACCGGCGGGATGCCGGAACCCGTCCTCATGTGGACCGAGGCACGGGACATCGAGGCCATGCAGGAGGCACTCTCCAACATCGTGGACGCTTACGAACGGGATTTTGCCAAGCATCCCGACACCCGCGAGTTCCCCAAAATTTCGATGATCTGGAAGTCCATCCCCTCGCAGCTGGCCCGCGAGAACAAGAAATTCCTCTATAAAGTCGTCAAAGAGGGCGCCAGGGCGCGGGAATATGAGGACGCCCTGCAATGGCTGGTGGATGCCCGATTGGTCCATAAGGTCTATCGAAGCACAGCGCCGGGCCTGCCCGTGTCGGCGTATGACGACCTGTCCGCCTTCAAAATTTATCTGGTCGACGTCGGCCTGCTCCGCCGCCTGGCCCAGCTGTCCCCCACCGCCTTTGGGGAGGGCAATCGACTGTTTACGGAGTTCAAGGGGGCGCTGACCGAAAACTATGTCCTGCAATCCCTCCTCCCCCAGTTTGAGGTCATGCCCCGCTACTGGAGCCAGAGCAACCCGCCTTACGAAGTCGATTTTCTCATCCAGCGGGAAAACGACATCTTCCCTGTCGAGGTCAAGTCAAAGACCAATATCACCAGCAAAAGCATGAAAAAATTCAAGGAGCTGTTTCCCGATCAAGTCAAGCTCCGCGTGCGCTTCTCGTTGGAAAACTTGAAGCTGAATGACGATGTGCTGAACATCCCCATCTTCCTGGCCGACCAAGCAGACCGCCTGATCGGGCTGGCCTTGGCGCAGAGGAAGCACGAACATCCCCTCTCATAAATCGCAAAAACCACCAGGGCAGTTTTTTCTACCCTGGTGGTTTTCCGCCACGTGGCTTTCTTCATTACCGTGTCGTACTCGATCAGTCCGGCGTCCATTTCGCAAAAAATCACATCAGGCAGGCTTGCTCTCGTCCAGAGCCTTGACCTCATCAACCGTCAGACCCAAAGAGTTTGCGATTTCTTCATAGGACAGTTTTCCCAAAGCTAAAAACGAACGAGCCGCTTTGATAGCGTTTGCCTTGACTGCTTCATTTCTCATATCTTCCATAACCTTGCACATAGTCGCAACTCCTTCCGTATCTTCTTTGAAATAGCGAACTCTGTCAGCCAGAATCTGATAGTGCATCTCTTCGGCGCTGGTGCAGGAACTCGGCACAGGCTTTGTCCTCAAACACCTTATTCATAAAATCATCGTCCAGCAAACGCAGACCGCGTAAACGCTGCAAATCCTCTGCGTGCTTGCGCTCAAAATCTAAATCGGACATCACTTCACATCCTATCTCATCTATAATATAACATGGAAATACCAATGGTTCAAGCTGTTGTTTTTGAACTTTTTCGCCAGTTCGTTATTTCGCTGGCGCTGTTCTGATAATGACATATTGATGCTCCTATCAACAAATGCAAAGAGGCTGTCTCATAAAGAGACAGCCCCTTTTGGTGCTTATTGATCGGGATGTGTTGATTGGGGTGGCTTACTTGCCGAAGTAACGCTTCAGCAGGCCAGCCAGGGCCTTGCCGTGGCGGGCCTCGTCGCGGGCCATCTCATGCACGGTGTCGTGGATGGCGTCCAGGTTCAGGGCCTTGGCACGCTTAGCCAGGTCGGTCTTGCCGGCGGTGGCGCCGTTCTCGGCCTCAACGCGCATCTCGAGGTTCT